>Ga0207641_10000014_pt1 | contig 336170 bp, 334 predicted proteins | sample KBSSwiS62_FD_184306 | JGI IMG/M metagenome (GOLD analysis project Ga0207641, IMG submission 184306) | Switchgrass rhizosphere microbial communities from Kellogg Biological Station, Michigan, USA - KBS Switchgrass S6-2 (SPAdes) (version 2) | ecosystem: Host-associated > Plants > Roots >... | reverse complement strand
CCTTCTCCTCTGCTGTGACGTTCGCAAACATCACAATGGCACATTTGATGCCGTCGGGAGGGGGCATCCACTCCATCACTTCTCAGCGGCAATCAACACTTCTATCTCTACGGGTGCATCGAAAGGACTGTTATGGCAACCCGAGGACACCGATCGCGGCGGCCGGGGAAATGGTATGGGAGAGGAAGACACTGACGAATCCAGACAGCCGTTCGCGAAGGCTGACCGCGTCAACCCGTCACCATTCCAGCGCTGCGCCGTCCTTGCTCGATGACATGAATCGCGATCGGCGGCCATCGATCCTTAGCGGATTGATGTTCGTAATGCCTGGCCTATTGCGGAGGGAACAATGCCAGAACCCCATCCGCAGCCAGAGCATGGCAATCTTGCATTGAGAGTGCAAGATCGTCCAATGTACAAGCAAGCTTCGTCAAAGCTGGCGTGCCAAACCGAGCCGCTCGCTTGGCCCATGTCGGCGCGATGCGATCTCGTGAGTCAAATTTAATGGTCGAAATTGGTGCTTACCCGGTGATTACTTTTCAAAAAACTCCACCGCAAAATATGCGGTTTTCTTCTTTAATATCAAAGCTATATATGAATTTAGCGCTTAACGTCTGGTATTTTAGATACCGGCGCGTTTGACGCCGAAACTGGACCATTGCGTCAGTTCGGCGCCTTGCTCGTATCCACCTTCTCGACCCATTCGGGATAGAAGCTGGGTTCGCGGTTCGACCAGCCGACGGCTGTCGCGGCTGCTTCGCTGATCGACTGGAGCAGGACTCGGCGCTTTTCGGGGTGGAGGTGCGGCAGGCTGGCGGCGGCGCAGAAAGCGCCGGGGAGCCAGGGTCGCGCGCCTGCGCCGATCAGTCGTTCGTAGAGGAAGCGGTATGCCGAGAAGGTGCCTAGGCGGTCCTGGCCGAGATCGAAGGCGGAGACAGTGACCAGCGGAGCCATGAACGGTTCGACCTGTTCCAGGCCGCTATCGTCGGGGACCATCGTCTTGATTTCGTCGAGGCGGCCATAGATCCGCGCCTGCGCCCGGATGCTCGCTTCTTCCACCAGATCGCGGGACCAGAGCTTCATCGCGTCACGGCGGTGAAGGCCGATATCCAGGGAGCGGCGGATATACCGCTGCGTGGAAGAGGGAAAGCTGGCAAACTCCCGCATTTCCGCGAGGGTGACCGCTCCATCCGCTGGTTTCGCACCGATACCCATCCAATTGCCCTCCCGACTGTAAGTCCAGACAACCGATCATGCGCCCCGCTTGGTTAGCGAAAGCTTAAGCACATGTTCGCCCGACATTCACATCGGACCAAATTTCAACAGCCTAGGCAATAAAAAAATTTGTGCGGCGCAACATGCATTATTGGGCCGCGACAAATTTGTCTCAATCCGGGACTGATGCCCTCAATGCTTCTTGAGGGCCTCTTTGTCCTTCTCTTCCAAGTCGTCTTCGGAAAATCCGGACGACGGTACGGGATTGCCATGATCGCCCGGCTGGGTGGCGGCCGGCGGGTCGGATGCATCCATGGAATCGTTCAGCGCCTCCTCAAGAGTTTCCTCCTGGGAAAGCGCATGATCCTGATCGTCGCTCGCCTTGGCTTTCTCGTCGTCACGGGGATGTTTTTGCGTTTCCATTATCCGTCTCCTCTGCTTCATCGGTATCAACGGTGGAGCAGGAGCGCTGTTCCGGCGCTGCCTAAGCAGGATGTCGTTAACCACGCGGATCGACCAACATCGGCGCATTTTCGACCGGCGGGGGCGACAATTCCTGCTGTCCCGTTTATCAATGAACCATGACGATCCCCCATGACGAGGGCGAACGCGGCGTATCCCCAACCGTCGCCCTCTATTCCATTCTCGGCTTCTGGCTGTTCTACGCCGTTATCGTCACCCTGCGCGCCTCCGTCATGGGATTTGAATCCCAGGGCGAGATGGCGTTGCGCCGGGGCATCGTGACGATTTTGGGCATCATTCTGACCTGGGTGCTCTACCTGATCATCCGCCGGTTCGACGGCAGCACCTTTTCCCGGCGGATCGCCATCGCCTTTCTGGTCGCGATACCCTGTGCAATCGCCATCGCGGCGGCCAACTATTATGTCTTCAATGTCTATGAGCCGGACGGGTTCGTTCCCGCTGCGGAGCATTATGCGAAGGCCAAGGGCAATTATGTCTTCCAGGAAATCGCGGAAGACACGATGGGCCGCTATTTCTTCCTCGCGGCCTGGGCAGCGATCTATCTGGCCGTGACCTATGCAACGGAAGTCAGCCGGGTCGAACGCCATGCCGCCCGGCTGGAACAGGCTGCGCAGCAGGCCGAACTGCGATCGCTACGCTATCAGGTCAATCCGCATTTCCTGTTCAACACGCTCAATTCGCTATCCAGCCTGGTGATGAAGGATCGGCGCGAGGAAGCGGAGCAGATGATCATGTCCCTCTCCAACTTCTACCGCACCAGCCTGACCGGTGATCCGCTGGAGGATGTCCCCCTGTCGGAGGAAGTCCATCTCCAGAAGCTGTATCTGGATATCGAGGCGGTGCGCTTTCCCGATCGTCTGCGCACCGACATCTTCATTCCCGATCGCATGATGAGCTGCTGCGTCCCCGGCCTGATCCTTCAGCCGGTGATTGAAAACGCCATCAAATACGGCGTATCCCGGACAACGCGACCGGTCACGATCGAGATCCGCGCCTGGGAGGAAGAGGGGTTGCTGCATGTGAGCATCACCGACGACGGCGATAGCCTGCCGGACACCAGCGCCTATGAGGGCAACGGCATCGGCCTGGTCAATGTCCGCGAGCGCCTGGCCGCGCGTTTCGGGGATCAGGGGCGCCTGGTCGCCGGTCCCATGGAGGACGGCGGTTTTCAGGTCGAATTGTCTCTGCCCATCATCAGGCGGGGATGTTGAGCCGATGACGACGATCCGCACGATGATCGTCGATGACGAGCCGTTGGCCATCGAGCGGCTGCAAATGCTGTGCGCGCGCGAACCGCGCATATCGCTGGTCGGCACCGCCACAGACGGGGAAGCGGCCCTGCGGCTGGTCGAGGGGCTGGAGCCGGAGCTTCTGCTGCTGGACATCGCCATGCCTCTGTTGGACGGCATCGGCGTTGCGCGTGCGGTGGGACGCATGGGCATCCGCCCCGCCGTGATTTTCGTGACGGCCTTTGAAGGTTTCGCGGTTGAGGCTTTCGACCTGGCGGCTGTCGATTATCTGCTGAAACCCGTGGCGCATGATCGGCTGACGCGGGCGATCGACCGGGTGGAACAAGCCCTGCACGGCCGCGCCGAAAGCATGACGACGGAGGTTGCTGCACTGCAATCGGAATGGGCGGACGAATTCTGGGTGCCGCACCGGTCGGAACTGATCCGCATCGGCACCGACCAGATCGACCGGATAGAGGCCGAGCGCGACTATATGCGCCTGCATGTGGCGGGGCACAGCTATCTGCTGCACCAGACGATCAGTTCACTCGAACAGCGGCTGGATCCCATGGAGTTCATTCGCCTGCATCGCTCGCACATCGTGCGGCGCGATCATATTCAGCGACTGCGGCATGACGGCAGCGGCGTGTGGTTCGCATGCCTGGAAAAGGGCGAGGATATCCGCATCGGCAGGACTTATCTTGCCAATGTGAAAGCATTGACGGGCCGATAGCGCAGATACGCAAAAGGCCCCCGGCGGATCGCGACGGGGGCTTTCGGCGTGGGTCCTTCATCGTCAGTTGCCGACGACGACCCGGGTTCCGGCGTCCGCATAGCGCGCATTATTCTCGGCCTTCGCGATAGCCGTTCCGACCGGCTCTTTCGCGCTGCGCAGCGCAGCCGAGCGGCAGGTCATATACTGGTTGAGATCACGGGTTGCACAAACGCTGGTTGCCGCATGGCTGATCCGGCGCTGCATGGCCTGCTGCCCCTGCTGCGTGGTCAGGTCGAGATCGGAATAGTGTACGGCCCGCTGGCGCGCGCCATTTTCGGTGCTGGCCGCGAAGGCAGGGGTGGCGGCTGCGAAGCAGAGTGCCGCAGCCAGAGTGGCGGCGAAGGGGGTAGTGATCTTGGGGGCGAACATGACAGGTCTCCTCTTGAACTCAATTTGATTTGCTCCTCCCGGTGCGCCTTGGCTGGCCGGGGCGGGCGGATCGCCGGGGGATGCGATCTGTCCTGCCCAGCCTGTTTAGGATCATGGCCCCCGCCCCGCATGCTCGCATCGACCAGCGCCCTCCCTCGTCTACGGATGGCGAACGACATCGACGAACGGCAAAGGCGGAACGACCAGCAGCAATTTGATCGCAAAAGCCGGGATGCCGTAACGTCAAGAGGGCAGATGAGGAATTAGGATCGAAAAATAAAAGCGCCCCCGGTGCAAGGGAAGACCGGGGGCGCATCCTGCACATGCTGTCGGGCACTTCAGGATCTGATGCTATGGAGCCACGAACGAGGGGGCATGTTCGGGGCCTATGGTCAGCAACGGCAATGTGGCATCGGGGACCTGTCGTGCTGATGAACAAAGCATATTATTGTCGGCAAAAGCTGCGCAGCCATCCTCGACAGCCGACAGCCAATGTCGTTCAACGACATGTCTGTCGACGAATGGCGTTAAAATGGCGACGGGCGCTGTCCCCGTACGAGGCTGAAAGCGTTCCATCGTTAACCATGCTCGATTTGCGCCGTCTTTAGCCAGAATGGCGCGTTTTTCGTTAGCGCATGGGCATTTTGGGACTAGGGATCAGCTGTCGCGTTTATTTCGGGAAGCGGCTGGGACGAGGGCTAAGCGATGAGCGGCTTTTTCGACGGATTTATGCAGGCTCTGCCACCGCATGGATATTGCCTGCTGTGGTGGCCGCAACTGGTCTGGACCCATGTCGTTTCCGATGCGCTGATCGCGCTGGCCTATTTTTCCATTCCCCTGGCGCTCATCCATTTCGTCCGGCGGCGCAAGGATATGGCCTTTGGTGGCGTATTCTGGCTGTTCGCGCTGTTCATCACCGCATGCGGCGCGACGCATGTGATGAGCATATGGAACCTTTGGCACGGCGATTATGGCGTCGAGGCGCTGATTAAGGTCGTGACAGCCATCGCGTCCGTCTTCACCGCCATCCTGCTCTGGCCGCTGCTTCCCAAGGCGCTGGCGATGCCGTCGCCGGGCGAACTGTCCCTGGCCAATCAGGAACTGGGCGCGCGCATCGCCGAACGCGACAGCGCGCTCGCGGCCCTGAAGCATGAAGCGGCCGAACGGCAGAAGGCGGAAGCAGCCCTGTTTCAGGCGCAGAAGATCGAAGCGGTCGGGCAGCTCACGGGCGGCATCGCGCATGACTTCAACAATCTGCTCCAGACGGTATCGGGCAATATGGAGCTGATCCTGAATCACACGCAGGACAATCCCCGCGTGGCGCGCTGGGCGGTTAATGCCTCCTCCGCGCTTGATCGCGGGAAAAAGCTGACGGCGCAGCTCCTGGCCTTTTCCCGCACGCAGGCGCTTGAGCTGAAGCCGATCGCGCTTCGCCCGACGATGACCGACACGATCGACATGCTGCACCGGACGCTCGGGCCGCAGGTGACGTTGGAGCCCGATCTGGGCGCGGGATATTGGCATGTCATCGCCGACCCCACGCAGCTTGAGCTTTCCGTGTTGAACTTGGCCATCAACGCGCGAGACGCCATGCCGAGCGGCGGCATCTTGCGTATCATCACCAAGCCGGTTTTGATCATGGCGGAGGATGGCGACCTTCCCCCCGGCCAGTATATCGACGTGATCGTCAGCGACACAGGCACGGGCATGCTGCCCGAGGTGCGCGACCGGGCTTTCGAGCCATTCTTCACGACGAAGGATCTGGGACGGGGTACGGGCCTTGGCCTGTCCATGGTCTTTGGAATCGCCCGCCAGTCGGGCGGCACCGCGATACTCGAATCCGAGCCGGGCAAGGGCACGACCGTAACGATCCGCCTGCGCCGCGCCGACGTGGCGGATTCAGTGGATGGCCCGATAAGGACGGGCCATATGGTCGAAGAGCAGACCGAACGGCTGGATGGCGTCCATGCCCTGCTGGTCGATGACGATGACGAGGTGCGCACGACCCTGCTGGATGTCCTGAATTCGCTCGGCGCGGAGGTCACCGAGGCCGCAAGCGGCGCGCAGGCGCTGGAGGCGTTGCAGGACATAGAGCCGGACGTGGTGATCCTGGATTTCGCCATGCCGGGGATGACGGGCGCGGAGACTGCGGCGCGGATCAGCCTGATCCAGCCGGACCTGCCGATCATCATCGCCAGCGGCTACGCCGACACCCAGGCGCTGCGCATTGCGCTCGGCGAGCGGATCGCCATGCTGCACAAGCCTTTCCGGCATCACGAACTGACATCCGTGATCCGCGCGGTGCTGATGCCGGATAGCCAATAAGGCCAGCCAGCTTGCCTCCTACCTCCGTTCGCTTCGAGCGTAGTCGAGAAGCCTCGCGCTGTGGTTTCTCGACTGCGCTCGAAACGAACGGAGGTGGAGAGAAACTATTGCGACAACGGTCCTAACGAATGGCCACGGTGCGGGCATCCAGATCAAAGGGATCGATTCCCTCAATCGTGACCCGTGTCGGCGTGTGGCCCCTGTTGATGCAGATCGCCGGCCCGTCGCGATAACGCATGACGAGCGCGGCGCCATCTGGGTTGTTCCAGTCTCCCTCGGTCATCTCACCGCCGTCGGGACGTAGCCATGTCACCTCTTCGGGCGACAGGAGCGCCGTTGCCGTCAGCGCCGGGGCATCGGCCCGCAGGGCGGCGAGCGCGAAGCTGTGCGCTTCCACGTCCTGATCCCGCCCCTTCCAGTCGAGCCAGGTGATCGCATTGTCCTGCGCATAGGCGTTGTTGTTGCCCTGCTGCGTGCGGCCGAATTCATCACCCGCCGTCAGCATGATCGCGCCGCGTGACGCAAAAAGGGTGGAGAGCAGCGCTTTTATGTCGCGCTGGCGGGCGGTGAGGATATCGGCATCCTCAGTCATGCCTTCGACGCCGTTATTCCAGCTAAGATTCTCGCCATGGCCATCGCGGTTGTTCTCGCCATTGGCCTCATTGTGGCGCTGCTCATAGGCGGTGACGTCGGCCAGGCTGAAGCCGTCATGGGCAGCGAGGAAATTGACGGAGCGGGTGTGAGCGCCCTTCCCGAAGATATCCGACGATCCGGCCAGGCGGGTTGCGAGCGCGCCGAGCCTGTGCGGGTCGCCGCGCCAGAAACTGCGCAGGTCGTCACGGTATCGGTCGTTCCATTCCAGGAAGTTCTCGGCGAAGTTACCGACCTGATAGCCCCCCGGACCAATGTCCCAGGGTTCGGCGATCATGATGCGGTCGGCGAGCAACGGGTCGGCAGCCATTTCCAACAGCAAAGGCGCTGTGGGAGAAAATCCGTCTGGCAGTCGGCCGAGTGCGGGGGCGAGATCGAAGCGGAAGCCATCTATTCCGGCATGGCGCACAAAGTGCCGCAACGAATCGAGAATCAGGCGGCGGGCGACCGGATTGTTGCAATCCACGCTGTTGCCGGTGCCGGTATCGTTGATCAGCGCGCCGTTCGCGGCATGCCGGAAATAGCGGCGCGCATCCAGGCCGCGCAGCGACAGGGTCGGCCCCTGCGCATCGCTTTCCCCGTCATGATTATAGACGACGTCCATGATGACGCCGATGCCGGCATCGTGCAGCGCATCCACCGTCGCCCGCAACTCCGCCAATCCGCCGGGAGCGAGGCGCGGGTCGAGCGCGAAATAGCTGACCGGATTATAACCCCAGGCATTGGTGAGGCCGAGCGGGCAGAGATGCCGTTCGTCGATCCAGGCGTTGATGGGCATCAACTCGACGGCGCTGACACGCAATTTCTTGAGATGATCGATAACCGCATGATGCGCGAGCGCGGCGATCGTCCCGCGCTTTTTGGGTGGAACGGCCGGATGCAGCATGCTGAAGGCGCGCACCTGAAGTTCATAGATCAGGCCGCCGGGCGAAAATCTGGGCGACTGTTGCGGGCGGGAGGGCAGCGCCCGCTTAATGACGCCCTTCGGCATGAGCGCGGCGGTGTCCTGACCGAACTCCGCGAGGCGCGGGTCGTATGCGAAGGGACGGTCTATCGCGGTGGCATAGGGATCGAGCAGCAGCTTCGAAGGATCGAACCAGAGGCCATTGGCGGGATCATGCGGGCCTTCCGCGCGCAGGCCATAGAGCGCGCCAGGGCCGACCCCGGCGACGAAGCGGGTGAACAGCCCGTGTCCGTCCCCCTCCATCGGCAATCGCTCTTCCCTGTCGCCCTCGAACAGGCAGAGGGAGAGCGCATCGGCGGCGGACCAGACGGTGAAGCGGGTGCCGCCCTTTTCGACCTGTGGCCCCATGGGCGGCAGGTCGTCGGGACTCATGCGGCAAGCGACCGGTAGAGCGCAGCATAACGGGCGGCGCTGCGGTCCCAGGAGAAGTCGGCGCGCATACCCGTGCGCTGCATGGCCGTCCACACGGGCTGATTGGCGTGAAGCTCAACCGTTCGGGTGATAGCGCGGCGCAGTTGATGGGGATTGGGCGGACCGAACTGGACGCCCGTCGCAGCGCCCGATGCAATCGCCGCTTCATTGGCATCGATAACCGTATCGGCAAGGCCCCCAACCCGCGCCACCACCGGCACGCAGCCATAGCGCAACCCGTAAAGCTGTGTCAGGCCGCAGGGTTCGAAGCGGGAGGGGATAAGGATCGCGTCGCCGCCCGCCTGCATCAGATGGGCAAGCGTCTCATCATAGCTGATCTGGACGCCGACGCGCCCCTTGTGCCGGTCTGCGGCGGCGAGGAAAGCGCCCTCCAGCGGATGATCGCCAGAGCCCAGCACCGCCAGCTTTCCGCCAAGGCCGACCAGATGATCAACGGCGTCGGCGAGCATGTCCATGCCCTTCTGCCAGGTCAGGCGGCTGACGACGACGAACAGCGGCGCGCCGTCGCGCTTCAGCCCGAAACGCTTTTCCACCGCGCGACGGTTCGCCTTGCGCGCGGCAAGGGAGCGGTGGGAGAAGGGACGCGTGAGGTCGGGGTCGGTCGCCGGGTCCCAGAGCACCGCGTCTATGCCGTTCAGGATGCCATGCAGCCTGTCTGCCCGTCCAGTGACGAGACCGTCTAGGCCCATGCCGTTTTCCGGCTGGCGGATTTCCTCGGCATAGGTGGGGCTGACCGTGGTGATCGCGTCGGCGGAGACCAGCCCGGCCTTCAGGAAGCCCGTGCCGCCATAATATTCGACGCCATCGACGCCCCATGCCTCCGGCGGAAGGCCGAGCTGCGGAAAGATGTCCTGCCCGTAGCGCCCCTGAAAGGCGAGGTTGTGGATCGTCACGACCTTGGGGATGGTGGCCGCCATGCCGAAGCGCATATAGGCTGGTGTCATCGCCGCCTGCCAGTCATGCGCGTGAACGAGGTCGGGCCGCCATGTCTTCAGCGCACCTGCAGCGATGTCCGCGCCGACACAGGACAGCGCCGCGAAGCGCCGCCAATTGTCGTTCCATTCATTCCCGCGCCAGTCGGCATAGGGGCCGCCCTCCCGCGTGAAGAAGGCCGGGCAGTCGAGAACATAGAGATCAAGGTCGCCGACCTTTGCCGAGAGGATCGTCGCCGAAGCGCCGAACAGCGCCTCATAGCTATGAACCTTCTTGGGCTTGACCAGCCGCGAAAGCACCGAAGGATAGCCCGGCACCAGTGTTCGCACCTGCATGCCATGTGCGGCCAGCGCCAGCGGCAGCGCGCCCGTCACATCGCCCAGACCACCGGTCTTGATGAGCGGGTAGATTTCAGACGCGACCGAGAGAATCTTCATGGGCGGATCAGAGGGCCAGGCGATCGATCATGGGCTGGGTCACCAGGCACACGCCGCCCTCCGACACGCGGAAATGCCGCGCATCGAAAACCGGATCCTCGCCGATGACGAGATCGGGCGGGATATTGACGCCCGCGTCCAGCACGCAGCGATGCACGCGCGATCCGCGTCCGATTTCGCAGCCGGGCATGACGACGCTTTCGGTCACAGACGAGAAGCTGTGGGTGCGCACATTGGAGAAGAGCAGGCTGCGGTCGAGCGACGAGCCCGAGACAATGCAGCCGCCCGCGATCAGCGACGAGGTCGCAGACCCGCGACGGCCATCCTCATTGTGTACGAACTTCGCGGGTGACGTGACTTGCTGATAGGACCAGAGCGGCCAGCTATTGTCGTAGATATCAAGCGGCGGGATAACGTCGGTCAGGTCGATATTCGCCTGCCAGTATGCGTCGATCGTGCCAACGTCGCGCCAATATGCCTCGCGCTCGCTTTCGGCGCGCACGCAGCTGCTGGTGAAACGGTGGGCGACCGCCTTGCCGTGCTTGACGAGATAGGGAACGATATCGCCGCCGAAATCGCGGTTGCTGCCGATCTGCGCGGCGTCGCGGTGCAATTCGCGCGAGAGCAATTTGGTGTTGAAGACATAGATGCCCATCGACGCCAGCGCCATGTCCGGCTGACCAGGGATGCCGGGCGGGTCGGACGGCTTTTCGACGAAGGCGGTGATATTGTCGTCGGCATCGACATGCATGACGCCGAAGCCGGTCGCCTCCATGCGGGGCACCTCAAGACAGCCAACGGTCACGTCTGCTCCGCTGTCCACATGCTGCTGGAGCATGAGTTCATAGTCCATCTTGTAGATATGATCTCCGGCCAGGATCACCATATATTCGGGTGCGTAGGATTCAATGATGTCGAGATTCTGGTAGACCGCGTCCGCCGTCCCCTCATACCACTGATTTTCCGAGATGCGCTGGCTGGCCGGCAATATGTCGAAGCTCTCATTGCGTTCGGAGCGGAAGAAATTCCAGCCGCGCTGCAAATGCCGGATCAGCGAATGCGCCTTATACTGGGTGGCGACACCGATGCGGCGGATGCCACTGTTGAGGGCGTTGGACAGGGCGAAATCGATGATGCGCGCCTTGCCGCCGAAGTGGACAGCGGGCTTCGCGCGGCGATCGGTCAAATCGCTGAGGCGACTGCCCCGCCCCCCGGCGAGAACATAGGCCATGGCGTCGCGCGCTAGAGGTTGATGTCGCCTGTGTGTCGTATTCATGTGTCTCCAGCCCCCGGTCCTGCACGGACCGCCTGCGCTAAACGTCCGGTGTTAACATTATGGTCCCAAGCGGAGGAATTGTGAGCGTCGCCCAGCCGTCCGGCCCGGCAATCACCCGTCCCGCATTGCCGACGCCGCTGCCGCCATAGTCCGCCGCGTCGCTGTTCATGATCTCCCGCCATGCGCCCTCCATCGGCAGGCGCAGACCATAGCCATGACGTGTGACAGGCGTAAAATGGCTGATGACGACCACCGGCTGCGCATCCGGCGCCTTGCGCGTCCAGGCGAAGACGGAATCGGCGGCGGCGTCGCCCAGCAGCCATTCGAACCCGTCGCCCTCGCAATCGCGGGCATGGAGCGCCGGCAGGTTACGATAGAGCCGGTTGAGGTCGCGCACGACGGCCTGCATGCCCCGGTGCGGGCCGTGGTCGAGAAGGTGCCAGTCGAGCGCACGCTCCTCGCTCCATTCAGCGCGCTGGGCGAACTCCTGCCCCATGAACAGCAGCTTCTTGCCCGGATAGCCCCACATCATCGCGTAATAGGCGCGCAGCGTGGCGAATTTCTGCCAATCGTCGCCCGCCATCTTGTTGAGCAGCGACCGCTTGCCATGGACGACCTCGTCATGGCTCAAGGGCAGGACGAAATTCTCGCTGAATGCGTAAAGCAGGCCGAAGGTGATGTCGTTATGGTGGTGCTGGCGGTGGACCGGCTCGCGCTTCAGATACTCCAGCGTATCGTGCATGAAGCCCATGTTCCACTTGAAGCCGAAGCCCAGGCCGCCCTCATGCGCCGGGAGCGATACACCGGGCCAGCTGGTCGATTCCTCGGCCATGGTCAGCGCGCCGGGGTGGCTGCCGTAGAAGGCCTTGTTCATGTCCTGAAGAAAGGCGACGGCCTCCAGATTCTCGCGCCCGCCATGCTCGTTCGGGAGCCATTCCCCGTCCTTGCGGGAATAGTCGAGGTACAGCATCGAAGCGACGGCATCGACGCGCAGCGCATCGACATGATAGCGCTCCGCCCAGAACAGCGCGTTGTTGACGAGGAAGGAGGAAACCTCCCGCCGCCCGAAATTGTAGATCGCCGTGTTCCAGTCCGGGTGGAATCCCTTACGCGGATCGGCATGTTCGTAGAGCGCCGTGCCGTCGAAATTGGCGAGGCCATGGTCATCGACGGGGAAATGCGCGGGCACCCAGTCGAGGATGACGCCGATGCCCGCCTTGTGCGCGCCCTCCACGAAGCGGGCGAAACCCTCCGGCTCACCAAAACGTGCGGTGGGGGCGTAGAGGCCGGTGGTCTGATAGCCCCATGACGGATCATAGGGATATTCGCTGATCGGCATGAACTCGATATGGGTGAAGCCCATCTCGACCACATAGGGGATCAGCCGCTCCGCCAGCGCATCCCAGTGCAGGAAATTGCCGTCGGGGTCCCGCTGCCAAGATCCGGCATGGACCTCATAGATTGAGATGGGCTGACGGCGCGGATCGGCGTTCGCCCAATGGTCGCGATGGGCGTCGTCGGTCCATATGTGAGATGGCGTGGGCGCCACCACCGAAGCCGTGGCCGGCCGCAGTTCCGACCGGAAGGCGAAGGGGTCGGCCTTGAGCGGCAGGGTGACGCCGTCCGGCCCGATAATCTCATATTTATAGGCCGCGCCCGCGCCGATCTCCGGCACAAAGATTTCCCAGATGCCGGCGTCGCGGCGCAGGCGCATGACATCGCGGCGACCGTCCCAGCGGTTGAAATCGCCGACCACCGACACGCGCTGCGCATTGGGCGCCCAGACGGCGAAGTGCGTGCCAGTCGCGCCCTCATGCTCCATGACATGCGCGCCCATCTTGTCGAACAGGCGGTGGTGCGATCCTTCGGCGATATAATAGTCGTCCATTGGGCCGAGCACCGGGCCGAAGCTATAGGGATCGGTCATCCAATAGTCGCCGCCGCCCGGATAGCGGGCGTGGTAACGCAGCGGCTGACGCTTGCGGATCGCGACCTTGCCCGCAAACAGCCCGCCGGGGTGGAGTTGCGAAAGTTCCGCCACTTCCTTGCCAGCCAGCGTGTAGGCGGTGACGGCCTCGGCCTCCGGCAGCAGCACGCGCGCGACGAAACCCTTGCTGTCCGGGTGAACCCCCAGCAGCGCGAACGGATCATCGTCAAAACCCTGGACCAGCCTTTCGATCCGGTCCGGACTCAGCACCCTCTGCTCATATATGTCCTGCCGACAGACGTCGTCACACCGGGACCTTCCAGATGTCGGTCGCATATTCGCGAATGGTGCGATCCGACGAGAACCAGCCCATGCGGGCCACATTGTAGATAGCCTTGGACGCCCAGGCATCATGATCGTTCCACAGCGTATCAACGGTTCGCTGGGCCGAAGCGTAGCTGTCGAAGTCCGCCGCGACCATGAACCAGTCATGGTCGTAAATACCGTCGATCAAGCCCTTGTAGCGATCAGGATCGCCGGGCGAGAAGACGCCGGAGCGGATCGCCGTCAGCGCCTGGGCGAGTTCGGCGGACGCCTCAATCACTTCACGCGGCTTGTAGCCTTCCGCGCGGCGCGTGTTCACCTCGTCGGCGGTGAGGCCGAAGATCACGATATTTTCTGCGCCGACATGATCGCGCATCTCGACATTCGCGCCGTCGAGCGTGCCGATGGTGAGCGCGCCGTTGACGGCGAACTTCATATTGCCGGTGCCCGACGCTTCCATGCCTGCGGTCGAGATCTGCTCCGACAGGTTGGCGGCGGGGATCATCACCTCGGCCATCGAGACATTATAGTTGGGCACGAACTGGAGCTTGAGCAGGCCCTGCACCGCCGGGTCGTGATTGACGACGCGGGCGACATCGTTCGCCAGTTTGATGATCAGCTTGGCGTTGTGATAGCTAGGCGCGGCCTTGCCGCCGAACAGCTTGACGCGCGGCACCCAGTTACGCTCGGGATGCGAGCGGATCTGGTCGTAGAGCGACACCGCCTCGATGATGTTGAGCAGCTGGCGCTTATATTCGTGGATCCGCTTGATCTGGATATCGAACAAGGCAAGCGGGTCGATGCGAGCGTTGATCCGCTGGCGTAGCAGGTTGGAGAGTGTTTCCTTGTTCGCGCGCTTGATGGCGGTGAACTTGTCCTGGAAGGCGCTGTCATGCGCGAAGGCGTCGAGCTCACGCAAGCCTTCCGGATCGTCCATGAACCTGTCGCCGATCGCCTCGCGGATCAGACCGAACAGACCCGGATTGCACTGCATCAGCCAGCGGCGATAGGTGACGCCGTTGGTCTTGTTATTAATGCGGTCCGGATAGAGGCGGTGGAAGTCGGCGAACACCGTCTGCTTCATGAGGTCGGTGTGGAGCGCCGACACGCCGTTGATGCTGTGCGACCCGGCAAAGGCGAGATTGCCCATGCGCACGCGCCGCTCGCCACCCTCGTCGATGATCGAGATGGTGCCGATGGCCTGGTCATCGAACCCGCCCTTGCGCCGCGCCTCGGCCAGCAGACGGCTGTTGATCGCATAGACGATCTGCATATGGCGGGGCAGCAGCCGCTCGAACAAAGGCACCGGCCAGCTTTCCAGCGCCTCTGGCAGCAGGGTGTGGTTGGTGTAGCTGAAGGTGCGGCGCGTGATGTCCCATGCCTCGTCGAAATCGAGGCCGTGATCGTCGAGCAGCAGACGCATCAGCTCCGTCACGGCGACGGCGGGATGGGTGTCGTTGAGCTGGATCGCGGCCTTGTCCGGGAGGGTGCGGACGTCGTCGAAATATTGGATGTGGCGGCGGACAATGTCCTGCAGCGACGCGGAGGAGAAGAAAAATTCCTGCCGCAAGCGCAGTTCCTGACCGGCGGGCGAACTGTCGGCCGGATAGAGGACGCGGGTCAGCGCCTCGGCACGGTTGCTTTCGCGCAGCGCACCCAGATGGTCGCCGGCGTTGAAGGCGTCGAGCAGGATCGGATCGATCGGCAGCGCGGTCCACAGGCGCAGGGTATTGACCCGCTTGCCGCGCCACCCGGCGATCGGCATGTCAAACGGGGTGGCGATGACGCGCTCCGACGCTTTCCACACCATCTGGTTGGGACTGGCGTCCGCATCGGCGGCGGGATCGACAAGACCGCCAAAGCCGATCTCATAGCTCGCCTCACGCCGCTCAAACTCCCACGGATTGCCGTGTGCGAGCCAGGTTTCGGGCAATTCGACCTGCCAGCCGTCCGAAATTTCCTGCCGGAACATGCCGTTCACATAGCGGATGCCGTAACCGTAGGCGGGCACGTCCACCGTCGCCATCGATTCCATGAAGCAGGCGGCGAGACGGCCAAGACCACCATTGCCCAGCGCCGCGTCCGGTTCCAGCTCTGCGATCACGTCGATATCGACGCCCAACGACGAGAGCGCCTGCGTCATCTCGTCCAGCAGCTCCATGTTGGACACCGCGTCGCGCATCAGGCGGCCGATCAGAAATTCGAGGCTGAGATAATAGACCCGCCGTCCCTCTTCCTCATAAGTCTTCTGGGTCGAGGCGATCCAGCTGTCGATCACGCGGTCGCGGATCGACAGGATGACGGCGTGCAGCCAGTCGTGCGGCTTGGCCGCCTGCGCATCCTTGCCGATGCGATAGGTCAGGCGCTCGACGATTTCCTCCGCCAGGATGGCGGGATCGGACTGGCGGGGCGCCGGTTTCGGCAGCGGGGTCTGGCTGGTGACGTTCATGGGTAAGGCGATCCCCTTCGCGCTTGGTTAACGGCAGGATGGCACCGGCAGCGGCTGCTGCCAAGCGAGATTTTGCGCTGCAGCAATATGACCCTGGACGTTAAAGATATGTTTCGGTCAGAGCAGAATAGACGAGCGTCTTTACATCGCGCCGGACGGCGAAGTCGAAGGAGGGCATGACCTGCGTCATGAAGAGGCAGATCAGCTCTTCGGCCGGGTCGATGAAGAAGGATGTGGAGAAGAGGCCGTCCCAATAGAATTCGCCCGGCGTTCCCGGCAATCCGGCCTGCGCCGGGTCCATCGTCACCGCGAAGCCAAGCCCGAAGCCTATGCCCGCATTGGTGGGTTCGCTGAACTTGGAGCGCGGAACCTGCGTCAGGTCGCCGCCGCCGGGAAGGTGACTGCGGGTCATCAACGCCACCGTCTCGGGCGACAGCAGGCGCACGCCATCGAGCGCGCCGCCGCCCAGCAGCATCCGGCAGAAGCGATGATAGTCCGCCGTGCAGGACAACAATCCGGAGCCGCCCGAATAGAAGCGGTCGGGCATCCGCCAGCGCGATTTTTCGCCCCGGTCGAAGAGGAGGCGACCACGCTCCGGCTCCATGCCCCACGCGTCCGTCATCCGATCCGCGCGATCCTCGGGCAACTGGAAAAAGCTGTCGGCCATGCCGAGCGGGCCGAACAGGCGCTCTGCGAAGAAGGCTTCGAGGGTCGTGCCGGAAAGCCGCTCAATGACCACGCCGAGCAGATCGGTGGACAGGGAATAGTGCCATTCCGTCCCCGGCGAGAACAGCAGCGGCACGCTCGCCAGAGCGGCTACGAAGGCGTCCGGCGTCATTTGCGGGCGGTAATTGTCGAGACCGAGCGCCCGGCTCGCCTTGCTCAGTTCCCCCTGATCCTGGAAACCATAGGTCAGGCCCGATGTGTGACGCAGCAGGTCGATCATCCGCATCGGCGTGTCGGTCGGCCTGGTAACGAATGGTGCGTCGCCGCCCCCGCCCGCGAATACGCCAATGCCCTGCAATTCCGGGATCACTGTGTGAACCGGATCATCCAGCCCGACCCGCCCCTCTTCCACCAGCATCATGAAGGCGACGGATGTGATCGGCTTGGTCATCGACGCCATGCGGAACAGGCTGTCGTCGGCCAGCGGCGTTCCATCTTCCCGCGCGATGCCCACAGAATCCGACAGCACAACCTGCCCCTTCCGCGACACAAGCATCTGCGCGTGGGGGAAGATGCCGGGATCGACATAGCGTTCGCGCAGGACAGGCATGATCTGCGCCAGCCGAACGGAATCGAAACCGAGGCTTTTGGCCAGAGAGAGATCGATGCCGGTCATCGTCTAGAGCGATAGGCAAGCGCCCGCCCTTTGCCAAGCAGGTCCATTGCCAAGCGGGCATCCTCACCGCTATGGAACCTGTCGAGTTTGGGATTGCCCAGGCGCTTTCGGACGAATGACCCCAGACCATGGCATCGGGCCTCGAAGCCGTATTCCTTGAAAACCGGGCCGCCCTGCTCCGCTTCCTGCGCGCGCGGGGCGCTGGCGACCGGGCCGACGATGTCCTGCAGGACATGTGGGTCAGGCTGAGCGCCAAGGATATCGGACCGGTGGCCGATCCCCTGCCCTATCTCTATCGCACCGCCAATAATCTGATGCTCGACCAGTATCGGTCGTCGACACGGCGGGGCAAGAGGGAACAAGACTGGGTCGATGGCAGCGCTGCGCCGATCGCCGAGCAATCCAACGAAGTGCCCGCAGACGAACAGATGATCGCCGCGCAGCGCCTGAGCCAAGCGGAGGACGTGCTGCGCGATCTTGGGCCGCGCGTCGAGACTGTTTTCCGGCGTTTCCGACTGGAAGGCGTGGGGCAGAAGCAGATCGCCATCGACCTGGGCGTCAGCCTGACCACGGTGGAGAAGGACCTGCAAAAGGCCTATCGCGCCTTGGTGATCCTAAAGCAGCGGTTCGACACGGAATGAGCGCGTTCGGCACCCTTCAACGGACAGATGACGGATTTGCTCGTCGTGTGGCGTCTGCCCTTGTGGGGACAGCATTTTTATGACCGGGCACACCGCCATGATAGACGAGCAGGCGCTCGACTGGGTTATCCGGACCCGCGATCCGGACTTCGCCGATTGGGACGGCTTTACGGCGTGGCTGGAAGCTGCGCCGGCGCATGCGGCCGCATATGACGCGATGGCCAGCGTTGACGCGGACCTGCCCGCCATCCTTCCGGCTGCGCGCGTTCTGCCGGTACCGGCGAACGATCCAGGTATGCCGCGCTGGAAGCGGTGGCGCTGGACCGGCGCGGGGGTCATCGCCGCTGCGGTCGCGGGCATCGTGTCGCTCAGCACCATCCAGCGCGCAGACCCCTATTCGATCAGCACCGGGGCGCGTGAGCGGCAGGAGATCGCTCTGAAGGACGGGACGCGGATTGCCCTGAACGGCAATTCCACCCTGCGTCTGGACCATGCCAATCCGCGCTTCGCCGCGCTGGACAAGGGCGAGGCGATCTTCACCGTTACCCATGACGCCAGCAATCCCTTCCGCGTGACCGTTGGCGGCGTGGTGCTGGAGGATGCCGGTACGGTGTTCAACGTCACCCGCGACGCCGGTACGATGCGCGTGGGCGTGGCGGAGGGATCGGTCATCTACAATCCCGACAAGGAGGCCATTGCCCTGCCCGCAGGCGCTTCGCTGCGCATGGTCGAGGGGCAGAAGGCTGTCGTCGTCGGCCAGGTCTCGCCGGAGGCCGTGATCGGGTGGCGGGCCGGACGGCTTGTCTATGATAATGCCGCGCTGACCGACGTCGCCGGCGACATGAGCCGCAATCTGGGCGTCGTCATCCGCGCAGATGCGAAGGCGGCGACATCGCGTTTCACCGGCACGATCCTGCTGGACCGTGACGCCGAACATCTGCTGACCAGTGCCGCGCCGCTGATGGGTGTCGAAGCCGTTCGCCAGGATGGCGGATGGCTGCTAAAGGGAAGCAATGCCACGCGGGATTGACGGCCTCTGCATCATCGCCACCCTGATGGCAGCGGCCCCCGCGCAAGCCGCCGAACGGCGAGATATCAGCGTTGCCCCAGGACGGCTGGGCGATGCCATCATCGCGCTTGGCCGCGCGACGGGCAGCAGCATCGGCACATCCGACCAGTGGCTCGCTGATTTGCCTGTGCGGGGCGTCAGCGGCCGCATGTCGCTTGGGCAAGCGCTGGACCGGCTGCTTTCGGGCACAGGCGCGAAGGCGGAGCGAATCGACGATCTGAACTGGCGGATCATCCGCGCCAGACCGGTAAAGTCCGCTTCGGGACGGCCCGCGGCGGAAACTGCGCCAGCCCTGACCCCGGACGAGGGACCTGGCGAGGACATCATCGTCACGGCCTCCAAGCGCGAGGTGCCGCTGGGCCGGTTTGCCGGGACGGTGGATATTGTCGACACCGGCGCGTTCGGGGCGGCCGATGCCGCCGGAGGCACCGGCGCGCTGATCGCACGCGTCGCCAGCCTCAGTTCCACCTATGCGGGCGCGGGCCGCAACAAGCTGTTCATTCGCGCCATCGCGGATTCCGGATTTGCCGGTCCGACGCAGGCGACGACAGGGCAGTATCTGGGCGACATGCGCCTCAACTATGCCGCGCCCGACCCCGACCTGCGCCTGTATGACATGGCGGCGGTCGAGGTGCTGGAAGGGCCGCAGGGCACCCTTTACGGCGCGGGATCGCTGGGCGGCATCATCCGCCTGGTCCCCAATGCGCCGGACCTGACGAATTTCGGTGGGCAGGCCAGCATTGGCGCTTCCGCCACACAGCATGGCGCGCCGGGCGGTGACATGAGCGGCGTCCTCAATATTCCGGTCATCGAGGGGAAGCTGGGGCTGCGCGCCGTCGGATATGCCAGCACGGAAGGCGGCTATATCGACGACACGCTGCGTGACAAGAATAACGTCAACCGGACCAGCATAGAGGGCGGTCGCGCCGCGCTACGCTTTACGCCCGATGATGACTGGACGATCGACATCAGCGGCCTCTACCAGCGGATCGACGGAAACGACGCCCAATATGCGAGCAAGAGCGTCGGCAGGCTGGAGCGGCAAAGCCCCTTTGCGCAGAACTATCTGTCCAAATATTGGCTGGCCAATGCGCGGATCGAGCGGCAATGGGACGATATCAGCTTCGTATCGACGAGCGGTTTCGTCAGCCATCGCTTAGCGGAACGCTATGACGCCACGCAGGACAGCGGACGGCCGGAACTCTATTTCCAGCGCAACCGCACAGAGCTGTTCACGACCGAGAACCGGCTGGCGCGTGACCTGCACGATGGCTTGGGCTGGCTGATCGGCGTCAGCTTCCTCAGCAACCAGTCCGTGATCACCCGTACGCTCGGGCCGCCGGGATTGCCGTCGCCGTCAACCGGCGTACGCAACCATCTGTCCGAGTGGACCGGATTTGCCGAAGCGTCCGTCCAGCCCTTCGACGCCCTGATCGTCACGGTCGGCGGGCGCGTAACGAACAGCCGCCTGAGCGGAGCGGCGACCGATATAGCGCCGGAGCCGGTCTTTTCCTTCGCCGACGTCGCCATGGCGGAGGCGCAGGCGAACCGGCACGAGACGACCTTCCTGCCTTCGGCATCGCTGCTGACCAACGCGATACCGGGCATGACCCTGTTCGTCCGCTATCAACAGGGATTTCGGCCGGGTGGGCTGGCCGTGGACGATTATCATGTCACCCGGTTCCGCAACGACCGGATCGGCACGCTGGAGGCCGGGTTGCGCCGGGGCGTGCCGGGATATGATCCGATCGCGATCGCCGCCAGCGCCGCCTATACCAACTGGCGCAATATCCAGGCCGACCTGACCGACCGGCGTGGCCTGCCCACCACCACCAATATCGGCGACGGGCGGATATATACGCTGGAAGGCCGGGTGGTCTTGACGCCCGCGACCGGGTTCAGCATCGACGGCAGCTTCATCTATAATAACAGCCTGCTCAGCCAGCCGGCCTCCTATCTGCGGATGCTGTCCTATGAGGGGCGTTCGCTGTCCCTGCCCAATGTCGCGAACCTGGGCGGGCGGCTGGCGACCAATTATCGCGCAATGCTGGACAATGGCGATACACTGCAACTGTCCGCCTCGGCCCGCTATGTCGGCAAGTCCAGACTGGGTGTCGGCCCGATCTTCGGCCGCGAACAGGGCAATTATGTCGATACAGCCCTGTCAGGAAACTGGACGCATGGCGCAGTGCGCTATTCCATCGACGTCACGAACCTGCTGGATTCGGTCGGCAATCGCTTCGCGCTAGGCACACCGTTCGATCTGGACGGCGACGAATATACGCCGATGCGGCCCCGCACCGTGCGCGCCGGCATTGAATTTCGGTTCTGAGGAGAAATTCTGCATCAGGCGGTACGGGTTGCTGCAGGAGGCGCCGTCTACTGGATGAACGGCGGGGCCACGACCCCCCAGACCCTCCCCCGGTCCCGCTGTTTCAGCCACGAGTGGGGCCAGTTTGCGTCCCCAAATTGGCCCCACTCGTGGCCCCCAATTCAGCCCATCATTCGTCCCCGTAGATGGCGACGCTGCGTTCTCCGGACCCGCTCGCCTTGCCGCGATACATGGCCGGGGTGTTGAATATCCAGGCGCTCTCGCCGGATGGCCCGGCGATGATGACGCCGCCGACGCCGCCCATCGCCTTGATCTCCGCGAACACCGCCTGCCCCGCCTGCTCCAGCGTCTCACCCAGCATGCGGACACGGGCGCAAATCTCATGCGCTGCGCCGGCTCGGATAAAGAATTCGCCCGCGCCCGTGGAGGACACCGCGCAGGCGCGATCGTCGGCATAGGTGCCTGCGCCAATCAGTGGGGAGTCGCCGATCCGGCCCCAGCGCTTGCCGGTCAGACCGCCGGTGGAGGTCGCCGCCGCGACATGGCCGTGGACGTCCAGCGCAACCGCGCCGACGGTGCCATATTTCATGTCGATGTCGAACGCCCCGGACTTGCGCGCCTTCATCTCGTCAAGCTGGCGGCGACGCTCAGGAATGGCGAACCATTCGGGATCGACCTGTTCCAGCTCCTGCTCGATAGAGAAGCCATCCGCGCCTTCGCGGCTCAGTAGCACATGCGGGCTTTTCTCCATGACCGCGCGAGCGAGGCTTACGGGGTTACGGGTGCGGGTGACGCCTGTCACCGCGCCGGCGTCGCGCGTCGCGCCGTCCATGACGGCCGCGTCCAGCTCGATCGCGCCTTCATAAGTGAAGACCGATCCGCGCCCGGCGTTGAACGCGGGATCATCCTCCAGCACACGCACCGCCGCCTCGACCGCGTCCAGTGCATTACCGCCAGCCGCCAAAACAGCCTGCCCGGCATCGAGCGCGGCCGAGAGCCCCGCCCGCGCCGCTGCATCTTCCTGCGCGCTCAGATTGGTCCGGCTCATCGAGCCGGCGCCACCGTGAATCATCAGGGTCCAGGCGGGATTGGTCATGGAAGGGAAACTCCGGCGGGTTATGACGCGAGCGGCTCCCCAATCCGACTCCGGCTTCCATTAGGGGGATAGCGTCCCCCTCGCAACCGGAGCCGTGACTCGCTATAGGGAGCGGCAACACCCTGGAGTAGCTTTTCATGTCCGACCATAACCCCGGCCTTCGCCCCTGGCGCGACATTGCGCGGCGGGAAAGCCGCCAGATCATGGTCGGCAACGTCCCCGTCGGCGGCGGCGCGCCGGTCACCGTGCAGACGATGACCAATACGCTGACATCGGACCCGAAGGCGACGATCGACCAGATTCGCCGGTGCGAGGATGCCGGCGTCGACATCATTCGCGTCTCCTGCCCCGACGAGGAGTCTACGGCAGCGCTCAAGCAGATTGTCCGCGCGGCGCGCGTACCGATCGTCGCCGACATTCATTTCCACTATAAGCGCGCGCTGGAAGCGGCGGATGCGGGCGCGGCCTGCCTGCGGATCAACCCCGGCAATATCGGCAGCGAGGCGCGGGTCAAGGAAGTGGTCGACGCCGCCAAGTCCAACGGCTGCGCCATCCGTATCGGCGTCAACGGCGGGTCGCTGGAGCGCGACCTGCTGGAGAAATATGGCGAACCCTGCCCCGAAGCGCTGGTCGAGAGCGCGCTCGACCATATCAAACTGCTGCAGGATCAGGATTTCCACGAATATAAAGTGGCCGTGAAGGCTAGCGACGTGTTCCTGGCCGTCGCCGCCTATATGCAATTGGCCGAGGCGGTCGATTGTCCGCTGCACCTGGGCATTACCGAGGCCGGCGGCCTGATCGGCGGCACGGTCAAGAGCGCCATCGGCATCGGCAACCTGCTATGGGCCGGGATCGGCGACACCATCCGCGTCTCCCTCTCCGCAGAGCCGGAAGAGGAAGTGCGGGTCGGCTATGAAATCCTCAAATCGCTGGGCATCCGCACCCGCGGCGTGAAGGTGATCTCCTGCCCCTCTTGCGCGCGTCAGGGCTTCGACGTGATCCGCACGGTACAGGCGCTGGAGGAGCGGCTGCAGCATATCAACACGCCGCTGTCCCTCTCCGTGCTCGGCTGCGTCGTCAACGGCCCTGGCGAAGCGCGCGAGACCGACATCGGCATCACCGGCGGCGGCAACGGCAAGCATATGGTCTACCTGTCCGGCGTTACCGATCATCATATCGGCGACGCGACCTTGGTCGATCATATCGTAAAGCTGGTCGAGGCGAAGGCGGCGGAGATCGAGGCGGCGACCACAGATGCTGGGCAGGCCGAGGCGGCGGAGTGAAAAATAAGACCACTGCCCTCCCCGTGAAGACGATTCGGGAAAAAAGGGCGGTCGGGGCCAAGGCGACCGGTGCGGAGGCGATCGGTGCTTCGACACTCGGCGCAGGCGCGATTGGCGCGATTGCCCTGGGGGCATTCGCTCTTGGCGCTATCGCCATCGGTGCGCTGGCCATCGGACGTCTGCGAATTGGAAGCGCCAGGATAGGACGGCTGGAGATTGGCGAACTGGTGATCGGACGCGCGACCGAAGCAAAGACTGACTGATAGTCGTAAGCCCCATGACCCTGCGCATCGTGAAACCCGTGGCCTTGCCGGTCGCCTTCGCCGTCTGTTGCAGCGGCGTTGCGTTGTTCTCCGTTATGGACGCGGCGATGAAGGGGCTGAGCCTTGGCATCGGCGTCTACAATGCGCTGTTCTGGCGCGCCCTCGCCGGGACGGTGATGGGTGTGATCGGGATGACGGCCCTGCGCAATCCCTGGCCAGCCATGTCGACGCTGCGCATCCACCTGATGCGCGGCGCAGTGGTGGCGGCGATGGCTTTCCTGTTCTTCTACGGCCTTACCCTGCTACCCATGGCGGAGGCGATCGCCCTGTCTTTCCTTGCCCCAATCATAGCGCTGTATCTGGCGGCCTTGCTGCTGAAGGAAAGGATTGGGCGCAACACGATCATCGCGTCGATCCTGGGCCTGGGCGGCGTGGCCGTCATCGTGTCGGCACGGCTGAGTGGAGCTTATGATCCGAAGACCCTGCTGGGGGCCGGGGCGGTGCTGCTGTCGGCAACCCTTTTCGCCTGGAACCTGATCCTGCAGAAGCAACAAGCGGGTGTAGCTTCGCCTGTGGAGGTCGCCTTCTTCCAGAATCTGGTCATCCTGGGGATATTCGCTATGGGCGCGCCGTTCCTCGCCGTCTTGCCTGACGCGCGGCACCTGCCGCTGATACTGGTGGCCGCAGCGCTGGCGTTCACGTCGCTCATGTGTCTGTCCTGGGCCTATGCACGGGCGGAGGCGCAATATCTGATCCCGGTCGAATATACCGCCTTCATCTGGGCGGCGATCATGGGATGGCTGGCGTTCGGCGAACGACTGACGCTCAGCACATTGGCGGGCACCGGCCTGATCGTGACCGGCTGCCTGATCGCCGCGCGCCAGCATCCAGAGATTGCCGCACATGTCGAGACAGATGCCGCCTGATCCGCTATCGGAGCCATCATGACAGTTCATATCCGCGAGGCGGTCGCCGCCGACATCCACCTGATCCACGGCTTCATCAAGGCGCTCGCCGAATATGAGAAGCTGGCGCATGAGGTGCGCGCCGACATAAAGGTGCTGGAGCGGCACCTGTTCGGTCCCCGCCCGATGGCCGAAGTGCTGATCGCGGAACATGAGGGGCAGGCGGTCGGCTTCGCGCTATTCTTCCACAATTTCTCCACGTTCGAGGGGAAGCCCGGCATCTATCTGGAGGACCTGTTCGTGAATCCGGAGGCGCGGGGATTGGGCGCGGGCAAGGCGCTGCTGTCCCGGCTTGCGCAACTGGCGGTGGAGCGGGAATGCGCCCGGCTGGAATGGTGGGTGCTCGACTGGAACGAGCCGTCGATCACCTTCTACAAGTCGCTGGGCGCGAAAATGATGGACGAGTGGACCGTGATGCGGGTCGATGGCGACGCGCTGGAGTCCCTGGCGGCGCTATGAGCTTCGACGAGGGCCTGGTCGACTGGATCAGCGAGGCGCTGGAACCGATGGGAACCGTCACCATGCGCAAGATGATGGGCGGCGCGACGCTCTATCTGAATGGCACGGTCTTCGCGATCATCGATTCGGGCAGCTATGGCGGGGCGCTCTGGATGAAAGCCGACGAGGAGAGCGCGCCGATCTGGGAAGCCGCCGGATGCCGCCCCTTCACCTATGAGCGCAAGGACGGGAAGATGTCGTCCATGCCCTACCGCCTGGCGCCGGACGATGTGTTTGACGATGCGGATGAGATGCGGCGCTGGGCCGAGTTGGCGGTCGAAGCGGGATTGCGCGCGCCGGCGAAGAAGGGGAAGCCCAAGGCAAAATCCAAGGGTAAGCCCAAGAAGGGCTGACGCTTCTCCCACATCCGTTCGTTTCGAGCTTGTCGAGAAACCTGCGCAAGGCTTCTCGACTACGCTCGAAGCGAACGGGGGTTGGTAGGTGGTTTAGGCTAAACAGCCGAAAGCGCCGCGTCCCTCAGGCCGCGCCATACCCGCACTGCCTGTACCGTTTCAGGCACATCGTGAACGCGGAGCATTTGCGCGCCCTGCTCCATGCCCCGGAACGCCAGCGCGATCGATCCGCCGAGGCGCGCATGCGCCGCCGCCTCGTTCGACAATGCGCCGATCATGCGCTTGCGGCTGGCGCCCAAAAGCACCGGCACGCCCAGGCCCTGATAGAGCGCCAGATTGTTGATGATTGCCAGATTGTCCTGAAGCGATTTACCGAAGCCCAAGCCCGGATCCACGATGATCCTGTCCCGCGCGATCCCTGCGGCCTCGCAAGCGGCGATCCGCGCCTCCAGCCAGTCGAACACATCGGTCACGACATCGGCATAGCCGGTTTTGTTCTCATGCGGATCATCGCCGGTAGAGGGGGAATGCATGAGTACGACCGGGCAGCCGGCCCGCGTCACCACATCCAGGCTGCGTGGATCGTGCAGCAGCGCGCTGACGTCATTGACGATCGATGCGCCGGCGGCCAGCGCCGCCTCCATCACGCCCGCCTTGCGCGTGTCGATCGACACCGGGATACCCGATGCCGCCAGCCGCTTGATGACCGGGACGACACGGGATATCTCGTCGCCCTCCCACACCTTTTCAGCGCCGGGGCGCGTGGATTCGCCGCCGACATCGACGATGGAAACGCCCGCCACGCTCATCGCGAAGCCAAGATCGGCGATCGCCTGGGGATCGCCGATATGCTTGCCACCGCCCGAGAAGCTGTCGGGCGTGACGTTCACTATGCCCATCACCTGTGGTGCGTCGAAACGGATCGTGCGTTCGCCCAGCGTCAGCGGAGGACGCGGCGCGGCGATATTGGCGGCGAGAGTGTTGACGCGCGCCTGCAGCGGTTCGGGGAGCGCGGCGATCGTGTCGGCAAACGCATCGACGGCGACGGTCGATCGATGCACCCGCGCCGCGCTGTCCATGGCAGTCAGTTCATAGCCCTGGAACCAGAGCAGGCTGTTGCCGATCCGCGCGGTCGTTCCGTCAAGGCCGACCGGGGAATTGGCGAACCAGATGGGGCGCAGATAGAGGCGGGCGTCGGGGGGGATTGTCATGAAAGCGCTCTACCCCATTCCGTCATTTCCGTGAAAGCGGGAACCCATCTCCAAAGCCGACCTCTACCCACAAGGGTGGAAGATGGGTCTCCACCTTCGCGGGGATGACGACCATTAGAAAATCAGGGCTGCGTCGCCAGCAGATAGGTCTGGCGCAGCGCGTCGATGGGCTTCAGGTCGCCCTGTGTTTCAACATGCCAGAAGGTCCAGCCGTTGCAGGACGGCGCGCCCTGCAGCGTTGCGCCGACCTTGTGGATCGAACCGCTGATGTCGTCGCAAGCCAGCGAGCCGTCGGCGCGCACCTGCGCCTTCCAGCGGCGTTTTACGTCGGTCAGGATCGCGCCCGGCTCCAGATAGCCGGTTTCGACCAGCGTGCCGAAGGCGACCTTGGGCGCTTGCCGAGGCGACTGCATGATGCCGATGGCGGATTCATCGAGCGGCAGGGACGCGGCGATGCGCTCCAGCGCAACCTCGCAATAGGTGTCGTCGCGTTCGATGCCGATCCATTTGCGGCCGAGACGCCGCGCCACAGCGCCGGTCGTGCCGGTGCCGAAGAAGGGATCGAGCACCACGTCGCCCGGCTTGGTGCAGGCGAGCAGCACGCGATAGAGCAGCGCTTCGGGCTTCTGCGTCGGATGCGCCTTGGTGCCGTTCCGCTTCAGCCGCTCCTGCCCGCCGCAGATCGGCAGCACCCAGTCGGAGCGCATCTGCAGCTCGTCGTTCAGCGTCTTCATCGCGCGATAGTTGAAGGTGTATTTGCTGTCCTCGCTCTGGCTGGCCCAGATCAGCGTCTCATGCGCGTTGGTGAAGCGGGTGCCCCGGAAATTGGGCATCGGGTTCGCCTTGCGCCAGACGATGTCGTTGAGAATCCAGAAGCCCTGATCCTGCAGCACGACGCCACAGCGGAAGATATTGTGATAGCTGCCGATGACCCAGATGGTGCCGTTGGGTTTCAGGATGCGGCGCGCTTCCTTCATCCAGGCATGGGTGAAGGCATCATAGGCGGCCAGCGTGTCGAACTTGTCCCAGTCATCGTCGACGGCGTCGACCATGCCGCCCTCGGGCCGGAACAGGTCGCCACCGAGTTGCAGATTGTACGGCGGATCAGCGAAGATCATGTCGATGCAGCCGTCGGGCAGCTTTGCCATTTCGGCGATGCAGTCGCCCTGGATCAGGCGGTCGGCCTCGATTGTCGGTTGCGCCAAGGCAACCGCACTCTTCCCCCGCCGCGCCGGAACGCGCTCCAAAACCCCCATAACTCTCTCAGCCCCTGTCGTTACGCCTGTGGGATGAGTCTTCCGGAGTCTTCCGTCAAGATCAAAAACTTAGGGCCCAAGCCTCACACAATAGTTCACGAGAGGAGAACGAATAGGGAAACCGCGAGATATTGAGTCCGTACTTCACACGGAGTCTCAACATGCGGTGGTGTTGCCATGAAGACTCAACACAAGATGGTGTGGATATTTTTTTGGGAAGTTGGGTGGAATGGGCGTTGGGAAGCGCATTTCTGACCGTCATCCCAGCGCAGGCTGGGATCTCAGGCGAGAGCGCGCGACCAAGTATCACGAGATCCCAGCCTGCGCTGGGATGACGATATTGGCTAGATCAGCACCAACTGCGCGACCGGCGCAAACCTCCTTCGATGCAGCGGCGTGACCCCATGTTCCCGCAAAGCCGCCAGATGCTTCGCGCTGCCATAACCCTTATTGCTTTCCCACCCATAATGCGGGTGCTCGCGGGCGGCGGCGATCATCATCCGGTCGCGCTCCTCCTTGGCGAGGATCGACGCGGCGGCGATCGACAGGCATTTGGCGTCACCCTCCACGATCGCCGTAGAGGCGTAGCGCCATTTGGGACAGCGATTGCCGTCGACCAGCACATGCGCGCAGTCATGCGCGAGCGCATCCACCGCGCGGGTCATCGCCAGCATCGTCGCCCAAAGGATGTTGATCTCGTCAATCTCCTCGACGCTCGCCATGCCGATGCCGAAACAGACGGCCCGCGCCTTGATCTCCACCTCCAGAACGGCGCGGCGCGCGGCGCTCAATTGCTTGCTGTCGTTCAGTCCTTCCGGACAATCCTCGCGTCGGAGGATAACGGCGGCGGCGACCACGGGTCCGGCGAGCGGCCCCCTGCCCGCTTCATCGACACCGGCGACGAGGCCCGGATGATGGAGCAGTTCATGCGCGAAGTCAGGCATGCCGTGGTACGCCCATCGGCCCATGGCCCGTACCCAGACCTGGCGCGCGCTTGATCGAATCCCGCACATAGCGCCGCGCCATGTCGATTGCGCTGACGATGCCCAGCCCCTGCGCCAGCCCGGTCGCCAGAGCGCTGGCCAGGGTGCAGCCAGTGCCGTGGGTATGCAGAGTGTCGATCCGCTGGCTGCGCCACTGCTTGATAACCCCGCCAGCGTCGAACAGCCGGTCGGTCAGCGTCGCGCTTTCGCCATGGCCGCCCTTCGCCAGCACCGTGCAGCCGAAGCGCTTGGCGATCCCGTCGCCGCCTAGCGCCTCAAGCTCCGGAATGTTGGGCGTCACGACGGTCGCGATCCGCATCAGCCGCTCAAAGGCGGCGATAGTGTCGGCATCGGCCAACACTGATCCGCTGGTCGCCACCATGACGGGATCGAAAACGATTGGCACCACCTCAGCAACGTCATTCCCGCGCAGGCGGGAACCCATCTCCTGACCTTTGGTCTGGACGATTGCGCCGGAGATGGGTTCCCGCTTTCGCGGGAATGACGAAGAGAGAAAATCGGCCACGGCATGGGCCGTCGTAGCCGAGCCGATCATGCCGATCTTTACCGCATCAACGCCGATGTCGGAGAGGACGCTCTCCATCTGCGCGACCACCATGTCGGTCGGCACCGGATGCACCGCCTGCACGCCGAGCGTGTTCTGCGCGGTGATGGCCGTGATCGCGGTCATGGCGTGGCCGCCCAGCATGGTGACGGTCCGCACATCCGCCTGGATGCCCGCGCCGCCGCCGCTGTCGGACCCGGCAATGATGAGAACGCGCGCAATCACTCAGGCGGCCTTATGCTTCCGCTCCGTGGAGGCCGGATTATTGGCGAGCGCCTCGCCCACCCGCGTCGGCCGGTCGAGCAGCTCGCCGCCGCAATTGGGGCAGATATCGTCAAGCTCTTCGGCGCAGGGCGCGCAGAATGTGCATTCAAACGAGCAGATGAACGCGCCGCCGGTGTGGGCGGGCAGGTTCGTGCCGCAGCGTTCGCAATCGGGGCGCATTTCAAGCATTCTACTTCCTCGTCACCCCAGCGAAGGCTGGGGTCTCTTTTAGGCTGGGCGCTATCAGGCCTGAGATCCCAGCTTTCGCTGGGATGACGACCTGCAGAGAGGTCGTCACGCCGCCGCTTTCTCGACCGCCGCACAGATGCGGTCCACGACGTCGCGCACCTGCTCTTCACGGTCGCCTTCCGCCATCACGCGTATTACCGGCTCCGTACCCGACGGGCGGATGACTAGGCGACCGGACCCCTGCAGTTCGGCTTCGGCCTGCGCGATCGTCTTCTTCACATCCTCATGGTCGAGCGGTTTGCCGCCGGAGAAACGGACATTCTTGAGCAATTGCGGCACGGCGTCGAACTGGTGGAGCAGTTCGCTGGCGGGCTTTCCGCTGCGCACAAGCGCCGCCAGCACCTGCAGCGCGGCGATCGTACCGTCACCCGTGGTTGCATAGTCGGACAGGATCATATGGCCAGACTGCTCGCCGCCGACATTGAAACCGCCCGAGCGCATCCGCTCCAGCACATAACGATCGCCGACCTTCGTGCGCTCCAACGCGATGCCCTTATCCGACAGGAAGCGTTCAAGGCCCAGGTTCGACATCACCGTCGCGACTAGGCCGCCACCACGCAGAGTCCCCTCCCGCGCCCAGTTGGCGGCGATCAGCGCCATGATCTGGTCGCCATCGACGATCACGCCATTCTCATCGACGACGATCAGCCGGTCGGCGTCGCCGTCCAGCGCGATACCGATGTCCGCACCCGCCGACAGCACCGTTTCCTGCAGCAGCAGCGGCGCGGTCGATCCGCAGCCGTCGTTGATGTTCGTGCCGTCCGGCGTGACGCCGACCGCGATCACCTCCGCGCCAAGCTCCCACAGCGCCGAGGGAGCGACCTGATAGGCGGCACCGTTCGCGCAATCGACGACGATCCGCAGCCCATCGAGGCGCAAATCGGCAGGGAAGCTGGATTTCACCGCGTGGATGTAGCGGCCGCGCGCATCCTCCACGCGCCGGGCGCGGCCGATATGTTCGGACGCCGCAAGCGCGATATCGCCGCCCAGAAGCGCCTCGATCTTCGCCTCGTCCGCGTCGGACAGCTTGTACCCGTCCGGGCCGAACAGCTTGATGCCATTGTCATAATAGGGGTTGTGGCTGGCCGAGATCATCACCCCCAGGTCCGCGCGCATCGAATGGGCGAGCATGGCGACGGCGGGCGTCGGGATCGGCCCGAATTGCACCACATCCATCCCCACCGCCGTAAAGCCTGCGACCAGAGCGTTCTCGACCATATAGCCCGACAGGCGCGTATCCTTGCCGATCACCACGCGATGCCGGTGCTTACCGCGCAAAAAGTGCGTCCCGGCCGCCATGCCGACCTTCATCGCCAGTTCCGGCGTCATCGGCCATTGATTGGTCCGGCCCCTGATGCCATCTGTACCGAAATAGTTGCGCGACATGCCTGTTTCCGTATCCCGTTCGTGGCGGCCTCATAGCGCGAAGCACCGCCCCAATCGATCATTTTTCCGCAGCAGATGGAGAGGCGAGATGAAATACCGCACGCTTGGTCATGATCTTCAGGTGTCGGCGCTTGGCGTAGGGTGCATGCCCATGGGCGGCGGGGACGCCGGCGTCTATGGCAACGGAACCAAGGCGGAGTCGATCGCCACGCTGCATCGGGCGATGGACCTTGGCGTCACCTTCTTCGACACGGCGGAGGTCTATGGCCCCCATGTCAACGAAGAGCTTCTGGCCGAGGCGATCAAAGGCAAGCGGGAAGGGCTGGTGATCGCCACCAAGTTCGGTTTTAGGTTCGAGGGCACGGACATTCAGGGCGTCGATTCCACACCGCAAAATGTGCGCCGGGCCTGTGAGGGATCGCTGAAGCGTCTGGGGATCGACACGATCGACCTCTATTATCAGCACCGCGTCGATCCCAATGTGCCGATCGAGGAAGTGATGGGCGCGCTGGTGGAGCTGAAGCGTGAGGGCAAAATCCGCCATATCGGCCTGTCGGAACCAGGCGCAGCGACCATCCGCCGCGCCGCCGCCGTCCACCCGGTCACGGCGATCCAGTCCGAATATTCACTGTGGGAGCGGGAGGTGGAGAATGACATACTGCCCGTCTGCCGCGAACTCAATATCGGCTTCGTGCCGTTCAGCCCGCTTGGCCGGGGTTTCCTGACGGGGCAGATCACCAAGCGCTCCGACCTGCCCGAAGGCGATTTCCGCCTCAACGACCCGCGCTATTCGGAAGAGAATTTCGACGCCAACCTGAAGATCGTCGACGTGGTGAAGGCGATCGCGGCGAAGCATGACGCCAGCGGTGGCCAGATCGCGCTGGCCTGGCTGCTTGCGCAGGGCGACGACATCGTGCCGATCCCGGGCTTCAAGCGCCGGGTCACGCTGGAGGACAGCATGGCGGCGGTGAAGGTCACGCTGGATGACGGCGACCTGGCCGCTCTGGAAGCCGCCGCGCCGATCGGCGGTACGGCCGGACCGCGCTATGGCGAGAAGATGATGGCCATGGCGCGGCTTTAGGCCGGGCTTTGCTGGCTCTCAGCTTTTGATGTTCACGATGCCGACAACCCCGGGCTTGGAGGACGGGTTGGAGGCATTGGCCTTCTTGGGCTGCTCTGCCTTGGGCTTGCGGACTTCGCGGTTCGACTTTTTCTGACTTTTGGCCATGGATATTCCTTCGTGTGATGCTGGTCGTGCGTCAGAGCGACGCTATATGACGGTCCGGGTTTTCGTTGTCGAAGCAGTCATTGCCTGGAGCCGGACCCGAAGCAGTCGGTTCGATAAGCAGCCCGGTCAGCGCAAGCCGCGCCTGCGCTGCCGACGCGCGCCGCTCCCGCTTTTCGGCATTGATGCCCTCGTTGCGCCACATGAGCGCGGCGTTGGTCGCAATCCTGCGGACGTTGGCAAGGGAACTGTCGGCGGCTCGGGCCATTTGGGCTTTTTCCTGTGCCCGGCACAGTTGGGAAGAAGGATAGATGGTTCGCCTCCTTGGGCTGAGTTCGAAAGACAGGGCGAACCCTGACGCAGATTCAGGACGCGCTATGCGCCGCCAAAACAGTGTGCGACGGGTGGGCGACCAGGAATGCGGGCGGTGTCACCGGCACCGGGACAAGTGACTTGGGCAGGCCACAAGGCTGCAGCATGACGAGCAACCTTTGATAGCTGCGCACCATCGCCATATGCGCTACGCGGGCACAGGGATCGGCAGACTGCGCAGCCATGGTCCGCGCCTGCTGTAACCGTCCAGTTATATAATGAATGTTCAATGCCCGTCTCCCAAACAACCGGGAGCCAGTGCACTCTCTGTCACACCCTGGTCGTGAAAGACGATGCGATAAGCGTGCATAGCATGGTAATGGCGACACGCACAGCGAAAGCTCGGTTCTGCCGATGGGTCAGGCGGCGAGCATATCCCTGCCGATCAGATGGTCACGCCCTAGAGCAGGATCACTTTATCTTGATCCGTTCGTGTCGAGCGTAGTCGAGACACCGCGCGCATGTGTCTCGACTACGCTCGACACGAACGGGAGATTGGGATTCTGTCCCATGTCATCCCCCTCTAATGCTCATACGCCTTGGGCAATGCGCCCGGCGCGGGTGAGGCATAGCGGTCGCGCAACTTGGTCTGGCGGTTTTCCATCGGTTGCGCCACGCCATCTATCCATACGGCGACAGGCGCGGACTCCAGTTCCAGCGGATCGCCGTCCCAGATCACCACATCGCCTGCGCGGCCCGGCTTCAACGATCCGATCCGGTCGCCTAGGCCCACGGCCTCCGCGGGAGCGGAACTGATCGCGCGGAGCGCCTGGCCCCAATTCAGCCCCGTGGCTCCCGGCACCTTTTGCAAGGCGACCATATTCCCGGCCTGCTGCGTCGCGACGCGCACCTGGAGCCCGTCGTCACCGCTGAACATGCCGAGCGCGACCATGACGCCCGCCTTTTCCATACGCCCGACATTAGACTGCGTCGCGGCGATCGTCTCGAAGTGGGCGGGCAGATCCTCCAGGCCGCCAGCAATCACTGGCACCTTCGCCGCTGCGATCTGGCCGGCGACGGTCCATCCTTCCGACGCGCCCGCGAGGATCAGTTTCAGCGCAGGAAATTCCTTCCGCAGGTCGAGCGCCGCCAGGATGTCGCGCGCGCTTTCGGCGTGAACCATCAGCGGGGTCTTGCCCTGCACTACCGGAACCAGCGCCTCGGCATCGGCGCGGGTGAGGATGCTGTCCTTCGACCGGCCATCATAGGCAGCGGGGTTTCGCGCATAGTCCTGCGCTTCCCGCAGCGAGGTGCGGAACAGAAGATAGGCGGCGGGCCTGCTGCCCCCCGCCCGTTTCGCACCGGTTTCGCCAAGTTCGACATATTGGAAGGCCTGCGCCTTGGTGATCGGGCTCATGTCCGCGCCCAGATCGATGACGGCGCCCTGCCCCGCGAACACACTGCCGGCGCCCTCCGGCACCACGACGGCGCGGGTGATGCCGCTCGTGCGGCTGATCGCGATCGGGTTGGCCAGCGGATTGATCGCCGTCGATACGTCGAGCGCGGCGGAGAAGGGCGACTTTTCCGCCGTGCTGTCATTGGTCTGGCTGACATAGGTCACCTCGACCAGACCAACGCGGGAGAAGCCGGAAACGAGGCCCGGCGTCACCCATTTGCCCGTCGCATCGATGCGCTGCGCACCGGCGGGGACAGCGACGCCCGCGCCCGCCGCCACGACCTTGCCGTTGGCGATGACCACCGTGCCGTTCTCGACCGGTTCGCTGCCGTCGCCGATCGCCAGCTTGCCGCCGGTGATGGCGATCGACTGCGCCATGGCTGGGATCGACAGAGACGCGATCAGCGTGGCGGCGAGATAGAGGCTAGCGCGCATCATTTCACGTCTCCCGCACCGATCTGGCCAAGCTCGAAATCGCTCACCGGCCGTTTCTTCGGATCGTTGGCGTCATACATCATCGCGCCGTCGATCCACACCTTCTCCGGCCGGGTGTAGACGCTGAACGGATTGCCGTTCCACAGGACGATATCGGCCATCTTGCCGACTTTCAGGCTGCCGGTCCTGTCGCCGATCCCCATTGCCTTGGCGGGGTTGTAGCTCAGCCATTCCCACGCAACCTCGTCGGGGATATTGATGCCCATGCGGCGTCCCGCAGCTATCGCCTTGGCCGCTTCCTGGTTCAAACGCTGGATGCCGTTCTCATCATCGCTGTGGACGATGGCGCAGGCGCCCGCATTATGGACCAGCGCGATATTCTCGCGAATGCCGTCATAGCTTTCCATCTTGAAGCCATACCAGTCGGCCCACATGGCCGAGCAGATGCCGTTCGCCTTCAGCAGGTCGGCGATCTTGTAGCTTTCGACGGCGTGATGGAATGCGGTCACCTTGTAGCCGAACTCCTTCGACATATCGATGACGTCGGCCATTTCGTCCGCGCGATAACAATGGTTGTGGACGAGGATTTTGCCCTCCAGCACATCGGCCAGCGTTTCCATCGCCAGATCGCGGGTCTGCTCCTTACCCTCCGCGCGCTTCTTCTGATATTCGCGCGCCTTGATCCAGGTCTGGCGATCGACGGCGATATTGCCCATGCGGGTGGACGGCTTGGTGTTGCGCTCGCCATAGACACGCTTGGGGTTTTCGCCGCACGCCATCTTCAGGCTGTAGGGCGCGCCGGGGAACTTCATGCCCTGCATCGTGCGCGCATAGACATTCTTCAAAGTCACGCCGCGTCCGCCGAACAGGTTCCCCGATCCGGGCAATATCTGAAGCGCCGTGACGCCGCCATTGACGAGCGCGCGGGAAAAGCCCGGGTCCTGTGGCCAGATGCTGTGTTCCGCCCACACGTCCGGCGTCACGGGCGAGGTCATCTCATTGCCGTCGCTGAGCGCATCGACGGAGGGCGATGGATAGTCGCCAAGATGGCTGTGAATATCGATGACGCCGGGGGTCAGATATTTGCCCGTCCCATCGAACACCGCGACATCCGCCGGGATGGGCGTGTCCGGCCCGCCGATCGAGGAAATCTTGCCGCTGACGAAGAAGATGACGCCATTGTCGATACGCCCGCCCTCGCCGTCGAAGATGGTGACGTTGCGCACGACGGTCGGACGACCGGGATAAGGCGTATAGGTCGAGGGATAGGGATCGGCGGGTTCGGCGGACGGGTTGTCCTTCGCGCTTGCAGACTTTGGACCCTCCTTTGCCGGAGCCGCGCAGGCCGCAACACCAAACGCGCATAACAGGGCCATGTGGGTCAGTCTGATTGCCATCACGCTCTCTCCCCTTCGATCCGTATATCCTGCCTGTCCCCGTCGACCGGCTCTACACCGATCAGGTCGAGGTGCATCAGCTTCGTGATCCATGGCGCAAGCAGCATTACGCCTACGCCGACCGCCACGGCGAACCAGCCGATCTGGGTATAGACGGCGAGCACCCGATCGACGCCAGCATCCGCGCTGTCCGTCGCTCGCGCGATCAGCCCGGCGATGAAATTGCCCGCCGCCATCGCGAGGAACCACGTGCCCATCACCAGCCCGACCATGCTGGACACCGACAGCCGCGTCATCGCCGACAGGCCGACGGGCGAAAAACAGAGCTCTGCCATAGTGTGGAACAGATAGACGAGGAACACGAAGATGACGGGCGTCAGTTGGCTTCCCGCCGCCGCAGCGCCCGCGACCAGCACCAGAAAGCCAGCGCCGCACAGGATCATCCCGATGCCGAACTTGGCGGGCGCGGACGGCTCCAGCCTGCGCTTGTCGAGCCAAGTCCAGAGGACCGCGAACATGGGCGCAAGCAGGATGATAAAGACCGAATTGACGGACTGGAACACCGACGCCGGCACATCGACGCCCAGCATGACACGATCCACCCGCCGGTCGGTGAAGATGTTGAGCGACGATCCGGTCTGCTCGAACAGGCCCCAGAAGAGCGGATTGAGCGCCAGCAGGAACAGCGCCGCGAATATCCGGTCCCGGTCTATCCGGTCCAGCGTCCAGATCGCCCGGTAGAGGATATAGATCACCGTCAGCGCGGAAAAGGCGAGCAACAGATAGCCCAGCGATTCGGCATAGCGGATCAATATCCAGATGCCGACGATGCCGAGCGCGCCGCCGACATAGATGCTCCATTCCCGCGACAGGCCGATCGCCGACCGCTCCCGCATCGCCTGGGGCGACGGCGGCTCGCCCGCGCCCATCAGCAAGGGTCGATAGATCACGAACACGACAAGACCGAGCAGCATGCCGATGCTGGCCGCGCCGAAGCCCCATCCCCAGCCGACCGTCTCGCCCAACACGCCACAGATCACCGGGCCGATCGCGCCGCCCAGATTGATGCCCATGTAGAAGATGGAGAAGGCCGGGTCCCGGCGATGATCGTCCTTCGCATAGAGCTCGCCGACCAGGACCGAGATATTGGCCTTCAGAAAGCCGGTGCCGACGATGATGGAGGCGAGCGCGAGGTAGAAGCCGTTCAAATGGAACGGACTCTGCCCGGCCGGTCCCTCGACGGCCGCGATCAACAGATGGCCGAAAGCGATGAACACACCGCCCGCCAGTACGGCCTTGCGCGCGCCCAGATAACGGTCGGCGAGATAGCCGCCGATGACCGGCGTGATATAGACCAGCGAGGTGTAGGCACCGTAGAGGAGATAGGCCTGATCGTCGCCGAACAGGAAATGCTTGGTGAGATAAAAGATCAGCAGCGCGCGCATGCCATAGTAGGAGAAACGCTCCCACATTTCGGCAAAGAAAAGGATGAACAGACCCCGGGGATGACCAAGGAATGTCCCTGCCGCGTCGCCAGCCGGTCCCGGGTGCGTTGCCATCTATGGCCAACCTTTCGACACGGATTACGAGCCGCCCATGGCCAAAGGCCGAGCGTAATGGCCGAAGCCTAGCACCAAAATTGCGGCTGTGAAGAATATAATTTCGTTACGATTGCGTCCCCTTGCGCGTGCCGCACTGGCGATCCATCTAGGCCGCGATGTTCAACGATCGCACCGACCCGCTCACCCTCCTGCAGACCCGCCGTTCGGGCAAACCTCGCGACCTTGGCCCGCCCGGCCCCGATGCCGCGCAGATCCGCGCGATACTGGAGATCGCGATCCGCACGCCCGACCATGGCAAGCTTGCGCCGTGGCGTTTCGTCATCATTGGGGATGATCAGCGTGACGCGCTCGCCGCCCTGCTGGAGCGCGCCTATCGTGAAGCGAACCCCACCGCCGGGCGGCTGGAGATCGAGGCGATGCATCAGTTTGCGCATCAGGCGCCGGCTCTGGTCGTCGTTCTGTCCTCACCCAAGGCTGGCGTAAAGATTCCCGTTTGGGAGCAGGAATTGTCCGTCGGCGCGGCGACCATGAACCTGCTCAACGCCGTCCATGCCCAGGGTTTTGCGGGCGGATGGCTGACGGGCTGGCCAACCTACAGCGATACGGTGCGCGACGCTTTCGGGGAATCCCATGAACGCATCGCCGGCTTCGTGTTCATCGGCACACCGATCAAAGCGCTCGAGGAACGGCCTCGGCCAGAATATGACACCGTTGTCGGGAATTGGGATATTTAATTACAAATTGCTGCGAGCATATTTGTTTTAATTTCTGCGTTGCGCGACTGGCTGTATTATGTCACTGATGCAGTCATGGCCGACGAATCCAAGCCAGTCTATCTTCGCCTGCGCGAGGTGATTTCCGCATCGATCCTCGACGGCATGTTCCGCGATGGTGACATGCTGCCCTCCGTGCGCGCCTTCGCCGCGCAACAGGGCGCAAACCCCCTGACCGTGGCGAAAGCCTATCAGAGCTTTCAGGACGAGGGCCTTGTGACCGTAAAGCGCGGCGTCGGCATGTTCGTTGCCGATGGGGCGACACGCCGGTTGCGCGCCATCGAGAAAACCCATTTCCTGGAAAATGTCTGGCCCCCCGTCGTCGCGCAGATGCAGCGGGTGGGCGTCAGCCTCTCAGACCTGTCCGCTAAACAGGACGCCTGAGCGGAGGGCTCAAAGCCTATCCCAATACGATCAAGCACTCACGCCCGTTCGTTTCGAGCGTAGTCGAGAAACATGTGCGCAAGTTTCTCGACTACGCTCGAAACGAACGGAAGCTTGATTGAGTGGGACGCTTCAATAATCCTTCCCGCCGCACTGGATATTCCCCGTGCCGCCGCGGTTTACCTTGCAGGCCGCTTTTCCCAGGACCGTAACATCGCCCGACCCGCGCGCGACGACATCAGCGTCGGTCGTGGCCGTCACTATGACATTCCCGGGGCCATCGCCCAATATCTTGACCTGCTTGGCCTTCAGTCCCTCGCCCAGCAGCGCGCCAGGCCCGGAGATGGTCGCGTTCAGCACGGCGGCGCTGCCGGCAGCGGTCATCTGTCCGCTGCCCATGATGGAGACGTCCAGTCGGTCCACGGCCATCGTTCCGACCGATACATTGCCGCTGCCCGATAACTGAACGGTCGCGTTCAGGCCTTTCATCCGGTCGACCGACAGCGATCCTCCGCCGGCCAGCATCACGCGCTGGAGTTGCTCTGTGGACAGGATGATCGTCGCCCGCCCACCCGCAGAATCGTTCATCTGCGCGGGCTTCATCCGAACGGTTAGCGTGCTGCCCGACATGGTAAGATCGATACGGTCGAGCGCATTACGATCACCCTCGCCCCGCCCGGAGACGCCGCCGCCAGTGGTGATGACGACCTTCACAGGCGCAAGGACGCGGATGCTGTCAAAACGGGAGACGCTGTAGCTCTGGGTCGCGGCCTGCGCGGGCGCGACCGTCAACCCCGCCAGCAGCAGAGCCGTCGCCCCTACCCCCTTCACGCCGAACAGTGTGCGTCGCCCGAACCCATTGCCGAAACCTTGCACTGCGCCTTGCCTTTCACGTCGACGTCGCCAGACCCCATGATGCTGATATCGACCGGCCCGTCGGACGCAAACCCGACATTGCCGGAACCCAGCACAGACACGGAAGCCCGTCCCGCCTTCAATCCCTTGCCCTCGACATCACCGGACCCGGTGGTCGATAGCTTTGCGCTGTCCGCCGTGCCAGCCAGGGCGACATTGCCCGACCCGGTAACATCGGTAGTCAGCGTAGCCACCTTAGCCGAGCCGATCTTTAGATTGCCTGAACCCGTCAGGGACAGGTCAAGGGCAGAGCCCTCGGCGCGGTCGACATCCACATCGCCCGACCCGGTAAGGCCAACGCTGTCGATCGAGGGCATCGACACGCGAATGGTGGCGCCCTCATCCATCCCGCCGAACATGTTCATCCAGCCTTCTTTTCGGCCGATCCGCAGTTCGCCGTTCACGACCTTGATCTCCAGCACCTTCATCGCCCGATCGCTGCCCTCCGCCTTCACAGCGAAATCCTTGCCCACGGAAATGACGACATTGTCCGGACCGGTCGACTGCACACTGTGGAAATCGCGCAGGCCCGCCGTGTTGACCGGAGCACCAGACTGGGTCGCGGCATCATGGCTTGAACAAGCCGTGGACAGGGCAAGCGCAGCGCCCGCCGCGGAGACAAAAAGCGTTCTGGACATCAGCTACTCCTCCTACTGTATTGCTCATACAATACAGAAGAGATGCATGATTTCCAAGCGAGAATCGGATATTTAGGGCCGGGTCGTGTTTTCCACATTCCCCATCAAGGCATTTTCTCCGTCATTCGGCGCGCTCAAACGTGGCTCCTGACGGCATCCGGCCAAAGTGATCAGGGCTGCGAAAACGATAGCAAATCTGGCCATGCGCACTCCATCCAAATGATGCACTGCACATAAGAGCGAACGCCGGAGAAACGAACTGTCGAAAAATCCATTATGGGTGAATAGGGCGATCAAAAGCGACGTGTTGCATCTGCGACACGATGAACATTGCTCCCCTCGCAGCACCAACACGCAGCAATAGCCAACAAAAAAGGCGCCCGGAGGCGCCTTTCCGTTTAATCTCTAACACGCTTTATTCGGCGCGTTCCTTGTTATATTTCGGCGCAGCCTCGTTCAGGATGCGCAGGATCTTCTTGAGAGCGCCCGGCTCGTCCGTCTCTTCCATCGCCGCCAGTTCGCGAGCGAGGCGGCTGGAGGCCGCTTCGAAAATCTGACGCTCGGAATAGCTCTGCTCAGGCTGATCGTCAGCGCGGAACAGATCGCGCGTCACTTCGGCGATCGACACCAGGTCGCCCGAATTGATCTTCGCTTCATATTCCTGGGCGCGGCGCGACCACATGGTGCGCTTCACCTTGGGCTTACCCTTCAGGGTCTCAAGCGCTTCGCCCAGCGTCTTGTCGGAGGACAGCTTGCGCATGCCCACGCCTTCGGCTTTGTTGGTGGGGACACGGAGCGTCATACGCTCTTTCTCGAAACGGAGCACGTAAAGCTCCAGTTCCATGCCCGCGATCTGCTCCTTCTGGAGTTCGATCACGCGGCCTACGCCGTGCTTGGGGTAAACGACATAGTCACCGACGTCAAAGGACAGCGCCTTGGCAGCCATTTGGTACCTTTCCTTCAATCAACTGGGAGGCCAGCGTCGTCCGGGCGCATGTAAAGGGGGATACATGCAGGATAGCCCGCAACGTCACCGTAGAATCATGGGACGAATTATCTCCACACGAACGCGACGGCGTTCGCTGCTGCAGCGCATGTAGCAGATTCGTAATAAAATTACCAGCCCATGCGAAATGAGGCGGAATTAATCCGCCTTTCGCTTGGATGTGCGCCTTCTAAAGGCTCAGTCGCCCGAGCCCGGCTCAGCCGAGAAATACTTCTCGAACTTCTCCTCTTGGCCCTTATATTCATCAGCGTCGGCGGGCGCGTCGCCCTTGGTCGTGATGTTGGGCCATTCGGCGGAGAATTTGGTGTTGAGTTCCAACCACTTCTCCAACCCGTTCTCGGTGTCGGGGAGGATCGCCTCGGCGGGGCATTCGGGTTCGCACACGCCGCAATCGATGCACTCGTTGGGGTTGATGACCAGCATGTTCTCGCCCTCGTAGAAACAATCCACGGGGCAAACCTCGACGCAATCCATATATTTGCAGCGGATGCAGGCGTCGGTGACGACATAAGTCATTGCATGGCACTCTTCGTTACGTTCGGGTCCTGCTATTCCCGGCCCGACCCCGCGTCAATAATATGCGCACAAATCATTTCTTTTCAGTCGCCGACCCGAATTTCCTCGTAACAGCTCTGCGCCTCGGGCGCCGGCCCGCGTCGCGCCGGCAACATGCTCACCCGCACGACCCGGGCTGACGCGCCATGCGGCAAAGTGATCAGGTCGCCCGGCCGCACCGGCGCATGCGCCCGGTCGATCCTGCGCCCGTTCAGGCGGATATGCCCCTCCTCCGCCAGCGCCTGCGCATAGGAGCGGCTGCGCGCTAACCGGGTGAACCACAGAAATTTGTCGATACGCAGGGTTCCGCCCTGCGGCGGCAGGCCGGACGATTCCATGCGCCCTGGCTTAGCCACCGCGTTCCAGAAGGGCGGCCAGCCCAGCAAATGCCTGATTGCCGCCGCCAGCGCCCGCGTTACCTGCGTTGCCGCCTGCGGGCGCGGGCTTCTGCCGCGTATCATTGCGCCGCGGGCCGCTATTTTTCTGCCTCGGCCCGGCATTTTTGGACGCTTCCTGCGGGCGCGCCTTGCGTCGGCCCCGGAACGCCCAGTTCGGGCCGGCGGGCGCTACAGTCTCCCCCTCCGTCACGCTCTCACCCTCGGGCCGAGCAGGCGGAGCGACGGGACGGAATCCCGCGTCGCGCATCAAGTGGAGGAAAGCCGGCTCGACGACACCCAGCGACACGACCTGCGGGTCCGCTGCGGTGAACGGCGCATTCTTGGCGATCGCCTCATGCGCCGCCCGCGCGATGCGCTCGGCAATATCAATGCGCAGCTGCAGTGGCCCGAACGTGCGGAAGCCCGCTATCCGCGCGCCCATTTCCGCGCTGCGATCGCCTGTCGGCAGGATCACTGCGCCAGCCGGCGGCAGCGGCAACATCGGCTTGCCCTTGCGCGCGCTCAGCAGCGCCATGCGCCACAGGGCCGCGCCGGGTTTGAGCAGCCCATGGTGAAACAGGTCAAGCACGCCGATCGTGATGCCGGCGCGGCGCAATATCGAACGCTGCTCCTTGTCCAGATGGCCGAGCGCAGCGTCGAGGTCTTCGCGTGGCGCGATCCCACCAGCATCGCCAAGCTGCGCGAACATTGCACGGACCACGGCGGGCACGTCTGGATCAGTTGCACTCTCCGCCATCTTCACCAGCGGCAGCAGATGACGTTCCTTCTGCGCGGTCATCCACAGGCCAAGCCGTTCTGACACACGCTTCTGCAGGTCCGGTCCCAGGTCCATGATCGCTCGGTCAAGCTTCACCGCCGGCGCAGTCAGTGATGGCCCAGCGGCCAGCGTCGCCACGGCATGCCCGTCCCACAGGATCGCGGGCATTTCGCCCGGCCTTGTTTCCAGCGCAAAGGCCGAATCGGCCGCCGCCAGCAATTCCTCCGCCTTCATCCCCAAAATCCTTCCGAGCCGCCTCTCCGCAGCCGCCAACAGCTTCCTGCGATCTTCGCCGCGTGCATCGGGATCAACCGAGAAACGGAATCCGTCAAGCCGTCCAATGATTTCACCGTCGATACCGACTTCGCCATCCGCGCTGATATCGACCGGCAGATCGCCTGCTTTCCGGCCGATATCGCGTAGCAGGACGGAGGTGCGGCGATCCACAAAACGTTGCGCCAATGCGGCGTGCAGGCCGTCAGACAGCTTCTCCTCCAGCACCCGCGTCCGCTCCGCCATCTCGGCGGGATGCTCCAGCCAGTCTGGCCGGTGCGCGACATAGGACCATGTGCGTACTGCCGCGATCCGCGCCGACAGCGTGTCGATATCACCCTGTATCGTGTCGAGCCGCGCCAAATGCTGCGCGAACCAGTCGCGGGGGATGAAGCCGTTGCCCTCCGACAGGAATCGCCAGATGCGCGACACCATGCGGGCGTGATGATCCGGCCCCAGCTTCTGGAAATCAGGCAGGCCGCAGGCGGCCCATAGACGCGCCACCTGCCTGCGTCCCCGCGCCCGTTCCAGGACGAGCGGATCTTCGGCCATGCGTTTCAGCACGGCCAGATCGACCGCCTCCGGCGCGGCGCGCAATTCCGGGCGATCAGGCCTCTGCTCCAGATCGGCAATCAGCATTGCCACGCTGTCACAACGCGGCGCGCCGTCGCGCCAGTAGAGCGCGTCAAGGCGCGGAAAGCGATGCTCCTCGATCGCCTCAATCTCAGCGGGCGTGAAGGATGCTGCGCCTTCCTCGCCGCCCAGGCTGCCGAAGGTGCCGTCCTTGTGATGCCGCCCCGCACGCCCGGCGATCTGCGCCATTTCCGATACCGTCAGCCGCCGGATGCGATGCCCGTCGAATTTGCGCAGCGAAGCGAAGGCGACATGCGCGACATCCAGATTGAGGCCCATGCCGATCGCGTCGGTCGCGACGAGATAATCGACCTCGCCCTCCATGAACATCTTGACCTGCGCATTACGGGTGCGCGGCGACAGCGCACCCATCACTACCGCAGCGCCGCCCCGGAACCGGCGCAGCATTTCGGCGACGGCGTAGACCTCCTCCACGGAGAAGGCGACGATAGCGGAGCGCTTGGGCAGACGAGAGAGCTTCTTCGCACCCGCGTAGGACAATGTGGAGAAGCGCGGCCGGCCGATAATCTCGACATCCTTGACCAGCGCCCGCACGAGCGGCGCAACGCTGGCAGAACCGAGGATCATCGTCTCCTCCCGCCCTCGCGCATGCAACAGCCTGTCGGTGAACACATGACCGCGCTCCGGGTCCGCGCCAAGCTGCGCCTCATCGAGCGCAACAAAGGCATAATCCCCATCGACCGGCATGCTCTCGGCCGTGCACAGGAAATAGCGCGCCTGGGGCGGGCATATCTTTTCCTCGCCGGTGATCAGCGCGACGCTTTCCCTGCCCTTGATCGCGACGACCCGCTCATAAACCTCGCGCGCCAGCAGGCGGAGCGGGAATCCCATCATGCCGCTGGAGTGCGCGCAGAGCCGTTCGACCGCCAGATAGGTCTTGCCGGTATTGGTCGGGCCAAGCACAGCGGTGATGGCGGAACGGGCGAAGCTGGCCATGACCTTTCTTATGTCGGGGAAGCGGGAACGCAGCGCAAGAGAAAGGAAGGTTCCGCGACAAATAAGCGCGCGATCCCCCGCCACGCACGGTTCACCGCAGGATTCGCCGCAGAATCCGTGTGTTAAGTTGACTTTAACCCTATCCCTTCACAACACGCCAAGCGGAGAACGCGACGGGGGTCGTGGCCGCAAGGAAATATCCGGGGGATTGCCGGTCTTGTTTCAGAAAAGCGATTTCGGGTCCGGTCAGGGCGGCGCAGCCGCATCCCTGTGGATGGCCGACGCAGTTCCGGCTCCGTTCGTGGACCGCCGCGACTGGCGCACGAAGGTGCGCGACTGGGCGGAAGACATCAATCTCGTCCCCGATCTCGGCCAGAATATCGGCTCGCTCGAATGGTTTCGCGGCCTTGCCACCTGCACCGCGCTATGCGCCTGCGCGCTGGCGCTTTCGCCCGGTTTTCAGCCCATCCCTGCTGCGCCTGAGCCTTTGCTGGGCCAGAAGCAATATCAGGAGATGCGCAGCCAGATGACAACGCCGCTGGCGCTTGGCGCCGACAGCGGCCGCCACATGGCGGCGACCGATGCGGTCTCCTCCCTCACCGAAACCCCCGAACGTCCTCAGATTGAACTGAGCGCAGCGATCGGCGACGGCGACAGCTTCGGCCGAGCCCTCTCCCGCGCCGGCGTCAGCGGTTCCGACGCGTCGCAGGTGATGGATATCGTCGGCGGCGACGTGAAACCAGGCATGTTGAAGGCCGGCACGCGCCTCGACATCGTGCTTGGCCGCCGCCCGACCCGCAACGTGCCGCGTCCGCTCGACCATCTCGCCTTCCGCGCCCGCCTCGATCTGGCGGTGGAACTAACTCGCGTGAACGGCGTGCTTCAGGTGAAACGCATCCCGATCAGGGTCGATGCGACGCCGCTGCGCATTCAAGGCATTGTCGGCGACAGCCTCTATCGCTCCGCCCGCGCTGCCGGTGCGCCGCCCAAATCCATCCAGTCCTTCCTGCGCGTCATCGCCCAGCAAATCCCCATCGAGGATATCCGCTCGGGCGACCGGTACGACATCATCCTCGATTATCGCCGCGCCGAAACCGGCGATGTCGAGGTCGGCGACCTGCTTTATGCCGGCCTTGGCCGCACGCGCGGCAAGTCGCTCGACATGCTCAAATGGACCAATGGCGACCGCAGCGAGTGGTTCGAGGCCTCGGGCGTCGGCGAACGGCGCGGCGTGCTGACCATGCCAGTCGCGGGACATGTGTCCTCCGGCTACGGCATGCGCCAGCACCCGATCCTGGGGTATACCCGCATGCATGCGGGCATCGACTTCGCCGCGCCCTATGGATCGCCCATTTATGCAGCGACCGACGGCATCGTCGAATTTGCCGGACGGCATGGTGGCCATGGCAATTATGTGAAGCTGCGCCATGGCGGCGGCATCGCCACCGGCTACGCGCATATGAGCCGCATCGCCGCCAGCATCGGCCAGCGCGTCCGCCGTGGTCAGGTGATCGGCTATGTCGGGTCGACCGGCCTGTCGACCGGCCCGCATCTGCACTACGAACTGTATCGCAACGGGGTGAACATCAATCCCAACTCGGTGAAGTTCACGACTGTCGCCCAACTGACCGGCCAGAACCTTTCCAACTTCAAGGCGCGCCTCGCCCAGCTCAAGTCGCTGCGCGTCGGGCTGCATACGAGCGAGCCGGCAAAGGTGGCGCAAGCCACCGGTATGGCTATGGGTACGCCAGCGAAAGGAAAGTAGGACTTATCCTACTTCGGGTTGATCCCGGTTCCTCCCTTGCCTAAACCCCCGCGCATGTCCCGCGCTCCTCATTCCGCCGCCTATCCCGCCCTTCGCCTCCGCCGCACCCGCGCGTCGGCGTGGAGCCGCTCGCTTCATGCGGAACATCGCATCGGGCCGCAGGATTTCCTCTGGCCGCTGTTCGTCACCGAAGGCACGGGCGTGGAGGAACCGATCGCCAGCCTGCTGGGCGTATCGCGCTGGTCGGTGGACGGGATCGTCGCCCGCGCCAAGGAAGCGCGTGACGCGGGCATCCCCTGCCTCGCCCTCTTCCCCAACACGCAGGCTGAGCGGCGCAGCGACGATGGCAAGGAAGCGCTCAATCCCGACAATCTGATGTGCCGCGCCATCCGCGCCATCAAGGATGCCGTTCCCGACATCGGCATCCTAACCGACGTGGCGCTCGACCCCTATACCGCGCACGGGCAGGACGGCCTGCTCGACGCCAGCGGCTATGTCGTCAATGACGCCACGGTAGAGGTGCTGATCGCCCAGTCGCTCAATCAGGCAGCGGCGGGCGCGGACATCATCGCGCCCAGCGACATGATGGACGGACGCGTCGGCGCGATCCGCGCCGCGCTGGAACAGGACGGCCATCACAACGTCCAGATCATGGCCTATGCCGCCAAATATGCGAGCGCCTTCTACGGCCCGTTCCGCGATGCGGTCGGCTCGCGCGGTCTGCTGAAGGGCGACAAGAAGAATTACCAGATGGACCCGGCCAATGGCGCAGAGGCGCTGCGCGAAGTCGCGCTTGATCTTGCCGAGGGCGCGGACAGCGTAATGGTGAAGCCGGGCCTCCCCTATCTGGACATCGTCGCGCGGGTGAAGGACGCATTCGACGTGCCCGTGTTCGCCTATCAGGTGTCGGGCGAATATGCGATGATCGAGGCATCGGCGGCGGCGGGCGCTGGCGACCGCGACGCGCTTGTCCTCGAAACGCTGATGGCGTTCAAACGGGCGGGATGCTCCGGCGTGCTAACCTATCACGCCCTTCATGCCGCGCGCCTGCTGAACGGATGAGCGATACGGTGATCGAGACGTCCCGGCTCTTGCTGCGGGGTTGGCGGGACGCGGATGTCGGTCCTTGGCAGGCGATGTGTTCCGATCCCGAGGTGATGGAGCATCTGGGCCCGCCCATGACGATGGAGGACGCAAAAGCCTATGTCGCCCGCATGCAGGGTATGCAGGCGCAGCATGGCCATTGCTTCTGGGCTCTGGAACATCGCAGCACGGGCACATTTCTGGGATTTTGCGGCGTGAAGCCGGGCGCGGCCGGAACGCCCATTGTCGACAAAATCGAGATCGGCTGGCGCATGGCGCGGGCCTGGTGGGGCGCCGGCTATGCGCGCGAAGCTGCGCAGGCGAGCATTGGCTGGGTCTGGGACAATCTGGATGCCGATAAGATCTGGGCGATCACCACGCCGGACAATGATCGCAGCCAGGGGCTGATGGTCCGGCTGGGCATGACCCGCCGCCTTGACATGGATTTCGAGCATCAGGCCTTGCCTGAGGGCGATCCGCTGCGGCCGCACGTCACCTATGAAATAAGGCGTCCAGCTTGAACGAGGCGACATCAGCGGTCCGGTTGCGGTTCATCGCGACCATCTGCACGGGATCATTCCTGCTCTTCCTCGTCCAGCCGATGATCGCCCGCATGGCCCTGCCCCGACTGGGCGGCGCACCGACCGTCTGGAACTCGGCCATGGTCGTGTATCAGGCGCTGCTGCTGGGCGGGTACGCCTATGCCCATATGCTCGGCCGCCTGCGCCCGCGCCGGCAGATGCAATTGCACGTCGCGCTGTTCGCCTTGGCCGCGCTGATGCTGCCGATCGGACTGGTCGCGGGCAACCCGTCGCAACAGGTCAGCCCCGTCCTGTGGGTGCCGTGGCTTCTGACCATCTCCATCGGCCCCCTCTTCTTCATGGTCGCCGCGCAAGCGCCCCTGATGCAGCGCTGGTATGTTCTTTCCGGCGGCGGCGATCCCTACCCGCTCTACGCCGCGTCAAACCTGGGCAGTTTCGCGGGCCTTATCGCTTATCCGCTTCTCGTCGAACCGATGCTCCCGGCTCCGGACCAGAGCCTGCTCTGGAGCGCGGGATATATCCTTCTGCTGCTGCTCGTGCTGGCCTGCGGCTGGCGTCTGCCACGCGAAGGCGTTGCGCCTGTAGCGGCGGCGGACACACCCGCTCCGTCATGGCGCACGGTCCTATGGTGGATCGTCCTTGCGGCGGTGCCTTCCGGCCTGATGCTGTCGACGACGCTGCACATCACGACGGACATCGTCGCGATGCCCCTGCTGTGGGTATTGCCGCTGGGCCTTTATATCTTGTCCTTCTCCATCGCTTTTTCCGGGAGCCGGACCTGGGCGAATAGCATCGGCGCGATTGCGCCGCTGGCGCTGCTTATCGGCGCATGCACGGCCTTTGCGGACTCCCTGCCCATGCCGATCCTGATCGGCGCAGCCGTCCTCCTGGTGCTGTTCGTTATCTCCGTTACCCTGCACAGTGCGCTTTATGATGCACGGCCAGATGCCGCGCATCTTACCGCCTTCTATCTCGCCATGTCGGTGGGCGGCGTAGTCGGGGGCATCTTCTGCGCCATCGTCGCGCCGCTGGTCTTCAACTGGACCTATGAATATCCCCTCCTGCTCGCCGCGACGGCGCTGCTGCTGAAGAGCGAGCCGCTTTTTGCCTGGGCAGCGTCGCTCTGGGAGGATTCGCGCCGCCGTACATGGATAACGGCTGGGTTGCTCATCGTCGGCCTCTTCGCTTCCCTGATCGGCGGAGGCATGCTGCCGCCCGGACCCGGTTCCGGCGTCAAGGTAATCGCCTTCCTTATCATTATTGCCGTCGCGATCATGGGGATGGGCAACCGCATGCTCTATGCGGGATGCGCTGCTTTCCTCATGCTGTGCCTTGGAGGATGGGAAAAGATCGCCCTTTCCCATGAGGGCGGCACAATGATTCGCAGCTATTTCGGCGTCTACGCCATTCGCGATAACAAGGACGGCACGCGTGTGCTGGTCCATGGCACCACCGTTCACGGCATCCAGATCCGCACCCCGGGCATGGAGCGCGTCACCACCAGCTATTATGCGCCCAAATCGGGCATCGGCCTCGCGCTTGGCGCTGCGCCGCAATTGTTCGGGCCGACGCCGCGCATCGGTGTCGTCGGATTGGGGGCCGGAACGCTGGCCTGTTACGCGCGGCCCGGCCAACGCTGGCGCTTCTACGAGATCGATCCGGCGATCGAGCGGATCGCGCGCAACCCGCGCTCCTTCACCTTTCTCTCGGGCTGCATGCCGGACGCGGATATTGCGATCGGCGACGCCCGGCTGGTCCTGGCTGGCGAGCCGCAGGGTCAGGCCAACCTGCTGGCCATCGACGCCTTCTCCTCGGATTCCGTGCCTATGCATCTGCTGACGCGGGAAGCCTTTGCCCTCTATGGTCGGTATCTGAAGCCCGACGGGCTGCTGCTCGTCCACATTTCCAATCGCTACATGGACCTGAAACCGATCGTCGCCGCTGCGGCGCATGATGGCGGATGGGCTACGGCGGCGCGCCTTTACACGCCCGATCCCAAAGACGCGCGCTACCATTATACCATGTCCGCCTGGATAGCCCTGTCCCGGGACCCGCAGAGACTCAAGCGCCTGACTACGCTGACCGGCGCGCAGTTGTGGGAGCCGCTGACGCCCCGCCCTGGCATTTCCGCCTGGACGGACGATTATGGCAGCATCCTGCCGATCCTGACGCTATGACGGGGTAAGAGGAGCAGGCATGGACAACGATTACCCGGACGCATCGATCATCACGTTCGGCGGCCACACGCCCCGTATCGACCCCAGCGCCTTTATCGCGCCGGGCTGCCGGATCATCGGCGATGTCGAGATCGGACCGGATGCCAGCATCTGGTACAACTGCGTCATCCGGGCAGACGTCAACCGCATCCGCATCGGGGCCCGCACCAATATTCAGGACGGCACCGTTATCCATTGCGACAGCGACAAGGATGGTGCGGGCGGCTTTCCCACGATCATCGGAGAGGATGTGCTTGTCGGGCATATGGCCATGCTGCACGGCTGCACGCTTCTCGACCGGGCCTTCGTTGGCCTGGGCGCGATCGTCATGGACGGCTGCGTGGTGGAGGGTGACGCGATGCTCGCCGCCGGCGCGATGCTAACGCCGGGCAAGACCGTGCCCCACCGCCAACTCTGGTCAGGCAGACCCGCCAAATATATGCGCGACCTGCCCGATATCGCCGTCACCGGCATGCGCGAAGGCATTGAGCATTATGTGCACAACGCCAAGGCGCATAAGGGCGCCGTCCGGGCGATGGAGGAGCATTAAACGCTCCGGTCAAGGCTGAGGCAGGAGCCCTTTTAGCGCATCCAGCTTGTCATTCTGGGAATCAACGGTCGCCAGCGTTTCGCGGCGAACCATGTCGATCGTCTCGATCCCGCCTGCCGCCTTGCCATCCGCCAGCGCGTTGATCCGGTCCGAATAGAGCGTGTCCAGCCCGGCCAGCGCCGACACGCTGTTGTTGCGCGCCGATTCCAGCCCGCTGATCGCCACCTGCGCCGCGACCCAGGCTTCGCTGGAGATCGCTGATTTCGCCGCCGTCTGCGCACGGCGTTGCGCATCGGGATAGCCTTTGTCGAATGCCGATGCGCCGGCCTGCGCCTGCATTTCCAGCTTCGCGACCTCGGCATCCAGCGCCGGGTCGGACATCGATGCTGTCGGCAGGGACGGTGCAGGTGCGTTCGCCGTTGGCAGGCCGCTCTCGATCGGGCGCTTGGCAAGCGAGGGATAGGGACCAGCCGGTGCCCCGGTACAACCAGCGAGCAGCAGCGCTAGGGACGGGAGGAGCGGCCTGAGGTTCATGGGCGGCATCTAGGCATCGCAAGCAGCCGTTGCAATGGCGGCCTTGCGATATGGGCCTCCGCCCTTGTTGGCAGGATGCCGGTAACAGGCTAGGCGCATGGGGAGATGCTCACCACTATCGTCACCATTCTGCCCGTTTTCCTGATCATCGCTGCCGGTTACGGCGCGGCGAAACTGGGCGTGATCGGCGACGGCGCATCCCGCGCGCTAAACCGCTATGTGATCTGGCTGGCGCTGCCCTGCCTGATGTTCGAGGTGGTGGCGACCACTGACTGGCATCGCCTGTGGAATCCCACTTTTGTCGCGGTGTCGGTGACCGGCAGCTTGGTCGTCTTTGTCCTTGGCCTCATCATTGGCCGGATGCGCGGCCTCAGCTTGCAGGACATGGCGGTCGACGGGCTGAACGCCAGCTATGCGAATACCGCCTATATTGGCTTTCCCCTGCTGCTGCTGGCGCTCGGCCCCGAGAGTCGGCCCTTCGTCGCGATCGCCGCAACGCTGACGCTTGTGGTCATATTCGCCAGTGCTGTCATCTTGATCGAACTGGCGCGCAGTCACGGCCGTGGCATCAGCCGCGCCCTGCTGTTCGCGCTCATCGGCGTGTTGAAGAACCCCGTTCTCGTCTCCCCCCTGTTCGGCCTGATCTGGTGGCGGAGCGGCATTCCCCTGCCCCGCCCCGCCGAAAGCTTCTTTTCCATGCTGGGCGGCTCGGCCAGTCCAGCGGCGCTGGCGGCGATCGGCATGTTCCTGGCGGAGCGGCCGATCCTTGAAGCGGCGACGAATCGCTTCTCCATCGCGCTGACGGCGATAAAGCTCGGCATCCATCCCGCCATCACCGCCTATCTTGCCTGGCATGTGTTCATGCTGCCGCCCCCCGTTGCGATCACCGCCATCGCGCTGGCGGCGCTTCCCACCGGCACCGGTCCCTTCATGATCGCCGAATTCTACGCCCGGGACGGGAAGGTGACGGCCGGAACCGTTCTGGTCAGCACGCTTTTGTCCGTCCTGACGCTCGCGGCAATCCTGTCCTTATTACGGATTTAGGCCGGAAACCGCCGCTGACTCCGGTTGACAGGTCGGGGTGAATCCCTTAACGGCCCACGTTCCTGCGCAGGCACCCCCCGGGGAGCCAGTGCTAAGCAGTTTGGATTGAAGAGAAAAGCCATGTTCGCAATTGTGCGCACGGGCGGCAAGCAATATCGCGTCGCCGCCGGAGACAAGATTGTCGTCGAAAAACTCGCTGGTGAAGCCGGCGACAAGATTACCCTGGACGACGTCCTGCTCGCCGGCGAAGGCAGCGAGTTGAAGGATACGGCCGGTCTGACCGTTGCTGCCGAGATCATCGCGCAGGCAAAGGGCGAGAAGGTCATCGTTTTCAAGAAGCGTCGCCGTCACAACTATCGCCGCAAGAACGGCCACCGTCAGCGCCACACGATCCTGCGCATCGTCGCGATCGGCGCGGAAGAGAAGAAAAAGGCTGCTCCCAAGAAGGCAGCCGCTCCGGCCGACGACGCGGCGCCCGCCGCTGCCGAAGCCTGATTGCATTCGAGGAGTTTAGACAATGGCACATAAGAAAGCAGGCGGTTCCTCGCGCAACGGTCGCGATTCAGAATCGAAGCGCCTTGGCGTGAAGAAGTTCGGCGGTCAGGAAGTGATCGGCGGCAATATTATCATTCGCCAGCGCGGCACCCGCGTCTATCCGGGCCGCAATGTCGGCATCGGCAAGGACCACACGCTGTTCGCGCTGACCGAAGGCCGCGTGGTATTCCACGATGGCAAGCTCGGCCGCAAATATGTGTCGGTGGACATGCCGGCGCTGGCCGCAGAATAACCGGACGATTTTTTCAGGATCGTCCGTAGAGGCGATCCTTTGAAAGGGCCGGAAACCGGCCCGATCGATCAGAGGGAGACGGGACGCCTCGACAAGAGGCTGTTCCGTCTTTCTTTTTTTGTCTCCCTCGCCTGCCGGGCCGGAACAACTTCCTATCGCAAGCGTCACGCAAGCGGGGTATATCCGGGTCATAATGTCGCCAAGCCGTCATCATTTGAGGGCAAAGGCGCTGCACATAATCGAGAGGAGGCGAATGTATGTTCGCTCGCACACCAAGACTTTTGCTCCGGCCGGGCTGGCAGGAAGATTCGCAGGCATTGGCGCAGGCCATTGGCGAGGAATCCGTCGTCCGTAACCTTGCCCGCGCGCCCTGGCCCTACGGCCCGCAGGACGCGGAAACTTACCTGACGCGGGATCGTGACCCGTTGTTGCCGGATTTCCTGATCTTCTCCCGCACGCTGGGCGCGCCGCGCCTTGTGGGTGGATGCGGCATATCCCGCAGCGAGGCCGAAGGACTGGAACTCGGCTACTGGATCGCGCGGCCCTATTGGGGCCTCGGCTTCGCGACGGAGGCATCGCGCGCCGTGATGCGCATCGCCCGCGCGACGGGCCTGTCGGGCATCACCGCCAGCCATTTTCTGGACAATCCCGCATCGGGCAATGTCCTGCGCAAGATCGGCTTCCGTCCCACCGGCCAGATCGCGTCCCGCTACAGCATCGGCCGCGGCGCGGATGTCGCCTGCGCGATGTTCGAACAGGGCGAGGAAGTGGACATGCCGCGTGACGTGCATCTCGATCTCTATTCGGATGCGCGGTCGCTGGCGGCGTAGATGCCTAACTAACCTCCGTTCGTCCCGAGCAAAGTCGAGGGACCTAGCGCAGCGCTGGGTGTGTCGACTTCGCTCGACACAAACGGGGTTTAGGGTGCTGATCGCTCCAGCACGATCACCGTCGCACCGCCAGACTCGACACGATCGATCTCGGCATAGCCTGCCTTCTCCGCCACCCGGATCGACGCGCCGTTGCCCGGCTCAATGATGCAGCGGGTCAGCGGCGCCTCCAGCACGGTGTCGGCCCATTGCGTGACCGCCAGCGCCAGTTCGGTGGCCAGTCCTTTGCCGCCCGCATCCGGCCTCAAGGCCCAGCCGATCTCCGGCACGCCCTCCAGCAGGGCAATGCCGCGATGCGCGTTCAACAGTCCGCCATCGCCCAGATAGGCTCCCGTCGCCTTGTCCTCGATCGCCCAGAAGCCATAACCTATCAGCGCCCACATCCCCGCATAGCGCAGCAGGCGGAACCAGACGGTCTGCGCATCCTGCACATGCCCGCCGATGAAGCGCACGGTGTGCGGGTCACCCCATAGGGCCTGCATGTCTGCAAAATCCGATGCGTGATGCGGGCGTAGCCTCAATCGGTCGGTCTCGATAACGGGAATGCTGGTCATGCCCACCATGATGCGGTCCCATGCCATGACCCGTCAAGCCGGACCGCCTGCTTGCGCGCGAGGGGGACGAGCATAGGCTGACATTTCCATCGACTCGCGGGGGCAGTCGAACAACAAGGGGGAAAACAAAAGCATGATCAGCGGCGGACATGTCGTCCTCTATTCCCGTGATGCAGAGGCAGATCGCGCCTTCCTTCGCGACGTGCTCGGCTTTCCCCATGTCGATGCGGGGCATGGCTGGCTGATCTTCGCCCTGCCGCCCAGCGAGGTCGCGGTCCATCCCGCCGAAACGGGCGGCGGCCACGAATTCTTCCTGATGTGCGATGATCTCGATGCGGCAATGGCTACCCTTGCCGCAGCCGGCGTTCCTTTAGGGCTTGTCGAAACGCCACGCTGGGGACGCCTGACGCGCCTCACCTTGCCGGGCGGCGGCGACATCGGCCTGTACGAACCGCGACACCCCCGTCCCTCTTAGGTTTCCCTTTCGCGCCGTTACCGCTATGGGCGCGCGATGCACTTTCTTGACCAGGCTAAGATTTTCGTTCGCTCCGGCACCGGCGGCCCCGGGGCTGTGGCGTTCCGGCGCGAGAAATATGTCGAATATGGCGGCCCGGACGGCGGCGACGGCGGTAAGGGCGGCGACATCATCTTCGTCGCGATCGAGGGCCTCAATACCCTGATCGACTTTCGCTACACCCAGCATTTCAAGGCGGAGCGCGGCCATGGCGGCGCGGGCAAGAACCGCACAGGCGCGGGCGGCAAAGACCTGATCATCAAGGTCCCCATCGGCACGCAGATCATCTCCGATCCCGAGGACGGCAGCGAAGGCGAAATCCTCGCCGACTTCGTCGAGGCGGGCAAGGAAGTCGTGTTCCTGCGCGGCGGCGACGGCGGGCGCGGCAATTTGAGCTACAAGACCAGCACCAACCGCGCCCCGCGCCAGCACGGCACCGGGTGGCCGGGCGAGGAAATGTATGTCTGGCTGCGGCTGAAGCTGCTGGCCGATGTCGGCCTTGTAGGCCTGCCCAACGCAGGCAAGTCGACCTTCATCAACCAGGTCACCAATACGAAGGCGAAGGTCGGCGACTATCCCTTCACCACCACCAAGCCGCAGCTCGGCGTCGTCAGCCACAAGGGCCGCGAATTCGTGCTGGCTGACATTCCCGGCCTGATCGAGGGCGCGGCGGACGGCGCGGGCATCGGCGATCGCTTCCTGGGCCATATCGAGCGGTGCCGTGTGCTGCTGCACCTGATCGACGCCAGCGGGGATGATCCCGTCGATGCCTGGCGCATCGTGCAGGATGAGCTGGAGGCCTATGGCGCCGGCCTTGAGGACAAGCCGCAGATCATCGCGCTGAACAAGGGCGACCTGCTCGGTGACGAGTTGATGGAGGACATTGCGGCGCAGCTGCGCGAGGCCGGGGCGGAGGATATCCACATCATCTCCGGCGCGACCGGCGAAGGTGTGTCCGACCTGCTCGATATCGTGATCCCGATCCTTGGCGACCGGGCGCGCGAAGCGAAGCCGGCGCAGAGCTATGATGACGACGAAGGCGAGGAGGGGGAACCGGAAGCATGGTCGCCGATCTGACCGACACCCTCCCCGGTTTCCCGCCTGCCCTCTGCCGTCGCATTGTCGTCAAGATCGGATCAGCCCTGCTGGTCGATCCCTCCGGCCAGGTGCGGGAGCATTGGTTGCGCACCGTGGCCGCCGACATCGCCGCGCGCCGCGCCGAGGGGCAGCAGATCGTCATCGTCTCGTCCGGCGCGATCGCGCTGGGCGCGCGCCGCCTTGGCCTGCCCAAGGGTGGGCGCGGTAGTCTGGAAGATGCGCAGGCATCCGCCGCCGTCGGCCAGATCGCCCTATCGCAGACCTGGGCCACCGTGCTTGGCGAGCGCGACCTGACCGCCGCGCAGATGCTGGTGACGCTGGACGATCTGGAAAATCGCCGGCGATATCTCAATGCGTCCGCCACGCTCGAACGGCTGCTGTCGCTGGGCATTGTGCCCGTCGTGAATGAGAATGACAGCGTCGCCACCGCCGAAATCCGCTTCGGCGACAATGACCGTCTTGCCGCGCGCATCGGGCAGGCGGCGCGGGCTGACGCGGTTGTGCTGCTATCCGACGTGGACGGGCTTTACACGGCCAACCCGCAAGTCGATGCCAGCGCCATGTTGGTCGAGAGGGTGGAGCGGATCGATTCCGCGATAGAGGCGATGGCGGACGGCGGGTCTGGCTCAGGCATGGGATCGGGGGGCATGCTCTCCAAGATCGAGGCGGCGAAGATCGCGACGGGCGCGGGCGCGCACCTCGCCATCATCACCGGCCACCGCGATGCGCCCCTGTCCGCATGGAGCAGCGAAGGGCGCGGCACGATCTTCCATGCGGCGGCAGGCAAGCGCGCGCGCAAGACATGGCTTGCCGGGCGGCTGACCACGCGCGGCCAGATCGTCGTGGACAAGGGCGCGGAGGGCGCGCTTGCGCGGGGCAACAGCCTGCTTCCTGCCGGTGTTCGTCAGGTGTCCGGCACATTCGTGCGGGGCGATGTCGTCGACATTCTTGCGGAGGACGGCCGTATCATCGCGCGTGGTCTGACCGAATATGATTCCGACGACGCGGTGAAGATCGCCGGCCGCCGCAGCGACGACATCGCCGCCATATTGGGCGGCGTCTCCCGTTCCGTCCTGATCCATCGCGACCATATGGTCATGCTGTGAAAGTGACCGGAATGCGGATTGCCATGACCGGTGCGACGGGCTTCGTCGGCGCGGCCACGCTTGACCTCGCTTTGTCGCGTGGTTTCAACGTCAACGCCCTAACTCGCCGTCCCCAGCCGGCGCGCCAGGGCGTGCGCTGGGTCGCGGGCGCGTTGGACGATGCCGGTAGCCTGGACACGCTGGTCGCCGACGCCGACGCCGTCCTGCACATTGCCGGCGTGGTGAACGCCCATGACCGGCAGGGCTTCATCGACGGCAATGTGATGGGCACCATGTTCCTGGTCGATGCGATGCGCCGGGCCACTGTGCGCCGCATGGTTCACGTCTCCTCCCTGTCCGCGCGGGAGCCTGAGCTTTCTAGCTATGGCTGGTCGAAGGAACTGGCCGAGCGCCATGTGATGGCCGGCGCGCTCGACTGGACGATCGTGCGCCCGCCCGCCATTTACGGTCCTGGCGACAAGGAGATGCTGGATCTGTTCCGCATGGCGTTACGCGGACTGATGGTCCTGCCGCCGGACGGCAGGCTCTCGGTGATCGAAGTGCACGACCTCGCGCATCTCCTGCTCGCTTTGTGCGAGGACCGGGTGGAAAGCGTCGCGCATATCTATGAGGTGGATGACGGTACGCCGGGCGGCTGGAGCCACGCCGATTTCGGCAAAGCCGTCGGCAAGGCGGTTGGACGCGATGACGTCCGTACGCTCGCCGCGCCCCGCTGGTTGCTCAACACCGCCGCGCGCGCTGATGGACTGGTGCGGGGCAAGGGCGCAAAACTCACCACCGATCGTGTCAGCTATTTCTGCCACCCAGACTGGGTCGCCAACCCGGAAAAGCGCGTGCCGCCCGCCATCTGGCAGCCGGTCGTTCGCATGCCGACGGGCCTTGCGAATACCGTGAAGGCCTATCGTTCAAAGGGATGGCTGAAGGCCGCCGGCTGAGCATAGGACGACTCACTGCGGCAATGCGGGCACATTGCGGCAAGAAGCTGCCCGATTGCGGCCTTATTCGCTTGCCAAAGGACATGCTGCAGGAGCAGACACCACGGCTTGTTTTTGCCGCACTACCCATTGGGACAGAAGAATGACGGATCGCCAGCAGATTTACGACAGCATCACGGCGCAGATCGCCCCTTTCAACAAGAAGGAGGTCGCCCTGACCGAGGCGACGACCTTCGCCGGGGACCTGGAGTGGGACAGCCTGACCGTCATGGATTTCGTCGCGGCGATCGAGGATGAGTTCGACATCATCATCACCATGAACATGCAAGCGGAGATCGAGACGGTGGGCCAGCTCGTCGACGCAGTCGCCAAGCTGAAGACCGCCTAAGTGAATTAACCACCGTTCGTCCTGAGTAGCCGCTGAGCTTGTCGAAGCGGCGTATCGAAGGACCGGAACTGGGCACGAATGCTTCGATACGAGCCTTCGACTTCGCTCAGTCTCTACTCAGCACGAACGGGTTGAGGGACGTGAGAATGACCGAAGCCACCGCCACCGCCCATGACGCCCGCACACCCGCCGAGGTGCCGAATGCGCGCGATCTTTTCTCCAAATTCGATCCGCTGATCGCCGAGCGCGAAGCCCTGCTCGCGACAGGCGTGCGCGATCCGTTCGCCATCGTCATGGACGAGGTGAAGTCCCCGACCCTTGCCGTCATCAAGGGCCAGGAGACGATCCTGCTCGGCACCTATAATTATATGGGCATGACCTTCGACCCGGATGTCGTTGCTGCAGGCAAGAAGGCGCTGGACGAATTCGGCGCAGGCACCACCGGCAGCCGCGTCCTCAACGGCACCTATCAGGGCCATCGCGAAGTCGAGGACGCGCTCAAGGAGTTTTACGGCACCTCTTCGGCGATGGTGTTCTCCACCGGCTATCAGGCCAATCTGGGCATGATCTCCACGCTCGCGGGCCGGGGCGATTATGTCATCCTGGACGCCGACAGCCACGCCTCCATCTATGATGGCTGCTTCCTGGGCGACGCGGAGATCGTCCGCTTCCGCCACAACAGTGTCGAGGACCTCGACAAGCGCCTTGGTCGCCTGCCCGCCGAAGCGCTGAAGCTGGTGGTGCTGGAGGGCGTCTATTCGATGCTCGGCGACGTCGCTCCGCTGCCCGAGATGGTGGCGGCCGTGCGCAAGCACGCCAATTGCATGATCCTGGTCGACGAAGCGCATGGCATGGGCTTCTTCGGTGCCAACGGCCGTGGCGTCTATGAGGAGCAGGGCGTCGAGAAGGACATCGATTTCATCGTCGGCACCTTCTCCAAGTCGGTCGGCACGGTCGGCGGCTTCTGCGTGTCGAACCATCCCAAGTTCGAAGTGATGCGCCTCGTCTGCCGCCCCTATGTCTTCACCGCCTCGCTGCCGCCCAGCGTCGTGGCGACCGCTGCCACCTCCATCCGCAAGCTGATGCACGCGGGCGAGAAGCGCGCGCATCTGTGGAAGAACAGCCAGCGCCTGCACAAGGGCCTGACGGACCTTGGCTTCACTCTGGGCACCAAGACGCCGCAGTCGGCGATCATCGCCGTGATCCTGACGGACCAGACGCAGGCCGTCGCGATCTGGCAGGCTTTGCTGGAGCTTGGGCTCTATGTGAACATGGCCCGCCCGCCAGCCACGCCAGCCGGCACCTTCCTGCTGCGCTGCTCACTATGCGCTGAGCACTCCGACGAACAAGTGACTCAAATCATTGGCATGTTTGAGGCCGCAGGCAAGGCCGTCGGCGCCATCGCCTGATCGTTACGTTAGCGTCGAATTGACTCTCTCCGGAGACGGATTGAAGCGCCTTCTTCCCCCGCGCGGCATTCTGGATTAGATTGCAAGCAGATGGACAGGTTTTCGATCTTCGGCGATGAGGAGATTCCGGCATGGCTGGAAAAGCTTCAGCGCGCCCTGCCTCTCCTTCTCGGCGTCCCGCTCATCCTGGCGTTGGGCGGTTTGCTGTACATCGCAAGCACCGCATCGACCGAACGGGACAAGGCGCTTGCGTGGCAGCAGCATAGCTATGAGGTCATCACCCTCGCCCGCCGTCTGGACGGCTCGATGGCGAAGGCGGAAAGTAGCCTGGCGCGCTATGTGATCAGCCTCGACCCCGACACCGGCCGCCTGTTCCAGTCGCAATGGCGTGGCGCAGGCGCGGAGTTGGACGCCCTCGCCTTCTCGACGCGTGATGATGAACATCAGCGGATGCTCGTCCAGCATTTGCGCGACGCCTATATGGATCGCGGCAAGACTCTCAACGAGATTGGCCTGCGCACCACCTATGATCAGCGCATGGGCGCTCTCGCGCAGTTCCATGCGGCCGGCAAGGCGGAAAACCTGCAGCGTATCAATGGCCTGCTGCGCGACGTTATCAATACGGAGAATGCACGGCTGCGCGAACGCAGCGCCGCCGTCAGCCAGTCCAACAGCCGCAACGACAATCTGGCCTATACCTATAAGCTGGTCGGACTGGTCCTGGTCGTCGGCGGCCTGTTCGCGGCGTGGGCGGCCAACGCCGCACTCAACGATCGTCGCTTTGCGCGCAGGCTCGCGGATTCAGAGGCGCAGCGTGCATGGGGCCTGGAGGCCGCCGTCGCCACCCGCACGGCAGAGCTTCAGGACGCCAACCGCATGCTGCATCAGGAGGCGCTGGATCGGGCGGCCGCTGAAGAAAGCCTGCGCCAGATGCAGAAGATGGAGGCGGTCGGTCAGCTCACTGGTGGCATCGCGCATGATTTCAACAATATGCTTGCCGTCGTTGTCGGTGGCCTTGAACTGGCGCGGCGCAAGCTGCGCGAGGAACCGGCGGACGCCGAACGGCATATGGACAATGCCATGGAGGGCGCGAACCGCGCCTCCGCCCTCACCCGCCGCCTGCTCGCCTTTGCCCGTTCCGAACCGCTGCTGCCTTCCGCCGTCAGCGCCGACAAGCTGATCACCGGCATGGTCGATCTGGTCGACCGCACGATCGGTGACCAGATCCGTGTCGAACTGCACAAGGATGCCGGCGGCTGGGCGATCTTCGTTGATCGGCACCAGATGGAAAACGCCATCCTCAACCTGTGCGTCAACGCCCGCGATGCGATGGAGGGGCGCGGCGTCCTCACCATCGCGACCAGCCGCGCCACGCTGGAGGAAGGCGAGATCGGCGAATGTCCTGAGGGCGACTATGTGATGCTGTCGGTCGGCGATTCCGGCTGCGGCATGACGCCCGAAGTGCTCGCCCGCGTCTTCGAACCCTTCTTCACCACCAAGCCGATTGGCAAGGGCACCGGCCTTGGCCTCAGCCAGATTTTCGGTTTCGTGCGCCAATGCAACGGCGAAATTCGCATCCTGTCCCAGCCCGGCCAGGGGACGCAGGTCCAACTGTTTCTGCCCCGCCGCGTCGTCGAGGGCGAAGGCAGCGCGCCCATCACCCTTTCGCCCGCCGAATCGGAAAGCACGGACCAACCGCCCACCCGCATCTTGGTCGTCGAGGATGATCCCCGCGTTCTGGCCCAGACCATCGACGCGCTGGCGGAACTGGGGCATCTGCCTATCGGCTGCGACCATCCCGCCCGCGCCACCGACATGCTCAACAAGCATCGCGACATCGGCCTTGTCATCACTGACGTGCTGATGCCCGAAATGACCGGGCCGGAAATGGTGCGGCAATGGGCCGATGAGTTCCAGCATCTGCCGGTGCTGTTCGTCACCGGCTATGCCGGTGATGTCGAGGACAGCGCCATGTTCCGGGGTCATCCGGTCCTGCGAAAGCCATTCACCCTGGGCGGCCTGTCCGCCGCGATCAGTCAGGCGATCACCGGATCGCACCGCTCCGAAACAGCCGCGGCAGCAGAGTGATCGCTCCGGCAAGCGGCCAGCGCCGCTGCCAGGGCTTTATCGCGATCTTCGTGCCCGCGTGCCGGTTGATCTTCCACGCCAGATAATCGATGCCGCCGGCAAAGGTGAAGCTGGCCTTGATGAGGCGCAGGACCACCGTACGCTTTCCACGGCGCTGCATTTGCCGCCATCTAGCACGCGCGCCTTCGCGCGCTTCGGCTGAAACAACACCGGGGGACTGACCCGCGACCTCTCTGGCGGCAACACCGAACCGGCGATACCGCTCCGGATCGGCATCGACGATCGATCCCGGTCGCGCAGCGCGTTCGGCGCGCAGTTCGGCGCCATAGGTCAGGGCGAAGCCAGCGCGCCAGACCGCCAGCGGATCGGCCTCCGCCTCTCCCGGCTCCATCGTCGGCTCCGTCAATGCCACTAACGTCGGCGCGGCTAACGCGACGCTGGCGCAGGCATCGCTCCGCGCCTGGTCGTCAGCCGCCCATATCAGCCGGGATGGCTGAGCAAAGCGCGCCCAAACCGAAGGATCGGGAGCGCTAAGGCTACACAGCCGCGCGAAGTCCGCTTCGCTAAGCACGGCATATTTGGAGATCAGCCCTTCATGCTCGAACGGAAAGACATTGGGCGGGATCAGCCGGTTGGCGCTTGCCAGCCAGCGCTTCCCATAAGCTGCACGATAGTCCGACACGATCAGGTAGAAATCGAGCATCAGCCCGTCGAGATTTTTCTCCCGCAGACATGAGCCATAAAACAGCACCGCCCGCGCCGCGCCGGGATACTGCGCGGCGAGCGCCGCTGCCATCCCAACGGCGCGCGGATCGGCGGGCTCGGCGAGTTCTGCGGCGACGAAGGTTTGGATTTTGGAGGCTATCGTCTTCCCCTTCCGTTCGCCCTGAGTAGCCACTGAGCTTGTCGAAGTGGCGTATCGAAGGGCTTGAGCTTGGCGCAGATGCTTCGATATGGGCCTTCGACTTCGCTCAGTCCCTACTCAGCACGAACGGCGTGATTAAAGACAGAGTGCTAAGCAGCCAACCGCAAAAACGGCACCGGCGTCGTCGATCGCAGCACGATGGGATAGCCCTCACTCGCCTCGAACAGTTCGCCGTCCAGGATCACGCTGCTGCGGACGCCCTCGATGCGGATCGTATCACCCTGTTCCAGATGAATGCCCTGCATGCGCCGCGTGCCGAACCGCCCCGACAGGATGGCGAAGACGGCCCTGAACAGAGCCGGGCCATTCTGGTCGACAGCCATCAGCTTCATGCTGCCCCGCGCATCCTCCGTCGTCCGCGCGCCGAGCAATAATCGTTCGAGCGTCGTGACGATCAGCACCGTGAAGCGCCCCGCAAGCTGTCCCTCGCGGATCAGCGAGATGGAGACCGGCTGGGTCGCAGGCGGCATATATTTGCCCCGGATGCCAAACAGCAGCGAGAGCACCACGGCAATCGCCGTCAGGATGTGGCTCAACGTGTTGGACAGACCCAGCGGATAGATTTTGTTACGGCAATAGAGGATGTAGTCGGCCAGCCCCGCCCCGCCCAGGAACATGCCCAGCACCGGCCGGCTGCCCACCTGCCCATCGGTCAGCGCGATCAGCTCGCGCGCCACGACATGCTTGTCGATCCCGGTCTTGGCAATCTCGACGATCCGCTCCAGCGCCTTGATCGGGTCGCCATGGATGCCAAGGTCAAGGGCGATCAGGTTGGTTTTGCCGTTGGGCAGGACCGCGATCGGCGGCACCTTGTCGGCGAAATGTTCGCCCTGATACAGTTCGGTCAACGCCGCCTGCACCGTGCCGTCGCCGCCATTGATGACGATGACGGCGGGCTCGACCCGCGCAATGGTCTGCAATGCGCGGCCGATCTGATCGACATGTTCCACCTCATAGTGGAAGATGTCGGGATTATTGGCGCAAAAGGTGCGGACGCGCGGCAGCGATTGCCGGTTGCCGGTCGACTTGGGATTGGACAGGAGCGCCACGCAGACCATATTTTTGCCGTAATCCTCCCGTCAGGCGCCGATGGGCTTGAAACTAAGGCCCTGCACATAATTGAGCACGACCCTGATTTCCGCCGTCGACCCGCCGACCGTAAACTTGGTTTTGTTGAGATCCGGCTTCCGCTTGAAGGCGAGGTCCATCAGGCTGACCGAGGGGTTGCCCGAAAAGCCGCCGCCGTCGCTACGGTTGCTGCTCTCGCCCTTGCCCTCGACATAATGGCGCACATAGAGCGCGTAGTTACCCGGCTTCGGCACGGAAACGCACACGTTCATCGCGCCCGCCTTCGTCACCGGCACCTCGATTCGCTCGACATACTGCTTCTTTTCGAGGAACGTCTTGGGGTTGGCTTCGTATAGCTGGACACGCAGCACGCCGGAGCGCGTCTTGAATCCTTCTACCTGCACCAGCACCGCAGAGCCGTTGCTCTCACACACGCCAGCCTGCGGACCAATGGCCGCGGCACCGGCAACGGCCGGTGAACCTGCCATTGCAAGCGCTGCGAGCGCCGCCACTTTTGGCAGATCTGAAAAATTCGACATGACCAACACTCTCCTGGAAGCTATAGCCCGCCCGGCATGGCGTTTCCCAAACCGGTACAGACGAGCCCCTGTTCGCCCCGTACGGTTGATATGGGCGGGGTTTGCGGCCAAAACATGGTGATGGGACGACCACATATTGAATTTCCTGACCGCCACTGACCGTTACATCGCCCGGCTGATCGCCGTTCCCCTCATTGGCACGCTGGTGATCTCCGCCATGCTGCTGGTGCTGGACAAGATGTTGCGCCTGTTCGATTTCGTCGCGGCGGAGGGAGGACCGGTCAGCGTGGTCTGGCGCATGCTCGCCAATATGCTGCCCGAATATCTCTCGCTCGGCATCCCCATCGGCCTGATGCTGGGCATCCTGCTCGCCTTCCGCAAGCTGGCCCTGTCATCGGAACTGGACGTGTTCCGCGCCGTCGGCCTCTCCTATGGCCGGCTGCTGCGCATGCCTTATATGTATGCCGTCGCCCTGGCGCTGGTGAACCTCGCCATCGTCGGCTTCGTCCAGCCCTATGCCCGCTATGCCTATGAGGGCCTGCGGTTCGAGCTGCGCTCCGGCGCGCTGGGCGCATCGATCAAGGTCGGCGAGTTCACGACGCTCGGCAAGAAAATGACCATGCGGATCGAGCAGAGCAAGGACAATGGCCGCAATCTGCAGGGCATCTTCGTGCGCGCCAACGGCAAGGACGGGCAGACGCTGGCCGTCACCGCCGCGCAGGGCACGTTCCTCGCGACCGACGATCCCGACACGATCATCTTCCGCCTGCATAACGGCGTGCTCGTCCATGATGCGCCCAAATACAAGACACCCCGGATCCTGAGCTTCTCCAGCCACGACCTGCCCATCGACCTGCCGCAGATCGAGAATTTCCGCGGCCGTGGCGATGCGGATCGCGAACTGACGATTCCGGAGCTTGTCCGCGTGGGCAAGGAGCCGAAATCCAGCCCTGCCCTGCGCGCGGAGGTCCGCTCCAACTTCCACTTCCGCCTGGTCGAGGTGGCGATGATGCTGCTGCTGCCACTGGCCGCGCTGGCCTTCGCCATTCCGCCCAAGCGATCGACATCGGCGCTGGGCGTCTTCCTCTCGATCGTCTTCATCGTGACCTATCACAAGATCAACGAATATGGCGAAGCGGTGGGCGCGCTCGGCAAGATCAACCCGATCCTGGCCCTGTGGGTGCCGTTCTGCTGCGTCGCCGCGCTGATCCTGTGGATGTATCATGTCGTCGCCCATCGCCCGGGCGGCCAGCCCATCGGGGCGCTGGAATATGCCTTCGCCAAGATCGGCGCGCGCGTCAGGCAATTCTTCCGCTTCGGCCGCCGGCCGGCAAACGCGTCGTAGGGGCGGATCATGCAGTGGCAATTCTTCCCGTCCCGGACCGTCGCGCTCTATATGGGCAAGCTGTTCCTGACCCGCAGCTTCGCGGTGCTGGCGCTGCTCGTGCTGGTGCTCCAGACGCTCGACCTGCTGGGCGAATCGGGCAATGTGCTGGCCTACAAGGGCAATGGCGACGCCCAATTGTGGCATTATGTCATGCTGCGCCTGCCCCAGATCATCGCCCGCTTCCTGCCCTTCGCGGTCCTACTGGGCACGCTCATCACCCTGGCGACGCTGAACCAGAATAGCGAGGTAATCGCCATGAAGGCGGCGGGCCTGTCCGCGCACCAGATACTGGCGCCGCTGATCGTCGTCGCCATCGGCATTGCAGGCATCAGCTTCGTCTTCAACGACCGGATCGTATCGCCGTCTACGGCGGCGCTAGATGCCTGGTCCGGCGTCGATTACGGCCCCATTCCCACCGACAGCGGCATCAAGACCAATGCCTGGGTCAGGGACGGCAACAACCTGATCAACGCCGGCATCATCGCCGGCCGCGCCAAGGCGACGCAGCTGCGCAACATCACCATCTTCAACCGCATCGACAATACGCTGATCAGCATCATCCAGGCCCCCCGCGCCCATTTCGATGCGCAGGCCGGCAAGGGCTGGGTGATCGAGGACGCGCAGCAGTTCGACGTTACGCGCGGCACCGGCAAGCCGATCGGCACGATCCGCTTCGGCCCCGACATCCGGCCCGACCAGTTCACGCTGGCGAAGGTCGACGCGGACGGCCTGACCGCCAATGAACTCGGCGCGGCCATTGCCGACCTGAAGGATGCCGGCCGGCCCACCTCCGCGCTGGAGGGCAGCATGTGGCACAAATTCTCCGGGCCCCTGTCGGCCGTGCTGATGCCGCTCCTGGGGTCCGTCGCCGCCTTCGGCCTTGCGCGGTCGGGCAAGCTGTTCATCCGCGCAGTCATCGGCATGGCGCTGGGCTTCACCTATTTTGTTGCGGACAATTTCGCCCTCGCCATGGGTAACCTCGGCGCCTACCCGCCCTTCATGGCCGCATGGGCTCCGTTCCTGCTGTTCCTGCTGGTCGGCGAAACCGTGCTGATCCGGACGGAAGAATAGAAGGGTCTTTCTTTTCTAGGGAAAGAAACTAGAGCCCGTCCAACGCTTCAGCGCGAACCGGGAGGCTTCATGTCCGTTACCGTCACCCCCGTATCCGGAAAGGCCGACCTGAAGGCCTTTGTCGACCTGCCCTGGACCATCTACGCCAATGATCCGAGCTGGGTCGCACCGCTGAAGAGCGAGGTCTATGGCCTCATCACGCCCGGCAAGAACCCCTTCTTCGAACATGCCGAGGCGCAATATTTCCTGGCCCGACGCGGAACGGAAGTCACCGGGCGCGTCTCCGCCCATATCGACAGGCTGGCGCTGACGATCACGCCCGAGCAGGGCATGGGGCCGGGCACCGGCAATTTCGGCCTGTTCGAGGCGAAGGACGCGGAAACCGCCGCCGCCCTGATCGCCGCGGCGGAGGACTGGCTGCGCGCCAAGGGGATGACCCGATCTCTCGGGCCGCTCTCGCTGTCCATCTGGGAGGAGCCGGGCCTGCTGATCGAGGGTCATGACCATCCCCCCACGGTCATGATGGGCCACAACAGCGCCGCCTATCAGCCATGGATCGAGTCGGCCGGCTATGCCCCGGTCAAGCAGCTCAAAACCTACGATCTCGACATCACCAAAAGCTTCCCGCCGCTGATCCAGCGCATCGTCCAGTCAGGCGAGAAGAACCCGCGCATCCGCATCCGCAAGGTCGACAAGTCGAAATTCGACAAGGAGGCCGCGATCATCCTGGGCATCCTCAACGACGCCTGGGGCCGCAACTGGGGCTTCGTGCCCATCACCGACAGCGAGGTCGCGTTCACCGGCAAGAAGCTGAAGCCCATCGTGTTCGAGGACCTGATCATGGTCGCCGAACTGGACGGCGAGCCGGTCGCTTTCATGATGACCCTCCCGGACCTCAATGAGGCGATCAAACCGCTCAACGGTTCGCTCCTGCCCTTCGGCTGGGCCAAGCTCCTGCTATGGCTGCGCAAGCCCAAGGTCCGCACCATGCGCGTGCCGCTGATGGGCGTGGTGCAGCGGTTGCAATCGTCCCGCATGGCGAGCCAGCTGGCCTTCATGATGATCGAATGCATCCGCGTCGCCGCCATCACTGACTATGGCGCGACACGTGGCGAGATCGGCTGGGTCCTTGACGACAATCAGGGCATGAACGCCATCGCCGAAGCGATCGAGAGCAAGGTCAACAAGGTCTATCAGGTCTACGAAAAGACGCTGTAGGGCGTGATGTATAGCGCCACGTGCTCCTGCGAACGCAGGAGCCTAGGTTCCGAAGCGCCTAGCCACCCTGGACTCCTGCTTTCGCAGGAGCACGTGGATCTGAACCGGATAGTCGCCAACCGCGGCGCTACCCCTACGCGTCACCCAACCGCACCGACAGCCGCGTGATCCGCGACCGGTGAATTCGCCATTGCCCGTCCACGCAGTGATAGGTCTCGTGATAATGGCCGGTGCCGTGCAGGACCGTCTTGCCATCCGGCTCCCATATCTGATCCTCCATGGCGATGACGCCACTGGCCAGCGTGTCGCTTTCGACACTGATTTCATGGCAATGCCCGTGGTGCACAGTCGTATTGACCCCGATCGCGCCACGGATGAAGTCGATGATCGTATCGCCGCCCTCATAGACCCAGCCATTGCTCTCGGCGGCCGGACCTTCCTCCGCCTGACCGTCAATGCTGAGCGACGCGCGCGCGTCGAAAATCGCGTCGTCGCAAAAGACATGGCGCAGGCCGTCCCAATCCTTCGTATCCATCAGGCGGAAATAGCGCGCCTTGAGCTGCTTGATGGCCTCGATGGCGAAAAGCTGATCCACGATATCCATGCGTAATTCCTCTCAAGCCTTCCCTAAGGCGCGCGTGATGCAATCAGGAACTGGCGGTTGTCAGAGGCGGGCCGGTCGACGCGCATCAGCCCTCGAAAGCCGGCCCCGCCAAGGCAACGCCATGATCCCTTACCGCTATGGGCCATCCCTCCGACGCCGCGATAAACGCCGATCGGTCCTTTGCATAAAGCGCCCGGATTGCTGCCTCATAGCCCGGCCGATCGCCCGCCATCGCCGTTAGGAAATGATAGGCGGCGTCCATGGCCGCGCGCGGCGAGGGCTTGTCTGCGCTTTCCTTGCGCGCCGCCTCCACCAGCCGGCGCAGCGTGACGGACGCGCCACCCGGCTGCGCGCCCAGCCATTCCCACTGGCGCGGCAGCAGGGTCACCTCCCGCGCCTGCACGCCCAGCTTAGGCCTGCCTCGCCCCCGCGCTGGCTCGGGCTGGTGCCCGCGCATGTCGATATCGACCTGCCGCCCGGTCGCATCGTCGAAGATCAGGATCATCGGCGCATCGCCATCCATCGCGCGAATAGCGGAGCGGACCTCGTCCTCCTCGCCTGTCCCGATCCAGTAATCGCCTGCAAAAGCCGTCAATGTGCATGTCACGCCGTATCTCCTTCGGCGCGCCTATTATTACCCGGATGTTATTTAGTCAATATTATCCGGGTAATAATTATCGCGGTGCGACTTATGCCGATCGCCGGGCCGCGAGGTCGAGCCTGTCCAGCCATGCCCGCGCCTGCTTCGGTTCGCCGACGGCGCTGGACTTCACTGGTCCACGCGACGCCAGAAACTCCTGATGCAGCGCGAACGGCTCCAGGCTCAACAGTTCGCGGATCGCATCGATGGCCTCGCCCAGTTCGCAGAGATTGTCGACGACAGGCGCCACTTTGGCGCGCGTTGCGCGGTCCTGCTGATGATCGAACAATCCCCAGGAGCCAGCCGCCGTCGCCTTCAGCGCGGCAACCAGCGCTTCGGCATAGTCAGCCTCCAGCGCCTCGCGGCGGACGTCCATGCGCTCAAGGCGATCGGCTCTTGCCATGATCTACCGCAACTCGATCCATACGGGCGCATGGTCGCTGGCCTTCTCCCGCCCGCGAAATTCCTTGTCGACCTGCGCGTCGATCAGCCGGTCAGCGGCGGGCGGGCTGAGCAGCAGGTGATCGATCCGGAATCCCGCATCGCGCGGCCAGGCGTTCATCTGATAATCCCAATAGGTCCACACGCCGCCCGCCGGATGGCGCGAGAGCAGCGCGTCGGTCCACCCGTCCCCCAATATCCGGCGATAGGCCGCCCGGCTCTCCGGCTGCATCAGCGCATCGTCCTGCATTGCCCTGACCGAATAGGTGTCCTTGTCGCGCGGGATCACATTATAGTCCCCGGCCAGCACCGCCGGCACCTCCTCCGCCCAGATTTCCGCCGCCCGCGCGCGCAACCGCTTCATCCAGCGCAGCTTGTAGTCGAACTTGGGCCCCGGCTGCGGATTGCCGTTGGGCAGGTAGATGCTGGCGATCCGCACCCCATCGACCTCCGCCTCCAGATAGCGGCTATGCTCATCCTCCGCCTCACCCTCCAGGCCCCGCGCGACCTCCACCGGGACCTGCCCCCGCGCCAGGATGGCGACGCCGTTGAACCCCTTCTGACCATGCCAGATCGCGCCATAGCCGGCTTCCTCGATGTCCTTCACCGGAAAGGTTTCGTCGGATGTCTTGATCTCCTGCAGGCAAGCCACATCGGGCTGCGTCTCCTGCAGCCACTCGACGAGACGGGGCAGCCGCGCCTTGATGCCGTTGATGTTGAAGGTGGCGATACGCATGCGTGGCAATCCCTGACTGGCGCCCAGCCTGTGGCGCGGTTCCTCTTTGAACAAAGCGCGCCGTGCGGGCAAGGCGGCCGGCATGATAGCGCAGCTTTATCCCAGGGGTAAAAAGCTGGCTGGCCCTCCTCTCGACGACGAACCACAGAGCCTTCACGGCACGGAGGAGCAGCTGTGCGCAAAGACAGCGGCAAACCACGTCAATGGTTCGTTCCCCTGCTGGCCGGCGCGACCTTTCGGGACCGGTTGCTGGCCTGCTTGGGCGCAGCGATCGGCATCGCGCTGACCATCGTCATTTGCGCGTGGTTTCCAATGACCGCAGCCGCCCTTCCCATCATCGTCGCGCCTATCGGCGCGTCTGCGGTGCTCGTCTTTGCCGTGCCCGCCAGTCCACTGGCTCAGCCATGGCCGGTCCTTGGCGGCAACGTCATATCGACGCTGGTCGGCGTCGTCGCCGCCCACGCGGTTCCCAATATTCCCCTGGCGGCAGGCATCGCCGTGTGCGGCGCGATTCTTGCCATGTCCTTGCTGCGATGCCTTCATCCGCCAGGCGGCGCGGCGGCGCTGACGGCTGTCATCGGCGGTCCGGCCATCCATGCGGCGGGCTACACATTCGCCTTTGCGCCCGTCGGCCTGAATTCCATCGCCCTGCTCGTGATGGCGATCGTCTTTCATCGGATCTCAGGGCACTCCTACCCGCATCGTCCCGCGCTCCAGCCCAAGGAGCGAACCGCAATACGCGAGGCCGCCGGCTTTCACGCCGAAGATATCGACAAGGCACTGGCCGACCTGCCCGACACCTTCGACATCAGCCGAGAGGATCTCGACCTGCTGCTGTCACGCGCGGAGGTGCATGCGCTGGAACGACGAACCAACAAAGAGCCATAGTCCTTCGGCTGTCAACGACACCTCAAACCGCCAATTGTATGCTGAGCCGTTGTTAGAATGCAGCCCTATACATAGGTGACGCAGATTGCTGATCCGGCACATTGTTGATGATCGTGCCCAGCACGACGACGGCAAAGAATGCGGCTTCTTTGTAGCCGGTGTCTATTTTCGGAAACTTCCAAATCAAAAAACAGATGGTTGCCAGACCTAGAAATGGCAAACTCAGGGGGTTGTATCGGGTCGCTTCAAGCCAATGGGAGTGAGCCGCAGCATGGGCCGCAGCAGTCATTCCACTGAACAACCCATTATAGCCCGTGAATCGCTCAAATGGCGCTGGGCAAAGATTGAGTTGTGCGCAAATCCTGACGACCGGATTTCGATCAAGCGAGGCAAACCAGACAAACGCTGCAAAGCCCGTTATGCGTAACGCGACCCACGCATAACCTTTCAAACGACACGCGGCTTTCTGACAACAAGATAAACCGGCAGAGCCACTATACAAAAGAGAAATACGAACAGTCCTCAGCCGATCCCGTTCATTCCTCTTTCGTTTGCATCTTTGGCTATCAGAACGCCAATAACGGCCGCTATTATTAGGCCAATAAAAATTCCCACGCCTAACCCCCTCAAAAGCATGAGCCAGCTATGTTTGGCTATAATATTGGCTGGGTCAATTAGGCGGGCAACAACAAGCTCGCATCGCCATAACTATAAAAGCGATACTCATGCGCTATCGCGTGCGCATAGGCCGCCTGCATCCGCTCCCGCCCCATCAGTGCCGAAACCAGCATGAAGAGCGTCGACTTGGGCAGGTGAAAGTTCGTCATCAGTCCATCGATCGCGCGAAAGCGATAGCCCGGCGTGATGAATATCCGCGTCTCGCCCGCAAACGGCGCGATCACGCCGTCTTCACCCGTTGCGCTTTCCAGCAGGCGTAGGCTGGTTGTGCCCACGGAGATCAGCCGCCCGCCCCGCGCCCGCACTGCGTTCAGCCGGTCTGCCGTCTCGGCGTCGATCCGCCCCCATTCCGCATGCATCCGATGATCGTCGGTATCGTCCGCCTTCACCGGCAAGAAGGTCCCAGCGCCGACATGCAGGGTCAGCGTCTCGGTCGCTATCCCCGCCGCCGCGAGCCGTTCCATCAGGCCGGGCGTGAAGTGCAATGCCGCAGTGGGAGCCGCCACCGCGCCATCCTCCCGCGCGAACAGGGTCTGGTAGTCCTCCCGGTCGCGTTCGTCGGTCGGACGCTTGCTGGCGATATAGGGCGGCAAAGGCATGCGCCCCGCCCGCTCCAGCAGAACCTCGACCGGCTCATCCCCCTCGAAGGAGAGGCTTACTCCGCCATCCTCATCGCGCGGCCCGGCGATGGCGGTGACGCCCGCGCCGAAATTGATCCGGTCGCCGTCCCGCACCCGCTTGGCGTTGCGCAGGAAGGCCTGCCATTGCCGCAACCCCATCCGCTTGTGTAGCGTCGCGCCGATCCGCGCCTCGCCCCGCATGCCCTCCAACTGGGCCGGGATCACGCGCGTGTCGTTGAATATCAGGCAATCGCCCGCGCGCAGCATGTTCGGCAGGTCGGCGACGCCGCGATCCTCCAGCCCCTCCGCCCCACGCAGCACCAACATGCGCGCAGCATCACGCGGCGCGGCAGGACGCAGCGCTATCCGCTCCGGCGGCAGGTCGAAATCGAACAGGTCAACGCGCATGGATGTGCCCGTCCCTCAGCGCTTATGCGCCAAGGTGCGGGACCTACTTCTTCTTGGGCGCCGGCTTCTTCTTCGCCGGGGCGGACTTGCCACCCAGCGGCGCGTTGAGGTCGGAGACGCTCGGCGCCGGCCCGCGTGGCGCGCTCAGATTTGTCGGCATCGGCTTGCCGTCGCTCTCGATCGACGCCTGCACGATGACGGCCGGGTTAGCCGGTGGCTCGCCCAGGGGAATCGCGTCCACATATTGGATGCCCTCGATCACCCGGCCGAAGACGGTATATTTCTTGTCCAGCTGCATGCGCGGCTGAAACAGGATGAAGAACTGGCTGTTGGCGCTGTCCTCGCCCTGCGCGCGCGCCATGGACACCGTGCCGCGCAGATGCGGCAGCATGTTGAACTCCTGCTTCAGGTCGGGAAGCGTCGATCCGCCGGTGCCGTCGCCCTTGGGATCGCCGCCCTGCGCCATGAAGCCGGGGATCACGCGGTGGAATTTCAGGCCATTATAGAGGCCCTGACGCGTCAGTTCCTTGATCCGCGCGACATGGTTCGGCGCGACATCGGGACGCAGCTGGATGCGGACCCGGCCGCCGGTCGACAGGTCCAGATCCCACACATCGTCGGGATTGATCGGCAGGCTGGCGGGCGGGATCTTCGGCGCGCCCTCGGCCTTCAGCGCCTTGACGTTCGCCTCTGCCTTGGCCGCAGATTCCGCTTCCTTGTTCTCGTCGACCTTGCCGCCGCCCTGCGCATAGGCAGGAACGCTGGCTGTCATGACCAGAGCCGCGCAGGCAAGCGCGAAGGCCCTGCCCAGTGATCCGAACCCAGAGGAAAACGCCATGTGCCTGAACTCTCCCGCGCCGATGAGCGCGCCCTAGAAAAATCTCAATGAACGGTGGCTGAGCGAACTCAGTCTCCCTTTCTTCCGATGCGCTCTACCCGCTCCATCACTTCCTCGCAAACCTTGGGACTGACGAATTTGTGGATAGCCCCGCCATAAAGGGCGATTTCCTTGACCAGGCGTGACGCGATCGGCTGCAGCGCCACATCGGCCATCAGGAAAACCGTGTCGACCCGGTCGTTCAGCTGACGGTTCATGCCGGTGAGCTGATACTCATATTCGAAGTCGGTGACGCCCCGGATTCCCCGCACGATCATGGTGGCGCCCTGCTGCTCGGCAAAATCCATCAGCAGCGAGTTGAAGCCGGTGACGACAACGTCAGCATCCACGCCCGCGCATTCGCGCCGCACCATCTCCAGCCGCTCCTCGTCCGTGAACATGGGCGACTTGCTGATATTGGTGGTGACGCCGATCACCAGCCGATCGACCAGCTTCGCGCCGCGTCGGATGATGTCCATATGGCCAAGGGTGATGGGGTCGAACGTCCCCGGATACACGCCGATACGAATAGACATCCCTACCTGTCCCTCTCGATCACATAATCCGCTATCGCGCGCAGCAGGTCGGCCTCCGCGCCAAAGCCGCGCAGATGCGCCTTCGCCTGATCGACCAGCATCTGCGCCTGTTCGCGCGCGCGCTCCACACCCAGCAGGGAGAGGAAGGTCTCCTTGCCCGCCGCCGCGTCCTTGCCCAGCGCCTTGCCGGCCACGGCCTCGTCCCCTTCGACATCCATCAGGTCGTCGGCAATCTGGAACGCCAGCCCCAGGTCGCGGGCATAGCCGTGCAGCCCCGTCCGCGCCTCAGGCGGCACGCGCGCCATGATGGCGGCGGCCTCGATGCAATAGCCGATGAGCGCCCCGGTCTTGAGCTGCTGCAGCCGGGTGACGGTGGGCAGGTCGAAGCTCGCCTTTTCCGCCTCCAGGTCCATCATCTGCCCGCCCGCCATGCCGGCCGGACCGCTGGACAGCGCCAGCACGCGGATCAGCTCGACGCGCACGAACGGGTCGCTGTGCGTCCGCTCGTCGCTCAATATCTCGAAGGCGATGTCGTGCAGGCAGTCGCCCGCCAGGATCGCCGTCGCCTCGTCAAAGGCGATGTGGACGGTTGCCTTACCCCGGCGCAGCGCATCGTCGTCCATCGCCGGCAGGTCGTCATGGATCAGCGAATAGACATGGATGCACTCGACTGCGCAGCCGACACGCACCAGCGATTCTTCGGGCAGGTTGAACAGCGAACCCGTTGCCCGCACCAGCAACGGCCGCAGCCGCTTGCCGCCGCCGATCGCCGCGTGCCGCATCGCTTCATACAATCTGTGTCGCGGATCGTCAGGGACTTCCAGCACCACATCGAACATCGCGTCGATGGCGCGCGCCGTCTCCTGCGCCGCCTGTCCCAGCAATGCCGCGCCCGGTACGTCTGTGCCTGTGCCCCCCGGTGCCAACCGTCTGTCCTTCAGTCTGTGCCGAAGGGCTGCGCACCCGTAACCGAGCCGTTGGCGTCGACCGTCAGCTTGCGGATCTTGGCCTCCGCATCCTCAAGCCGTCGGGCGCACTGTTTGCGCAATTCCTCGCCCCGCGCATAGAGCGCGATGGAGTCGTCAAGAGGCACGTCACCACTCTCCAGCTTCCGCACGATGCCCTCAAGCTCGCGCAGCGCCGCTTCGAAAGTCAGCGCAGAAAATTCCGCGTCCACCTCTGCCGGTGCGTCCCGCCCGGTTAATTCGCCGTTATCGACCATATGCCTGCATTGACGCCCGGCAGCGGCGGGGTCAAGCCTTGGCTGGCGCGCTTTCCCGCTTCAGCCCGCGTTCATCGCCGCACCGTCATGAATCTGCCATGCTGCTCTGCAAAATTGCAGGTGGTAAAAGGATGGTTAAGGCGTAGTTTTCCATTGACGCTCCATGCTGCAATTGCACATACGGATAATGCTATGAAACTTTATATCCCCCTGCTCGCCTCCACCTCGCTGATGTTGCTTTCCGCCTGTGGTCAGTCCGAACCCGAAGTCGTCGGCGGTCCTGCCGATCCGATGAAGGATCAGCTTGCAAAGGCTGCGCCGGTGAAGCTGCCGCCGTCCGTCAAGAACAGCCGCACCTATCGCTGCAAGGACAACAGCCTGCTGTTCGTCGACTTCCTGTCGGACGACACGACGGCGAACCTGCGGCTCGAGAAGACCGGCGCGCCGACCAAGCTGGTCGCGGCCGAGGCAGGCAAATCCTATGTTGCGGCTGGCGGCTTTGAGGTCGACGGCAACGGCACGACGATCAACGCAACCGTGCCGGGCAAGAGCGCCCAGAGCTGCAAGGCCTGATCACCCGACCGGGTCCGCCCCAAAGGACCTGATCTTCCACGCTATACCGGGCCGGACGCACCAAGCGACCGGCCCTTTTTCTTTGGCGGCCACAGTGCTCCTGCGAAAGCAGGAGCCCAGTTCGGAGCGAGCGCCTGGGCTCCTGCTTTCGCAGGAGCACGCTGCGTTTCCAGCCATATGTCATGTTGCCCAATTCCCCCCACCCCGCTAAACGCGCGCACATGTCCAGCACCGCCACCCAGATCACCCCGGAAATCGTCGCCGAGCATGGCCTCAACGAGGAGGAATATGCCCGCGTCCTGAACGCGCTGGGGCGCGAGCCGAACCTTACCGAACTCGGCATCTTCTCGGTGATGTGGTCGGAGCATTGCAGCTACAAGTCGAGCCGCATCCACCTCAAGAAGCTGCCGACCGAGGGGCCCCAGGTCATCTGCGGTCCCGGCGAGAATGCCGGCGTCGTTGACATTGGCGACGGACAGGCGGCGATCTTCAAGATGGAGAGCCACAACCACCCGAGCTATATCGAGCCCTATCAGGGCGCAGCGACGGGCGTGGGCGGCATCCTGCGCGACGTGTTCACCATGGGCGCGCGGCCCATCGCCAACATGAACGCGCTGCGCTTCGGCCGGCCGGACCACCCCAAGATGCGCCACCTAATCAGCGGCGTAGTGCGCGGCATCGGCGGCTATGGTAATTGCGTGGGCGTGCCGACCGTCGGCGGCGAAGTGAATTTTCACCCCGCCTATGATGGCAATATCCTGGTCAACGCCATGACCGTGGGCATCGCCGACACGGACAAGATCTTCTATTCGGCCGCCAGCGGCGTCGGCAACCCGATCGTCTATGTGGGGTCCAAGACCGGCCGCGACGGCATCCATGGCGCAACCATGGCGAGCGCCGACTTCGGCGAGGATTCGGATGCCAAGCGCCCCACGGTGCAGGTCGGCGACCCCTTCACGGAGAAACTGCTGATCGAGGCGTGCCTGGAACTGATGGCGTCCGACGCGATCGTCGCCATTCAGGATATGGGCGCGGCGGGTCTCACCTCCTCCAGCGTCGAGATGGCCAGCAAGGGCGGCGTCGGCCTGCTGCTCAACATGGACGCCGTGCCGCAGCGCGAAACCGGCATGACCGCCTATGAAATGATGCTCTCCGAATCGCAGGAGCGCATGCTGATGGTCCTGAAGCCCGGCCGCGAAGCCTTCGCCGAGGCGATCTTCCACAAATGGGAACTGGACTTCGCGATCATCGGCGAAGTCACCGACACTGGCCGCATGGTGCTCGTCCATCATGGCGAGACGGTCTGCGACATCCCGCTCGCTCCGCTGGCCGACGACGCGCCGCTCTACGACCGCCCCGCCGCCAGCAAGGAAGAGTATAAGGCCTGGGCTGGCGTGAAGCCGCTCGGCGACGTTCCCGAAAGCACGGACATCGCCGCCGACCTCTTGAAGCTCATGGCCTCGCCGGACATCGCCAGCCGCCGCTGGATCTGGGAGCAATATGACCACATGGTCGGCGCTGACACGGTCCAGCGTCCCGGTGGCGACGCGGCCGTCGTGCGCGTCCATGGCTCGAACAAGGGCATCGCGATCAGCACCGACTGCACGCCGCGCTATTGCTATGCTGACCCCTATGAGGGCGGCAAGCAGGCGATCGCGGAGTGCTATCGCAACCTGTCGGCGGTCGGCGCAACGCCGCTCGCCGTCACCAACTGCCTCAACTTTGCCAACCCGCAGCGCCCGGAGATCATGGCGCAACTCACGGGCTGCCTAGACGGCATGGGCGACGCCTGCCGCGCGCTGGACTTCCCTATCGTCAGCGGCAACGTGTCGCTATACAATGAGAGCAAAGCCACCGGCGGCGGCAGCGCAATTTTGCCAACCCCGGCGATCGGCGGTATCGGTTTGCTGGCGGATGTCGACAAGATGGCGACCGTGGCGTTCAAGGCGGAGGGGGAGCAAGTCTGGTTGATCGGTGGTTCGGCCGACCATCTAGGACAGTCTATCTGGCTGCGTGAAATTCATGGCCGCGAGGACGGTACATCACCTCCGGTTGATCTGATCATCGAACGCAAAATTGGCGACCTTATCCGCGGCGCGATTGCTGATGGCCTCGTAACTGCGGTGCACGATGTCGCTGACGGCGGGCCATTGGTGACTCTCGCCGAAATGGCATTGGCTGGCAATATTGGCGCAGATGTTGATCCAGACTGGCGATTGGCGATCGCTCCCCAGATGTTCGGGGAAAATCAGGGACGCTATCTCGTTTCGGTAACTGACCCTGAAGATTATCGTTTGGTGGAAAGAGCAAAAGCTGCGGGAATTCCAATTCATGCTTTTGCGCGCACGGGGGGTGAGACTATCTGCATTGGTGATTGTGGAGGTGGCAAAACGTTCGGTGAAATCTCTCTCACCGACCTCCGCACCGCGCACGAAGGCTTCTTCCCTGCGCTAATGGACGGATAGGTCGAAAAATCCTCCCTGAAGGGGAGGGGGACCGCCGCGAAGCGGTGGTGGAGGGGTTCAGCGCAACGCCCGAACCCGCGCAACGATGCCGCCAATAACCGCATCCATGTCGCGCAGCACCTCTGCCGCAGGCACGCGCATCACCGTCACGCCCTGCGTTCCCAACCAGGCATCACGCACATCATCCCGCGCGGGCCGGTCACCCCGGCCATGCGCCTCGCCGTCCACCTCGACGGCCAGCCGCAATTCATCGCAATAGAAGTCCAGTACATAGGCGCCCGCAGGGTGTTGGCGACGAAATTTAGCGCCGTCGGGCCGTTTTCGGAGCGCCTGCCATAGAAGCACCTCCGGCAGGCTCATCGTTTTGCGCAGTTTGCGCGCGTTGGCCTTGGCGCTTTCCGGTCCACTCAGCACCCCGTCTCCTGCGTTGCGCTACAACCCCTCCACCACGCTTCGCGTGGTCCCCCTCCCCTTCAGGGAGGATTTTACGAAACCCGCGTCACTCTCCCGAACACCACATGATATCCGTCCCGCGCCCCGCCCGCATCGAACGCCGCCATTACGCGCCGCAAATCCCCCGGCGACAGCGGCGCCCGCCCCTCCACCGGCACCACCGCGCCAATGCCTTTGAGATGCGCGATTAGCCCCTTCGCGCTCCCGCACTCCAGCACATAATCCTCGTCGAAGGCGAAGGCGTCCGCTTGGGCCCCCAGCATCGCCTGCACATCCCCCAGCGAAGGATAATCCGGCACCCCCGCCACGACGCCGCACACGCCATGCGCCGCGCGCCACGCGGCGAAGCTCCGCTCCGCCATCGTCGAGAAGATCAGGCTCCCCCCCGGCCGCAGCAGCCGCGCAAGCCGCGTCACTGCGACCGGCAGATCGTCGAACCACTGGAACGCCAGGCTGGAGAGGATCAGGTCGAAATGCGCGCCTTCGACCCAGGGATGCTCGCCGTCCATCGGCAGGAAGGTGCCGGCGATCATCGCACCCTTCGCCGCCTGCCCCACCATCTCCGCCGACAGGTCTGTCGCCACCAGCTCCGCGCCCGGCCAGCGCAGGCTGATCTCGCGCGTCAGCAGCCCCGTGCCGCAGCCGATCTCCAATATCCGCGCGCCGTCGGGCACCTTCAACAGCCCCGCCAGATCGGCGACAGTCTTCGCCACGACCTTCTGCACGCCGGCATGGTCCTCATAGCCGGCCGTCGCCGCGCCGAAGGCGGCGCCGATCCTGTCTTTGCGCGTCGGGCTCATGAGCAAAGGGCCTGACAGAAGCCGCGCCCGATTTCCAGTACTCGCCGCCTTGCGGCCTGCATCAAAGCGCTTTAGCCCCGCCCGATGCACGCCACCGACCGTATCTTCGCCCTCGACGCCCTGCGCGGCTTCGCCGTCATGGGCATATTGCTGATGAACATCGTCAGCTTCGCCATGCCGGAGCAGGCCTATATCAACCCAGCCGCTTGGGGCGGGCAGGGCATTGCCGACATCATCGCCTGGGCGATCGGATGGATATTGTTCGACGGCAAGATGCGCGGGCTGTTCTCGCTGCTCTTCGGTGCCTCGATGCTGCTGGTGATCGACCGTGCGGAGATGGCGGGGGGAGACGGCCGCCGCACCCACCTGTTCCGCGCGCTATGGCTGTTCTGCTTCGGCACCGCGCATTTCCTGCTGTTGTGGTGGGGCGATATATTGATGCTCTATGCGCTGGTCAGCCTGGTCGCGCTGCTGTTCGTCGGCAAGGAGCCGATCGCACTCGTCAAATGGGCGTTTGCCGCCTTCGCCCTGCACTTCCTGATCGTCGCGGCGCTGATGGGGCCGATCTACGCCTATCAGCATGCCGCGGCCCAGCCGGGCGCGTCCGCTGACACGCTCAACGGCTATGCCACCCTCGCCACCGCGCTCGGCAAGCCCGGCACGCAGGCGATCGTCGATCAGGTCGCCACCTACCGCTCCGGCTTCGCCAGCATCGCCGCGCATCAACTGGCGACCTTCGGCGAGACCTTCACCGCCATGTTCTTCTATCTCAGCCTCGATACGCTCGGCTTCATGCTGCTCGGCATGGCGATGCTGAAGGGGGGCTTCCTCACTGGCGGCTGGGACATGGAGCAATATCGCCGCACCGCCCGGCACTGCTTCCTCATCGGCCTGCCGCCCATGATCGCGCTCGCGGTCTGGGTGATCGCCTCGGGCTTCGACACGGTCACGACCTTCGGCGCGTTCATCGCCTGGTCCTTCCCGTTCCGCATCCCGCTGACGGTCGGCTACGCCGCGCTGTTCCTTTGGATCATCGGCCGCATGCAAAACCACTGGCTCATCGCCCGCGTCGGCGCCGCCGGTCGCGCCGCGTTCACCAACTATCTGGGCACCAGCCTGGTCATGTGCGCGATCTTCTATGGCTGGGGCCTCGGCCTGTTCGGCAAGGTCGATCGCGCGCCGCTTTATCTTTTCGTTTTGCTCGGCTGGGCGCTCATGCTTCTCTGGTCAAGCCCTTGGCTCGACCGATTCGCGTACGGACCGCTCGAATGGCTCTGGCGCAGTCTGGCGCGCGGAAAGCTGCAAAAGATGCGCAAAAGCGTCTCAGCCTGACGCATTTCGCCATATTATCCATTCTTTACTATTGCGACCTATTATCACTATCGCTATCTCATGGGGACAGGAGAGCGTGCATGGTCGTTTGCGTCTGTAATGCCATACGGGAAAAGGACCTCAGAGAGGCCGCCCGCGACGGTGCCGACACGCCGTGCAGCGCCTATGCGCGGTTTGGCCGCCGTCCCAAGTGCGGCCAGTGCGTATCTTTCGCGCGAACCATTATCGCTGCGGAGCGTGCGACTGCCTAGCAGTTGCACCCCGAAAAACGGCGGAAATCCGCCATTTTCAACCTTAACAAATTAGGCTTTCGGGTCTATACCCTGCTCCGACACCAACAGCTCCGGAGCCTATCCCATGAAGGGCGACCTCAAGGTCATCGAATTTCTGAACGAGGCGCTCAAGAATGAGCTGACCGCGATCAACCAGTATTTCTTGCATTACCGCATGCTCAATCACTGGGGCGTGACCAAGCTCGCCAAGTTCGAATATGAAGAATCGATCGACGAGATGAAGCACGCCGACAAGCTGGCGGAGCGCATCCTGTTCCTCGACGGCCTGCCCAACTTCCAGCTGCTCGGCCGCCTGAAGATCGGCGAGACGGTGGAGGAAATCCTGAAAGCCGACCTCGAATTGGAATATGAGGCCCTGCCGCCATTGCGCGACGCGATCGCCCATTGCGAAAGCGTGCGCGACTATGTCAGCCGCGACCTGTTCCAGAAGATCCTCGACAGCGAGGAAGAGCATGTCGATACGCTGGAAACCCAGTTCGAGATGATCGAGCGCATGGGCATCCAGAACTATATCCAGCTCCAGTCGGAAGCGGCCGAGGACTGATAGAGTACTTTTTTCAACGCATCGTGAATTTGGTGAGGGGGAGTTGCGCATTGCGCCGCTCCCCCTTCGTCATTCCCGCGCGGGCGGGAACCTGGGAGGGATGACTTTACATTCACCCGTTCGTCCCGAGCGAAGTCGAGGGACCTAGCGCAGTGCTTGGGCGTCTCGACTTCGCTCGACACGAACGGGTGTTGGGTCAGCTTGATGTCATCCCGCACTAGGTTTCCGCCTGCGCGGAAATGGCGGAAGAGATTGCAGGGCGGAGCGCAAAACCCACGCCCTCCATTGCCCTCCCCTACTCCCCCTTGCTATCCCCGCGCCATGCCTATCGACCTGATCTGCCTGGATGCCGACGACACGCTCTGGCACAATATGCGCCATTTCTCCGCCACGGAGGACGCGCTCGCGGCCATGCTCCGCCCCTTCGCCGATGCCCATATCGTGCGCGAAAAGCTGGAGGCGTGCGAAACCCGCAACCTCGGCCTCTACGGCTATGGTGCGAAGGGCTTCACCCTTTCCATGATCGAAACCGCGACGGAATTGTGCGGAGAGCCGCTGCCAGGAACCATGGTGTCGGACATACTCGACGCCGGACGCACCCTCCTCGCCCATCCCGTTCAGCTGTTCGAAGGCATTGCCGACACGCTGGAGGCGTTGGCCCGTCGCGGCAGCCTCGTCCTCGTGACCAAGGGCGACCTGCTGCACCAGGAGGCGAAACTGGCGGCATCAGGGCTTGGCGATCGCTTCCACGGCGTCGAGATCGTCAGCGACAAGAAGCCGGAAACCTTTGCCCGCATCTTCGCCCGCCACGCCGTCGCGCCGGACCGCGCGATCATGGCCGGAGACTCAATGCGATCGGACGTCCTGCCAGCCCTGGAGGCCGGCGCATGGGCCGCCTTCATTCCACAACCTGGCGCCTGGGCGCATGAAAGCGCCGAACCGCCCTCGCATCATCCCCGCTTCCGTCAGCTCGGCAGGTTGGCTGAGTTGCCGGATTGGATCGACACCATCGGGTGAGGCTTATGTCGTCGAGAGGATGATGCCCAAACGACCACTTGTGGTCATTTCTGCCCAACCGAGCATGATCCAAAAACCGCCGTCAGTTCAGTCCTTGCCTGTCGCGAGTTGTAGGAGGTCCTCCATAGGCACGCTCGCCTCATCACAATTGGAGAGGTGGATCAGCGACATTTTGCGCTCAGGAAAGCGCAATATCAAAGAGCTGAAGCCCCAAAGCCCTCCGCCGTGGAACACATATTGGCCAGCTTCATGCTCGCCGATCTCCAACCCAAAGCGATAGCTCGGAATACGGCCATCCAGCAGCGCTGACGGTTGCAGCATGTCGTGCAGCAGGCTGCCGGGTTCGGCCCATTGCCGATGCCATTCACGCTCCCACCGCACGAGTTCGTTCGTGCTTCCGTATATCCCTCCGTCGCCGACGGTATTTGCGTTCCCGAGGAACTGTTTGATTCCCCGGGGCCGCGAAGGATCACTCTCGTAACTGAACACGCGATTGGGAAGAATGCTCAGGCGATCGTCATCGAACGTCAGATGGTTCATGCCCAACGAGCTGAACAAATGGTTTTGCGCATAGATACGAGCCGGGACACCGGCGATCCGTTCGACCAGCGTTGCAAGAAGGATGTAGTTGCTATTGCTGTAACGATGATCTGTAGATGTCGGAAAATCCACCTCATCGAACAGAGCTATCATGCTGAGTATATGAGAATTTCCGAAATAATCGGACTCATGGCGCCCCAGCTGATAGGTCATCAGGGAGAGATACTCTGGGATGCCGCTGCTATGATTAAGCAGACTCCGCAATGGAAACGCCTGTCCAAAGCCCTTCAGTTCCGGAAGGAGCGGAACCACATCATCATCCAGCGCTATCTGACCATGGCGGACCATCGTCATCACACAGGCAGCGGTAAACTGCTTGGATTCGGAAGCTAGATAATAAGCAGAGTCCCCATTGAGCGGGACGCCAAGCTCCAGCGATGCCAGTCCGTGATGCATTTCAAATGTGAGATCGCCGTCACATACGATCGCGGCGCTGAAACCCGGGCCATCCGCCGCAAGCCTGGAGCTGATGGTCTTAAGGTGATTGTGGACAGCTTGGATCATATTTTCGGCCATGCCTCTGTGCGACGGAGGCTTTTGACCGTCGCGAAGAGCCCGGTCAATTCGGGTAATCGATGTCATCTTGGAACAGCGGTCGTGCCGAAGCTCCGCACACAAGCCGCCATCGCCCAAACCACCACCGCATAAAAAAGGGCGGCTCGCCTTGCAGCGACCCACCCTCATGCCCGTCAGGGCAGCAAATCCCACGCCATCCTCTCAGACGGCGCGCTTCGGATTACATCCGCCCGAAACTCGGCGCGGCACCCTCCGGACGACGCCCGAACACGGCGGGCTTGCGCGCTACCAGCGGGCTGCTCGCCTGCTCCAGTTCGACAAGCGTCTCGTTAAAGCAATTGCGGATCTCGACCACGATCTCGATCAGCTCTTCCGGGCTTTCATGATATTCCACACAGCGACGCGCGACGGTCTCGATCTCTTCGGCCATGTCGCCCAGGCGCTCGGCCCCGAACTGACGCGATTCGCCTTTCAGCGTATGGGCGGGCAGCACCAGCGCGGTCGCGTTGCGATTGCGCATCGCTTCCTCGATCGCCAACACCGATTTGGTCCCGTCTTCCCGGAAATATCCCAGGATGCGTACGAAGCCTGCGCCCAGTTCGGCCCGCGCTTGCGCGAACCCGGCCGGATCGATCAGTCTTGCGTCCATATGTTCCACCAGGTGCTCCCCTGCGGCAAAATCGCGTCCCCACGCCCCCTTGTTGTAAGGCACGCGCAGTAAACGGCGGGTTAAAGCACCGTTTTGACTGCGTTTTCGCGTTCTATGAGGAAACAGGGGCCTTGCGGATCGGCCAGGTCAGTCAACCGCCAGCCGCCCGAGGCCAACGCAGCCAGTTCAGACGGCGCATTGGGGTCGTCCGCCCATATCATCACCCGGTCCGCTTCGCGCATCGCCTTGGCTGCCCGTAACGCCGGCCAGGGGCATCGCATGCCCCGCGCATCGATCCGGACCGGATCAATTGCCAAAGGGGTTCTTTGTGCTGCGCAGGGTGAGTCGCACCGGCACCGCCCCGAAACCCAGCTCGCGCCGAATGCCGTTCACCAGATAGCGGCGATAGCTTTCGGGCAACGCATCCAGCCGCGTGCCGAACAGCACGAAGGATGGCGGACGTGTCTTGATCTGGGTGATGTAGCGCAGCTTGATCCGCTTGCCGCCCGGCGCGGGCGGCGGGTTCGCCTCCAGCGCGCCCTCGAACCAGCGGTTGAGCTGTCCGGTCGACACGCGCTGCGACCAGGTCGCCCGGCTCTCGAACGCGACGCGCAGCAATTCATCCAGCCCCTTGCCGGTCGCGCCGGACACAGTCAGGATCGGCAGGCCCTTCACCTGCGCCAGCCCGTCCTCCAGCGCCTTCTTGATGCCTTGGTACAGGCCGGAACCATGCTCGACCGTGTCCCATTTGTTGAGCGCGATGATGAGCGCGCGGCCTTCCTCGATCACCTTGTCGGCGATGCGCAGGTCCTGCGCCTCCAGCCCGCGCGTGGCGTCGAGCAGCAGCACAACGACCTCGGCAAAATTCACCGCGTTCAGGCCATCGGACACCGCCAGCTTTTCCAGCTTGTCCTGCACCTTGGCGCGCTTGCGCATGCCCGCCGTGTCGATCAGCCGGACATGCCGGTCACGCTGGTCGATGTCGGTCCAGATCCAATCGACCGCGATGCTGTCGCGCGTGATGCCCGCTTCCGGCCCGGTCAGCAGGCGGTTCTCGCCCAGATAGCGGTTGATCAGCGTCGACTTACCCGCATTGGGCCGCCCGACGATCGCCAGCTTCAGCGGCGCGCTGTCGTCATCCTCGGCCAAATCCTCTTCCGGCGCTTCCTCTTCTTCCTCCCGCTCCAGCAGCGGCAGCAGCGTCTGGAACAGGTCGGACAGCCCCTGGCCATGCTCGGCCGAAAAGGGGATGGGCTCGCCGAGGCCCAGCGAAAACGCCTCCATGACGCCGCTGTCGGCCGCCTTGCCTTCCGCCTTGTTGGCCATCACCACGACGGGCACGTCGTTGCCGCGCAGCCAGCGGGCGATTTCCTCGTCCAGCGGAGTCACGCCGGCCCGCGCGTCGATCATGAACAGCGCGACATCCGCGCCGTCCACCGCCGCCTGCGTCTGCATCCGCATCCGGCCGGGCAAGGTGTTCTCGTCCTCATCCTCATAGCCGGCGGTGTCGACCAGCCGAAAATCGAGGCCGAGCAGCGACACGTCGCCCTCCCGCCGGTCACGGGTGACGCCGGGCTGGTCGTCGACCAGCGCCAGCTTCTTGCCCATCAGGCGATTAAACAGCGTGGACTTGCCCACATTGGGCCGCCCGACAATGGCTACTACGGGCAGCATATGCGCGCCTTGCTTCCTTCTTGGTTCAGCGGCCCTATTTCAGGGCCGTCAGCTTGCCGTCATCGGCAAGGATGTACAATGTGTTGTTCGCCACAACCGGCGACAGCGACATGGGATGATGCAGGTCGATCGGCTCGGCGGCCTTGCCGGTCTGTGGATCGACAGTGACCAGATCGCCCAGCGTCGATACCAGATACAGCTTGTTGCCCGCCAGCACCGGCCCGGTCCAGCGCACCGCACCGGTCTTCTTCTTCATCTTCTTGAAGCGCTGAAGCTGGCTGATCCAGCGGATCTTGCCTGTGGCCCGCGCCACGCAGAGCAGCTTGGCGTCGTCGGTCACCGCGAACACCCACTCGCCCACGACCCAGGGGGTCGAGATGCCGGCGACGTTGATTTCCCACAGGCGCTGTCCGCTCACCAGTTCGTAGGACGCCATGCGCCCGCCTTGGCCGATGGCGAACACCCGGCCGCGGTCGATCACCGGATCGGCGTCGATGTCGGCGAGCGAGGCGACCGAGGTCGAGATGCTGGTGCGCGACAGGGCGTCGCCCCACAGCGAACGGCCATTCTCATAGCGATAGGCCGACAGTTCGCCCGAACTGTAGCCCGCGATCACCGTGCCCTGGCCCGCCGCCGGCGCCGCGACGCCGAACACGCCGGTCGCTTCCATCGTGCCACTGTCGGTCCACTGGGTCGCGCCGTCCTGCTGGTTCAGCGCGAAAATCTGGTTGTCCTGGCTCATCACATAGACCGAGCCGTTAGCAACCGTCGGCGCGCCGCGCAGCGGGCCGCCCGGACGCTTCTTCCACACGATCTTGCCGTCGGAGGCATTCAGCGCCACCACGTCGCCCACGCCCGTGCTGGCATAGAGGCGATCGTCGAGCACGCTCACGCCGCCGCCGAACAGCGACCGGCCATTGCCCTCGGACGGCAGCGCCGTCTGCCAGACCTTCGATCCGGTCGCCGCGTTCAGCGCAATGACCTTCGCGGACGCATCGATGACATACAGCTTGCCGCCAGCCACCACCGGCGAAGAGGCAAGCCGCGCCTGCGGCGTGCTGCCTTCGATCGACACATTCCATGCCTGACGCGGCGAGGCGCCCAGCGCCAGATGGCCCATCGTCTTGGACTGGTTCCCGCCCGGCTGCGACCATTGGTCGTTCACGATCGGATCGGGCAGAGTAACCGCGACATCGGCGATCGTCGGCTCGACCTCGACGCCCTGCTCGGTCGTCAGGATCGACGTGCGCTTGCCGACGACGGGCGTCTTCTTGCTGCTGCCGCCCTTGCCGCCGAACACGGCGCACCCGGAAAGCATTGCGACGCAGCCCAGGACCGCGCCAAACCGCATCATCCGTTTCTTACCCACCCGAAGCATCCGTACCGCCATTCTCGCCAATCCCCACCGTTGCGTCTATCGCATCGACCCCCAATAGCCCCGCCATCTGTCGCGCACGTGAACGCACGCTCTCCGGCACCTGCGCATCCTTCGCCAGCGCCGCGAAAAGCGGCCCTGCAAGGTCGGGCTTGCGCATCTTCATATAGGCAATCGCAGTCATTTCGCCGGCGCTGCCGAACCAGGGGTCGCCCGCCGCCGCAAAGGGCTTCATGCGCGCGATGATCTCTTCAGGCTTCAGGCTGTCGAATTCCAGCGTCGTCTGCCGGATCAGGCCCAGATCGCGATAGGGCTTGGCCAGGCTGTCGTCGGCGGCCATGCCCTTGAAGATCGCGGTCGCGCCCTTCACATCCTTGTTGCGGATCGCCAGCGCCGCCTTGGCCATCAGCGCGCTTGCGCGATAGCCCGGCTGGCTCGCCTGCGTCAGCGCGTCGAGCTTCTTGGCGTCCGGGTTTCCGCCGCCCGCCACGCTCTGCAGCACGCCTTGCATCTCTTCGGCGACCTTGCCGGACTTCGCGGCGCTGTGATGGTTCCAGTAGAGCCAGCCCGCAAACAGCGCGAGGCCCAGCATCACCAAGCCGGCGACCCAGCGCCCATAGGTCTTCCAGAAACCGACGAGTTGGTCCTGCCGCACGGCGTCATCGACTTCGCGCAGGAAGGCTTCGTTGGATTGCGGCGTCAGTGCCAAGATTACTCTCCGGAAAACGTCAGAAAAAGGGCCGATATGGAGGCGCCGGACCTTAGCGGCGCGGCGCGCAAGAGCAAATTACTTTTTCGGGCGGTACACCTGCGCGTCGGTCGGGAAAGTCCGGGCGCGGACATCGCTGGCATAGCGTTCCGCCGCCCCGGAAATGACGCTCGCCATATCCTCATATTTCTTCACGAACTTGGCGGTGCGCTCGAACATGCCGAGCATGTCCTCGGTCACCAGCACCTGCCCGTCGCAGCGCGCCGATGCGCCGATGCCGATCGTTGGGCAGGGTACGGCGGCGGTGATCGCGTCGGCGACCTCCTCCATTACGCCCTCGATGACCATCAGGAATGCGCCCGCATCCGCTACGGCCTTTGCGTCCCCCAATATCTTGGCCGCTTCCGCGTCGCTGCGCCCGCGCGCCGCATAGCCGCCCAGCGCATTGACCGCCTGCGGCGTCAGGCCGACATGGGCGCAGACCGGAATGCCCCGCGCGGACAGGAAGGCAATGGTCTCGGCCATAGCCACTCCACCCTCCAGCTTCACGCCCGCCGCGCCGGTTTCCTTCAATATGCGCGCCGCGCTCTCGAACGCCTGTTGCGGTGACGCCTCGTAGCTGCCGAACGGCATGTCGATGATGACGACGCTATGATAGCTGCCCCGCACCACCGCCGCACCATGCGCGCACATCATATCCAGGCTGACCGGCACGGTGGAGGGAAGGCCATAGATCACCTGCCCCAGCGAATCCCCGACCAGCAGCACGTCGCAATGCGGATCGAGCAGTTGCGCCATGCGCGCCGTATAGGCGGTCAGCATCACGACAGGGTCGGCGGTGACGCCATCCACCTTGCGCCCGCGGATCGCCGGCACGGTCAATCGCTTCATCGGTGCCGGGGTCGGATTGGCGCGGCTGGTGGAGGTGTCGAGGGTGAAGGTCGTGGACATTGCGGCGCTGTACCGCAGGCGGATGCCGGGTGCAAATGGCTGAGCCGCGTCAGGCTTCGCCATGATCTCCCGAATGCTGCTCCACCATCCGGCCCAGAAGGGCGGCGCCCTTTTGGACCGAGGCAAGCAATTCGCCCACCGCCTTGTCATTCGCCATGACAGCTTCGTTTGCGAGGCGAATGCGCTCGTCGATCTGAGCGGCCGTGGTGCTGGCCTGCGCAGACAGTTGTTTCACTTCTTGGGAAACGACGGCAAAACCCCGCCCAGCGTCGCCCGCCTTTGCCGCCTCTATGCTGGCGTTGAGCGCGAGAAGGTTGGTTTGTCCTGCAAGCTTGCGGATCGCCGCACTAAGGTCCGATATTTCGGTCAGTTGGTCACGCAATGCCTGGGCGGCGACCGTTGTGGTATCCGTTGCCGCCACGACGAGAGCCCCAACGGCCGCAAGTTCCAGCAGTTCGGGCGATGATTGTGAGGTTGCGGAGGCAGTCATCGCATGGCGCACCTGTACTCGGCCATCGACGCCGACATCAGGTGCGATGGCGAAATCTCGTTACCGCGCGATCGGCAGTAATGTCTATACTCGGATTTTTCGAAAGCAGGCAGGCAGCGGAACAGGGACGGCGCTGAGGGGCACCGCCGTCCCTGCCATTACTGACCGGTGGTCAGAATTAGAAGCTGCCCTTGATCGTCATGCCCCAGGTGCGCGGATCGCCGGGCATGCCCGCGATCAGGCCGACATTGCCGGGCGCCACTTGCAGATTGTCCATATAGTTGACGTCGAAGGCGTTGCGGACCCAGCCGAAGACATCGAAGCCCTCGCCACGGAAACCGGCGCGGAAGTTGGTCAGCGCATAGCCCTTGACCTCGGTGTAGATCGAGGGCGACGCGTTGGAATTCCACTCGGAGCGATAATTGCCGTCAACGCCCAGATACGCCTGCCCTTCCTTCGCCAGGAGCGTGACGGGAGCATTGACTTCCGCGCCATAGGAGAAGGCCCATTTGGACACACCGGGCAGAACCTGACCGGAAATGTCGCACTGCCGCGGGCTAAGGCCGGGAACACCCGGCGCGCTCGGGGTCTGGCTGCCGTTAGCGGCTACGAATGTTCCGCCCGACAGTTCCGGCGGGCATGGCGCGTCTACGAACTTCTTGTACTTCGCATCGGTATAGGCGCCATTGGCATAAGCGCTGAAGCGCTCATTCGGCGTGATCTTGAAATCGGCTTCCACGCCCTGCGAACGCACCTTGCCCGCATTGGCGAGATAGCCGCGCACCGTGCCGAATTGGCCGCCATTCACCGTCGCCTGGAAATTCTTGATGTCGGTGCGGAAGGCGGTCAGGTTGAAGGTTGCCCGGCGATCCAGGAACTGGGTCTTCAGGCCGACTTCGAAGTGATTGACCGATTCCGGCTTCACCGTGCCGGCATCCAGATTGACCGTATTGTCGGCGTTGAGCGGCAGGCCGTTCTGGTTGATACCCAGCGTCTTGAAGCTCTTGGCGTAGGTCGCATAGGCCAGGACATCACGGGCGAACTTGTAGTTCACGTTGAAATCATAGGTGAAGTTCCAGGCGCTGTCAGACGGAGCGCTGACCTGCGGCTGATACACGCCGCACTGCGCGGCCAGCGTGGCGGAAAGCGCGCCGCCAACCGGGGGCGTGCAGCTGGTGATCACCTGGCCGGAGCCGGTGGTCACAACGCGTTGATAGAAGCCCGACTTCTTGTCGTAATTGAGGCGCGCGCCCGGCTGAATAGTCAGGGCGTCGGTCACCTTCCAACTCACCTGACCAAACAGCGCAGCGCTGGTGCTCTTGAGATACTGCGTGTTGGTTGCAGTGAGGCCGTTCAAGACGTTAAGATTGTAGACATTGGTCGGCACAGTCGATGGTGCAAGGCTCCACTTGGTCGCGTCCGCGCCCTGCTGCTCGGTGCCCTGCGTGTCGATGCGCTGCTTGAAGCCGAATGCGCCCAAGACGAAGTCGATCCGGTCGCCTGTATAGCTGTAGCGGAACTCCTGGCTGTACTGGTCCTGCTGCGACGGGTTCTGCGACAGCGAGACGATCGACAGGCCGGTGAAGTCCCGGTCGTTCTTCGGCTTCCAGTCCCAGAAGCGCCATGCGGTGACCGACGTAAGCGTGCCGGACCCCAGGTCCCACTTCACCTTGGCGGACGCGCCACCGATCTTGTTGCCCGCGTTCAGTTCGGAATCGAGATCGGTCACGCGATCGTAGGGATTGCGGTTGGCGGCATAGTTGCGCCCCGGATTGGCGGCGTTGTTCGCCGCGACCAGCGCGTCATATTGCCGGTTCAGCGCGCGCTGCGTCCGGCCGACACGCACGAACACGGTGCCGCAGCATTCCGGGTCCTGCTTGCTGTAGTCGCCCGCCAGCGTGATGCTCAGATCCTCGTTCGGCTGGAACAGGATTTGTCCGCGCAGGCCCAGATTGTCCTGCTCGTTGATCCAGCGATCGGAAGTCGTGTTATAGAGCGTTCCGCGGCGCGTGGTCGTCGCAACGGCAATGCGCGCGGCGATCTTGTCCGTCAGAGGGCCCGAAATGGCGGCTTTCGCCTGCTTGTAGTTCAGGTTGCCAGCTGTCAGCTCCGCGCGTCCCTCGAAATCGAAGGTCGGCTGGTTGGTCGTGATGTTGATCGCGCCTGCGGTGGTGTTCTTGCCGTACAGCGTGCCCTGCGGCCCGCGCAGCACTTCGACCTGGCTCACGTCGAGGAAGTCGAACGTCGCTGCGGCGACGCGCGAGTTGTAGACATCGTCGACATAGATGCCGACGCCCTGCTCGAAACCATCGCTGGTCAGGCCGAACGGCACGCCCAGGCCGCGGATATTGACCGAGGTATTGCGCGGGTTTGTCGTGTACACCTGCAAGGTTGGCGCAAGCTGCTGCAGCTTGACGATGTTGAAGTTGCCGGTCGCCTCGATGCTGTCGCCCTTGATGACGGAAATAGCCAGCGGCACATCCTGCGCGGCTTCCTGGCGGCGGCGGGCGGTGACGATGATCACGTCACCACGAGCCTGCTCTGCCTGATCGGCTGCCTCGGCTGGTGCCGTCGACGCATCCTGCGCAAAAGCGGCAGGCGCAAGGATGGATGCGCTCGCCGCACTGGCAAGCAACAGGTAACGCGCGATCATAGTCTTTTCCCCTTCCGGATGTCCGGTTTTCTGTTTCCGTCGTGACCGCTCCAGGGATCCGGTAGCGGCCAATTTAGCCCCCTCTCCGACGGGAGAGGTTAAGAAATTCGATCAGTCCTTGCCATTGACGCCGTTGAACCGGCGCTTTTCCGTGATGTCGAGCTGAACGACCCGGGCATCATGCACCGTCAGCGTGATCGACCCGAAGCGCAGCGCCTCCAGCGCGGAGCGCACGGCGGCGATGCTGGTCGATATGTCCTGACGTTCCGGTGCCACCCATCGCTCAGCTTCGTCATTACTCATTCTCTTACCTCGTGACGCTTCCATATCTCAACTTTTCTAATAGACAAAAAAGCAATCCTCTCCCCGTTGATAGTTTCTCTATTCGTGAAGTAGATTTATGCGCAGGGGTTCGGCGCGATCGATCAGGCCCGGCCGATCAGAGGAGCCTGTCTGTCTCCGTTCATCATCGCAGCCGGGCGCAACTGGCGCGCCAGCGCCGTCTGGTCTGCGGCCACGCCGATCAGCGTGTCGAGCAGCGATTGGCCGAAGCGCCATTCGCCAAGGCCCGATTCTGCGTTGATGTGGCCGCTATGGCCCGCATCGACGATCTGGCTGCCCCAATATTTGCCGATGCTGTGGGCGCGCTCATAAAAGATATATGGGTCATTGCGGCTCGCGACCATGATCGACGGGAAGGGCAGCGTCGCCTTCGGCACGGGGCCGAACCCGCCGATCGTCTCGGGCGTCTCCATCCGGTCGCAATCTGGCGGCGCGACCAGCAGCGCGCCGACGACGGGCCAGCCATAGGCCTGGCTCTGCAGCGCCCCCCACCAGGCGACGGCCAGGCAACCCAGGCTATGCGCAGCCAGAACGATAGGGCCGTTGACCGCACGGATCGCGGAATCCAGCCTGTTCACCCACACATTGCGGTTGGGGCTGGCCCAGCTGCCCAGGTCCACGCGCTCGCAATCGCCGCGCTTCTGCTCCCAGATCGTTTGCCAATGGCCAGCCCCACTATTGTTGAGGCCCGGAATGGTCAGCACCACCGGCTGGCGTGCGTCACTGGCATGTCCGAATCGATCCACGGCCTGCTCCTCAAATTTATCGCGAGCCTCTAACATAATTCTATAAATTGAGTAGACAATAGCGCAGCGATGAATTGTGGCGAAATTTGGGCAACCGGAAATCCCGATTTTTCGCCCACGGATTCCCGCGATTTCACACCCCAATCATCCACACAGTTCGCCGCAAACATCGTTACGTCGGGAACTGCTCCGCTAGGCTAATGCTGTCCAGCACGCCGGCCATCTCGTCCCTGACCCGCAGCATCACCCGGTGCAGGCGACACTCCTCTTCGGGCAGGCAATTCTTGCACTGCTCATGCGCGAACCGGCTCGCGCAGGGGACCAGCGCCAGCGACCCCCGGGTCAGCCGCACGATGTCACCATAGCTGATGTCGATGGGCGACAGGGCCAGCCAGTATCCCCCGTCCCGCCCCCGCTGCGTCGCCACCAGCCCCTCGCGCGACAGTTCGGACAAAATGACTGTCAGGAATTTGGACGGGATGTTCTGCTTCTCGGCGATCTCGGTCAGCGGCACCGGTCCCTGCGCGTAATGATCGGCCAGATGCTGGAGGGCGCGGATGGCGTAACGGGTCTTCTGAGACAACATCGCCCGACATTCGGCGCAACCGCAACGAATTTCAAGCGGATTGCTCGGGAAATCTCAGGGCTTGAGCGCCGCCCTCGCCAGCCCCGGAAAATCGCTGAACATCGCGTCCACGCCCGTCGCCGCCACGGCCTTCACCGCGCCGGCAAAATTGCCATGCGCGGCCGGATCGTCGCCCACCTGAAACGGCTTGGGCAGAAACATATTCTCCGCCCGCAACGTCCAGGGATGCACCTGCAGCCCCGCCGCATGCGCCAACGCGACCAGTCCGCTATCCGCGCCATCGGGATGGATCACCATGTCGAAGCTCGGCCCGATCCCGTCCGCATAGCTGGCGACAGCCTTCAGCCCTTCCGGCGTCATCATGTCGGCATAGGTCACGCCCGGCATATCGGGCGGCCCGCCTTCGGACGCGACAAGCTGGATCAGCCGCAGCCGCGTCTTCTCCCGCAGCAGCTTGAGATTGCTCACCTCGAACGACTGAATGAACACCGGGTCGTCCGCCGACGTGTAGCCATATTTCTCCAGCATCGCGAGCAGCGCAGCTTCATGCGGCAGGCCGATGGACGCGAAATAGGTCGGATGCTTGGTCTCGGGATACAGGCCGATCCGCCGTCCGGTCTCGGCTTCCTTCGCCTGCGCCAGCTTGATGACCTCTTCGAAGGTCGGGATCTGATACAGCCCGTCGAAGCGCTTGTTCGCGGTCCGTACCTGCGCCAGCCGCTCCCGCGCGCGCAGGGTGCGTAGTTCCGCCAGCGTGAAATCCTCGGTGAACCAGCCGGTGATCTCTGTACCGTCAATCTTCTTCGTCACTTTACGGTCAGCGAATTCGGGATGGTCGGCCACGTCGGTGGTGCCGGAAATCTCATTCTCGTGCCGCACGACCAGAACACCGTCCTTGGTCAGCACAAGGTCCGGCTCAATGAAATCCGCGCCCTGATCGATCGCGCGCTCATATCCCGCCAGCGTGTGTTCCGGACGCTCACCGCTATCGCCACGGTGCGCGATAATCAGCGGTTCAGCCATGACGGTTCCGGACAAGGTGAGAATAGCGGCGGCAATAAGGGCTTTGAACATCGGTCCTCCTGCCCCGGGCGCTAGGCGTGCCGCGTGACGGTATCGTTACTGCTTGGCGAATGTCTCGATATAGACATCCGGCTTGAACCCGACGATCGTCTTCTCGCCCAGGTCAAGCACCGGCCGCTTGATCATCGACGGGTTGGCCAGCATCAGCGTGACGGCTTTGTCGGCGTCCAGACCCTGCTTGTCGGCATCGGGCAGCGCGCGGAACGTGGTGCCGGCCCGGTTCAGGATTGTTTCCCACCCATGCTCGCTCACCCATGCGCGCAGCTTGCCTTCATCCGCGCCGGACGCTTTGTAGTCGTGAAAGACATATTCGATCCCATGCGTCTCCAGCCAGACCCTCGCCTTCTTGATCGTGTCGCAATTCTTGATGCCGTACATGGTGATGGTCATGATCAATCCTTCCGCAGCGCGGTAACCTCTATCTCGATCTTCATTTCGGGCTTGATCAGGCCACTTACAAGGCAGGTCGCCGCGGGGCGAATGTCGCCGAACGTGCCGCCGAGCACCGGTCCGATCTCGTCCCAGTACTGCGCATCCGTAATGTAATAGGTTGCGCGCACCACGTCCGCGAAGGCGAAGCCCGCCTGATCCAGCGCCTTGCCGATCACCTTCAGCGCATTGGCTGCCTGATCGGCCACGCTGTCCGGCATCGCCTTGGTCTCCGGGTCATAGCCCGTGGTCCCGGCAACGAAGCACCAATCGCCTTGGACGACCGCGCGGGAATAGCCGACCTGCGTTTCGAACGGGGAGCCGGAGGAAATCAATGTGCGGGTCAAGGGGCCATCCTTTCATGGAGCGCGACCGACGATTCGGCGGATGCGCGCGGCCATAGCATGGCGGCAGCGGCAGCCAAGCCGCGATAAGGCAGTGGCACGCGAAAGTCAGGCGCGGTTGAAATCATGTGCTGCCTATGCTTTGCATGAACCCATGAACCGTTTTTCCCTTGCCCTTCCGCTCGCCCTCTCCCTTTCGCTCGCCGCCTGCGGCCGCCAGGAGCCAGTGAGCGACCTGCCGTCCTCAGAAGAACTCGCCAACGCCGCAAACGCCGCGGCAGCCGAGGCTTTGCAGAATGTCAGCCGGGACGAGACCGAGGCGCAGGAAAACCGCAATTATGTGAACACGGCGCGGGGTTATTCGATCACCCTGCCGGAAGGCTGGGTTCGCGACGCATCAGCCAGCAATCAGGATGGCGTGGTGTCGGAAGACGCCGGCGCGGGCGCCGATATCCGCGTCTTCTGGTCGAAAAATGAAGGCGACAAGGACCTGCAGGAAATTGTCGCTGGCATGACGCAGGGGTCTGAGGCGGTTGACGGCGATTTCGTGGGCGACAATGAATATCGCGGCACCGCCAATGATGGCGAAGGCAACAGCGTCGCCGTCCGGTTGATCCGCAAGCCCGACGGTTCGCTCATCACGGCAACCTTCGTTTTCCCTGAAATGCTGAGCGAACAGTATCTGGCGATCGGCCAGAAGACCCTCGACAGTCTGCGCGTTTTTAACGCACCCGCCGCTGCGGAGCCCACCACGGCGACAAACGCATCCGGAGCCTGATCGCCAAATAGTTGACAAAGTCAGCTATTTTTCTCTACGGACAGCGTCATGACCGACACCGTCGTGGCGCTGCGCGCCTTCAATCGCTTTCACACACGCTTTTCCGGCGCGCTGCAGCCCAGCTATATGGAGAGCGGTATGGGGCTTACGGCTGCACGCATGCTCTATGAGATCGCACAGGGCGGATCGACTGATGATAGTAGTGTCCTCGCAATGGAACTGCAGGAGCGGCTGGATATCGATTCCGGCTACGCCAGCCGCATATTGCGCGGTTTCGAAAAGCAGGGATGGGTCGAGCGTGGGAGAGGAACGGACGCCCGTCGCCGGCCCATCCGGCTGACGGAAACGGGTCAGGCGGCCTTTGACGCGCTGGACATACGAACCAGGGCGGACACGGAGGCGCGGATCGCCGGCCTGGATGATACTCAACGTGAACGGCTTTCCGATGCCCTGGCGACCGTGCGCCTGTTGCTCGGCGACCAGGTGGAAGACCCATGGGAAATCCGCTTGGCTCAGGCGGGCGATCTGGCCCTCATCGCCTCCCGGCAAACCATTCTTTATAACCGCGACTACGGCTGGGGGCGCGGCATGGAAGTGCTGGAGAGCGAGGTCACAACAGCGTTCCTGCGCGATTTCAAACCCGGGCGCGAACAATGCTGGGTGGCATCCCGGCATGGACGGATGCTGGGTGCTGTCATGATCGTCGATGCTGGTGAAGGCGTGGCACAACTGCGCCTCCTGCATGTCGAACCCGATGCGCGCGGCCTGGGGATCGGCAGCGCACTGGTGGACCAATGCATCGCCTTCGCGCGGGAGGTCGGTTATGGCCGAATGATGCTATGGACGCACACCGTGCTGGCGGGCGCCCGGCGCATTTACGAACGGGCGGGCTTCGCGATCACCAGCGTAGAATCGCACAATCATTTTGGCGAGCCTGTCCAGGGAGAAACCTGGGAAAAGGCCCTGTAAGACGGGTATTTGTCTCAATAATCTACCCACTTGAAGTACCCGGCCGCATTGGAGCCAAATTGGGTGAAATATCACCCCTCGAATTGCCGGCGGACCAAACACTATTAACCAAATGAAAAGACGCGCTGGGGCATGACCGGTCAAACGGTGGAGGCACCCGGTTGCGGGACTTTTTGACAGATATGTGGACAAGATGGCGAGACCATAGGCCACCGGTTTCCGGTGCCCGGTGGAATCCCGTCGATGCGTTCCGCCCGTCTGCCCTGTTCATGTCGGCCAGTACGCTCGCCGCCACCGCCCTTTGCATCGGCATCGCTCTGCTCACCGCCGATTGGCTGATCACCGTTCTCGCATCCCTTACCGCCTTTGTCGCCTGCGCCCGCCTGACCGCCGCAGCCATATTCCATAAGCGGCTGGGCCAGAATGAAGATCGCGCCTCGGAAAAATGGGAGCGCATGCATGAGGCTGGATCTTGGTCCTGCGCAGGCCTCGCCGGCACTCTGGCGTGCGCGACGGTTTTGCGATCCGCGGACCCGGCACTCCATGCGCTCACCCTAGTCCTCGTGGCCAGCTATGCTGGCGGAATTTCGGGCCGGAACGCCGGCCGTGTATCCACGACGATAGGACAATCCATGGCCGTCCTCGGCCCCACCGCTATAGGCCTCTGGCTGACGGGAGACCTCGGATACCGACTGCTCGCCTGCGTCTTCGCGACGATGATGTTCGGCGTGGCGGAGATCAGCGCCACAACGCAGCGCCTGATTATCGAGGCGTTGCGCGGACAGCGGGAAAAGGCGCAGCTCGCGGCCAAATATGAACGGCTGGCGCGCTATGACAGCCTGACCGGCGTCGAGAACCGCATGGCTATGCAGATGCGGCTACGCGACATTTACGAGAGTAACCGCAAGCCGCAGGATGCCGTGGCGATCCTCTGGATGGATCTGGACCGGTTTAAGGAGATCAACGACACGCTTGGCCACATGGTGGGCGACCATTTGCTCTGTGCGGCATCGGAAAAGCTTGCCGAGGCGCTTGACGGACGCGGCTATGTCGCCCGGTTCGGCGGCGACGAATTCGTTATGATCTGTCCAGATGCAAGCCGCGAGGCGGCGCGCGCCATCGCCGCCGATGTGATGGAGCATTTCCAGCATAGTTTCGAGGTGTCAGGGCATAACCTCAGTATCACCGCTTCCATCGGCATCGCCGTCGGCCCACAGGATGGGCGGGATATGGACGAGTTGATGAAGCATGCGGACGTCGCCCTGTACGAAGCCAAGCGGGACGGCCGTAATCGCGCGGTCAGCTTCACCTGGGCGATGAAGGAAGTCTTCAACCGTATCCACGAAGTCGAAAACGGCCTGCGCAACGCGATCGAGAATGGGGAGCTTGCCCTGCATTATCAGCCGATCTTCGACCTTGCGACGGGCAGGATCGTGACATGCGAAGCACTAATGCGCTGGGAGCATCCGCGGCTGGGTCGCGTCCCGCCTTCCGAATTCATCCCGGCGGCCGAACGCATCGGCATGATCGAGCCGATCAGCGTATGGGCGCTGCACGAGGCCTGCAGCGCCGCCGCATCATGGCCCGCAGATGTCAGGGTTGCGGTCAATATCTCGCCGGCATCGCTCACCTCGGGCGAACTGCCCCGCACCGTTATCGCTACGCTGCTCGAAACCGGATTGCCGGCGCGTCGGCTGGAGCTCGAGGTCACGGAATCGCTGTTCCTGGAAAATAACCGGCATACCAGCCAGATGCTCCGCGAGTTACAGCTAATCGGACTGAAGCTCGTGCTCGACGATTTCGGCACCGGCTATTCCTCGCTCAGCTATCTGCGCTCCTATAGTTTCGACACGATCAAGGTGGATCAGAGCTTTATGGCCGCGATCGGCAGCAGCCGGGAGGATCAGGCGATCATCCAGGCCGTAGGCCAGATCGCCAGCACGCTCGATATGGAGACTGTGGCCGAAGGAATCGAAACTGAGGACCAGCTACGCCATGCGCGCGAGGCTGGCTTCAATAGCGGTCAGGGCTTCCTGCTTTGCCCGCCACAACCCCGCGAACGGATGGCCGAGGTACTGGCCGCCGGAACGGGCATGCCTATCGAACTTGCCGCACCTCCCCCTGCTGCCCGCCGTCGTCGCGCATAATGGTAGTCGGACATTCCGCCAAAACCGTAATGGCGATGAGCGGCTTCATTCTATAGGTTAGCCAGGAATGCGCTATCTGATTGCCCCACTTCTGCTTCTTGCAAACACCACCGCAGGTGAGGCGAAACCTCCGCCGGCTCCCCCGCCCACACGTCCCACTATCACTGCGTCTCCCGTTGCCTTAATGATCGCGGCGCTGGACGGTAATGGCGATCTGCGCGGGACCCGGGCGGAATTCGATGCAGGGGTGAAGCGATCCTTCGGCGATGTCGCGGGCGGCAAGACAGAAATATCCCCCATCGAGCTTGATCGATGGGCTGCGCGTTGGCTCGGGAGCAGCGGCGCATTGCCCGGCCTGCTCGATTTCGACAGTGATGGCGATGACCGGATAAGCTGGACCGAGTTCGCGGCGCGCTTCGCTGCAATATTCGCTGCGTTCGATACCAATAATGATAATGTACTCGACCGATCCGAGCTGATCAGTATCGGCGGTCCTCGGCCCGATCCGGGCGGTAAGACGCCACGGGGCAATGGCCCTTCTCCCCGCTGAGCCCAACCGGCTAGGCATGGATCGCGAAAGCCTCTAAGGCGCGCGCCATGACTGACCGCCCACGTTTTTCCTTCACCATCGCCGCGACAGACGGCAAGGCTCGCACCGGTACGATCGCGATGAAGCGCGGCGATATCCGGACTCCCGCCTTCATGCCTGTCGGCACTGCCGCCACCGTGAAGGCGATGCGACCTGCCGAAGTACGCGCGGCCGGCGCAGATATCATCCTTGGCAACACCTATCATCTGATGCTGCGCCCGGGCGCTGAACGGATTGACCGGCTGGGCGGACTGCACAGTTTCATGGGCTGGGACCGACCAATCCTGACCGACAGCGGCGGCTATCAAGTTATGAGCCTTTCGGCTCTTACCAAGATGAGCGAGGAAGGCGTCGCCTTCGCGAGCCATATCGACGGGTCACGCCATATGCTGACGCCCGAACGGTCGATGGAAATCCAGCGCCTGCTCGGATCCGACATCGTCATGGCCTTTGACGAATGCACGAAGAACGGGTGCACGCGCGACGAGGCGGCTATGTCCATGGAACGTTCGATGCGCTGGGCAAAGCGGTCGCGGGACGGTTTCGACGCCGGTCATGACCATGCAAGCCGGTCCGCCCTGTTCGGTATCCAGCAAGGCTCTCTGGACGAAGCGCTCCGGAAGCAATCAGCTGAACAGCTGATCGAGATAGGGTTTGATGGCTATGCTGTTGGTGGCCTTGCCGTCGGCGAAGGGCAGGAGGCGATGTTCGCAACGCTCGATTTCGCACCGGACCAGCTTCCCACCGACAAGCCACGCTATCTGATGGGTGTAGGCAAGCCGGACGATATCGTCGGCGCGGTCGAACGCGGCATCGACATGTTCGATTGCGTACTGCCGACGCGATCAGGCCGTAATGGACAGGCCTTCACCTGGAACGGCCCGCTTAACATCCGAAACGCAAAGTTTGCCGAAGACCCTGCCCCGATCGATCCGACCTGCGGATGTCCAGCCTGCACGACCTGGAGCCGCGCCTATCTGCATCATCTCGTGAAGGCCGGCGAGATATTGGGCGCTATGTTGATGACCGAGCATAACATCCATTTCTACCAGCAACTCATGCAGAGGCTGCGCGGCGCGATCGGCGCTGGCTCTCTGGCGGTATTCGCCGACCAATTCCGCGCCGCCTATTTGAAGCCAAAAGCCGGAGCGTCCTGACCCTCAGGGATTGACCGAAATGTCGATAGCATAGCTGCCCTCCTCCTCATCATGATGCAGTGGCGCGCGCAGTTGCCGCGACAAGCCTGTCAAAATGCGGCCGAAGCGGGATTCCAGATAGCTCAGCATTCTCGGCGATGGCTTGTAGGCGCTGGACGATAAAGACAGGGTTGCCCGCCCGGGATCTTCGGCGGAATGGACCGAGATGCGGATCGTCGATCCCGGATCTGCCAACATGGCCAGTTCGACCAGTTCCGTGATCAGGAAGGCTACGGGAACAGCTACGTCCTGGCTGACGTAGAGTTGATCACTGACGACCAGAAGCGACGCATTTCCAGCGCCGGGCGGCGCTGTAGCGCGCAAGCTGGCGCATAATTCGCTGACCAGTGCCCGTACACCGACGCCGCGATTTTCCTCCAGTTCCGCATAATGGTTCCGGTGGACCACGGAAAGCGCATCGACCCTGCGCTGAATGGAAGCATAGGCATCCGCCGCCTCTGGCGCCTCGGCAGACCGGGAATGCAGATTGATCAGACTGGCAATGATCTGAAGGTTGTTCTTCACACGGTGATGGACTTCGCGAGTCAGCCTCCGCTGGCGCTCCAGACTGTCCGCCATTTCCGCTTCATGCGTCGCCACATCCTCGCTGATCTCTCTAAAGGTCTCGCCAAGGTCGGCAATCTCGCGCGCGGGTGTTCGCATGCGCCTCAGCGGCTCCATCACCTCACCTGGACGATAGGCGGCAACGGCGCGCCTCAATGTCACGAGCGGCCGGATCAGCAGGCGGTTCACCACGACCCATCCGATCACAGCAGCAGCGAACCACATGACCAACGGCAGGAATAGCGAAAGCGCCCGCGCCAGAGTGACCGGGGGATCACGCACCATCATGGTCAGGGTGATGTCCGTCGGCGGCAAGGGCGCTGAAACGCTATCGACGGATTTGCCGGCACGGGTCAGCATCCCGCCTATATCCAAGATCACCTTGCCTTGTTGCAGGACCGTATGTCTGTTCTGCAGCGAAGAGGCGGGGTCCGTTACCTGGTCGAGATAAGCGCGATCATAGAAGGTCAGCGCGACAAGACGTTTATCATCACTTACCGTTCGCATCATCAGAAGGCCCCGATGGGGAATCAGTTCGGCGACAGATGGATCAAAACGCTGATCGACGGGGATACCATCATGCCATCCATCGAATGACCCACAAATTCGGCTGCCGTCCCGTGCATAGATGCTGAAACGGGTATCCGACGAGGCACGCGAACGCAGGAACGCGTCCGATCTGCGGCACATGTCGCTGTCGGCCTTGCCAGAAGCGAAAGTATTGATGGCGAGTTTGAGCGCAGTTTGATCGGCCGTCAGCTCAGCGCCCAGTTTCCGTGCGCTCTGCGTGGCCGCGATACGCAACAATGCGCCTTTTTCCACGTCCGCAGTGCGTATTGCTTGCAGGGAGGCAATGAGGGCCAGGACGCCTAAAGGAAAAAGCGCCAGAGTCAGCAATCCGAACATCTTGACGCCGGTAGACCGGAAGATGTCGAGCCCTAGGCCCTTCGTGCGCGTGTGCGCCTCAGGCATTGCGCCTATGCTCCAGGTATCAGTCGAGTTTGTTCAGGAGATCAAGCATCTCGATCGGGATCGCTTCATCCACTGCCTTTTGGTAAACAGATTTCAGCACCGTTCCCACGGCTGTTTCGGACTGTGCGTCCGCTGATTTGACGGATTTCCGGCTCGCCGGCTTGATCGGTTCGCCATCGGCACCGCTCTTTCCGTTCCGATCACCGGCAGTCTCATCCTGAATGATGTTGCCCGGCCGCATATCAGAAACCAAAACTCGCCCCTTTGTCGTACCGCCAAGTCCATACCTGGCGTGTAATCGCCGCAACCTGCTACCGCGTCAATCCGTTGACGGGCACTTCGTTTCGCACCCGGCAAAAAAACCGAACGACTGTGAAACAAATCTCCCACTCGTTAGTTCCATGATGGTTCGATTTTTCCTGTCCATAACATGGTTGGAATATCCATCGGATATCGGGGTAAAGGGAGGGCTTGCCAAAAGGGGCATCTGCCCTTCATCTTGCCTCCGGAATATGCACCCGGCGGCAACATAATGCCGACGGGCATCATCATCGACCTCAATATGAGGTCAGGGAGAAGTACCGTCTTATGTCGCTCGGCCAGCAATTGCACCCGCATCTTCCGTTCCTCCGCCGCTATGCCCGTGCGTTGACGGGAAGCCAGGCCCATGGCGACACCTATGTGCGCGCGACCCTGGAGGCGATTGTCGCAGCGCCGGACGAATTCCCCCGAGATGTCGACGCCCGACTTGGCTTATACCGTACATTCCACGCAATCTGGTCATCATCGCATCTGGAGGACTCTCCCGGCGCGGCGACTACGGGAGAGCGGGAAGCGATTGCGAACGCGCGCCTTTCACGCATCACCCCCCTTTCACGCCAGGCCCTGTTGCTCACCGCTATGGAAGGTTTTAGCGATGAAGATGCAGCTTATCTCGTCGATGTCTCTGCGGCAGATATCGAGTCGCTGGTCGAAGAGGCTTTGAAGGCCATTGAGGAGCAGACCCGTGCGAAAGTGCTGATCATTGAGGATGAACCGATCATCGCCATGGATATCGAGACCATCGTTCGCGATTTGGGTCACGAAGTCACTGCCATCGCCGTCACCCGCGACGAAGCGGTGCGGGAAGCGAAGGCGCAACGCCCCGGCCTGGTCCTCGCCGATATTCAGCTGGCGGATGATTCCAGCGGCATCGATGCCGTGAAAGACATCTTGTCGGAGTTTTCGGTTCCCGTGATTTTCATCACCGCCTTCCCCGAACGCCTTCTCACCGGTGAGCGGCCTGAGCCAACCTTCCTGATTACCAAGCCGTTCCAGAGGTCCACGGTGAAAGCGGCGATTTCACAGGCTTTGTTCTTCGACGAAGCGACTGCTCCGGCCTGAGCGAAAGAGAAAATACGGAACAACGGTTCCACCCCGGCGTTATCAATGCGTAACGATAGGGAGACGACCGTTGCCCGAACAGGAACAGCATATTGATGCACAAGACGCGCGTGCAGGCAGCACCCCGCACGTCGTTCGATATGTGCTCATTATATCCCTTGTTCTGGCGGTAGTGGCGATGGCTTTCGTCCTTGCAATCTGACACAGATACGCAACCGCTAGGTCCACCGGAGCAAATTCTTTCCTTTATGCCAGACATAGCGCGACACTGCTGGGAACTCATTTCATATTGTGGCGGGCGCCAGATGGCGCGCGGATCGCACATATGACGGACGAAACAGCCATAGCGGAACAGCCGCGCGAATCCCTGTCCGATTCCGATTTCAAGCGGGAGCTGGCAGCGGTCATCCCGCACCTGCGCGCATTTGGCCGGTCCTTGTCCGGCAACCGCGATCTTGCCGATGATCTGGTGCAGGAAACCCTGCTGAAAGCATGGGCGGCGAGGCAGCGGTTTCAGGCTGGGACAAATATGCGTGCCTGGACCTTTATTATCCTGAGAAACCATTATTTGTCTCAAATGCGCCGCTCACGGTTTCGCGGCGAGTGGGACGACCTGACTGCTGATCGTTTGCTGGCCGCCCCGGCGGGACAGGATAAGCATATCGAACTGAGCGATATGCAACGCGCCTTGCTGGAATTGCCGCAACCCCAGCGGGAAGCGCTGATCCTGGTCGGTGCCGGCGGTTTCGCCTATGAGGAAGCGGCGGAAATCTGCGGCGTTGCCGTCGGAACAATCAAGAGTCGGGTGGCCCGCGGCCGCGCGGCCCTCGAACAGATTCTGGATAGCGGCAACCTTCCGTCCCGCCGTTTACAGAAGACGTCAGAAACCGGCGCTCTTAGCGAAATCATGGACGATGTGGATAAGCTGAGCCGGGGACAATAGTTTCCGGCTTCAGTCCGAAACCACCGATATTCTAAAGCTTGTCCAGCCGGTCCAGTAAATCCGCCATATCTTCAGGCAGGTCAGCGCCTTTTTCCAGATAGGCCACGCGGAGCGCACGCCCCAAGCCCTCATGGGCCTGCGGCAATTGTACGGAGACATAACTGGCAGGTTTCATGCCCGTTTCCTCTCCTCGCGCTGTTCCAATCGGCTGAGCCATAGCTAATGAACGAAGCCGTGGCACAAAAGTTTCTGGCTTTTCAGCAACAGATGCAGCCAAAGCGCCATATAAATTGGTGAGAGGAGCGGCAATGTCCGGCAACTGGCAGGACGCGTTACGTCGGGCGGAGACACATTCGCACTTCCTTGCGCGATTAATGACTCGCCATGAGCCAGTCACTGAGGCGCTAAGGTCCGGCGACGGAGAGGGCGCCTGGACCCTCGCTCTCTCGTCTGGCGAGGACGCGGCGAATGTAGCGCAGGCGCTCCGCTGGCAGCGTGGCGCCGTTGCGCTGGTGACCGCCACTGCCGATCTTGCCGGCGCCTGGGATCTGGACCGTGTCACCCACAGCCTGTCGGATTTCGCCGATATCGCACTGGACGCCGCCCTCACCGCCGCTTTTGCTGAACGGTATCCGGGCGAACAACCGCGCGGATTTGCCGTAATCGCTCTGGGCAAACATGGCAGCCAGGAACTGAACTACAGTTCTGACATCGATCCGATCCTGATCTACGACCCACATGTTCTTCCGCGGAGAGAACGGGAAGAGCCGGCCGAAGCTGCCGTGCGGCTCGCGCGTCGCATGACCGAATTGCTCTCGACGCCCGATGGCGACGGCTATGTGTTTCGTGTCGATCTGCGGCTGCGCCCGTCACCCGAGGTCACGCCGATCGCCCTCCCTATAGAGGCGGCAATCAGCTATTATGAATCGATGGCTCTGGGATGGGAGCAGGCCGCCTTCATCCGCGCCCGTGCCGCCGCGGGTGACAAGGCGCTCGGTGAATATTTCCTGCGACAGATCAGGCCGTTCATATGGCGCCGCTCCCTCGATTTCGGCGCGATCGACGCCATTCTCGATATTTCCCGCCGCATCCGCGACCATTATGCGCACGGACAGGCCTTTGGTCCCGGCTACGACCTGAAGCGCGGTCGCGGCGGTATCCGCGAGGTGGAGTTCTTCGCGCAAGTCCATCAACTCATCCATGGCGGCCGGAACCCTGACCTGCGCGCGGGAGCGACGCGCCAGGCGGTCGCCGCGCTTGGCAAAGCGGGGATCATCGAACCTGATGTCGCGCGCCATCTGGACGAGGCCTATGTCCTGCTGCGGACTATCGAACACCGGCTGCAGATGGTCGACGACCGCCAGACTCATGAGTTTCCCGCCAAAGCAGAGAGCATGGATAATGTCGCCCGGCTCCACGGTCTGGAAAATGGCGATGCCCTGCTCGATCTGCTTCGCCCTTATGTCCAGTGGGTCGGCGCCAATTATGACCGGCTGGCCAGGGAAGAACGTCAGGACCAGCTTCCCCATGACGCAGAAGTCCTCAAAGGCGCGCTCGCCGCCCTTGGCTTTGACGATACCGATGCCCCGGTCGCCCGCATTGCGCGCTGGCGGGATGGGTCGATCCGGGCTCTGCGCAGCCCGGCGGCGCGGGAGGCGCTGGAAGAGGTCCTGCCAAGTATCATGACGGCCCTGGCCAAGGCCCCCGACAGCCGGACCGCCCTTAATCGCCTGGACGATCTGATCGGTCGCCTGCCGAGCGCGATCAACTTCTTCAAGCTGCTCGCCGCGCGCCCAGCGCTGACGCATACGTTGGCCGAGATATTGAGCCACGCGCCGGCGCTGGCCGATGCCCTGGGTGGCCGGGCCGAATTGCTCGACGGGCTTATCGACGCCACGGCCTTTGATCCCATCCCTTCGGTCGAAATTCTTGCCCAGCAATTTTCTACGCTCGATAGTGGTGAAGACTATCAGGTCCTGCTCGATCGTGTCCGCCAGCGGGTTGGCGACAAGCGTTTTGCGCTTGGCGCGCAGATCGTGCGGGGGGCAGCAGATCCATTGGAGGTGGCAGCCGGTTATTCCCGCGTGGCGGAGGCGGCGATCGAAGCGCTCGCGCAGGCCACGATTGCCCAGTTCGAAGACGCCCATGGCAAAGTGCCCGGGGGAGAACTCGCGATACTTGCGCTCGGTCGCCTTGGTGGCGGAGCGCTGACCCATGCGTCGGACCTCGACCTTATCTATCTCTTCACCGGTGATTTCGCGGCGGAATCGGATGGCCCGAAGTCGCTTGGCGCCACTCAATATTTCAACCGGCTGTCCCAGCGGATCGGCAACGCGCTATCGGTTCCCACTGCATCAGGCCCGCTTTATGAGGTGGACACCCGCCTGCGCCCCTCCGGCGCACAGGGGCTACTCGCGGTCAGTTTCGACAGCTTCGCCCGCTACCAGAAGGAAGAGGCCTGGGCCTGGGAGCATCTTGCCCTGACCCGCGCTCGCCCGATTTTCGGGGGCCCACCGGCACGCGAGAGCTTAGCGAAGATCGTTTCAGAGGTGCTTCATATGCCTCGCGATATCGATCGCCTAACCCGAGAAGCAGTAAAGATGCGCGCGGAAATCGCGAAGCATAAGCCGCCCGCCGGTCTGCTCGACGCCAAACTGGTGGAGGGCGGCCTGGTCGATCTGGAGTTCCTGATCCACGTCACGCAATTCCGTCATGGCATGGGGTTTGCGCCACAACTCGCGACGGCGCTTCGCCTTCTGGTCGACGCAGGCCATCTCCCGGGCGACCTGCTGCCCGCACATGACCTCATTACCCGCTTCCTCATCGTGTCGCGGCTGGTGTCCCCTAAATCGACCGAGCCGCCGGAGGCTTCAAAGGCGCTGGTTTCCAGGGCTTGCGGTGCTGAAGACTGGGAAGCGCTACTTGCAAGCTATGACGCCGCGCGGCAAAGCGTCTCGGCACGCTGGGGCGAGATCGTCGCAACCCATGGAGAACTGGCATGATCAATGAGGGAGACAAGGCGCCGGACGCCTCGCTTGAGGACATGGATGGCGCGCTTTTGACTTTGGAAAGATTTCGCGGCAAGCCGCTGGTGGTCTACTTCTATCCGAAGGCCGACACGCCCGGATGCACCAGCGAGGCGCAGGCCTTTACCGCGCTGGCCGCTGATTTTTCGAAACTCGGCGTGCCGGTAATCGGCGTGTCGAAGGACAAGCCTGCAAAGCTGAAGAAGTTCGCCGACAAATACGGCCTGAAGGTCCAACTCGCATCTGACGAAAAGGGCGGCTTTTGCGAAGCCTTCGGCACCTGGGTCGAAAAGAGTATGTATGGCCGTAGCTACATGGGAATCGAGCGGTCGACCTTCCTAATCGGAGCCGATGGCGCGGTATTGAAGGTCTGGCCGAAGGTGAAGGTCAAGGGCCACGCCGAAGATGTCCTTACGGCCGTGAAAGCCCTGTGACGCCGCCCTGTTAATGAAAACAATCGCTCAGGCCTGCTGCGACGTCCTGCTCACCCCTGATCCTCGCGCAAAGGTGATGGCGGCGCGCGCCGCCGCGCGTGCTTGGCGGCTGGGCCGACTTTCGTACAGCTTCGACGCGCCGATGCCCGAACGTCCCGCGCGACCTGCGCTTCCAGAATTACTGCACCCGCACCGCATGCCTCGACGCGGCAAGGCGGGATCGGAACGCTCGCGCATCGCAATGCTCCACGCCCTGGCCCATATTGAGTTTGTCGCGATCGACCTAGCCTTTGATTGCGCAGGCCGCTTTGGCGCAGACTTCGACTCCACCTTTGCTGATGACTGGGTGCGCGTAGGCGCGGAAGAAGCGATGCATTTCGCTCTTCTGTCGCGCAGACTGCAATCGCTCGGGTCTTTCTATGGCGCGCTGCCAGCGCATGACGGCCTGTGGGAGGCCGCGGAGGAAACGGCCCACGATGTCATGGCGCGCCTCGCCATCGTGCCGATGGTGCTGGAGGCCCGTGCTCTGGACATCACGCCAGCAACGATCGAGCGTTTCTCGATGGCCGGTGACGCGACATCGGCGCGGATGCTCGGGCGGATCATGCAGGATGAAATCCGGCATGTTTCGGCAGGGACGAAATGGTTTGTCGCAGCGGCGAACCGAGGCGGATTCGACGCCCCTGAATCCTACCAAATCCTTGTAAACCGGCATTTTCGTGGAAGCCTGAAGCCTCCGTTCAACGACTCAGCGCGTAGCCAAGCCGGTTTAACGCGGGAATTCTATGCTGCGCTTGCGTGATCACGGTTAATTTGCACTCTATGACGCACGGGGGCAGCTCAGCTGCTGATAAATAGGGTCAAGCATCACGATGGCTGGGTCGGCCATGCGGTGGAATTTTGGGGTTCGCATGTCGCAAAGCCAAAAAAAGAACAATAGTCGCAATCATTTGTTCCAGTCCGCCAAAACTTTCCTTGCTGTCGCAGTCTTCGGCGTGCTGTGCGCCGCCGCTCCGGCCCGCGCCGCCGCTGACGAAGAAGACGGTCCCTATGCCGACATCAGCGAAGCCGATGCGAATGCCTTGGGCAAGGGCGATGCCGGCTTCCAGTCCATTTTCTCCAGCCTGAAGAGCATGGACAGCGGCATGCAGACCGCAGTCTATATTCCCTCGGGCCGCCCGGTCGACAAGATGATCGGCCTGACCAGCAGCTTCGGCGTCCGCTCCGATCCCTTCAACGGCCATGCCCGCATGCACAAGGGCATCGATATCCCCGGCGCCATCGGCACACCAATCTACGCAACGGCCGACGGCATTGTCAGCCGCGCCGGCTGGGCCAGCGGCTATGGTAACCTCGTCGAAATCTCGCACGGCAATGGCATGCAGACCCGCTACGGCCATATGTCGAAGCTGATCGTCGAACCGAACACCCGCGTCCGTCGCGGCCAGATCATCGGCCTGATGGGCTCGACCGGCCGCTCCACCGGCAGCCACCTCCACTATGAGGTTCGCGTCGACGGCACCGCTATCAACCCTGTGCCGTTCATCGCAGGCTCCGAATATCTCATCGCCATGAACACCAAGCCCCCGGTCGCAATGGGTGGTCCGACGCCGAAACAAGAACACGACGCGGACTGATCCCACCAATTCGCCGGTCGCCAGACCGGTCTCTGCAAAGGCCCGGAAGCGTAACCGCTTGCCGGGCCTTTTGCTGATCCCTATCTATGGCGCATGAGCGATATTGACCTGACCCCTTCGGCCGCAGCGCGCGTGTCCGTCATTGCCACGAAGACCGGCAAACCCGCCATATTGCGCCTCGCGGTGGAGGGCGGCGGCTGCTCCGGCTTTCAGTATCGCTTCGGCCTGAGCGAAGGCGTCGAGGCGGACGATCTGGCCGTTGAGCGGGATGGCGTGACGCTGGTAGTCGATGCCATGAGCCTGGACCTGGTGCGCGGATCGGCAGTCGATTTCGTCGAGGATATGGGCGGGTCGGCGTTCAAGGTCACCAATCCCAATGCGACGGCGGGATGCGGATGTGGGTCGAGTTTCTCGATCTGATGTTTGCGGCGAAATGTGCGGTGGTCGGGGGTAGTTAGTTCCCCATTTCCAACACAGCCAAATGCGTTCAGCGAGACCAGCGCGCCCAGATGGCTGTTGGAAGCAGCAGACCGCGTGCTTCCTCGCGAACGGCGAGTTCCCCCGCCTCCACCTTTCCGGGCAGATCGGCGAACGCCTGCGACAGAAGCTCGCCGATCGCGAGGGCCGACATGCGGACGGCGTAGACGGTCAGGAACAGAAAGCGACTGTCGGCATCCAACAGCGCCCGGCAGTTGGCAATGAGGCCGGGCAAATCCTCCTCCAGCCGCCACACTTCCCCATCGGGTCCGCGGCCATATTTGGGCGGATCGAGCAGGATGCCATCATAGCGACGGTTCCGGCGCACCTCCCGCGCGGCGAACTTGGCGGCGTCGTCGACGATCCAGCGGATCGGCTTGTCCCCCATGCCCGAAAGATCGGCATTGGCGCGGCCGGCGGACACGGATTTCTTCGAGGCGTCGACATGCACCATCTGCGCGCCGCCGGCGGCCATGGCGAGCGTGCCGACGCCGGTGTAGCCGAACAGGTTCATGACCTGCGGCTCCGGTTTGTCAGCGACCTGCGCGCGCATCCAGTCCCAGACCGGCGCCATGTCCGGGAAAAAGCCGAGATGGCGGAACGGCGTGCAACTGGCCTGAAAGGTCACTTCGTTCCACGCCAGCGGCCAGCCGTCCTTTGGCACGGGCCTATCATAATACCAGCGGCCGCCGCCCTCATCGTCCGACCCAGGAATGAATTCGCCGTCGGCAGTCCAGTCAGTGGTGGCCGGCGCCCACATGGCCTGCGGTTCGGGGCGGATGAAGCGGTAGGAACCGTAGCGTTCAAGCTTTCGCCCGTTGCCGGAATCGATCAGGCCGTAATCGGGCCAGGGTTCGCCGATGAGGGTTTGGAGGTCCATAACCTACACCCGTTCGTGTCGAGCGAAGTCGATACACGTTGGCACAGCGCATGGTCCCTCGACCTTGGCTTGTCCTGAGCGCCTGCCTTGGCAGGCAGTCGAAGGGCTCGGGACGAACGGATGTGGGGAGAAAGGCTTCACGCCTTCGCCGTCGCATGCTCCGCGACGAAGCCGGTGATCGCCTCGAACGTCGCGGGCAGTTTGGTGTAGGCTTCCTCGCGATCGAACAGGCTGCCGATGCGGGCGGGGAGCGACGGGCGGGTGCCGGTTGCGCGCTCCACGGCATCGCGGAACTTGGCCGGGTGCGCGGTCGCCAGCGTGACGATGGGGATCGTTGGATCGATATCCGCACTCTTCGCCGCGCACAGACCGACGGCGGTGTGCGGATCGATGATCTGGCCGCCGCCTTCATAGGCCCAGCGCATGGCGAGCGTCATGCCGTCCGCATCCACGCGCGCGGAGGAGAAGAGGCCGGCAGCCCCCTCCCGCTGCGCATTGGTGAGGCGCATCGCCTTCGTCGCCTCGAACTCGCGCATCTGCTCCGCGAGCGCCGCGCCGTCGCCGCCGCCTGCGTCGAACAGCAGCCGCTCAAAATTGGAGCTGACCTGGATGTCCATGCTGGGGGTCGCGGTTGCGACGACCTTGCCCTGGCTGTAATCGCCGTCGCTGAGCGCGCGGTGGAGGATGTCGTTGACGTTGGTCGCGACAATGAGCTGGCGGATCGGCAGGCCCATGCGCGCGGCCACATAGCCCGCGAACACGTCGCCGAAATTGCCGGTCGGCACGGCGAAGGCGATATCCCGCCCCGGCGCGCCCAGGCGCACGGCGGCGTAGAAATAATAGACGACCTGCGCCATCAGCCGCGCCCAGTTGATGCTGTTCACGGCGGAGAGGCGGAAGCGGCCCGAGAAGCCGGGATCGTTGAACATGCGCTTCACCAGCGCCTGCGCGTCGTCGAAGCTGCCATCGATGGCGATGTTGTGGACGTTGGGCGCGCGCACGGTCGTCATCTGGCGGCGCTGAACGTCCGACACGCGGCCATCGGGATGCAGCATGAAGATGTCGATCTTCTCACGGCCCGCAACGGCGTCGATGGCCGCCGAGCCGGTGTCGCCAGAGGTTGCGCCGACGATCGTCAGATGATCGTCGCGGCGGGACAGGAATTTCTCGAACAGCAGGCCGAGAAGCTGGAGCGCGACATCCTTGAAGGCCAGCGTCGGGCCGTGGAACAGCTCCAGCAGCCAGTGCTGATGATCGAGCTGAACCAGCGGCGTCACGGATTCCACGCTGAACCGGCCATAGGCCTGGGTGCAGAGGTCGCGCAGTTCGTCCTCGCTCAGCGATCCGGCGACGAAGGGGGCCATGACGCGCACGGCGGTCTCGACATAGGAGAGGCCCGCCATCGCGGCGATCTGATCGCGCGAAAAGGAAGGCCAAGCCTCCGGCAAATACAATCCGCCGTCGGACGCAAGACCCGCAAGCGTCACATCCTCAAACCCGAGCGCGGGCGCGCTCCCCCTGGTGCTGATATATTTCATGGTGGCTGGCGCGGTAGCGTTGTGCGGGCCGTGGGGCAAGGGTTTAGGGGTGTTTTCATGGGGGTGGCGTGTTGTTGGGGATGAGTGCGGTGGGTAGCCGCGTTGGCGGCGGCTTGTCGGGATAGCGCAGGCGCTCGCTTCGCTCGCGACCCACCCCTGCCCCTCCCTTTCAGGGAGGGGAGTTTTGATGGCTGAGATGGGGTGGTGAGCAGCCGTAGCTCTTCCACAACCCGTCATCCCCGCGAAAGCGGGAACCCATCCCCCCTCCAATGCCTTGCATGCCCAAGGCGCGTTAGATCCCCGCTTCCGCGGGGATGACGAAAAGGGGTGGTTAGCTGATGGTCTGCTTTTGGTCCTGAGTAGCGGACACCAGGGCTTCGGTTTCCGTAATGGCCAATGCGAGAATTTGGTCATTCGCCGGATCAAAGCCGGGGCCATAAATCGGCGCAACTGTTTGTCGTATTTCTTCCAAACGGTCATCTGCCAGCGCAAGCGATTGAAAATAATCCCATTCGCCGGGTGATGCATCGTCGGACTGCATACGGCGTAGAAGGTCGAGAAGTTCGATGGGCGTCATAGCACGGGGACGGTTGTTCCAGTCCCATGCGGCGTTGAGCAGTTTGCTTATGAGGCCCATGCCCCAACATCTCACGAGATCAGGCTGTCTGCAAATGGTCGTAAGCCGAGACTTATTACCCCTCGTCCGTTTACGGGAGAGGGAGGGGCCCGTCGCGAAGCGATGGGAGGGTGAGGGTCTGCGATCCTTTGGATCGCGCGGGCCGTAGGCCCGCTCACCCTCATCCAACTGCGCCTAATTCGCTGCGCTCATAAGGCTGCGTATCCTTCTCCGGCCTGCGGGAGAAGGGTTTTGGGGAGCCTATGACCCCTCCGACCCAGCCAACCGCTTGCGCACGGCCAGCCCGTAGATCACCGCCGCGATCCCGGCGAAGAGGAACCATTGCACCGCATAGGCGAGATGGTTGTTGGGCACATCGTCGACCTTTGGCGGCGCGGCGGCCTTAAGGCCAGCGGCAGGGGTACGGGCGATGAGCATGGGGCGGAGCGGCATGGATTTTTCAAAGAGGCGTGACAGAAGCGAGCGGTGATCGGGTTCCTCCGCAATCCAGCCCTCGACCTGTCCGCCGGTCCATGCGGGTTTCAGCGCGGGTTTTGTGCCGACGCCGAGATTGACCAGCACGCCCGGCCCCTCCGCTCCGGTTGCGCATTCGGCGATGTAGCGGAAGCCCATGGAGCCGTCCGCCGCCCTGCCCGCTTCATCGCGCCAGCCGACGACGCGCAGGCAATGGGCGGAGGATTGGCGGAATAGCAGGTCCGACGGGACCGGGCCGACTTCCGGGAAGCGGGTGGAGGGTTTTGCCGGATTGGCGCGCAGGATGGCGAGCATCGCCTCCTTTTCGCCGCTGCGCTGCAATTGCCAGACGCCAAGGCCGATCATGACGGCGATAGCGATCGCGACGATCAGGGTGGAGAGGATGGGCAAGCGGCGGATCATGATGTCACTCCCGGCCGGGCGAGCGTGCCTTCCCGCGCCTTGTTGCGATATTCCAGGATCAGCAGCGCGGCCTTGGCGACCCGCAGGGAGCCGATGACCGCAACGATCGTCAGCGGAATCCACAGCAGCATATGCACCCAGAAGGGCGGATGCAGCTTCACCTCCATCATTACGGCGAAAGTCGTGACGATCGCACCGACGATGAGGATCAGGAAGGCGGCCGGGCCATCGCCCACATTGAATTGCGCGAAGGACAGGCCGCAGGCGCGGCAATCACCCGAGAAGCGTACGGTCGTGGCAAACAAAGTGGGCTGATTGCATTGCGGGCACAGGCCCCGCGCCGATGCGATCAGCAGGGGCGTGTTTGCCGGCGCATCCGCCGATGGTTGCCCCTCAGGCACGCCCCATGCACCAGGGGTCGGGCCGCAGGTCCTGCGGCGGGCCGGCGAGGCCGGGCTTGGGGAAACGGGACTTGAAGGTGAAGGCGTCGATGCTGGGGCCGAAGCGATCGAGCAGCCAGAGGCGCGAGAGAGCGTCGTTGACGGTCGGCACTGTTCCGGCGGGAATCCACCAGAGGGCCTGATAGGCGCCCTGAAACCGCTCAAAATATTCGCGACGGCGGGCCATTTCCGGCGTGTGGGCGCTGCGATAGACGAAATCGAACAGGGCGTCCGCGTCCGTCCAGACCGACATGTTGGGGATCAGCAAGGGATCGGGCGAATATTGAATGTCGGTGGCGTTGCCGCCCTCATCCTTCAATCGCCAGATAAAGCCCGAGGACGATTCCGCGAGGGCATTGATGCGGTCCAGCGCATCGAAGAAAGGCTGAACGCGCGGATCGCCCTTCGGAGCGATGAGGCGCCCGATGTTCACCTGAGCCAGATGGTAATCCTGCCCGGTCATCGAAGCGCCTCCGCCAAGGGTCTAGCCGGCGTGGACGGGCGCGCCCCAGCCACCCCAGACATAGATGGCGCAGAAGAGGAACAGCCACACGACGTCGACGAAGTGCCAGTACCAGGCGGCCGCCTCAAACCCGAAATGCTGACGCGGGGTGAAGTCGCCCTTGTAAGCGCGGACCAGGTTCACGATCAGGAAGATCGTACCGATGATGACGTGGAAGCCGTGGAAGCCGGTCGCCATGTAGAAGCCCGAAGTATAGGGGCTGCCGCCGAAGGCGAAGGGGGCGTGGGCATATTCATAAGCCTGGATGCTGGAGAAGAGCAGGCCCAGGACGATCGTGCACCACAGGCCCTTTTTCAGGCCGTCGCGGTCGCCATGGATCAGCGCATGATGCGCCCAGGTCACGGTGGTGCCCGAGCAGAGCAGGATCAGCGTGTTGAGCAGCGGCAGTTCGAACGCGTTCAGAACCTCGATGCCCTTCGACGGGAACAGGCCGTTGATGGGGGCGAGTTCCGAGGGGAACAGCGAGAAGTCGAAAAAGGCCCAGAACCAGCCGACGAAGAACATGACCTCCGACGCGATGAACAGGATCATGCCGTAGCGCAGGTGAAGCTGAACCACCGGGGTATGATCGCCGGCATGCGCCTCACCGATCACCTTGGCCCACCAGCTATACATGGTGAACAGCACGCCCGCGACGCCGGCGAAGAAGACCCAGCCGCCATGCGCGGGGAGCGCATCAGGATGCATCCACATGATGGCGCCGAAAGCCATGACCAGAGCCGACATCGAGCCGAAGAGCGGCCAGATGCTGGGCGGGAGAATATGGTAATCGTGGTTCTTGGCGCCTGCCATCGTCTCATCTTCCCTGTTCGTTATCTACACTATGCCTTAGCTTGGCTTCTTTCCGTTCTCAACCGGGTAGAAGGTGTAGCTCAAGGTAATTTCCTGCGTGTCCTTATTGTCCGGATCGTCGAGGATCTTGGGGTCCACGAAGTAGATCACCGGCATGCGGACCTCCTCGCCAGGCTTCAAGGTCTGCTGCGTGAAGCAGAAGCACTGGATCTTCGTGAAATAGGCCCCCGCCTGCGACGGCGAGACGTTGAAGGCGGCGGTGCCGGTCACGGGCTTGTCCGACATGTTCTTCGCCACGAAGATCGCCATGTCGCGCGACCCGATGGTGATGGTGTCGGTGGGATGCTCGGGATAGAATTTCCACGGCATGCCGGGCGTGACGTTCGAGTCGAAGCGGATCGAGAGGGTGTGGCCGGTGGCGATCTTGATCCCCGCGACGCTGTCCGCACGCTGGGGCGTGCCGCCATAGCCGGTCTTTTCGCAGAAGATGCGGTAGAGCGGCACCGACGCGAAACCCATGGCCAGCGATACGATCGCGACCACCGCGCCCATCATGAGCGTCCGGCGGTTCCGATCGGCCAGGGTCCGGGGCGGAGTATGCGGTGCGGTCGCCATCAGTGGCCCGCGATCTTGGCGATCGATATCCCGTAGAACAGGATGACGAGCGCGCCGAGCAGCAGACCCACGACAATCGAGCGCGATCTCTGCCGCGCGCGCACTTCCTTCTGTTCCTCGGGCGTCATGCGAACACCCAGCGATCGACGACGACCGCGCCGAACAGGAGGAAGAGATAGAGGATCGAATATTTGAACAGGCGCCGTTCCGGCTTCATCCGCTCCGGATCGCTCTCGCGGTGGACTGAGACCTGAAAGGCGAAGATGGCGAACAGGGCGGTGCCGAGGAAGGCGGTGGTACCGTAGATCGGGCCGGTCAGGCGGAGCAGGACCGGGGCCATGGCGGCGGCGGCCATGATGGCGGTGTAGAGCCAGATCTGGCGGCGGGTGGCAACCTCTCCCGCGACGACGGGGAGCATCGGGATGCCCGCCTTGGCATAGTCGGTCTTCACGAACAGGGCGAGCGCCCAGAAATGCGGGGGCGTCCAGAAGAAGATGAGGGCGAACAGCGCGACCGGCAACGCGCTGACGTCGCCGGTGACCGCCGCCCAGCCGATGACGGGCGGGAAGGCCCCGGCCGCGCCGCCGATGACGATGTTCTGCGCCGTCCGGGGTTTCAGCCACATGGTGTAGACGATCACATAGAAGAGGATCGAGACCGCGAGGATCGCCGCCGCAAGCCAGTTGGTCGCGAGGCCGAGCAGGATCACCGAGAAGAAGGACAGGCCGACGCCGAAATGCAGGGCCGACTGACGGTCCATGCGACCGGCAGGCAGCGGGCGACCGGCGGTGCGCTTCATCTTCGCATCGATCTCCGCCTCATACCACTGGTTGAGCGCGCCGGCGGCGCCTGCGCCCAAGGCGATGCAGAGAATGGCGGTGAAACCGAGGATCGGATGGATGCCGCCGGGCGCGGCGAGCAGTCCGCACAGGCCCGTGAACACGACGAGCGTCATCACCCGGGGCTTGGTCAGCGCCAGGAAATCGCGCCAGTGGGCGGGCAAGGTGCGTGTATCGATCGTCACGGTCGTCATGTGCGTTCCTGCCCTGCGGTCATGCGGGGCGAATGGATCGGGAGCGAACGGATCAGGGGCAGGCTCTTGTGAAGCCCGCCCCCGACCCGGATGTCATTGCGCCGATCCTTAGTGATGGCCAGCGTCGTCGATGATCGGCAGCGTCTCGAACTGGTGGAACGGCGGCGGGCTGGACAGCGTCCATTCCAGCGTCGTCGCGCCTTCACCCCAGGGGTTGTCAGCGGCCTTCTTGCCGGCCGCGAGCGACCAGATCAGGTTGATGAAGAAGATGATCATTCCGGCGGCCATGATTTCATAGCCATGGCTGGCGAGCGTGTTCCACTTCTCAAACGCGGCCGGATAGTCCGGATAGCGGCGGGGCATGCCCGACAGGCCCAGGAAGTGCATCGGGAAGAACAGCAGGTTCACGCCAATGAAGAACACCCAGAAATGGAGCTGGCCGAGGAACTCGTTGTACATCTTGCCGCTCATCTTCGGGAACCAGTAGTAGAACCCGGCGAAGAGGCCGAAGACCGCGCCCAGCGACAGCACATAGTGGAAATGCGCAACGACATAATAGGTGTCGTGCATCACGTCATCGACGCCGCCATTGGCCAGCACGACGCCGGTGACGCCGCCCACGGTGAACATGAAGATGAAGCCGATCGCCCACATCATCGGGGTCTTGAAGCTCATCGAGCCGCCCCACATCGTCGCGATCCACGAGAAAATCTTGATTCCGGTCGGCACCGCGATGACCATCGTGGCGGCAGTGAAATACATCTTCACGTTCACGGACATGCCGGTCGTGAACATGTGGTGCGCCCACACGACGAAGCCGACCACGCCGATCGCGACCATGGCGTAGGCCATGCCAAGATAACCGAAGACAGGCTTGCGGCTGAAGGTCGACACGATCTGGCTGACGATGCCGAAGCCCGGCAGGATCATGATGTAGACTTCAGGATGGCCGAAGAACCAGAAGAGATGCTGGTACAGCTCAGGATCGCCACCACCGGCCGCGTCATAGAAGGTCGTGCCGAAATTGCGGTCCGTCAGCAGCATGGTGATCGCGGCGGCAAGAACCGGCAGTGCGAGCAACAGCAGGAAGGCGGTGACCAACACCGACCAGACGAACAGCGGCATCTTGTGCAGGGTCATGCCCGGCGCGCGCATGTTGAAGATGGTCGTGATGAAGTTGATCGCGCCCAGGATCGAGCTGGCGCCCGCGATATGGAGCGACAGGATCGCCATATCGACGGCGGGGCCTGCGGAGCCACTGGTCGAGAGCGGCGCATAGACCGTCCAGCCCGTACCAGCGCCGTTGCCGGTGCCACCAGGAACGAAGGTGGAACCGAGCAGCAGCACGAAAGCGGGAATCAGCAGCCAGAAGGAGATGTTGTTCATGCGCGGGAACGCCATGTCCGGCGCGCCGATCATGATGGGCACGAACCAGTTGCCGAAGCCGCCGATCATCGCCGGCATGACCATGAAGAACACCATGATCAGGCCATGAGCGGTGATCAGCACGTTCCAGAGATGATAGGCCTGATCCATCGAGGCATCGGGACCATCCATCCACATCGCCCAGGTGTGCAGATACTGGATGCCGGGATGCGCGAGTTCCGCGCGCATCAGGCCGGAGATGCTGCCGCCGATGATGCCCGCGATAATCGCGAAGATCAGGTAGAGCGTGCCGATGTCCTTGTGGTTCGTGGACATGAACCAGCGTGCGAAGAAGCCGGGCAGATGATCGCCATGATCGTCATGCGCGTGGGACCCGTGGAAATCGTCGGGATTGGCTGTGGTGGTGCTCATGGGTGTGGGGCCCTTACATCAAATCTTGGCGGGCGCGGCGGCAGGCGCAGCGGCTGCGGTCGTGGCCGGCGTCGCCGCCTTGCCCTTCGGGTTGCCGCCCTGCGACAACACCCACTGTTCGAACTGCGCAGGCGGCAGCGCTTCAATCGCAATCGGCATGAAGCCATGGCGTGCGCCGCAAAGCTCCGAGCACTGGCCATAATAGACGCCAGGCTTGTCGATGGTGAAGCTCTTCTCGTTCAGGCGGCCCGGAACGGCATCCATCTTCACCCAAAGCGAAGGCACGGCGAAGGAGTGAATCACGTCAGCGCCGGTGATGATCAGCTTGATCGGCTTGCCGGCAGGCAGGACAAGGCGATTATCCGGCGAGAGCAAATAGGGCTCGCCATTTTCCTTGGCCTTTTCCTCCGTCTGGAGGTTCGACACGAACTCGGGGATGCCCTGGTCAGGATATTCATAACCCCAGTACCACTGGTATCCGGTGACCTTGACGGTCAGCGCATCCTTGAGCGCAGGCTTATACTGATCGGCCAGCAGGCCGATCGACGGCACCGCGATCACCAGCAGGATCAGGACCGGAACGACCGTCCAGATGACCTCGATCAGGGTATTGTGCGATGTCTTCGACGGCGTCGGATTAGCGGTGCGACGATAGCGGAACATGGTCCACGCCAGCAGGATCAGCACGAAAATCGACGTCAGCGTGATGATCGGCATCAGCAGATAATTGTGCATCCACAGGGCCTGACGGCCGGTGTCTGTGAACTGCTTTTGGATCGTCCATTCGCCCGGCATCGGCATGCCAATGCCCTCAGTGGGCTTCATGCGCGGCGGGGCGGCTACCTTTTCAGCGGGTGCAGCAGTAGCGGCGGCAGGCGCCGCAGCCGATTCGGCGGGCGCCGCTGCAACGGGAGCGGGTGCTTCAGCGGCCGGGGCGGCAGCAGTGGCATTGTCCTGCGCGGAGGCAGTCTGCGTCATTCCCAGGGCTGGCGAAAAGGCCAGCAATCCCGCGAGAACAAGCGATTTCACCATTTTCATAAGCGTTATGTACCCCTAGCCCCTTTTTCGTCCACGCGGTCCAGTCGCGCCCCCGTGTGCGGAGCTATTAATCCTTGGACTGCGGCGGCTTATAGGCATGCTTATCCCATGCCTCAAGCGTCTAAAAGCCTATTTTCTTCGCTGTTGCAACGTGGCCTGCCCCCGCTTATCTGCCTTGCCGCACAACAAGGGGTATCAAAGGCATGACGGAAGACGAGGCACTGGCCGAATTCAGGGCAGCGGGTGCGCTTCTCGAGGGCCATTTCATCTTGTCGTCCGGCAAGCGCAGCGCCAATTATTTGCAATGCGCGCGGGTGCTGATGAATCCGGAACGCGCCGCTTCGCTCGCGCGCGGCCTGGCGCAGAAACTGCCCCGGGAATTGCGCAACGAGATAGAAGCCGTGATTTCGCCCGCCATGGGCGGCATCATCATCGGGCATGAGATGGGCCGGGCGCTGGGCGTGGACGCGATGTTCCTCGAACGGCCGGAAGGCACGTTCGAGCTGCGCCGCGGCTTTTCCCTGCGCAAGGGCGCGAAAGTGCTGATGGTCGAGGATGTCGTCACCACGGGCCTGTCGTCACGGCAGGCGATGGATGCGGCCCGCGCGGAAGGCGCGGAAATCCTGGCCGAAGTCGCGCTGGTCGACCGGTCGGCGGGTGATGCGGACTTGGGCGTCCCCTTCTATCCGCTCGTGCGGATCAACTTCCCGGTCTATGATCCCGAGGACCTGCCGCCTGAACTGGCGGCGATCCCGGCGATCAAGCCCGGCAGCAGGAAGGCCTGAGCCATGACGCCCGGCCCCCTGCGCCTCGGCGTCAATATCGACCATGTCGCGACCATCCGGAACGCGCGCGGCGGCGAGCATCCCGATCCGGTCAAGGCGGCGCTGGTTGCGGTCAAGGCCGGGGCGGACGGCATCACCGCCCATCTGCGCGAGGACCGTCGGCATATCCGCGACGAGGATATCTCCGCCCTGATGGCGGCGCTGACCGTGCCGCTCAATCTGGAGATGGCGGCGACGGACGAGATGCTGGAGATCGCGCTGCGCCATCGGCCGCATGCCGCCTGCATTGTTCCTGAGAAGCGCGAGGAGCGCACGACCGAGGGCGGGCTGGATGCGGCGGGACAGTTCGCAGCACTCGAACCGATCATCGGCAAGTTGCTGGATGCGGGCATCCGCGTCAGCCTGTTCATCGAGGCCGATCCGAAGCAGATCGACGCTGCGATCCGGCTGAAGGCGCCGGTGGTCGAATTCCATACCGGCCGCTACGCCCATGTCGGTGGAACAGAGCGATCGGAGCAATTGCGGCGTATCGCCGACGCAGTGGCTCTGGCGGCGAAGAACGGGATAGAGCCGCATGCCGGCCATGGCCTGACCTTCGACAATGTCGGGCCGATCGCGGCGATCCCGCAACTGGCTGAATTGAATATCGGCCACTTCCTGATCGGCGAGGCGATCTTCGGCGGGCTGGAGGAAAGCATCCGCGAAATGCGGCGGCAGATGGACCTGGTGCGGTGAGGGGTGCGGTTCATTCCTCCCCGGCACGGGGAGGGGAACCATGCGCAGCATGGTGGAGGGGGTTAGCCTCATGGCGCGCGCCTTTGAAAAGCCCTGCCCACCGACAGCCCCCTCCACCACCGCTTCGCGGCGGTCCCCCTCCCCGTGCCGGGGAGGATATATGATCATCGGCCTCGGCTCCGACCTGTGCAATATCGAGCGAATCCAGCATTCTCTGGATCGTTTCGGCGAGCGGTTCGAACGGCGGGTGTTCACAGAGGTCGAGCAGGCCAAGGCCAATCGCCGTCCCTTCACCAAGGCGGGTACGCTGGCCAAGCGCTTCGCCGCCAAGGAGGCCTTTTCCAAGGCGGTGGGAACGGGGTTCAAGGCCGGAGTGTTCATGAAGGACATCGGCGTCGTCAACGCGCGCAGCGGCGCCCCTACCCTCAATCTGACAGGCGGCGCACTCGCGCGGCTGGAGGCCATGATCCCCGCCGGGCATCGCCCGGTCATTCACCTGACGCTCACGGACGATCATCCATGGGCGCAGGCATTTGTAATTATCGAGGCCTTGCCCCAATAAGGCGCACGACACACATGGTGACTTCCCCGATGACAACGGCAGCCGAGATGCAGACAGACGACCAGCCGGCAGCCAATCCCGAAACGGTGGCTCAAGAAAAGCCGCCGGTCGACTGGTGGGGAGAGCTGAAGAGCATATCGCTGCTGATCCTCGCGGTGCTCGCCTTCCACAGCTTCGTCGCCAAGCCTTTCTACATTCCGTCCGAATCGATGATGCCCGTGCTATTGAAGGGCGATCGGCTGGTGGTCAGCAAATATCCCTATGGCTGGTCCTATGTCTCGCCCAGCTTCCACCCCCTGCCCTTTCTGAAGGGCCGGATTTTCGGGAGCCTGCCGCAGCGGGGCGACATTGTCATCGCCTCCCCGCAGAACAAGCGGGAGGATTATATCAAGCGCGTGCTCGGCCTGCCCGGCGACATATTGGAAGTGCGCGGTGGTCAGGTGATCCTGAACGGCGTGCCGGTGCCACAGCAGACATTGCCGCCGCTGCGCATTCCGGTTGACGCCAACGCCCCCTGCCCGCCCAGCCAGTTCCCCGGCGCGCTGGTGGAGGACCGGGACGGCAGGAAATATTGCGAACTGCCGGTGAAGCGCGAGACCCTGCCCAATGGCAAGACCTATACGATCATCGATGTGGGGCCGAGCGAGCTTGACTGGTATGGCCCGGTGCGGGTCGCGCCCAATCATGTTTTCCTGATGGGCGACAATCGCGACAATAGCGCGGACAGCCGGGCGACGCTGGCCGAGAATGGCCTTGGCGGCGCGGTGCCCTATGAGGCGATTGGCGGACGGGCGGAATTCATCACCTTCTCGCTGGACGGCGACGCCACGCTGAACCCGCTCAGCTGGATTACGTCGCTGCGCAGCGGACGTGCCGGTAACAGCCTGCATCCCGCGACGACCGCGCAGGCGCAGCGGTGAGCGAGGCCGAAAAGCATGTAGAGGCCCCGGGGCCGAGCGAAATGCGCAGCCCGCTGGTGCGGGAAGAGCTGCAACGGGCCGGCGTATGGTTCGGCCTGGGCATTGGCGTGGCGCTGCTGGTGCTGCTCGCCCAACCGATCATGCTGATCATGGGCGCGCTGGTGCTGACGACGATGATGGATGGCGGCGCGCGCCTGCTGAAGCGGGTGCTGCCGATCGGGCGGGGATGGCGGCTGGCGATTGTGCTGATCGCCGTGGTGATGTTCTTCGTCTGGACCGGCTACCTGACCGGTTCCAGCCTGGCGGCGCAGGCGCAGGCGATGCGCCATATCGTCGAGGTGCAGGTGAACCGCATCGGCGGCTGGGCGCAGCAACTGGGCATCACGACGACCCCGGAGGACCTGAAGACCCTGGGCAACCAGGCGCTGAGTTCGCTCGGGCGTGTGACGCAGGCGGTCAGCACGGCGGTGGGCGCGGTCACCAGCATGGTCATGATGCTGGTGCTGGCGATCTTCATCGCGATCGAGCCGAAACTGTACGAGCGCGGCGTCGCCTGGATGCTGCCGATGGAGAAGCGGGCGAATTTCTACACCATCGCCGACAAGATGGGCTGGACGCTGCGTAGGCTGATGGCCGGGCGGCTGATCGGCATGCTGGTCGAGGGCGTGGGCGTGTGGTTCTTCCTGATGCTGGGCAGCGTACCGATGGCGGGGCTGCTCGGCGTATTGACCGGCCTGTTCGCCTTCCTGCCCAATATCGGGTCGATCATATCGGGCGTGCTGATCATCCTGGTCGGCTTCTCGGCCGGGTCACACATCGGTCTGTATGCGCTTGGGGTCTATCTTGTGGTGCAAATGGTCGACGGCTATCTGATCGTGCCGATGGTCGCCAAGCGCGCGACGGACCTTGCCCCGGCGCTGGTGCTGGGCGCGCAGATATTGTTCGGCGCGCTGTTCGGCATCATGGGGCTGTTTCTTGCCGACCCGATCGTCGCGATGATCAAGGTGTATCTGGAGGAACGGTCGAAGACGATGGCCGAGACGAAGGGCCAGCGGAAAAGCTGACTGGCCGCTATAGGTTGATCGCGGATGCGGCGGGGGCTTGTGCCCCCGGAAGCGGAAGGACGATCTCGAACGTCGCGCCCGTTTCGACCGTCTCGTCGAGCCAGACCACGCCGCCGAGCTGTTCTACAATCCCCTTGGTGATCGCAAGGCCCAGCCCGGTCCCGGGCAGGCTGGTCGATTCGCGGGTATGGTCCGACTGCGTGAAGCGATCGAACAGGCGGGAGCGGAACTCTTCCGGCACGCCCGGCCCCTCGTCACTGACGCGTATGCGCGCGCTTCCGTCCGATTGCTCCAGCGTGATCCGCACGACCGACCCGGAACCGGAGAATTTCGCAGCGTTGGAAACAAGGTTGGTGACGGCCTGAAACAGGCGGTCCCTGTCGGTCGAGGCCGCGATGGGGCCTTGGGGTTCGTGCAGTTCCAGGGTCACGTTCGCTTCGTTGGCGAACGGGCCATTTTCCTCGACGACCGCCCGCAGCACGGTGCGCAAGTCCACGTCGATGAAGGTGAAGGACATGGCCCCGGATTCGATGCGGTCCATGTCGAGCAGGTCGTTGACCAGATGCTTCAGGCGGATGGCGTTGCGGGAGGCAATCTCGACGAGGGAGGCGCTCTTGTCCGACAGTTCGGTTTCCGCAGCCTTGCTAAGAAGCGCAAGCGATCCCGCGATCGAGGTGACGGGTGTGCGCAGCTCGTGGCTGACCGTCGAGACGAGCTGTTCTTTCAGTTTCACGATGGTTTGCAGGTCGACCTTTGCCCGAATGGCGTCGGCTTCGGCGATGCTACTGAACCCCACCGCGATCGGCCCGACCAGAAGGTGCGCGATCAGGAAATCGGTTTCGTCGAATGCATCCACGCGATCGGCATGATATTTCAGCACGCCGACGGTCTGCCCCTGATGCGGGATCGGCACGACGATCATGGACCGCAGCCCGACCCTGTCACACGCTGCGCGATTGACGCGGGGATCGGTGTGGGAATCCTCGCAATAGAGCGGCTCGCCCGAGAGGATGCAGAGGCCGGAAAGGCTGGCGTTCAACGGCAGGCGGAGGCCGACAAGACCGGCGGACGCACCGCTGGCGGCCGCATAATAGAGTTGATCGCCGTCGCGCAGCTCAACAACGATGCCATTGGATTGCGGCATCACCGATCGCTCCTGAACGATCGCCTGCATCACCGTCTTGAGGTCGCCGCGCGCCTCGCCAATCGCATGCTGGATCGTGATCAGGCCACGGAAACGCTCAATACCCATAGGAAAACTTGCGCAATCAGGGACAGAATGGCCTGTAGCCTATCCCTTTGCACGCGCGCTGACAATCAGCGGCGCAGGCAAGCAACCGTTTCGGAGCCTTTTGTGAAAAGGGTCTTACCGACCTTGATCGTCATTGGGGGGCGGGAGCACCGGGCATGGGAGCAGGAGCGGGAGCGCCACCAGGCGCAGCGCCGCCGCCCTGCATCATCTGCTGCTGCATCTGCATTTGCTGCTGCATCTGCATGATCTCCGCCTTCGACTTGAAGTCGCGCAGATGGACGTCGAAGATCAGGGTGGAGTTGGCCGGGATCGGACCGGTCGCCTTCGCGCCATAGCCCAGACGCGACGGGATGGTGACCTTGTAGTGGCCGCCCTTCTTCATCTTCTGCAAAGCCTGGCTGAAGCCGGGAACGACCTCGCCGACGGGGAATGCCTGCTGTTCGCTCTGGTCGAAGACCTTGCCGTCGGTCAGCTTACCGACATAGGAGACCAGCACGACGTCATCGAGCGTCGGGCTTGGCCCGGAGCCTTCCTCAAGCACCTCGAAGCCCAGCGGCTGCAGCGCCACCGTGCCAGCCCAGGCCAGCGCAGCGCCGGCCAGCAGGAGCAGCGCAACGCCAATCCACAGCCGGGTCAGCGACCCCTTGGCGATCGGGAGAAGCGGAACAGCCGTAATGGTGGACATGGCGGGCGCCTTGCTATGTCGAGGGATAAGTCAGGAAAGCGGGGGACGGCACCGCCATCCCCGATAGTCAGATGTACCGGTTATTCTTACCGGACACCGTCGCGCTCGGCGCGCTTGCGCTCAAGCTTGCGAGCGCGGCGCACGGCGGCGGCCTTCTCGCGAGCGCGCTTTTCAGACGGCTTCTCGTAATGACGGCGAAGCTTCATTTCGCGATACACGCCCTCGCGCTGCAGCTTCTTCTTGAGAGCGCGCAGTGCCTGGTCGACATTGTTGTCGCGAACGATGATTTGCATAACGCCTTCAGTCTCCAGTCGAAAAACGGTGGTTCGCCAGGACATTCCCCTGTCTGACGAGTCCACCGAAATGCAATAAAACGGGGTCGCCGCAGGCAAAGCCCGCGTCGTGTGGCAGGCCCACTACCAGCAGAGTCGCGCAATTTCAAGCCATGGGCAGGAAAAATGCCGGATTGGCAGCGGCGGGCAAGGATGGTTAAGCCTGTGGCAGACGCCCGACATGACGATCCGTACCGCATCAGCCCTGATCCCCTTGATCCCCGCCCTGCTGGCGAATGCTCCGGCGTGGGCGCAGGGTGATCCCTTTGCGGGCATCCCGAACCTCACGGTCACCTATTATGACGTCGCAGGCCGGACGGTCGAGGGCATCGGCCGCGCCATTCGCTTGCAGGGGCTGACCGATGCACGGGACGGCAAACCAGTGGACGCCAAGGCAAACTGGTGGATGGACTGGCGCTGGGACAATCAGGGCGAGGGCAATGCGTGCAGGCCGGCCAATGTGACGGTCGGCTTTCACGCGGCGATCATCCTGCCGCGGCTGACGGACGCCAGCCATCTTCCCTCCTATGACCGCGCGAAGTGGGACGCCTATATCAAGGCGTTGCGCCAGCATGAGGCGAACCATGTCCGCCATGCGCTCGATCGCACGGGCGAGGTGGCCGAGGCGATCCGGGCGAGTCGCTGTGATCTGGCCGATGGCGTGGCGAAAGCCATCGTCGTGCGGATCGGGGAGCAGGATGCGCAATATGATCGCACCACGCTGCATGGGGTGACGGAAGGGGCGGTGTTTCCTTAGGCTCTACGGCGCACTGATCCACACGCATCTCGTTCGTGTCGAGCGAAGTCGAGACACGCTGACGCTGCGCTTGGTCCCTAGACTTCGCTCGGGACGAACGGAAGGGGGCGCGAGGACCGTTTTGACCGCTCACCCCCCGTTCGGGCTGAGCTTGTCGAAGCCCTGCACTTTCTTGAAGAGAAGGACAGCCCTTCGACAGGCTCAGGGCGAACGGAGGTTATTTTGACCCGCAGGACGGCAGCTAACCGAACCGATACCCCGACACCGTCCATCCCAGCACATGGCTGCGATGGTCCCGGACGGCCACGTCATCCCCGCCCGCGCCGAGCGCCACCATCAGCGGCAGCAGATGCTCCTCACGCGGATGCGCGAAGCGGGCGTTGGCGAGTTGGTCCCAGTGCGCCACGCGGTTTGCGCGGCTTTGCGGATCAGTATCGGTCACGGCGTCGCTCAGCGCATCGTCCCACAGATCGGCGGGGGGCGTCACCTCCGCGCCGCGTGCGCGCATATTGTGGAAACTCATGCCGGAGCCGACGATCAGCACGCCTTCGTCCCGCAGCGGTTCGAGCGCCTTGCCGACGCTGATATGATCGGCCGGGTCGAGATCGGCGCGCAGCGATAGCTGGACCAAGGGAATGTCTGCGTCAGGCACGGCGACCTTCATGGGAATGAAGACGCCATGGTCCCATCCGCGCTCATCATCCCGCGCGGTGGGAAAGCCGGCTTTCTCAAGCATCCCGGCGACCCGCTCGGCCAGTTCCGGCGACCCCGGCGCATCCCAGCGAAGCTGATAGGTATGCGGCGGGAACCCATAATAGTCGTAGAAGAGCGACGGATGCGCGCCAGTATGGACGGTGAAGCGCGCTTCCTCCCAATGGCCTGACACGAGCAGGATCGCCTTTGGCCGTTCCGGGAGCGATGCGATCAGGCCATGGAGATACGCCTCCATCGGTTGCCACATCGGGTCGGCCGGGCCGTTCTGGTTCATGAAGAAGCAGGGGCCGCCGCCGTGCGGCAGGAATATGCTGGGCTGTTTCATGACGCATAGATTGCCCCTGCCCCGCCACGGCGCAATCTCGCCAAGCGAAACGCAGGGTTTCGGCACGCCGCCGTCTCCGCTAAACGAGGCGCGATGACCAAGTTCACTGTCAACGACCGCCCGATACAGTATCGCATGGACCCGGAGACGCCGCTCCTATGGGCGCTGCGTGATGCGTCCAACCTGACCGGCACCAAATATGGCTGCGGCACCGGAGATTGCGGCGCATGCACGGTTGAGGTCGATGGTGAGGCGATCCGGTCGTGCCAGATCAGCATCGCCGAGGCCGAGGGCCGTTTCGTGACCACGATCGAAGCGCTGTCTCCCGACCGGAGCAATCCGGTGCAGCAGGCGTGGATCGCCGAGAACCTGCCCCAATGCGGCTATTGCCAGCCGGGAATGATCATGGCGGCGGCGATCCTGCTGCGCAGATCGAGCGATCCTTCGGACGCGGAGATCAACGCAGCGATCACCAATATCTGCCGTTGCGGCACCTATCCGCGCATCCGCGACGCGGTGAAGCGCGCGGGGCGGATCATGCGAGGGGAAGAGCAGGTGCCCGGAGCGCCTGCTCCGGGCATTGCGCCCGCCGATGCTGCGCGCGTCGTCCCTTCGCTCCGAACGCCCTAACGGGAATGCCCTGAAACGAGACAGGCGATTCCTTTCTGGATGCTTTCAGCCCAATTCAGCATCCACTCATGGCGCGCATCCTAGATAAGGTTCACAAGGGTCGAATGGGTCCTTGGGGATCAAGGGTCCCTGCGTGAGGAAGGCGCAAAGCCATGTTTAGGAAGATGATGCTGGCCGGGCTGATGACGGCGACGATATTATCCGCAGCGACACCGGCGATGGCGCAGGACAACGGCCGCCGCGAATGGGGCGGAACGCGCAACAACGCCCAGGAAACACGCGGTGATCGCGGTCCGCGCGCTGATCGTGGGCAGAATTCGGGCCAGAATGGCGGTCAGTGGCAGGGTCGTCAGCAACAGGTTCAGCAGCAGGCCGCGCCTCAGCCCGCCCCTCAGGCGCAGGCCCAGCCGCAGATGCAGGAGCGCCGCCGCTATATGGAGCAGCGGCCCAGCGGCGATAATGGCCAGTGGCGCCAGAACAACCGAAACAATCAGTGGCAGCAGGCCCAGGCTTCGCAGGCCGCCCAGCAGGCGCGCCAGACGCAGCAGCGCGTGGAATCCTCCTCGACGCTCGGCCCGAACAGCCGCGCGTGGCGCGATGACCGGCGCAATGTCCGGACTGACGGGCGCACCATCCCCGGCAGCACCGAGGGCTGGCGTGATCGGACGGGCGAGGATCGCCGCGACCGCGACCGCAACGATGCCGTGCGCAATCCCAATGACGGCCGCAATATCGGCTGGCGCGGCAATGACCGGCGGAATGACGGGCGACGGGATGATAATCTGCGCGATGGGGGCCGCCGCGACGGCAACTGGAACAATGACGGCCGCCGTTACGGCAACAACAATAATTGGGCCTATACCGGCGGCAGGCTGAATGATCGTCAGCGCTGGCAGGACCAGCGCCGGTGGGACAATGGCTGGCGCAATGACCGCCGGTATGACTGGCGTGCGAACCGCAACACGTATCGCAATCTCTACAGCCCGGGCCGCTATTACGCCCCGCGCGGGTGGAGCTATGGCTATCGGCCGTTCTCGTCCGGCATCTTCATGGACAGCATGTTCTATTCGAACAATTACTGGCTGGACGATCCCTATGCCTATCGCCTGCCGCCGGCCTACGGATCGATGCGCTGGATCCGCTATTATGACGATGCGCTGCTGGTCGACACCCGCGACGGCTATGTCGTCGACGTGATCCGCGGGTTCTTTTTCTAAGAGCTTCCTGGACTGGCCTTCAGGAACCACTGGGCCCGGAGCAGCGATGCTCCGGGTTCTTTTGCTTGCGGCGGCGCGGCTGGCTTGGCAAAATCATGAGCATGGAAGAACAGACGATCGACGATGGCGGTGTCGCCTCGACGCACCGGGCCGCGATCGGCGCGGCCGTCCGCGCGAAGCTGAAGCGCAACCCGATGGTCAGCCGCATCGAATCGCCGGATCTGGAAATCTATGGCCGCCATGCCTTCCTGAGCCCGCAGGAATGCGCCGACATGCGGGCGCTGATCGACAAGGACGCCAAGCCGTCCAGCCTCTTTTCCGGATCGGCCAACGCCGAATATCGCACCAGCCACAGCTGCAACCTCAGCCCATGGGACCCGCTGGTCGAGACGATCACGGCCCGGATCACCGGCCTGATGGGCCTCGATCCCCTGACGGGCGAGACGCTGCAGGGGCAGCGCTACGCGACCGGCCAGGAATATAAGGTCCATTGCGACTATTTCCCGGTCAACGCCTCCTATTGGCCCGCGATGCTGCGATCGGGCGGGCAGCGCTGCTGGACCGCGATGATCTACCTCTCGGAGGTCGAGGGCGGCGGCGAGACGCATTTTCCCCAGTGCGGCTTCATGGTCCCGCCTAAGCAGGGCATGATCCTGATGTGGAACAATCTGGACGAGGCCGGCGCGCCCAACCGGTTCAGCCTGCATGCGGCGAAGCCTGTCGAAGCCGGCACCAAATATGTCGTGACCAAATGGTTCCGCGAACGGGCCTGGGAGCCGGGGCTGGCCTGATCAGGCCTCTATGGTCACCTTGTCGGGATAGAAGGCCAGATAGCCGGCAATCTCGGCGACATCGGCCAGCGGCGTCTCATAGCTCCACACCGCACCCGGCGCGCCAGGCAGATCGAAATAGCTGGCGTCGCCCTTATAGGGGCAATGCGTGCTTTTCGGATTAGGCGTGAAGGCGGTCATGTCGGCATCCGCGCGGGGGACATAGAGCACGGCCGGATAGCTCGCCTCTTTCAGCGACAGCGCGCCGCTGGTCCGAACGATCTCGCGCCCTTCGCGCAGAATGCGCACTTCGCCCTCGTGCGGCGTGATCGTGATGGGATGGTCGGGGGTGCCGGGCATGGACGGTCTCCTTGGCTTGGGCGCAAGATGGTGTCCCCGGACCGTCGCGCCAAGGGCCGGTCGTTACACTTTGCGACAACGCTGTCTGCTTCCTGACCGACATGTTCCCAAAGGGTTCAGAACGAATCCGTCACATAGGCGTTGTCAGCGCGGGAGGATCTCGCGTCGACACGAGATCAGACCCCCAAGGTACTGGAGAAGACATATGCGTAAGTTCATCATGATAGCGCTGCTGGCTGCAACAGCTGCGCCCAGCGTGGCGATGGCCCAGTCGGCGGGCGAAATCCGCCGAGATAATCGCGATGTGCGCGAGGAGCGCCGCGACCTGCGCCAAGCGCAGCGTTATGGCGACCGCCGCGACGTTCGGGATGCGCGCGGCGACCTGCGCGATGCGCGGCAGGAGCGCCGCGAGGACTGGCAGGATTATCGGAAGGCGCACCGCGACGTCTATCGCGGCGGCAACTGGCGCGCGCCGTTCCGCTATAATGCGTGGAACACCGGCCAGCGCCTGAAGCCCGCTTATTACAGCTCGCGCTACTATATCAGCGATCCCTATCGCTACAGGCTGCCCGCTGCGCGCGGCGACATGCGCTGGGTGCGTCATTACAATGACGTATTGTTGGTTAATGTTCGCTCAGGCGCAGTGGTGCAGGTGCATCGCGGCTTCTTCTGGTAAGGCCCCTCCCATAGCAGCCTTGCCGGTCGGCGGCCCCGGACGACAGATCGTCCGGGGCCGCTTTCGTTTTGGGAAATTGATCGTACGATTACTGATGTTTGATTTTACACCGTTTGTGCTGAGTAGAGACTGAGCGAAGTCGAAGGATGAACAGGTCGGACCGTTCCCCGGACGGTCCTGAACATGCCGGGGGCATGTTCACCTGTTCATTATCGAAGTACCTCGCGCCCAGCTCAAATCCTTCGATACGCCATTTCGACTTCGCTCAATGGCTACTCAGGACGAACGGGGGAGAGAATAATGGCCGCGCCGCTGGCGTGAAGCCTGCAGACGCGGCCGACACCGCTTCTGGCGGCATCAGTCCGAAAGGGGATGGACCAAAGCCTGCAACACGGCAGACTTCAAAGAGTTCCGCTTATGCGAGAACAAGCGCCTCGGCGATCAATTTTCGGCTGTTTTCGATGCCGTACAGCGCAATGAAGCTGCCCATGCGTGGCCCCTGGTCAGCGCCGAGCAGGGTCAGGTACAACGCCTTGAACCAGTCGCGCAATTCCGCGAAGCCGAACGCCTCGTCCTTGCCGATCGCATAGACGATGTTCTGGATGTCCTCAGCCGAAGCACCCGCCGGAAGCGCGGCCAATTCCGCATCGAGCTGGCGTAGCGCGGCGGCCTCGTTTGCTTCCGGCGCGCGGCGCTTGAGCGTCGGCGCGACGAAATCGCGGTGATAGGCCAGTGCATGACCGATCAGGCGGTCGAGATCGGGATAGGTTTCGGGACTGGCGTCCGCGACATAATTGCCCAGATAGCTCCAAACCTGATCGCGGCTGGCATCGCCCATGACGCCGACCAGATTGAGCAGCAGGCCGAAGGTTACCGGCAGGCTCCCCTCGGGCAGCTTGCCGTCATGGATATGATGCACCGGATTGCCGAGCTTCTGCTCGATCGGCTGGTTCGCATAGTTGCCCCGGAACTGCCAATATTCGTCCACCGCGCGCGGTATGACGCCCATGTGCAGTTGCTTGGCCTTCTTAGGCTCACGATAGGCGTAGAAGGCCAGGCTCTCCTGCGGGCCATAGGTCAGCCATTGTTCAAGGCTGAGGCCATTGCCCTTCGACTTGGAGATCTTCTCCCCCTTCTCGTCGAGGAACATCTCATAATTGAAGCCCTCGGGCGGGCGGGCGCCGAGCGCGCGGCAAATCTTGGAGCTTTGCGTGACCGAGTCGATCAGGTCCTTGCCCGCCATCTCATAATCGACGCCGAGCGCGACCCAGCGCATCGCCCAGTCGACCTTCCATTGCAGCTTTGCGCCGCCGGACAGGATCGACTGCTCGACCGTTTCGCCCTCATCGACGAAGCGGACAAGCCCCGCCTCCGCATCGATGACTTCGACCGGCACCTGCAGCACGATGCCGCTCTTATGGCTGATCGGCAGCACCGGCGAATAGGTGGCCTGCCGTTCCTTGCGCAGCGTCGGCAGCATGATGTCCATGATCGCCTGATAATGGCGCAGCACGCCCTTCAGCGCCTCATCGAAAGCACCCGAGCGATACTGGACGGTGGACGACATGAATTCATAGTCGAAACCGAACCGATCAAGAAAATCCCGCAGCATCGCGTTGTTATGATGCGCGAAACTCTCGAACTTGCCGAAGGGATCGGGGATTTCCGTCAGCGGCTTGCCCAGATGCTCGGTCAGCATTTCCTTGTTCGGCACATTGTCCGGCACCTTGCGCAGGCCGTCCATGTCGTCGCTGAACGCGATCAGGCGCGTGGGGATGTCCGACAAGGCATGAAACGCCTGCCGCACCATGGTCGTGCGCAGCACTTCGTTGAATGTGCCGATATGCGGCAGGCCCGAGGGGCCATAGCCGGTCTCGAACAGCACATGCCCTTTGCCCGGCGCGCCATTAGGGTAGCGCTTCAGCAGCTTGCGCGCTTCCTCATAGGGCCAGGCCTTCGATGCGAGCGCGGCGTCGCGCAGGGCGGTGATATCTGTCATGGCGCAGGCCTTTAGCGGCAGTTGCCCACATCTTTAAGTCTTTTTCAGTGTTGGGCGCTAATGCCGACGCATGCGTAACGACCCTACCCTTCATGCCCAAGCCCATGAGAGGAAAATGCGCGCGGCACTGCAGGCCGAAATGGCGCCGGGTGAGCGGACGCTGTGGAGCGGCATGCCGGACGCCCGGCGCATGAAGGCGGCGTTCGGCATCTGGCTCTTCGCCATCCCCTGGACGGTCTTTTCCTGCGTGTGGACCGGGCTTGCCGCGAGCAGCTGGTTGGTGCGGATGCCGCAGACGGAAATGGAATGGGGCTTCGGCATTGCTTTCCCCCTGTTCGGCTTCCCGTTCATTCTGGTCGGCGTGTGGATGCTGAGCCGCCCCTTCGCCGCCCGGTCCGCCGCGCGGCAGACCATCTACGGCCTGACCGACCGCCGCCTGATCCGCGTCACTATGGGGCGGCAACACAAGATCGAATCCGTGCGGATCGCGCAGATGGGGCCGATTGATCTGAACGTCTCGCGCGACGGATGGGGCACGATCAGCATCCAGACCGGCAGCCATGTCGACAGCGAAGGCGACCGGGTGACCGACCGCTTCGTCGCGGCGGCCATTCCAGAGGCGGACAAGCTGCACAGGATGATCATCGCGCAGCAGGGCGCTTAAAGACCCTTCAGGTGGGATTACAGAGCGAGGATTACGGTTTCCGGAAAATTAACCATGCAGGCGTAACGATATCCGCGAAAGGATAGGTCGATGCAGGCACGCGGGCGCGAACGGATAGCGGTAGAGATCGCCGTGACGGTAACGACCGTCCTCGATTCCCAGCCCGGTACGGTCATGGACCTGACCGAGAACGGCGCGCTGATCACCGGCGCGAGCATGGCGCAGGGCACGCAGATCGTCATCGATATCGAGGGCTACAGCGTGTTCGGCCGCGTCATGTGGGCCGAAATCGACCGCATGGGAATCCGCTTCCCCTTCGCCTTGAGCGAAGGACCCTTGCACGAAGCGCTGGAAATGGCGCGGGCGGCGAAGAGCATGCCGCCGTTACAGAGGCAGGCGGCGGCAGCGCGCAGTTTCGGGCGGCGGACCTATTAAGCAAACCATGCGTTAACCATATGGCAAGGCTTTCCAACGCTATGGGAATTGCCGCCAATAAGGTTCTCGTCACAAAGGCATATTGGCGCACTTGCGAGGCTGTCATTCCCTAACCGGAATGGCGGCCTCTCTTGTTTTACCTTTCCAGACCCCGGCCGAGCGGGAAACGTGACAGCCCAAGAAAATCCAGGTTTCCCCTTTGTTCCGCTTTCCCTAAGAGGGACAGCGCATGGCCTCCCCCTCCCCCCTTTCCTTCCCCGCGCTCCACGCGAGCCATGGCGGCATCTGGATGCGCGAGGGCGGCGAGACGCGTGAGGCGTCCAAGGGGCGGGCCATCTCCATCGCGGCGGAAACGCCGGTCATCCTGCTCAACGCGCCGCTTACCGGCCAGCGGCTGGGCTATCCCGAACTCAATGGTCTGGACCTGCTGGAGCTATGGGCGTTCGTCCATCCCGCCCGCTTTCTGGTGCCGACGCCCAAGGGGCTGGCCGACGCGCTAGGGCTGGAGGCGCCGAAGCGGGAGGGCGATATTCCCGCGCTCTATCATGCGGCCGCGCAGGCGCTGATCGCGACCTTGACCAGCGCTACCTGGCCCGAGCGCGAGGGGGCGTGGACGGCGGCGCAATCGTTGCACCGGCTGCGCTGGCCCTGGGCGCAACTGGTGACGCCGCATCTGCCGACGCCCAAGGAAGCCGAGCGCTGGCTCTTCTCCCGCCTGCCCGAATGGGAGGAAGCGGCCGCCCGCCCCGCGCCGCGCACCGTGACGCTGAACGGCGACGCCGTGCTAGAGCGTCTCGATACGCTGACCGGCCATGGCGCGGAGGCGCGACCTGGGCAGCGCGCCTATGCCGAGGCCGCCGCCGCGAGCTTTGCCCCCCGGGCGCTGCGCAACCAGCCCAACATGCTGCTGGCCGAGGCCGGCACCGGGATCGGCAAGACGCTGGGCTATCTGGCCCCGGCCTCGCTCTGGGCGGCGGAGGCGGGCGGGCCGGTGTGGATTTCGACCTATACCAAGGCGCTGCAACGGCAGCTGGATCGGGAAAGCGAGCGGCTGTTCGCGGACCCCTCGATGCGCAAGCGGCGCGTGGTCGTGCGCAAGGGGCGGGAAAATTATCTCTGCCTGCTCAATTTGGAGGATGCGCTGCAAGGCGGCTTTGCCGGACGCGCGGCGATCCTGGCGCATCTGGTCGCGCGCTGGGCCGCCTACACCAAGGATGGCGACATGATCGGCGGCGACCTGCCCGGCTGGCTGCCAATCCTGTTCCGCCGCAACGGCACGACGGCGCTGACCGACCGGCGGGGCGAGTGCATCTATGCCGGCTGCCCCCATTTCCGCAAATGCTTCGTCGAGCGGGCGTCGCGCGCCTCGGCCGACGCGGACATCGTGATCGCCAACCATGCGCTGGTGATGGTGAATGCCGCGCGCGGGCGGGAGAGCGCCACACGCCCAACGCGCATGGTGTTCGACGAGGGGCATCATCTGTTCGATGCCGCCGATTCGACCTTCTCCGCCGCGCTCACGGGACAGGAGGCGATTGAGCTACGCCGCTGGGTCATTGGACCGGAGGGCACGTCGCGCGGACGGCGGCGCGGGCTGTCGGCGCGCCTGTCCGATCTTGCCAGCTATGATGCGGAGGGCGGCGAGGCAATCGAGGCGGCGCGCAAGCAGGCGCAGGTGCTGCCGTCCGACGAATGGCTGAAGCGTGTGAATGCGGGCGAGCCATACGGCCCGGTGGAGGCGCTGCTCGCGGCCGTGCGCGGCACGGTGTACGCGCGGGCCGAGGGGCAGGATGCGGACGCCGGCTATGGTCTGGAGACCGAACTCGCCGAGCCGGACGGCGCGCTGGTCGATGCCGCGCAGACGGCGGCGGAAGCGCTGGACGGGCTGCTCCGCCCGCTGACCCGGCTCGGCAAGCGGCTGGAGGCCGTGATCGAGGATGCGCCGGACTGGCTGGATGGCGCGGCGCGGGCGCGAATCGAGGGCGCGATCGCCTCGCTCGCCTGGCGCTGCGATCTGGTCGCGGCCTGGCTGTCGATCCTGTCGCGCATCGGCGGCCCGGCCGATCCCGATTTCGTCGACTGGCTGGCGGTCGACCGGTTCGAGGGGCGCGAGTTCGATATCGGCATCCACCGCCACTGGCTCGACCCGACCCGGCCGCTGGCCGAGGCCGTGCTGAAACCGGCCCATGGCGTGATCGTCACTTCGGCGACCCTGAAAGGCGGCGGCGACTGGAGCAGCGCGGAGGCGCGCAGCGGATCGCTGCACATGGAGCGCCCCGCCGCCCGGTTCGAGGCGCAAAGCCCGTTTGATTACCCCAAACAGGCCGAGGTGCTGATCGTCACCGACATCAAGCGCGGCGACATTCCGGCGATGGCGGGCGCCTATGCCCGGCTGATCGAGGCGGCGCAGGGCGGCACACTAGGGCTATTCACCGCGATCCGCCGCCTGCGCGCGGTTCATGCGCGGATCGCCGACCGGCTGGCGCGCGCAGGCCTGCCGCTGTTCGCACAGCATGTCGACCCGATGGACACAGGCACGCTGGTCGACATCTTCCGCGACGATCCCCGCGCCTCCCTGCTGGGCACGGATGCGCTTCGCGATGGGGTGGATGTGCCAGGCCATTCGTTGCGGCTGGTGGCGATGGAGGGGGTGCCTTGGCCCAAGCCTTCGGTCCTGCACGCCGCGCGCAGGCTGGCGGGCGGCGGCAGCGCCTATGACGACCGCATCGTCCGCGCGCGGCTGGCGCAGGCGTTCGGCCGCCTGATTCGCCGGGCCGACGACCGGGGAACCTTCGTCATCCTGTCCGCCGCCATGCCCAGCCGGCTGCTCTCCGCTTTCCCCGAAGGTGTCCCGATCCGGCGCGTCACGCTGGACGAAGCCATAGTTTGCGTCAGTGAGCGTCTTGGCTCCGGCGATGCTTTCGTGCATGACCCTCCCGTCGCCACCCATGGAGAGGCAGCAGGACGAGAATGAAGCGGCTGACCCTGTTACGCCATGCCAAGTCGGATTGGGACGATCCCGTAAAGCGCGATTTCGATCGCCCGCTCAACGGCCGTGGCGAACGCGCTGCTGCGCTGATCGGCCAGTTCGCGAAGTCGAAGCGCATGGAATTCGATCATCTGGTCGCCTCGCCCGCCGTGCGTGTTGTCGAGACGCTGGATACTTTCTTCGAAGGCTATGGGCAGCGGATCGAACCGCTATGGGACCGCAGGATCTACCTTGCCTCCTCGGTCACGCTGATCGACGTTATACGCGACATCCCCGACAGCGCGGAGAGCGCGTTGCTCGTGGGGCATAATCCCGGTCTGGAGGATCTGATCCTCGACCTGGTCGCAGACAATGGCAAAAGCCCGCTGCGCGACGATGTCGAGATCAAGTTTCCGACGGCGAGCCTAGCGGTCATCGACCTTGCCGTCGATCGTTGGGCGGATGTGGAGAAGGACGGCGGTGCGCTCATCGCCTTCACCCGGCCCCGTGACCTCGATCCAGCGCTGGGGCCGGAGGCATAGTGACGCCGGTCCTGTGGCGTAGGGCAACGCCGGCTGACGCCGCCGCACTCTCCGCGCTAGGCGGGGCAACTTTTCTCGCCAGCTTCGCCCATGACCATCCGGGCGAGGCGCTTCTTACGCATATCGCGAAGGCGCATGGGCTGGATTACTATCGCGATGCATTGGCCGACCCGGAGCAAATTGCGATCATCGGCGAAACGGCGCTCGGTGCGCCCGTTGCTTATGCGTTGCTGACGCCGCCCAATTTGCCGGTCGCGCTGGAACCGGGCGACTATGAACTCAAGCGTATCTATCTGCTCGGCCCGTGGCAGAGCGGTGGGCATGGCACTGCGCTGATGGAGCAGGTCTATACGGCGGCGCAGGAACGGGGGACGAAGCGGCTGTTGCTCGCCGTCTATACGCAGAATGAGAAGGCGCAGGCTTTCTATGCCCGGCAGGGATTTGAACAAATTGGCCGCACGACCTTCATGGTCGGCGACGCGGCGTTTGAGGATCTGGTCTACGCAAGGAAGATGTGACGGGACTTTACACCCGTTCGGGCTGAGCCTGTCGAAGCCCTGCACTTTCTTCGTATGAAAGGACAACCCTTCGACAAGCTCAGGGCGAACGGGTTTTAGGGGATGCTCTCAAGCCTCAAGCGCAGCCGCCAGATCCGCGCGAATCGCCTCAAGCCGCGCCAGCAACGTCGGCTCGGCGGCAGCGGGCGTTTCGCGCTGCACCGGCGCGTCTTCAGTCCAGCCGTCGGCAAGCGCTTTCTGCGCGCCCCTCACGGTAAATCCCTCGACATTCAGCAAGCGGTTAATGCGCCGCGCGAGCGCAACGTCAGCGGGCCTGTAATAGCGGCGATTGCCTGAGCGCTGGAGCGGACGGAGCTGCGGAAATCGGCTTTCCCAATATCGCAGGATATGCTGCGGCAGACCCAGTTCGGTCGCCAGTTCCCCGATCGTCAGAAATGCGCCTTCAGCTTTTTCCATACCCGCCATCGTGCGCCTTCGCCGCTGTTCCGGTCAACTCTCAGAAGGCGCTATCGCCGCATTATCGTCAGCTGCGCGCGATGCGGTCCCGCATGGATTGGCTCGCCCGGAAGGTCAGCACCCGGCGCGGCGCGATCGGCACTTCAATGCCGGTCTTTGGATTGCGTCCCACCCGCTCGGTCTTGTCCCGCAGGACGAAGGTTCCAAAGCTGGAAATCTTCACATTCTCGCCCTTTTCGAGCGCGACGCTCATCATATCGAGAATGCTTTCCACCATCGATGCCGATTCGGCGCGCGACAGACCAATCTGGCGGTTCAGCGAGTCTGCCAAATCCGCACGCGTAAGCGTTCCATTACCTGCCATGTGTCCCCACACATTGATGCACCTACTCCCCCAGCAGCCGTCAGGTGCGAACGGCTGACCTTAGCTGTGATGCATTTCGTCCCGATTCGCAAGCGACTGGGATATTTGGGCAGTTTCAGATGCGTAGGACGCTGGCGCCCCAGGTGAAGCCCCCGCCCATGGCCTCCAACACGACCAGATCGCCCGGCTTGATACGACCGTCGCTGACCGCAACGTCGAGGGCTAGGGGAACCGATGCCGCCGAGGTATTGGCGTGGCGATCGACGGTCATGATGACCTTTTCCGGCGCAAGGCGCAGCTTGCGCGCAGTGGCGTCCAGAATGCGGGCGTTGGCCTGATGCGGCACCACCCAGTCGACATCCTCGACCGAAAGCCCCGCAGCATCGAGGGTTTCGCGCAATACCGACGCCAGGTTGACGACGGCGTGGCGGAATACCTCCTGCCCCTTCATGCGCAGCTTGCCGACGGTGCCAGTGGTGGACGGACCGCCATCGACATAGAGCAACTGGTTATGACGGCCATCGGCGTGCAGCTTGCTGGCCAGGATGCCGCGCTTGCCATCCGCGCTTTCTTCCGCGCCCAGCACGACAGCGCCCGCGCCGTCGCCGAACAGCACGCATGTCCCGCGATCGTCCCAATCCAGGATTCGGCTGAAAGTTTCCGATCCGATGACAATCGCCTTGTCGGCTGCGCCGCCCCGAATCATGCTGTCAGCGACCGACAGGGCATAGAGGAAGCCGGAACACACAGCCGCCACGTCGAACGCAATGCAATCATTGATCCCAAGCGCGGCCTGCACGAGCGTTGCGCTTGCCGGGAATGTCTGGTCCGGCGTCGCCGTTGCCAGGATGATCAGGCCAATCTCCTCCGGCGCGACACTTGCCGCAGCCAAGGCCTTGCGGGCGGCGTCGGTCGCCAGCGTCGAGGTCGTCTCGCCATCGGCTGCAATATGCCGCTGCCGGATGCCCGTGCGCTCGACGATCCATTCATCGCTCGTGTCGACAGTCTCCGCCAGTTCGCTGTTGCTGACGACTCGCGACGGCAGGGCGGAACCCGTGCCGAGCAGAACGGCGCGACGAATCATTTTGCGGGCATCTCCACGGGCGACAGCGCACCGATATTGGCCAGGTCATCCGCGATCCGGCGGGTGATATCTTCTTCCAGCAGCCGCGCGGCCACATGGACGGCGTTGGCGACGCCCTTTTCATCCGCGCCGCCATGGCTCTTCACCACGACGCCGTTGAGGCCAAGGAAGACAGCGCCATTATGGTTGTTGGGGTCGAGGTGATGCTTGAGCAGGTGCATCGCCGGTTTCGAGATGAGGAAACCGATCTTGGACCGCACCGAACTGGTGAAGGCGCGGCGCAACAGGTCAGTGACGAAACGCGCCGTGCCTTCTGCGGTCTTGAGCGCCACATTGCCGGCAAAGCCGTCACAGACGATAACGTCCGCATCGCCTGAGGCCAGCTTGTCGCCCTCAATGAATCCCTCGAACGCCATGGGAAGCGCGGAGGCCGCGCGCAGGGTCGCCGCGGCGTCGCGAATCTCGTCCGTGCCCTTCAGGTCCTCGGTGCCGATATTGAGCAAGCGAACACGCGGCCGGGCCAGATCAAGCACAGTGCGCGCATAGGCGCCGCCCATCACAGCGAACTGCACCAGGTTGCGCGCGTCGCATTCCGTATTCGCGCCCAGATCAAGCACCACGACATCATTGTCGCCGAGCGTGGGCAGCAACGCGGCAAGCGCCGGACGATCAATGCCCGGCATGGTGCGCAGCGCCACCTTCGCCATGGACATGAGCGCCCCAGTATTGCCCGCCGAGACGGCAGCGCCAGCCTCTCCGGACTTCACTGCCTGGATGGCCAGGCCCATGGAGCTGTTCTTAGACTTGCGCAGCGCGGCGCTGGGCTTGTCGGTGGCCTCGACCACCTGATCGGTGTGCACGACTTCTGACGCCGCCCGCAGATTGGGATGGCTTTCGAGCGCGACCTTGATGCGCGCCTCATCGCCGAACAGCGTGAAGCGCAGGCCTTCATGACGGTGACGTGCGAGCGCGACGCCCGCGATCATCACGCGAACGCCCTCATCGCCGCCCATCGCGTCGATTGCGATCCGCGGCTGCTTGCTCACTTTATCCCCCTTTTTAGGAGAAACGCTTGATTCTTAGGCCCCGACGGCGAGGATTTCGCGGCCGTTATAGTGCCCGCAGGACGAGCACAGATTGTGCGGCCGCTTGAGCTCACCGCAGTTCGAGCATTCCTGGAACGCCTCGACGCGCAGCGAATCGTGGCTCCGGCGCATTCCGCGCTTGGAAGGAGAAGTTTTCCTCTTGGGGACAGCCATGTCGGCACCTGTTTCCGTATATCAAAGTTCAGTGCGATATTGTCAGTGCCGATGCATGAGCTGACGGACCAAAAGGCCGCAGACCCATGCGGCCCGGACAATCGCGAAGCCATGCGCCTATAGCCATTATTGCGTGATGCGCAAGTCATTCCTTGCCCTTATGCGAGCGGGTCGGCAATGTCCGGCAACCACAGGGAGAGGACATTCCGCCATGCTGCTGCCCATCACGCTGACGCTCGCCGCCGCCGCGACGCTGCTCAACATCTGGCTGGGCATAAGAGTAAGCCGAGTCCGCATCGCGAACAATGTGCTGCACGGCGATGGCGGGTGCGAACCGTTAGTCCGGCGCATGCGCGCCCATGCCAATTTCGTCGAATATACGCCGTTCGTGCTGATCCTGTTCGCTCTGGTCGAACTGGCGATCGGGCCGCAGACATGGCTTTGGGTGCTGGCGCTGGTCTATATCCTGGCGCGCATTTCCCATGCGTTCGGCATGGACGCCTCCATCCCCAGCAAGCTGCGCATGGCGGGCATCGGCCTCACCTACCTGACGATGATCGCGCTTTCGATCGCCGCGCTCTATGCCGCTTATGGGTCGATGCGCGAAATCGAGGTCCCGCCGGCGCTGGCTGCGCATGTCTGACGCATGCGTTAGCCCAGTCCCGTCACCCGGTCCGCGACGAAGGGGTTTGACCGGCGCTCATGGGCGAAGCTGCTCATCGCACCATGTCCGGGGACGAAGGCGGTGTCGCCGCCCAGCGGCCACAGCTTGCCAGTGATTGCGTCGATCAGGTCTTGATGATTGCCGAGCGGGAAATCGGTCCGGCCGATGGATCCCTGGAACAGCACATCGCCGACGATCGCCAGTTTCGACGGTGCGTGATGGAATACAACATGCCCCGGCGTATGGCCGGGGCAATGGATGACGTCGAGGGTCAGGTTGCCGACGGTTACGGTATCACCATCCACTAACCAGCGGTCCGGTTCGAATATCTGGCCGTCAATGCCGTATTTCTTGCCGTCCTCGCCCAGCTTCGCGATCCAGTAGCGGTCGGCCTCATGCGGCCCCTCGATCTGGATGCTCAGTTCCTTGGCCAGGATACCCGCCTGCCCGCAATGGTCGATATGGCCATGGGTGACGAGGATCTTCTCAATCTCCACACCCTGCTGCTGCGCCGCCGCCTTCAGTCGGTCGAGATCGCCGCCCGGATCGACAAACGCCGCCTTGTTGGTTTCCGTGCACCAGAAGAGCGTGCAGTTCTGCTGAAGGGGCGTCACCGGAACGATGACGGCTTTAAGGGGTGGGACGGTCATGGCCAAGGATGTGGCGAAGGCGGCGAACAAGCGCAAGCCCCAGTGCTTTATCCCAGACGTCGCCCGGTCCAGACCACCCGGCCGACAATCTCCACAAGGACCGGATCGATGTCCGGCCATCCGGGGTAAAGCGCATTGTCGCTCAGGATCGAGAAGCGCCCGCTTCTCGGCCCCATGGCGATCCGCTTGACCATCAGCGTGCCATCCAGGCGCAGCACATAGATGCCGTCGCGCAGCCGTGTCCCGTCATCCCCGCGATCGACCATGATGTCGTCGCCATGGCGAAGCGTCGGGGCCATCGATTCGCCATCGACGCTGATGATCGACAGCATGTCCGGCTTCACGCCCAGCGAGCGGAGCCAGCCACGATCGAACCCCACCGCGCCGGCGGTCCGTTCGTCATCGTCGAGCGAGCCCGCTCCCGCCGAAGCGCCCAGGGCAAGGCGCGGCACCGGATGCATCGCGCCACGGGCGGCGCGAGCTGGCACGACCTCCGGCCCGCCCAGCTGCGTTTCGTCCACGCCGAAATAGCGGGCAAGTGTGCGGCGGTCCTGCTCGTCCAGCCTACGGGGCGTGCCACGCTTGATATATTGCTGGATGTAAGCGGGATTGCGTCCGAGCAGGCGCGAAACCGCGCCATAATTATCCCTCCGCTCCGCGATCAGGCGGTCAAGGGTCTGCCGGGCAAAAAGATCATCCATTCCGGCTTCATATAATAGGATTAATCCTATCGACAAGTAGGAAATTTCCTATGAGATAAGAATCTCCCTATTGACGGCGAATCGCATCGCCACCCTCGGAGGAGAGAGACAATGCACCTTCTGCGGACAATCGAACGCTTTCTGAAAGAGACGGGCATGCCGCCCACGCGCTTCGGAAGAGAAGCGGTGCGCGATCCCCGTCTTGTTTTGGACATGCGCAATGGACGGGAACCGGGCGATCGCATGAAAAGACGCGTAGAACATTTCATGAACATATATCAGAAAGGCAGCGCGTGATGAGTCGAATGGCTCCACAGGATCATCCCCGCGCGATGAAGAAAAGCGATCCGCACGAGCGGCTGTTGCGGGCGTTGCTCGGATTCGCGGGGCCTACTGCAAGGATCGAGCGAGCGTCCGCTGTCCCTTGGGCGAGCGCGACATTCCAGGGATCGCGCCATGACATCCAGATGTCATTCGAGGGAGGAAGCGCGCGTGACGATGCGAGCGCGTTCTTCGATCAGATAGGCGACGCAGAGTTCGCCATCGCCGGACATATTGTCGCCGACCTGGCGATCGACGAACGGCAGATGCGTTGCGACCCGCAGACCGGGCAGTCCAGCGTGACGGCTACATTGTCGGCGCTGGTCATCGAGGATTGGTAGATCCATTTCCCCGTTGGCCTAGGACTCCCAACCTCCGTTCGTTTCGAGCGTAGTCGAGAAACCAGCGCGAGGTTTCTCGACTACGCTCGAAACGAACGGGCGTGGTGTTCGATTGTGATAGTTGATTAGATCAGCGCGCGCTCATCCGCTGAAGCGTACCCAGCGCCACGCGGAGCGCTTCGTCAACATCGGTATCGACATCCGGCTTCACCGATACCGGCGGTACGGGCGGAATGTCTGCAATGACCCGTGGCGCAGCCGCAGCTTCAACCTCGGGCTGAACGGGAATGATCTGGACCGGCAGCGCTTCGAACGATCGTGCTGGCGCTGCGGCGCGGCGGGAGAGTCCGTGTTCGAAACGCGCGGCGAGCTGCGCTATCGTCAGGCCATCGAGCGGCGGACGCGGTTCGCGCGGCAGGGCGGCGGGCTGGGCATCGATGCCCGGAGGCGGAACGGGGGCGGCGAGCGGGGCGAAGCCCGAAGGAATGTTGTCATGCGCGACACTGTCGAGCGGTAGATGCGGCGCAGGGTCGACCGGCGCATCCACGGCGAAGGATTCGCTCAGGGGAAGCTGCGCGTCTGTTTCCACGACAGCCTCTGCCGCCGATTCGCCAGCTTCCTCAAAAGGCGCGTCGGCTTGGGACGTGATTTCATCCGATGTGGCCGGCATTTCGGAAAACATCCCCGTGCCGCCGAAATCGCTGTTGGCGAAGATCGGGCGGCGCGCCGGGGCGTCCGGATGGGCGTCGGCGCGGCGCAGGACCGGCATGTCGCTCACCAGCGGCTCGGCCTTCGCGATGCGACGCTTGGCAAGGCTGGTCAGGCGTGAAAGTGCAAAACCCATCGTCTCTTCTCCCTTGGCCCAGGCGCCCTGCCGGTAAACCACCAGCGCGACGCCCGCCGCCATTACCCCCGCAAATCCCGCCAGCAGCAGCCGGGCGGATAGGCCCAGCGGCGGCGCAGCGGCCGGCAGAACCTCCGAAATGCCCGACGCCGTCGTCGCCACTTCGATCAATCCCGCCGGCAATGTCAGGACCGCAAACGCCGCGCCGGATGCCGCCCAGAGCGCTGTCCGTTGCGAGGCCGCAAGCCTGCCGATCATCAACCCCTGCCCTGCCCCGTCAGGCCGCCCGGACCCGCCGAGCGTCGTTCAGGAGCCGCCGGTAAACCGGTTCGTAACGCAAAATATTTGACGACCAGTTACGCTCCGCCTCGACGAAGCGGCGCGCAACGGCGCGGCGCGCATCCCATGTCGGGCGCGCCTCGAACAGCTTGGCGAGCGCGCCGGCAATGGCGGCGGGATTGTCCGGCGCGAAGAGCGTGCCCGTCACCCCGTCCTCGATCAGTTCGCAATGGCCGCCAACGCTGGACGCGGCGACCAGCTTGCCCTGCGCCATGGCCTCCAGAGGCTTGAGCGGCGTCACCAGGTCGGTGAGGCGCATCGACTTGCGCGGATAGGCGAGGATGTCGATCAGGCTGTAATAATTCTCGACCTGCCCATGCGCGACCCGGCCGCCGAAGACGATGCGGTCGGCAACCGGAGAATAGGCCACCTGATCGCGCAGCGCCTGTTCACGCGGGCCGCCGCCAACCAGCAGCAGCTTCGCATAAGGACGGCGGGTGGCGAGTGCGGGCATGGCGGCGATCAGGTCGTCCAGCCCCTCATAATCATAGAAGCTGCCGATGAAGCCGACGACTTCCGCGCCATCAAGGCCAAGGCGTGTGCGCAGGGCGGGATCGGGCTCGACCGGCGTTCCGAACATCTCCATGTCGACGCCGTTAGGCGAGACGATGATCTTGTCCGCGCTGATGCCCCGAGAGACGAGATCGCCCTTCAGCCCTTCGCAGATCACCGCGACGGCATCGGCTGCGCGCGCGGCGTGGGTTTCGAGCTGACGGGTCAGCCAGTAACGCGGGCTGCCCTCCGTCCCTGTGCCATTGCCAACGGACGCATCTTCCCAGAAGGCGCGAATCTCGTAGACCAGTGGGATATTGTGGCGGCGGGCCACGCGCTGTGCGGCGAGCGCGTTCAGGACCGGCGAATGGACATGGATCAGGTGCGGCTTCCAGCGATGGACCAGCGCCTCCATCGATTCGGCAAGCGCGCCGATGTCGCGCCACTCACGGACCAGCGCGTTACCCGAAGCGACCTCGCCCGGCGTGCGATGAAAGATCAGGCCATCGATCGTCTCGACATCCGGCTCGGTAACCGCGCCCGCATCCGCGCCGTGGCGACGACCGGTGATGCTGCGCACATCCCACCCCTGCGCCATCTGCGCGCGCAGGATGGCGCGCGTGCGAAAGGTGTAGCCGCTGTGCAGCGGCAGGCTGTGGTCGAGGACGTGAAGGATGCGCGTCATAGGCCCAAGCAAATGGCCTAAAAGGATTAACGTCGCGTCAACCCCGAACGGTTAAGGCCATCGCAAGCGCCAAGGGGGCGGGCTTTAAGAGTAAGGCATGGGAAGGACGCATCGATGATCGACATGTTCTCCCTGGTCGCCAGCCATGGCCTGATCCTCCTCGCCTTCTGGCGGCTGCTGTCGCGGCCGGACCTGGACAGCGAACGGCGGCGGCGCAGCGTGGACCGCACGCCAGATGCGTGATCTTTTCTTCCTGGCGTTCCTGGCGGCGGCGTTCGGCCTTGCCCTGCGGCGACCGTTCCTGCTCGTTCTGGTCTACGCCTATATCGACATCGTCTCGCCGCAGCGGCTCTCCTATTATCTGCTGAACAGCGTGCCGATCTCGCTGATCGCCTTTGCCCTGGCGGCAGGCGCTTGGCTGCTGGCGGACAAAAAGGCCGACAGCCGCTTTTCCGGGCGGCAAATGCTGATGCTCGCCCTGCTCGGCTGGTGCGCCTGGACGACATCGCATGCCGACTTCCCCATAGAGGCGGCGACCAAATGGAACTGGGTGTGGAAGGCGCTGGTCTTCGCCATCTTCCTGCCGCTGACCCTGCGCACCCGGCTGCGAATCGAGGCGCTGGCGCTGGTCATGTGCCTGTGCGCCAGTTCGATCATCATCACCGGCGGCATCAAGACGGTGCTGTCGGGCGGCGGCTATGGCGTGCTGAACCTGATGGTGGACGACAATAGCGGCCTCTACGAAGGCAGCACCATCTCCACGGTGGCGATCGCGATCATTCCGCTGATTCTTTACCTCGCAAAATATGGCACGATCTTCCCGTCCGATTGGCGGGTGCGCGGCTTTGCCTATGCCCTGTGCTTTGCCTGCCTGCTGATCCCGATCGGCACGGAAACGCGGACCGGCCTGCTGTGCATCATCCTGCTGGGAGGGTTAATGCTGATGCATATGCAGCGGCGGTTCCTCTATGGCAGCCTGCTGGTGTTGGTCGCGATCATCTCCGTGCCCTTCCTGCCCGCCAGCTTCACCAGCCGCATGAACACGATCGAGACCTATCAGAGCGACGAGAGCGCCTCGACCCGGCTCGCCGTGTGGCAATGGACCTGGGCCTATGCCAAGGATCATCCGACGGGCGGCGGGTTCGACGCCTATCGCGGCAACAGCTTCCGCTACGAATCGACCAAGGTCACCGGCAAAGGCAATATGCTCACCGCCGAGCGGCAGATCATCGTGGACAAAGGGCGCGCCTATCACAGCGCCTATTTCGAGATGCTGGGCGAGCAGGGCTATATCGGCTTCCTGATCTGGGCGATGATCCACGGCATATCGCTGGCCCGCACCGAATGGCTACGACGCTTCTACCTGAAGCGCGATGAGGCCAAGACCGCCTGGGTGCCGCCGCTGGCGCTGGCGCTGCAGCAGGGGCACATCGTCTATGCGCTGGGCGCGCTGTTCATCGGCATTGCTTACCAGCCGTTCGTCTTCATGCTGCTCGCGCTACAGATCGGCCTAGACACCTATCTCACTCGACTGCGGCGTTCGGACGGCGACGCGCCTATCTTCGCGCAGGCGAGGAATGCAGAGGCCGCCGCGTGACCGGCGAACTGCGCAGCCTGACCTCCGCCCGGGGCATCGCCGCCTGGCTGGTCGTGATCTACCATATCCGCAGCGGCGCAAACTGGGCGCCAGCCTGGCTGATGGAGTTCGCGCATAAAGGCTATCTGGCGGTCGATTTCTTCTTCCTGCTGTCGGGCTTCGTCATCTATCTGTCGGCGCATAAGGCCATGCTGTCCGGCGGAGCCGGAGCTGTGCCCGCATTCCTGGCCCGCCGCTTCGCGCGCATCTACCCGCTGTATGGCGTGATGCTCGGCCTGACGGTGGCCTTCGCCCTTTTGCTGCGGGCGACGGGGCGTGAGGACGGAAACTATCCCTGGGCGGAACTGCCGCTGCATATCGTGATGATGCAGAATTGGGGCTTCACGCCGGCCTTGAGCTGGAACCACCCCGCCTGGTCGATCAGCGCGGAGTTCGCCGCCTATCTGCTCTTCCCGCTACTGATACTGTGCACGCCGATCACCCGCTTGCGCCGGCCCAACCTGCTGGCGGCGATGATCGTGCTGCTCGCCATCCTGCATCTGGCGCTCAACGCTTTCGGCGAACAGACGCTCGGCGGAGACATCCCGCGCTTCGGCCTGCTCCGCTGCCTGATCGAGTTCAGCTGCGGCGCGCTTCTCTGCGCCTTCTGGCTGCGCGGACCGGACCGGGACGGGCGCGCAATGGCCATCGCCTTTGCCGGCGCGACGATGTTCTGGAGCCAGTGGCTGCTGGGCCTGGGCAGTGAAACATGGGCGTTTCCGGCGGGGGCAGCCTGCCTGATCCTCGCGCTCGCCCACGCCTCCACCCTGCGCCGCAATCCGCTCCATTGGGCACCGCTGCATTATCTGGGCGAGATCAGCTACGCGACCTATATGGCGCACTTCATGCTCTTCATCTGGTTCAAGATCGCGTTCGTGACCGACGCCCGCGCGATCCCGCCCGTAACCATGGCGGCCTTCCTCGCCCTCGCCTTCGCCGCCTCGGTCCTGCTCTACCATCTGGTCGAGCGGCCCGGACGGCGATGGCTCGGCGCATTCAGGCTGCGGGCACCGGTTCGGCCTCTGCAACGGCAGCCCTGATCGCAGCAATAAAGGCGGGGATGTCGCCTGGCTTGCGGCTTGTGATCAGATTGCCATCGACCACCACTTCCTCATCTTCGACGATCCCCCCGGCATTCTCCAGATCCGTGCGCAGCGAGGGCCAGCTTGTCACCCGGCGATCCTCCACCACATCGGCCTCGATCAGCATCCATGGCCCGTGACATATTGCCGCGACCGGCTTTTCCGCATCGAAGAAATCACGGACGATATTCACCGCCGTCTCGTTGAGGCGCAGCGCATCGGGGTTGGCGACCCCTCCGGGAATGATCAGCGCGTCATAAAGGCTCCCGTCCACCTCATCGAGCGTCAGGTCCGGCGTGATCGTCGCGCCCTTCTCGTCATGCTTCATGCCCTGGATCGGCTTGCGCTCCGGCGATGCGACATCGACCTTCGCGCCGGCGGCGATCAACTGGTCGCGCGGCTCGAACAGTTCCGATTGCTCGAAGCCGTCTGTCGAGATGATGAGGAAGCGGGCGTTGGCAATGTCCGTCATGGGGGGACTCCAGGAATGAGAGGGAGGAAGAACCCAGCCAACGACCCGCGCGCCGCTTGGTTGCGGAACGAAGCGACGGACGGCGGGTTGATCGGATGAGAAGAAGAGGAAGCCGGACCGATGCCGAAAAAAGGACTTGTCTATGTCGATGACAGCCTGCCCGGCATCACCCGCAAGAAGATGAAGCTCGGCTGGGGCTATTATGATTCCGATGGCGGCCGCGTCACGGACCGGGAGGAGATCGACCGGCTGAACGGCATCGGCATGCCGCCCGCCTATGGCGACTGCTGGTTCTGCCCCTCCCACTATGGCCACATCCAGGCGACCGGTTATGACGACCGGGGACGCAAGCAATATCGCTATCACGCCGATTTCCGCGCCGCGCGCGACGCCGCCAAATATGACGCCTGCGCCTGTTTCGGGCGTGCCCTGCCGCTGCTGCGCGCGCGGATCGAGAGCGATCTTGCGACCCGCACGCTGGGCAAGGATCGCACGCTCGCCGCCGTGGTCCGCCTGCTCGACCTGGGCAAGGTGCGTGTCGGCAACGAGCAATATGCGCGCGACAACAAGAGCTATGGCGCGACAACGCTGCGCCGTCGTCATGCGGATGTGAAGGGGCGCACGTTGCGCCTCGCCTACCGCGCCAAGTCCGGCAAGGCGCGGACGCTGGCTATCACCGACGCCGCGCTGCTGCGCTTCGTGCGGGCAGTGCAGGACCTGCCGGGCCAGCATCTGTTCCAGTATCTGGACGAGGACGGCCAGGCGCATCCGGTGACCTCATCGGACGTCAACGCCTATATCTCCGAAGCGATGGGCGAGCCCTTCACTGCCAAGCATTTCCGCACCTGGGGCGCATCCGTCCTGGCGTTCGAAGCGCTGAGCGAAGGTGCGTCGTCGCTCAAGGAGATGATCGAACCCGTCGCTGAAGCGCTGGGCAACACGCCAGCGATCAGCCGGAAGAGCTATATCCACCCCGCCGTGCTCGATCTGGCGAAGAGTGGGCACAAGTCATGGCGCGAGGGGCTTCGCCTGCCGCGCAAGACGCGCTATCTCTCCCGCCACGAACGCGGCCTGATCGCCTTGCTGGAGGATCTCGAACATGAGGCCGCGCCGGTGAAGCTCGCCGCATGAGAACAGAAGGACACGCATGAGCGCCAAGAAAGACGCTGCCGTCAACGCGATCACGATCAAGCCGATCAGCCTGACCGACCTTTGGAACTCCACCGTCGCTTGGATTTCCGTTCATTCCGTGCAAATCCTGATCGCTGTGGGCGCAGGCGTCCTCATCTATCTGGCGCTCGCCGCCTTCCGGGAGTTCGGCAAGCGACTGGTGCGCAAGTCCGACCATATGAGCTTCGGTGTGCTGGCTGGCCGCGCCATCGCGAAGACGACGCATTTCTTCATGGTAATGGTCTCCGCCCGGCTGGTCGCGGGCTACGCCAATCCACCGGACACGGTACTGACGACGGTCAAATTCCTGTTCACCGTGGCAGCGGTGTTCCAGGCCGCGATCTGGGCGCGCGAGATCATCATCGGCTTCATCGAACGACGCACTGGTGACGACGGCCACAGCGAAACGCTGGCCAATGCCATGGGGATCATCCGTATCCTCGTCAGCGTCGCCCTGTTCGCTATCGCGACCGTGGTGGTGCTGGACAATCTGGGCGTCAACGTCTCGGGCTTGGTCGCTGGCCTCGGCATCGGCGGCATCGCAATCGGCCTGGCCGCGCAGGGCATCTTCTCCGACCTGTTCGCCGCGCTCTCGATCATCTTCGACAAGCCCTTCCGGCAGGGCGAGATCATCACCTACGACACCACCACCGCGCGCGTGGAGCGCATTGGCCTCAAAAGCACGCGACTGCGCGCGATGACAGGCGAGAAGAAGGTGATGTCAAACGCCAACCTGCTGCAGAAGGAAATCACCAGCCTGCAGTCGCTGTCACGGCGACGGGTGAAATTCATGCTGGGCGTGATCTACCAGACGCCGCAGGAGACCGCCGAGGCCATCCCCGCCATATTGAAGGAAGTCGTCGAAGCCAACGGCATGATCTTCGTGCAGGCGGGCCTCGTCACCTTCGGCGCAAGCTCGCTGGACTATGAGATGGATTTCGACGTGCCGGACCCGGACAAGAACGACTTCTTCATGACCCGGCACAAGGTGGGCCTCGCCGTATTGAAGCGGTTCAACGAGGAAAAGATCGAATTTGCCTATCCCACGCAGATGAGCTTCACGGCGGCGCCGGACGGCAGGGCGATCATGCCTTATCCGGAGCGGGAAGATGAGCCGAAGGGTAAGGCATAGGGAGGCCTGTGCATTTCTCTTCGTCACCCCGGACTTGATCCGGGGTCCCGCTGCCTAGCCGGACAAAGCGGGATCCCGGATCAAGTCCGAGATGACGGGAGTATCCTAGTCTGGCGCGAATGCGCCATACCGATTTACGGTCAGGACGCCTCGATCAGCGGATGGACCTGCACATCGGGCAATTTCTTCCGGCGGAACAGGCGCGCAAAGAAGCCGGGCTTGCCCCACAGCTGGATGCCCCGCGTTTCGGCCGCGCGTTGCAGATCGCGGGCGAGAGAACGCAGCTGGCGGTCGTTCAACGCCACAAGAACGCGTTGATATTCGTGGGTTTCGAACTGCTCCTCGCTCTCGCCGACCTGAAAGGTGAGAACGCAGCCATAGTTGGTCATCGTCCGCTGCCAGCCTGCAAGCGCGCCGGCGATCAGTTCTTGTTCAGCCATATGCGGCTCCATTCCGGGCTAACCCGTTGGTTTCGCAGGCGAAGGATCGCACCCCCCAATTGGCTGACGCCCCGCCGCCTCAACATCCTTGTAGCGACGCCCTTTTGTTACGCTGAATCAACGCCGTCAACCTCTCCCCACAGACTTCCGGGCAGAAGCAGGCCATCACGCATCGCCAACGCGCCATCCCGATCCTTTGCCAGCAGCAAGGCACCGTCCAGATCGATCCAGTCCGCTCCCTGTGCGGCGAGGAAGGCGGGCGCGATCCCCAGCGAGGTGCCGAGCATGCAGCCGACCATAACCTTCATGCCCCGCGCCCGCGCCGCAGCGCGCAGGCGGAGCGCTTCGGTCAGGCCGCCTGCCTTGTCGAGCTTGATATTGACGGCGGCGAAGCCGCCCAGCCGGTCCAGATCCGCGCTGGTGTGGCAGCTTTCGTCAGCGCAGAACGGCACGGAGGATCTCACCCCCGCCAGCATCTCCTCCCGGCCATGCGGTATCGGCTGTTCGACCAGTTCCACGCCGAGCCGTCCCACGGCATCGGCCTCCGCGCCGATATCAAGATCGACCCAGCTTTCATTGGCGTCGACGATAAGCCTGACGGCCGGCGCCCCGGCGCGAACGGCGGCGATGCGGTCGCGATCGCCCTCCCCCGTCAGCTTGCATTTGAGGAGGCCAAAGCCCCGAGCCGCGGCGGCGCGCGCATCCGCCTCCATCCGGGCGGGGTCGTTGAGGCTGATCGTGAACGCCGTGGGCAAGGGCGTTGGCCGGTCGAGGCCCGCCAGTTTCCAGACCGGCTGGCCGGCGCTCTTCGCCTCCAAATCCCAAAGCGCGCAGTCAAGCGCATTGCGCGCTGCGCCGCGCCACATGCTGGCCAGCAAGGCAATCCGATCGAATGGCCCATCATAGGCGCGGATGGCGCGCGCGCAGTCCTCAGCGGTTTCGCCTTCATAATAGATGGCGGTCGCTTCGCCCCGACCGACATGTGTTCCATCGCCGACTTCACAGACGACGACATCCACATGTGTCTTGGCGCCGCGGCTGATGTTGAAGGACCCGGCCACCGGCCAGCGTTCTACCGAAGCGGAAAGCAGTTTGACCACGCGCCTGTCATTAAAGCGTGAAGAGGGTTTGGCAAATGGTCGATGGACTTTCCGCGATATGAACATCGGGTTAGGTAAAGACGCCCTGCCCCAGGACCAAGGAAACGCATGTGACTTCCAAAGAGCTTACCGGCCTGCTGTCCCTTGATGAGCGCAGGGCTGCTCTTCCTGTGCGCGAACAGGCCAGCGACCTGGCCTGGCGTCTGGCGTTCGGCGCGATCGGCTGGCCGTGGTTGCTGCGCAGCCTGTGGGGTGGGCGCAAGGCCGACAAGCGGGCGTTGCTGGACCGGCTGGGCCTGGCGCATGACGCCCTGCCCCATCTGGGCAGTTGGAAAGCGGATACGGGTTTTCTGCGACATATCGTCACGCAAATCGAGCAGCAACGTCCTGCGGTTGTGGTGGAACTCGGCGCTGGCGCATCGACTCTGGTTGCGGCCAAAGCGCTGTCGCTGAATGGCGGCGGCCGGTTGGTAAGCCTGGATCAGCATGAGGGGTTCGTGAATGCGACGCGCCATTGGCTGGCCGACAACGCTCTGTCTGTGGACATTCGCCATGCGCCGCTGGATGCCCGGATAGAAGGCTGGCCCGGTCGCTGGTACGATGTCGATGGCCTGCCGGAGCGGATCGACATGATCATCATCGATGGGCCGCCATGGTCGGTGCATCCCCTGGTGCGCGGCGCAGCGGACTCCCTGTTCTCCCGACTTGCGCCCGGCGGCGTAATCCTGCTGGACGATGCGGCCCGCCCCGGCGAGCGTCTGGTCGCGCGGCGCTGGCGCAAACAATGGCCGGACATTGATTTTCGTTTGGCGTCGGATGGCACGAAAGGGACTCTTGTTGGCGTCAAACGGGCGCATGGCGTCTTGCCGGACGCCGCCAATGACAACGGCCGCACGCTGCGGCATCTGGCGCGCACCGCCGGGATCGCCGCGCTGATCGCGTCCGGCTGGATCGCGCGCGGACAATTGGGCGAGTTTCCGGAAGCTGCGCGGGCCAGCAGTTTCGTTGACGAGGCAGCGGCATCGCACCGCAACGGCCTGCTCCGGCAGGCGATGCAGTCGCAGATCGAAAGCCCGAAGCTGGACAGCAGCGAAATAGCCAGATCGACGGGGATCACCCTGCCGAAACTGCCATCAGGCTGGCAGGTGCGCGATGTCCAGCTTTATCCCACCCAGGATGGTCCGGCGGTTGCGGTATCCCTGCTGACCTCGCAGGGCGACCCAATATCGCTCTTCGCGGACAAGGCCGAGACGCCGGCCGAAGCCAAACCGCTGATCGCGACCCGATCGGGCGAGAGCATCGCCTATTGGGAGGTGGGCGAGATGGCCTTCGCCGTTACTGGGGCCGTTCCGCCAGCCCGAGCTCTGCAATTGGCGACAGACCTGGCGAGTTAAACCGCAGAGAGATATCCTGGCGGACTGGCTTACTTATCGTGCGTCTTGATCCAGTCCTCAACCACCGGCGCGATCTTCGTGCGCCACTTGCTGCCGTTGAAGATGCCATAATGACCGACAGCCGGCGCCATATGATATTTTTTCAGCTTGGCGGGCAGGTTGGTGGAAATGGTCAGGGCAGCCTTCGTCTGGCCCAGGCCGGAAATGTCGTCGCGCTCGCCTTCGATTGCAAGGATGCCGATGTCGGTGATCGCCGAGGGGTCCACCAGGACATCACGGTGCATCAACTCGCCCTTGGGCAGGCTGTGCTTCTGGAACACTTCGCTGACGGTCTGCAGATAGAATTCCGCCGTCATGTCGCAGACGGAGCGATATTCGTCATAGAATTCCTTGGTCGCATCAGCGCTTTCATCGTCGCCTTCGACCAGATGTTTGAACATTTCCCAATGGCTCATCATGTGATTGCCCAGGTTCATGGTCATGAACCCGGCAAGCTGCATGAAGCCCGGATAGACCCGGCGACCATTGGCCGGATACTGAAACGGCACCGTCGCAACGACATTCTGCTCGAACCAGTTGAGCGGTCGTTCGGTCGCCAGCGTATTGACCACGGTCGGCGCCTCACGCGTGTCGATGGGGCCGCCCATCATCGTGAGGGTGCGAGGGCGGCAGGGATGCTGCTCCGCCGCCATGAGGGCCGCCACGGCATAGGAAGGCACAGAAGGCTGGCACACCGCCAGAATATGCGCGCCCTCGCCGATGTGGATCAGCCAATCCTTCAGATAATCGATATAGTCGTCCAGATCGAAGCTGCCCTCAGAGAGGGGGACGTTGCGGGCATCGCGCCAGTCGGTGATCCACACGTCATGACCGGGGAGCATCCGCTCGACCGTCCCGCGAAGGAGCGTTGCGAAGTGACCGGACATCGGCGCGGTGATCAAAAGCTTCGGCGCGCCGGGCTCAACGCCCTCGCGGATGAAATGCTTGAGTTGTCCGAAAGGCTTACGCGCCTCGATCCGCTCGGACACGTCAACGGTCTTGCCGTCGATGATCGTGTGGTCGAGACCGAATTCCGGTTTGCCGCGCGGGGCCGCAGCATGCGCGAACACGTTGAGCGCCGAAGCCAGAACGGGACCGCCACCAAAATAGGCCAGCGGATTGGCCGGATTGTTGAGCAACTCGACGCCAGCGTTCGCAAGGGCGCTTGCACCTGCGAGCAAACTGCGCTGAACTTCATAAGCACTGTATAGCATTGCGTATCCCGATATTATGGCGCCGGCCGAAGCAGAGCGGTGCGGAGCCTTAATCCAATATATACCGCAACGCAAAAATTCCTACCTCCCGCACCTTGTTCCTTTGTACCTGATTGAGACGATGGGGCGTGCCTGCTAAGCGGCCAAGCATGACAGACACCCAAAACAGCCAGGTCGCGCAAAATCCCACCGGAGACCGTCGCCTCGGCAGCCTGGGGATGATCTGGGCGGCGGCCAGACGCTATCCTTGGCGGATCGTGGCGGCGGGCGTTGCGTTGCTCATTGCCGCGGCCGCAACGCTGGCCATTCCAAGCGGGTTCAGGCTGGTCATCGACAGGGGTTTTATCGGCGGAAAGCCTGAGGATATCAGCCGCTGGTTCGAATATCTGCTGATGATCGTCGCCGTCATGGGCCTCGCGACTGCTTCTCGCTACTATTTCGTGTCCTGGCTCGGCGAGCGCGTCGTTGCCGACATCCGTAACGCTGTCCAACGCAACCTGCTGCGGCAAGCTCCCCGTTATTTTGAGGAGAACCGCCCATCCGAGATCGCGTCACGCATGACCGCAGACACAGCAATCATCGAGCAGGTGGTCGGATCGACGGTCTCCGTAGCTCTGCGCAATACCGTCATGGGAATTGGCGGCATCATCTATCTTTTCACCATCGCGCCCAAGTTGACGGGCATGCTTTTGCTGGGGTTGCCGGTGATCCTGCTGCCTCTTGTCACGATAGGTAGGCGCGTCCGGGGCCTGTCGCGATCGAGCCAGGACCGTTTGGCCGACATCGGCAGCATCACGGCCGAAGTGCTGAGCGCGATGAAGATCGTGCAGGCTTTCGGGCAGGAAAAGCGCGAGGAGCAACGCTTCGCAGACGCTGTGGAGCACGGCTTCGCTACGGCCAGGCGGCGCATAACCTTAAGGGCCTGTATGACCGGGGTGGTGATCTTCCTAGTGTTCGGCTCGATTGTCCTCGTGATGTGGCAGGGCGCGCTGGATGTCGCAGCCGGACGCCTATCGGGCGGAAGTATTGCGGCATTTGTGTTGACGGGCGGGCTGGTAGCCGGATCGTTCGGGGCGCTGACCGAGACATGGGGCGACCTGCTTCGTGGCGCAGGCGCTGCGAGCCGGTTGAACGAGTTAATGATCGCGAAGCCCGATCTGGCGGCGCCCGACATGCCTACTGCCATTCCGGCCGGCACGGGCGCACGAATAAGCTTCGACGATGTTACCTTTCGTTACCCGACCCGGCCAGAGACGGCAGCTTTGGAGCATTTCAATCTGGACATAGCCCCTGGCGAGACCGTCGCTGTTGTGGGGCCGTCGGGCGCGGGTAAATCGACGCTGATCCAGTTGGCGCAGCGTTTCTACGATCCCGATGCAGGCGCTGTGCGTCTAAATGGCGTGTCACTAAAGGATGCCGATCCGGCCGAGGTGCGCGCGACGATGGCGATGGTGCCGCAGGAAAGTGTGATCTTTGCCGCCTCTGCGCGTGACAATTTGCGTTATGGCAACTGGACGGCGACGGACGAGCAAATATGGGCGGCCGCGCGCGCGGCCAATGCCGAAACCTTCCTGCGTGCGCTGCCACAGGGGCTCGACAGTTACATGGGGGAAGCAGGCACCCGTCTGTCAGGCGGACAGAAGCAGAGAGTTGCGATCGCCCGGGCCTTGCTCCGCGATGCCCCGATCCTGTTGCTGGACGAGGCTACATCTGCGCTGGATGCAGAGTCCGAGCGCCTTGTGCAGGATGCACTGGAGGTGCTGATGCAAGGCCGAACGACGATCGTCATCGCCCATCGATTGGCAACGGTGCGAGCTGCTGACCGGATCATCGTTATGGATGGCGGCAAGATAGTAGAGCAAGGAACGCACGCCACGCTCTATGCCCAGGGCGGCCTGTACGCGCGGCTGGCGAAATTGCAGTTCCAGGATGCACCGGTCGCCTAAACGCGCTCGGTATCACCCGCTCAGCGGGCCGCGACTTTACCGGGTGAGCCGCCAACCTTGAGGATGTGATCCAGGATTGCCGGATGCAGCGGCGTTTCAAAAGCGCATCCCGCCTCGTGATCCTTTGCCCAGGTCACATTTGCCTTCCGGCCTTCAAAGCCAGGCAGCATGATCCACAGTTCCATGCCGGGCACAAGTTTAATGAAACTTTGAAGCCGGAAGCCACCCACGGAAAGATCGGCGATGCGGCTAGTAAACCACGTCTCGCCAGGCCGGCGAAGCCGGACCCCTATAAGGACATTGTGCCGATCCGTGGATCGTCCGTCGGAGACTTTGTATGACACTGCGCGCTACCCGTGGTCTTTCTGACCTTACCGTTCGCTTATCCTATAAAAGACATGTGTAACAAACGGGTTAACCCTCGACGGGGCCCACCAGGAAATCGCTTTGATCTGGATCAAAAAAAGGGGCCGCGTGAGCGACCCCTTTGAACGTGTAAGCCATGGCAGCTATTTAAAAGGCGCCATACTGTTCGTTGCCGACGAAGCCCATCTTGGTGACACCCGCCCGCTTGATCTCGGCCAACACCTGATCGACGACCACATAACGGGTCTGCGCGTCGGGCTGGAACTGCAGTTCCGGCTCGACCGGAAGCTTCAGCGACTCGTTGAGATACTGACGCAGCGTGAGGAGATCGATTGGCGAACCGTTCCACATGATCGTTCCAGCAGGATCGATCGACACCTTGTTCTTCACTGGATCAATGATGTCGTTGGTGGGCGGCGAACTTTGCGGCAGATCGATCTTCACCGCATGGGTCTGGATTGGGATGGTGATGATGAACATGATGAGCAGAACGAGCATGACGTCGATCAACGGCGTCGTGTTCATTTCCATCATCGGCTCGCCATCTTCCTGGCCAGCACTCATTGCCATTGTGACAAACTCCTAATCTTTTTACGCGACCTAATTGCGATCAGAAGGCGCCATATTGCTCGTTGCCGACGAAGCCCATCTTGGTGACACCCGCCCGCTTGATCTCGGCCAGCACCTGATCGACGACCACGTAACGGGTCTGCGCGTCAGGCTGGAACTGCAGTTCCGGTTCAACCGGAAGCTTCAGCGACTCGTTGAGATACTGGCGTAGCGTCAGCAGATCGATCGGCGTTCCGTTCCACATGATCGTACCGGCAGGATCGATCGACACCTTGTTCTTTACGGTGTCGATCGGGGTATCCGTCGGTGGCGTACTTTGCGGCAGATCGATCTTCACCGCATGGGTCTGGATCGGGATGGTGATGATGAACATGATGAGCAGAACGAGCATGACGTCGATCAACGGCGTCGTGTTCATTTCCATCATCGGCTCGCCATCTTCCTGGCCGGCACTCATAGCCATAGGCTAAAATCCTCTCGCTTGTGACCGATCAGAGACGCTGGACGTTCTGACCAGGCTCTGGCTCGGAAATGAAGCCAACTTTCGGGAAACCGGCGCGCTGCATCGTATAGATGGTACCGCCAATGCACCGGTAAGGCACATTGATGTCCCCGCGGATGTGCACTTCTGGCAGATCCTCAGGCGTCAGGTTTTCCACGCCGCCAGCCTTCTTGATGTCGGCTTCAAGCTTCGCGACCGCCCGGTTGAGCAGGTCCTCCGCATTGACCTTCGTCATGTTCCAATAGACCGCACAGCTGCCATCAGGCGCCGATGTGACGGACAGAGACACGTTTTCCGGCTTGGTCGTAGTCGGCTCGAAAGCGACCTTGGGAAGCTTAAGGTCGATCGTCTGCACCACGACCGGAACCGCGATAAGGAAGATAATGAGCAACACCAGCATGACGTCCACGAGAGGCGTCGTGTTGATGTCGGACATCGGCTTCTCATCACCGCCGGAGGATCCAACGCTCATTGCCATTGATCAGTATCCTAACATATCAATCTTATGGTGACCCGGGCGAGGCTGGCGAACCGGTCATCGCCCCCGGCTGCCTGGACGGCGCAGGCGCGCCATCCAGGAAACAGAACAGGTCAGGCCTTGGTCGGTGTGGCAGTCGCCGGCTTGGCGGCCGGAGCAGGAGCAACCGAACCGACGGGCTTCACAGCGCCGTTGGACACCAGGTAGCCGAGCAGATCGGTCGAGAAAGCCGACAGGCCCTCAGCGATTGACTTGTTGCGGCGCTGCAGGAAGTTGTAGGCCAGAACGGCGGGAACGGCGACGACCAGACCCAGAGCGGTCATGATCAGAGCTTCACCGACCGGGCCGGCGACGGCGTCGATCGAAGCCTGACCAGCAGCACCGATCTTGATGAGCGCGCGGTAGATACCGATAACCGTACCGAACAGACCGATGAACGGCGAGGTCGAACCAACGGTCGCGAGGAAGGCGAGACCGCCACCCAGCTTCGAGTTGATCGCAGCTTCCGAACGCGCCAGCGAACCGTGCAGCCAGTCATGTGCTTCGACCGGGTCGGTCAGCTTGCTGTGCTGTTCCTGAGCGGCGATGCCGTCGTCGACGATCTGCTTGTAGGCGCTGTTCTTCTCAAGCTTGGCAGAGCCTTCCTTGAGCGAACCGGCGCGCCAGAACGTCGCACGGACCTTCTTGCTCTGGTTGATGACCTTCTGCTGTTCGATCAGCTTGGTGAACAGGATGTAGAAAGTACCGATCGACATACCGACCAGGATGATGAACACCGACCAGGCGATCAGACCGCCCTGCTCAAGAGCCTCCATGAGGCCGTACGGATTAGCCGCCTTGGGTGCGGCAGCTGCTGCAATTTCGATCAACATGTTGAACACTTCCCTCTCAAAGGTAATAAAACTGCGCCTGAAACGGTCCGGCCTCCTCGGGCCAGACCGCTCAGGAAAGATTGCTTACTCAGGCAGTCGCCAAGTGACGCGACGGGTACCCGACGAAGCGATAGGCGAGCCGTTCTGATCCAGAGCCGGCGAGAAACGACCGCGACGCATCATGAGACGACATGCTGTCTCATCAAGGTCAGCGTTTCCGCTGGACTGGGAGATCCGACAATTGGACACCTTGCCCGACGTATCGATGTCGAATGCCATACCTGTCGTACCCTGCGCCTCTGCACGCAGTGCCGAGGCAGGATAGTCGTCGGACGAGAACCAACGCGTTGCGTCACCCTTCGGACCTGCGGCCTTGCTGACCGTGGGAGGGGCCGGCGGAGGCGGCGCCGCGACCGGAACCGGATTAAATACCGGCGGAGGCGTACGAACCGTCTGGATCGGTGGAGCCATCACTGGCGTCTGCACGATCGGCGGGGGTGCTACCACGGGGGGCGGCTCCACCTGCTTTTCGGGCGGCGGGGGGGGCGGCTCCTCGTCGGGGGGCGGCGGTTCTTCCTTCACGTCAATGACGTTCAGTTGTTCTGCCGCTTTTTTGACATATTTCATGCCAAGACCGGTCACGAAAGCGTAGCCCAATACCGCATGGATAATGGCAACGATGACGATCGAGATCGTACGACTCGAAGATTCTGAGTGATCAGCGTAAGCCATTCAGCAACGACACTCCTTAACACGACTTCTCAATAAATTGGCGACCACCGGCCATAAAAGGCCAACAGGTGAGCGGGTATACCCGTTCATCTTTTGGCCCTCGTCCGCTTGTTTGCTATCTGTGCAACTCCTATCGCGGGCAATCGCGTGACGCAAACGCTTTATCGATTATGATGACCTCGTTCACTATACGACTAGGAAAACACTTGCCTGTGGCATTGCCGCCACGCCCAATGAGCAGGACGAACCTTATGCCAATATCCACCATACCTACCCTGCGTATTCTGATAGCCGGGTGCCTCATTTTAGCCTCAAACCCTGGAATCCAGTCTGCTTCGGCCCAGTCAAACACGGCAAATTCAGCGCCGTTAATCTTTTCTTATGCCGATTATGCAGACCTGGCGGTGGCAGCCCCCGTGGTAGCAAAAGCACAAATCACACAGGCGACGGCACTCAGCACACGGCAGGCGACGGGCGTACCGGCGGGCTTCAAGCGATTTTATATCGAGGCGAAGGTGATCGGACTGATTCGCGGCGACAACGGGATATCGCCCACCATCTCCTATCTTTATGACGCGCCGCTCGACCGGAAGGGCAAGGCGCCCAAGCTGAAGAAGCGGCAGGTGCTGATATTCTCTCGTCCTGGCGCCAAGCCCGGCCAGTTGCAACTGGTTGCCCGCGATGCGCAGATCGACTGGACCCCGACAGCCGATTTGTCGGTGAAGGCGGTTGTGTCAGAACTTCTGGGCCAGAATGTTCCGCCGCGAATCGTAGGAATCGGCGACGCATTCCATGTTGCAGGCACGATCGCCGGCGAGGGAGAGACGCAAATCTTCCTGAAAACCGCAGATGGTCAACCTGTGTCGCTGTCGATCATCAGCCGTCCAGGCCAGCAACCGCAGTGGGCCGTGGCTCTCGGTGAAGTTGTGGATGAGGCTGCGGCCGCTCCGCGGCGAGGAACATTGCTCTGGTATCGGCTGGCTTGCGACCTGCCCGCCGAGCTGCCCGCCGCCTCCACGCGCACATTGGGCGTGATCGACGCCGAAGCCGCCAAACGGGATTATGCCGTCGTCCTTTCCGGCCTTGGACAATGCGGGCGGACCCGCACGCCGGCATAAAGCTGACGGATAGCGAGCGCTTGGAGCTGATTTCGTGATGACGGACCTTGGAAAGGACCGATCCTCCGTCTATCAGCCGGCCCTTCGCTCGCGAGCTTTCAACGGATCGGACAAGGCGCATGACAGATCAGCGGCCACTACGCCTGGCCATAGTGGGATTGGGTACAGTCGGAGGCGGCGTCATCCGCCTGCTTGAGACCAATCGCGCGCTGATTACCCGCCGCGCCGGACGTCCGATCGAGGTCGCCGCCATTTCCGCCCGCGACCGGTCCAAGGACCGGGGGGTCGATCTGTCCGGATATGAATGGGTCGACGACATGACCAGCCTCGCCGGGCGTGAGGATATCGATGTCGTCATCGAACTGATCGGCGGTTCGGACGGCCCTGCCCTGACCCTCGCCCGGCAATGCCTGGCTGCGGGCAAGCCGTTCGTCACGGCCAACAAGGCGATGATCGCCCATCATGGCCTGTCGCTCGCAACGATCGCGGAGAAGGCCGGCGTCGCGCTGAAATATGAAGCGGCGGTGGCTGGTGGCATTCCGGTCATCAAGGGTCTTCGGGAAGGCGCAGCTGCCAATGAGATAAGCCGGGTCTATGGCATCCTCAACGGAACCTGTAACTACATCCTGACCACCATGGAAAAGGAAGGTCGCGGGTTCGACGAGGTGCTGAAGGAAGCGCAAGAGCTGGGCTATGCAGAGGCCGATCCCAGCTTCGACATCGATGGGGTTGACGCGGCGCACAAGCTGTCGATTCTGGCCAGCCTGGCGTTCGGCACGGAACTGGACTTTGCCGGCGTGACCATCACGGGCATTCGGCACGTCATAGCGGCAGACATAGCTGAGGCGGCTGCGTTGGGCTTCCGCATCCGGCTGGTCGGTATGGCGGAAAACAGCGCTGCCGGACTGTTCCAGCGGGTGCATCCGATGCTGGTGCCTGTCGACCACCCCCTCGCCCACGTGGACGGATCGCTCAACGCGGTCGTCGCCGACGGCAATTTCGTCGGGCGGCTGTTCTTTCAGGGCCGGGGCGCAGGCGACGGCCCGACGGCATCGGCTGTCGTTGCGGACCTTATCGACGTTGCGCGCGACGAATATGGCGACCCTTTCGCCATGCCGGTCGCCTCTCTGCTGGCCCAGCATAAAGCCGATGCGGGCAAACGCCTCGGCCGGGCCTATCTGCGCTTCAAGGTCAAGGACCGCCCCGGCGTGCTGGCGGAGATTGCCGCCGCCACCCGCGACGCCGGTGTCTCCATCGAGAGCATGATCCAGCGCGGGGCCAGCCAGACCGATGGCGTCCTGGTGGCGATCGTCACGCATGAGGGCGAAGAGCATTGGATTGCCGAGACCCTAGCGCGACTGGCGGGATCGGACAGCCTGCTAGACACGCCGATGGTAATGCACATTCTGGACTGAGCGTCAGTCGAGACCAAAGCTGCGGGCGATCGTCTGGCGGATCGGTTCGCCCAGCCGCCAGATTTGCCGCCCCTTCCCGGGGCATTTCAGGCCGCCAACCAGGCCACAGGGGCGACCGGAAATGCGGTAAGCCTCCATCTTGCGATCCTCCCCCGAGCCTGTGGTCTGGGAGAGCCGAAGCTCGTCCCCTTCGCTATGCATATCGAGGCAGGTTCGGGTGAGCGTGCAAGGGCGCACATCTTCGACACGTCGCGCATGCCCGCCTGAACCGGCGGAAGCCGTGGCAGCAATGGCAAGCATGAACGTGATCATCGGACCCTTCCTTCCGATGCCAACGCGCTTCGCGCGAAACTGTTTCCTCGCTCGCACCAGAACGGAACAGAGAGAAATGCGCGCATGCTCGACAAGGCAATCCCGACCGCCTATCGGAACGGCGATAACAAGAATGAGAGGATTTTCGATATGGCGCAGGCAGGTTCAGCCCTTGATCGCGTGCTGGTCCTCGAGATGGTGCGGGTTACCGAAGCCGCCGCCATTGCCGCATCGAAGCTGATCGGCCGAGGTGATGAGAAAGCTGCCGATGCGGCGGCTGTTGAGGCCATGCGGTTGGCCTTCAATGATCTCTACATGGACGGCACCGTGGTCATCGGAGAAGGTGAGCGCGACGAAGCCCCGATGCTCTACATCGGTGAGAAGGTCGGCAACGCCATCGGCACCGGCCCAAGGATCGACATCGCCCTCGACCCGCTGGAGGGCACGACCATCACCGCGAAAGCCGGGCCGAACGCGCTGGCGGTACTGGCGATCTCCGAGGAGGGCGGGCTGCTGAACGCGCCGGACGTCTATATGGAGAAACTGGCGATCGGGCCGGGCTACCCCGAAGGAATCATCGACCTGAAAAAATCTGTGAAGGACAATGTCGAGGCGGTGGCGGCCCATAAGGGCGTCGCGCCGAGCGACATCATCGTCTGCGTGCTCGACCGTCCGCGCCATGAGAAGCTGATCGGGGAACTGCGCGCCATCGGCTGCGGCATCATGCTGATCCCGGACGGTGACGTCGCAGGCGTGATCGCGACGACCGATCCGGAAACGACGATCGATATGTATATGGGCTCCGGCGGTGCACCTGAGGGCGTGTTGGCCTGCGCAGCGCTGCGCTGCGTCGGCGGGCAGTTCAAGGGGCGCCTGCTGTTCCGCAACGAGGACGAGAAGCAGCGCGCCTATAAGTGGGGCATAACCGATCTCGACAAGGTCTATGACCTGAAGGAACTGGCGATCGGCGATTGCATCTTCGCGGCGACCGGCGTGACCGACGGGTCGCTGCTCGATGGCGTGAAGCGCCTGCCCGGCGGCAAGCTGACCACCGAAAGCGTGGTGATGCGGGCCAGCACCGGCACCGTCCGCTGGGTCAAGGGCGAGCATAAGACGGCGGTCTGACTCGCTGCGCCACGCCACCCCTACCGCCGGGAAAGCAAAGAGACTGCGTTCGCTTCCCTCTTTTCCCGCGAAACTCGACATTTTATTACGGCGGCATGATCCTATCGGAAAGCGGGCGATGATCCGGCCGGACGATGGGAAAGAGCCTTCCGCCTTTTATCAGGGGTCTGGCGTGTAGGACAGGGAGAGCGGTGGCGAGGGCTTATGACCTTCCCGCAAAAACGCAGCCCTTGGGGCAAACCCCCTCCACCAGCCTTCGGCTGGTCCCCCTCCCCGTGCCGGGGAGGATTAAGCCGCGGCGTCCGGCCCCTACTTCTTCAGCCGATAGCCGGTCCGGAACATCCAACCGATGATACCGAGGCACAGGAGCAGCATCCCGGCGATGAACAGCAGGCTGAACTCTATGCCAACGTCACCCCGGCCGAAGAAGGTCCAGCGGAAGCCGCTGATGAGATAGACGATCGGGTTGAACAATGTGATCGTCCGCCAGGGTTCGGCCAGCATGTGGATCGAGTAGAAAGCGCCGCCCAGGAAGGTCATCGGCATGATGACCAGCAGCGGGATCACCTGAAGCTGCTCGAAGCTCTGCGCCCAGATGCCCAGGATGAAGCCAAAGAGGCAGAAGCTGATCGCGATCAGCACCATGAAGGCGATCATGGCGAACGGGTTCGCCACATGGATGTCTACAAAGAGATGGGCGGTGGCAAAAATGATAAGCCCAACGGTCAGCGATTTGGTCGCCGCCGCGCCGACATAGGCAATGATCGTTTCCGTCGCGGAGACCGGGGCGGAGAGCAGTTCGTAGATCGTCCCGGTGAATTTGGGCATGTAGATGCCGAAGCTGGCGTTGAAGATGCTTTCAGTGAACATCGACAGCATGATGAGGCCTGGGACGATGAAGGCCGCATAGGGGATGCCGTCAATCTCCGTCATCCGCGAGCCGATCGCGCCGCCGAATACCACGAAATAGAGCGAAGTGGTGATGACCGGGACCATGAGGCCGGTCAGCAGGGTGCGGCGGAAGCGATTCAGTTCGAAGAAATAGATCGACTTGATCGCGTGGAGGTTGAGGCCGCTCATGCCACCTTCTCCTGATGGACGAGGCTCACAAAAATATCCTCCAGGCTACTCTGTTCGGTGTTGAGGTCCTTGTAGGCGATGCCTAGTTCGCCGAGCGTGCGCAGCAGCGAGGACACGCCCGTGCGCTCCGCCTGGGTGTTGAAGATATATTCGATCTCCTGCCCCTCATTCTTCAGCGTCACCTCCCAATCGGCCAGTTCCGGCGGAACGGCGGCGAGCGGTTCGGCGAGGACAACGGTCAGCGTCTTCTTGCCGAGCTTCTTCATGAGCGCGGCTTTTTCCTCGACCAGGATCAGTTCGCCATTGTTGATGACGCCTACGCGATCCGCCATCTCCTCCGCTTCCTCGATATAATGGGTGGTGAGGATGATAGTGACGCCCATCTCGCGCAGTTGCCGCACAAGCAGCCACATGTCGCGGCGCAGTTCCACATCGACGCCTGCGGTCGGCTCGTCGAGGAACAGGACGCGCGGTTCGTGCGACAGGGCCTTGGCGATCATCACCCGGCGCTTCATGCCGCCAGACAGTTCCAGGATCTTGGAGTTGCGCTTGTCCCAAAGCGACAGGTCGCGCAGGACCTTCTCGATAAAGGCGGGATTGCGCGGCTTGCCGAAGAGACCCCGGCTGAACGTCACCGTATCGATCACCCGCTCGAACGCGTCGGTGAACAGTTCTTGCGGGACAAGGCCGATCGTCGAGCGGGAGCCGCGATAATCGCGGACGATGTCATGGCCCGCGACCGTAACCGTGCCTCTGGTCGGATTCACATTGCCGCAGATGATGGAGATCATCGTGGTCTTGCCGGCGCCATTGGGACCGAGCAGGGCGAAAATCTCGCCTTCCTCTATCTCAAGATCGACATGCTTGAGCGCGACGTGCCCGGATGCGTAACTTTTCGTCAGACCAGATATTTTAATGATGGATGCCACGCGGCGTACCCCCTGTCGCTGTGGTGCCAAGGTAGGACTGGAACGCTGCATTGCAACAGGGCAGGCGGACGCTATCGTCCCCCTGCCCCATGGCTTCGCACGATTATTCGGCCGTGATTATTCGACCGTGCGCGTCGGCCGGACGATCAACTCGTTCACATCGACGTCCGCCGGCTGCCCAACGGCGAAGGCGATCGAGCGGGCAATGGCGTCCGGCTTGATGGCGATGGCGCGATAATCGACCATGGCGGCGGCGGAGCCTTCATCGGTGATCGTGTTCGCCAGCTCCGATTCGACGACGCCGGGAGAAATGATGGTCACGCGGATATCGTCATGTTCCAGCCGCAACCCTTCCGACAAAGCGCGGACGGCGAACTTGGTCGCGGAATAGACGCCGCAGGTCGGCCAGACACGATGGCCGCCGATGGACGAGATATTGACGAACTGGCCGGACCCCTGCGCCTTCATGCGCGGAAGGGCGGCGGCGATGCCGTAGAGAACGCCTTTGATATTGACGTCCACCATCCGGTCCCATTCGTCCACCTTCAGCGCCACATAAGGCGAGAGCGGCATGACCCCGGCATTGTTGACGAGAACGTCGATCCGGCCGAACGCATCGACGGCGGCGACGATGAACCGTTCGAAATCGTTGCGGTCGGTGACGTCCAGCGCCTGGAAGCGCGCCGTGCCGCCCGCAGCCTCGATTTCCGCAACCAGCTTCTCCAGCCGGTCGGTGCGGCGCGCGCCCAGCATCAGCTTCGCGCCGCGCTCCGCGAGCAACCGGGCCGTCGCTTCGCCAATGCCGCTGCTCGCGCCGCTGATGGCGATCACCTTGCCCTGAATGTCGTTTGCCTGAATGTCCTGCATTGAAAGTCTCCCGTCTGTGGACCGGATCACCCATGATCCCGATGCCTCTCACTGGCCCGAAACATGCAGATACCGGTAGAAAGCTCCTCCGGGATGATTGCACGATCCTCCAAGGTCGTTCCAAAGCAGGTGACGAAGGGAGGCTGGGAGACTATAAAGATCGCGGAAATTTGGGAGACAGGCGCGATGGCGCACATACAGCTTGCCGATGCGATTGCACGATATACCGAGACGGACGGTATTCAGGATACGCACATCCCCCGCCTGACGTTGGTCAAATGGTCGCGGACGGGAGAGCCGATCCACATGCTGCAGCGCCCGGCCGTCTGCATCATCGCGCAGGGCCGCAAGCAGGTCATGTCGGGAGACCAGGTTCTGACCTATGGCCCGGACGCCTATCTGGTCGCTGCGCTGGATGTGCCTATTACCGGGATGGTCACGCAGGCGGAGACCAATGCGCCCTATTTATGCTTCTGCCTCTATCTCGACCCCGCCATATTGTCCGAAGTCGTGCTGACGCTGCCGAACCGCGCCGAGGCGATATCGGGGAGCGGATCGGCCCTCTCGCTTCACGATATTACCCCCGAACTGGCGGATTGCGCGACCCGGATGGTGACGTTGCTAGGAGATGAGCATGCGGCCCCGATGCTGTGGCCGCTGGCCGAGCGGGAACTGCTCTACCGGCTGCTGACTGGCCCACAGGGGCAGCAGATGCTGGCCATAGCCTCCCCCGACAGCCCCATGGGTCAGATCGGTCGCGTGGTCGGATGGCTGAAGCAGCATTTCAACGAGCCGTTCAGCGCGGGGCATCTCGCCAGCAAGGCCGGCATGAGCCTCAGCAGCTTCCATCAGCATTTCAAGGCGATCACGGCGATGAGTCCGCTGCAATATCAAAAGCAGCTGCGCCTGCAGGAGGCGCGGCGGCTGATGCTGTCGAGCCATATCGATTCGGCGGACGCGGGGTTCCGGGTCGGCTATGACAGTCCGTCCCAGTTCAGCCGCGAATATAGTCGCCTGTTCGGCACCCCGCCGGTCCGCGATATGGGCAGGCTGCGCGCCCGCCCGGACATGCCGATGATGATATAGGCTGGCCGAAGCTCAGGCGGCCGTCATCCTGACGCAGTTCTTACCCGCCCGTTTCGCCCGGAACATGGCGGCGTCGGCCCCGGCGATCAACTGATCGGGCGTCGTATCCCCGCCAGGCATAAGCGTAAGGACACCGAAGCTGCCCGTGATCGGCCAGCTCTTCCCTTCCCCCATGTTGGCCAAGGCGACGCGGACGCGCTCCACGGCTGTGCGGGCATGATCCGGCGTCAGGCTGGGCATGAGGATGGCGAACTCGTCTCCTCCTAGCCGCGCCACGACATCGCCGGGGCGTATCGTCGTTTCGAGCAGGCGCGCCACTTCGATCAGGCACGCATCGCCTACGGGATGACCCTGCGCATCGTTGATCCGCTTGAAGCCGTCCAGATCGAGATAGGCGGTGCCCAGCCCCCTCCCCGCCTTGGCGGCGCGGCTAATTTCTCGGCTGACGCGCTCCACGAAGCCGCGACGGTTGAGGAGGCCGGTCAGCGGATCGCGCATCGCATCGGCATGCGCCTTGCGGATTTCCGACAGGTCCTCGATCACCGAGACGCAGAAATCGGGCGCGCCGCGAGAGTCCCGGACGAGGGCGACGGTCAGGTTGACCCAGACGACGCTATCGTCAGGGCGCAGGTAGCGCTTTTCCATGACGTAGCGGTCGATATCCCCCTTCAGCAGGCGGCGGAAATGCATGAGGTCAGCGTCAAGATCGTCGGGATGGGTGATCTTCTGGAAGCCGTCCTGCATCAACGCGTCCCTGCCGTAGCCGGTGATGCGGGCGAATTGCTCGTTGACCATCAGGAAGCCGCCTTCCGGCGACACATGGGCAATGCCGACGGGCGCCTGGGAGAAGGTCGCGTCGAAGCGGCGCTGCGCATCATCGAGCGCCCGCCGCGATCGGCGCGCCTCTTCCCTGGCCTGCAACGCGACATCTGCAAGGCGGCGCACGATGGGGTCGGCGATCCTGCCGCGGGTTGCTGCCAAAAGCGTCGCGATAGAATCCGGATCCCGGATCAGGGCGCCCTTGGAAGTCCGGCTTTTTGGCCTTGTCCGGCGCTTGAGGGGGTGGGCTGGTGTTGGCATTATCTCTCGAAACATATTTCCGGTCGCGCTTGGCTGGCTGGGCGCTTGTTGCACAAGGCGGGTAAATGCCGCGTTACCCGTGATCGAAATCATGCGGCGATTCCCTGCGGCGCGGAAAGGCGCTAACAGCGGACGATGACCAACATCCTGAACATCGCGCGATCCATTCTGGGCCAGCCCTGGCAATGGCGCGGGGCGGGTGCGGACGGACGCGATCCGGGATTCCAGCCCGACGATCTGATTACACAATTGCTGCTCGCGCGCGGATGCCCCCGCGAGGGACTCGACCAATATCGCACCCCAACGATTCGCGCCTTCATGCCCGATCCCGGTATTTTCCAGGATATGGAGCGTGCGGCGGCGCGCATCGCGGATGCGGTTCAATCGGGCGAGTCCGTCACGATTTTCGGCGATTATGACGTGGATGGAGCGACAAGCGCCGCGCTGCTCGTTCGTCTGCTGCGCGATCTGGGTCTTGCCGCGCGCAGCTATATCCCAGACCGGTTGATGGAGGGCTATGGCCCGTCGGGTGAGGCGCTGGTGCGGCTTGGCGCGGAAGGATCGACGCTGATCGTCACGGTAGATTGCGGCGCGCAGGCGTTCGAGGCGCTGGAGATGGCCCAAGCCGCAGGCGTCGATGTCGTCGTCGTCGACCATCACAAATGCGCAGCTACCCTTCCCCTCGCCTATGCACTGGTCAACCCAAACCGGCTGGACGAGAGCCGCGAAGGCGCGACCCATGGCCATCTGGCGGCGGTGGGCGTTGCCTTCCTGCTGGGCGCGGCGCTGATCCGGGCGTTGCGGCAGCGGGGATGGTTTGACACGCGGACAGAGCCGCGCCTGATCGACCTGCTCGATCTGGTGGCGCTGGGCACGGTGGCGGACGTGGCGCAGTTGCGCGGGCTTAACCGCGCCTTCGTGGCGCAGGGGCTGAAGGTGATGGCGCAGGGGCGCAATATCGGCCTGTCGGCGCTGAGGGAGGCGAGCCGGCTGACCCGCGCGCCGCTGTGCCACGACCTCGGCTTTGCGTTGGGGCCAAGAATCAACGCTGGCGGGCGGGTGGGCAAGTCCGATCTGGGCGTCCGCCTGCTGACCACGCAGGATGCGGAGGAAGCGCGGGAGATCGCGCAGGAACTTGATCGGCTGAACGAGGAGCGGCGTGCGATCGAAACCCAGGTGCAGATCGAGGCGGAGGCCCTGTCCGCCGGGCAGCATAACCGCGCGGTCGCCGTCATCGCAGGACATGGCTGGCATCCCGGCGTCATCGGCATCGTGGCGGGACGGATGAAGGAGAAGCTCAGCCGGCCGGCCATCGTCATCGCGATCGATGCGGACGGCATCGGCAAAGGCTCCGGGCGATCGGTTAGTGGCGTCGACCTTGGCGCGGCGGTGCTCGCAGCCAAGGACAGCGGCCTGCTGGTTGCGGGCGGCGGACACGCCATGGCTGCCGGGCTGACAGTGGCTGCGGACAAGATCGATGCCTTGGCGGAGTTTCTCGATGAACGGCTGCAGGCCGATGTCACGCGCGCGGCGGAGGGGCGAGCGCTGTTGATCGACGCCGTGCTCAACCCCGGTGGCATCAATCCCGATTTCGTGAACGCGATCGATGCGGGCGGCCCCTATGGCACGGGATGGCCAGCGCCCCGCATCGCCGCAGGGCCGATGCGGGTCATTAAGGCCGATGTCGTCGGCAACGGCCATGTGCGGGCCATATTGTCGGGGGATGACGGCCGGTCGATCAAGTCTATCGCCTTTCGCCAATCGGAAAGCCCGCTTGGCCAGGCACTGCTGGGCGCAGGACCGGATCGCCGCCTATGGGTAGCGGGTCGCGCGAAGATCGATGACTGGGGCGCCCGCCCTGCCGCTGAACTGCATCTGGAAGACGCCGCTTGGGTAAATTGACAGTATCCTTATGGGATATTGAAGGCAGCGTGCTGAAATTACCGAACTTTGTCCCGGTACACTTCATAGATAGTTGGTGACCCCAACGGGAATCGAACCCGTGTTTCAGCCGTGAAAGGGCCGCGTCCTAACCGCTAGACGATGGGGCCACGGTGACGGCTTACGCCATCATGCCGGGGACGAGGGGGCCTTAAGGGCTTGGATTGGGACGGTCAACCCCCCGCCGGCCACCAAGGGCATTGTGATGGCGAACTGCTTAGCAATTTGACGGAGCGATCGGCTGTTGAGCGCCGCCCGCAACCCATCGATACCTGCTGGTTCGACCGCACCAGCCCCCGCTCATCCCCAAGAATGATCATTTCCAGTTCGGCCGCCGACACCTTGAAATGCCTGTAACTTCCAGTCCGTGCCTTCCAAGCACCAGACCGACAGAAATCGGCCGCGGACATTATGGACGGTTTGGTTGATTCGACATCGACCAGCAGATTGCCGGCGAGGATTCGGGTATTGGAAACAGGCTCAATAGCAGCATCCGCCTGCGCCTTGAAATCGTGGAAAATGGACAGCCTGTTTACGATCTTGTCGATGAAGACCGTCTTGCTGTCGATCACGCCTGTGGAATGGCAATACATCAGATGATCCGACAGCATTTCGGTCAGGGTCGGCACATCGCCGGACAGCACGGCCTGCGCGCGCCGCGCCTCTAACCGCTCCATTTCCGCCAAGACATTATTGCCAGCGCCCGTCATCACACGGAATCCGCATCCACAGGAGAGCCATCTGCGGCCGTCAGCGGCCCAAGAAGTTGCGGCCTGATGGGCCAGAATACGTCGATTTCCAGCACATCATCCAATGCAACGGCCTCATGCCAGGCGTTGGGCGGAAAATGTACGACGTCCCCCGGGCCTACGATAAAGCCATCCGGCTCCTCGTCCGTCCAGAACTCCAAGCGACCGGAAATCATGTAAGACCATTGTTCTTCCGGATGATTGTGCCGTGGCACTTTGAACCCCTTATCCAATCGGACTTCCATGATCTGCGTGCCGGCTCCCACGATGGGCCGCCGCACCAATCCTTCGATCGGCGGTCCCAAGGTGGGTTGATCTTCCAGACGGAAATGGCGAATTTTCATCTCGGTCATACATTCTCCCGATCGGTTCAGGCTGACAGAAGGTTGGCGGCGGCAAACTGCGCCATCGTCGTCGCAAAGGAGCGTTCGGCGGCGTCCTCGAGTGACAGGCTTCGATGCGCGTTGGACACCATCTCTATCCCATAGACGCCCTCATATCCTGTCTCGGCGACACATCGCAGGAAACGCGGCACATCCAGTTCGCCTTCGCCGGGCAATTTCCGATTGTTGATGGTGTCCTCAAACACCGTGCCGACCATCTGGGCCATTGCGTCGTCAACTTCGACCGCGTTGATCAGGCCCGCCGGAAGGCGCAGAATATCCTCATAGGCGATACCGGACCGGTGAAGGTGCCAGATATCGATCAGCAGGCCGGCATTGGGTTCGCCAGCGCCTGCCGCCAGAGCTTGCGCCGTTGCGAGATCGGACACTCCCGTGCCAGGCACCAACTCCAATGTAATCAGCGTGCCCGATCTTGCAGCTTCACGCGCCAGCCGCCCATATTCCTCCGCCAGACGCGGCATTGGCCAGGGTTCGCGCACAATCGAAAAGTCCATGCCCCCTTCCGCGTCGCCAATCGTCTTGATCTTGGCCACGCCGAGTTCCTGCGCAGCCTGGAGCATCAGCCGACGGTTTGCGTCGGAAGCCGCACGCCGATCGCCATCGGCGAACCAGTCGGTAAGCACTTCCAACTCGATATATGCGAGGCCCGCATCCGCCAGAATGCGCCTTATGCCGGCATAGCCATAGCGATCCACATTGTGGACGAGGTCGCTGGTTTCGATGCCGATGCCGACAAAGCCCGTCCGGGCGGCTGCGTCTGCGCGCGCCACAAGGTCGAACCGTGCGGGCGCATCGCTGGCGAACGGGATGAGGTCGCCGGCGAGCGTAAAATAGGATGCTACCAGTTGGGGCGCTTTGCTCATGCCTCACATCTCTCCCAAAGCTATTGCACGCGCGCGATATCCCGGCCCGTGATCAAAACCCGACCTGATCGCCACCCTTAAGCTGTAGTATCTCGCGCGCTTCGTCAGGCGTTGCGACTTCCAGTCCAAGGCCTTCGATGATCTGGCGCACCATCGTGACCTGGGCAGCGTTGCTTTCGGCAAGTGTGCCCGCGCGCAGCCAAAGACTGTCCTCAAGTCCAACGCGGACATGCCCGCCCATCGATGCCGCCATGGCGGCGACACGCATCTGGTTCGAACCGGCCGCCAGCACGGACCAGCGATAGTCGCTTCCGAACAGGCGATCGGCGGTCCGCTTCATATGCATCACATCGTCCGGATGCGCGCCTATGCCGCCCAGAAGGCCAAAACAGGTCTGGATGAAGAGCGGCGCCTGCACCAGCCCCTCTCTCCAGAAATAGTGAAGGTTGTAGAGGTGGCTCGTATCATAGCATTCGAATTCATAGCGCGCGCCGGTGGCGTTCAGCGTCTCCAGCGCATAGCGAATATCCTTGAAGCTGTTCCGGAAAACCAGATCGTCGGAATTGCGTAGCATCGGCTCTTCCCAGTCATGCTTGAAATCCTTGTAGCGTTTCAGCATCGGGAACAGGCCGAAGTTCATCGACCCCATATTCAGGCTGGCGACTTCCGGCCGCCATATCTGGGCAGGTCTCACCCGCTCCTCAACCGGCATGTAGGGAGATCCACCGGTAGTGAGATTAATCACCACGTCTGACGATTGTTTGATCACCTTCAGGAAGGGTTCGAAAGCTTCCGGGCTTTGGTCGGGCTTGCCGGTTTCCGGATCGCGCGCATGGAGATGAACGATCGCGGCGCCCGCCTCAGCCGCGCCCAACGCGCTTGCCGCAATTTCACTGGCAGTGACCGGAAGGTGAGGCGACATCGACGGCGTGTGGATCGAGCCCGTGATCGCACAGCTGATAATCACTTTGTTACCGGGCATCATATTTCCTCAGCATCGGTCCGTCATGCCGCCGCCAAGGCTAAAATCATGCGGTTGAACTTTGAAAAAAGCGCCGGGCAACTGGCCATATCGTCGCCCGGCGCATCAGGAGGGTCAGAAGCGCAGCGAGACCGATACGCCGTAGGTCGCCGGCATCGCGGTCAGCCGGTAGATCGAGTCAAAGGACTGGGTGGCGTTGGTCCAGTAATATGTGTTGAAGATATTCTTGCCCCACAGCCATGCTTTCCATCCGCCTGTGTCGGAGCTGATGCCGATCTGCCCGTCGACAGTGGTGTAGGCCTTGATGTCAAACGCATCGCCAGGGACCTTCACGCCAGGCTTTTGGGTGGAGTCGAGATCAACCAACGAAATCTGTTCCGGACGAGCGAACAAGCCGATGGTCTTGCTCTGGTACAGCATGCTGGCGCCGAAGAAGACATTGAGATCGGTCGTGATCGGCGTTTCGTAATCGAACGACGCGTTGAGGTTCCACTTGGGCGTGTTCGGGAAAGGCAGACCCTTATAATTGATCTGGTTGCCGACGGGATCATAGAAGCCATCGGTATCGCCCGTAACCTTTGTATTGGTGTAGGTGCCGGCAAAGTTGAAGTTCAGCCCACGGGTTGGCGCGACCTGCAACTGCGCCTCTGCACCATAAACGCGCGACTTAGGAATATTCAGCAGTTTGTCGAGAACACCGAATACGCCGAGCTGATCAAGGATACGACCACGCAGCTGCTTGTTGCGATAGTCGTTATAGAAGCCCGCAACATTCAGCTGGACTTTGCGATCCAGAAGGCCTGCCTTTATGCCTGCTTCATAAGCGAGGATGGATTCCTGCTTGACCGGCTCCAACTGGCTGTTTGCACCGACATTGACCGCCGGATAGCCGCCCGATTTGTAGCCACGCGAGACATTGGCATAGATCAGCGTCGTCGGCGTAGCCTTGAAGTCGACGCCAAGACGCCAGCTGATATTGTCCTGCTTCAACGTGTTCACGAAGAGGCCAGGCGCCAGATACTGGCCGCTTGGCAGGCTGGCATCCAGCACTACGTTCGACGAAGTACAAGCGCCCGGCTGAATGTTGGGGGCTGGCGCACCCGGCCCATTCACTGCACCCAGAACGATGTTGAAGGCGGCCGCCTGGACTCCGTCACCATAGTCCGTCGTGCAGCCGGTGTAGCTACGCCGATCTTGGGTGTAGCGAGCGCCTGCATGCAGGGTCAGTCTGTCGGCTAAGGTATAGTCGACATTACCGAACACCGCGATGTCGCGAATAGGCGAACGGAAGAATGCGCCGGAGTCTGTATTGTCGAGGAAGCCCACGAAGATCGACGACTGATCGACATAATAGCGGTTATATTCCTGAACCTTGTGACGGTCATAGTTCCCGCCGAGGATGAACTTCAGCTGGTCGAAATCGCCGGCCAACCGGACTTCCTGGCTGAAAGATCGCGCCTTTGATGTATCGCCGATCGAGAAGTTCGAAAGCGCGCTTCCGTCAACATCGATGCCGTAATCTTGCTTATACCGGCTGAGGGAGCTGAGCGAGGTCAGGACCAAGCCGTCGGTCAGGTCGTAATCAACGCGCACCGAAGCTTGGAAGAAATTATCGTCACGCTTCAGGTCTTCCTGCTTGCCGACGGAGGCCGGCAGTCGATCGTTGTTCAGGAAGGCGTCCCAGTTGGCCGCGCGGGCGTTGCGCGGCGGCGTGGGATACCGGCTGTACGGAACATAGGGCGCGGTCGCCTGCAGCGGGAAGGAATAGAGGAGCTGCGCAGCCTGGGTGTCGGAATGATCAAACCAGCCGTTAATGTTAAACGTGACCTTCAGGTCATCCGTCGGCTCCCATTCAGCAATCAAGCGTCCAGCAAAGCCGCGCTTCGCGCCAAGGGAGTTCTGGTAATTCCGGCCGAGCGTCACGGGCGTCAGCGGAGACGAAGGATCGGCGAGATCGCTGTAAACCACTCCTGGCTGGCCATTGATCCATTTGTTGGTCTGCCAGCCAGACGAATGTATGCCCATCACACTCAGGCGCGCCTTGAGGGTATCAGTCAGGCGACCGCTGATGAAGGCGCTGCCCTGAATGGCGTTGAAGCGGCCATAGCTCATGTCCATGCCGGCCTTGAGATCTTCCGTCGGCTTGGCAGCGATGAAGTTGATGGCGCCAGCCGTCGAGTTCTGGCCAAACAGGATGCCCTGCGGCCCCTTCAGGACTTCAACCCGCTCCAGATCGAGCGTCGGAAACCGCGCCTCCATTGGGAAGGCGAGCGGCACTTCGTCGACGTAAAGCGCAACAGTGGATGCCGAGCCAACGGTGGAGTCCTGGAAACCGATGCCGCGAATGGCGAACACGGGCGCGCCGCGCGGGGCCTCCGTGAATGTCAGACCGGTAACAACCTTCTGCAGTTCGCTCGGAGCGGCAACGCTCTTCGTGACCAGCGCTTCACCGGAAATCGCGGTGATGGACATGCCAACGCTATTTGCCGACTCCGACCGCTTCTGAGCGGTTACGACGATGTCCTGAATGCCGCCGGATTGGTCATCCTCGGCAGAGGCGCCGCCGGTTGCCTGAGGCGCGGCCTGACCGGTCGATTGCGCGGCGGCTTGACCCGCAGCGATCCCGATTGAACAGGCGACGAATGACGCGCCCATTACGAGCTTTGTTCGGATTTTCATTTCCCTCTCCCCTATTTTCAAAACTCTTTGGGGCCTCAAGACTGGTTCGCAGTCCAGCAACACCGAGTATATGCATTTGGTGGGATGATGCGTAGGCGATACATTCCAAATGGTCAATAACATTATTTTTGATTGCCTATGCTTCACGCCTCAGTCCGCACGGGTTCGAGCTTTAATGAGAATGATCCTGATTGCGACGCGGCATCTGGAGAAGAGTATCGCCACGAAAATGGATTTTACATTAAAATATTGATATAGAATGTTTTATACCGATTTTTCTTATTACGAGATTACCTTTCAGATTCAAATCCCAAGCAAATTGCGGCCAATCCCCGATATATGAGATTGCAAAAATGCGGCAAGGAGGGCAAGATTCCAGCGATCAAGCAATTCAAAACACCTAAGCGTTTGGTCAATTTTTCTAAAGTGCATATACTGTCGAAACGCCTGCCCAAGAGCCGGCTCGCCAACATCTCTTTTCGATAACATTTTTGGAGCAATCGCCGTGAAACTCGCTCGCTACTGTATTGCAGATAAGCTTCACCTTGGTGTTGTCGACAAAGACCACATTATCAGCCTGAGCCGCATCGGCATTGAAACAACCAGCATGCTGGACATCATCGAATCCGGACCAGACATGCTCGAACGGATCGCTGGCGAAACTGCCGGCATCGACGATGGAACCGCGATCGAAGCGGTCGAATTGCTTGCTCCGCTCCGTCCCCGCAAATTCCTTGGCTTAGGCATGAATTACCGCCGTCACGCCGATGAAGCCCGGAAGCTCGGAATAGCGGTTCCTGACAATCAGGTCTGGTTCAATAAGCAGACATCCTGCATCAACGCCCCATTTGGGGGAATTGAGCCCGGCGTCACCGAGAAGCTGGATTATGAAGTAGAACTTGGCGTTGTCATGGGTCGCACCACCAAGTCGGTAAAGTCGCCTGACGCATATGCGCACATTTTTGGCTATCTTATTGTCAATGACATCTCTGCCCGGGACTGGCAGTTTCATTCGCCAACATTCACCCTAGGAAAATCATTCGATACGCATGGGCCGATTGGTCCCTGGATCGTCACAGCGGACGAAATCGGCGAAGATCCCAAGGTAAATATTCGCTCACTGGTCAATGGCGAAGTGCGGCAGAGCAGCAATACGGACGAGTTTATCCATTCGATCGGCGATCAGATCGAATATCTTTCCACAGCCTTCACATTGGAGCCGGGCGATATTCTTAGCACGGGAACGCCTGAGGGCGTCGGCGCGGCAATGAATCCGCCCCGTTTCCTCATTCCCGGCGATGTCGTCCGATGCGAGATTGAGGGAATCGGAGCCATAGAAAACCGCATTGCGGGGTAAGATCGATCCCGACAACAATGCATCCGGAATATATGCCATAGGCTATATGGGCGTAAAACGAGTTGCGCGCCTGTGAGCCAAGTTCTACCCTCATATACAAACAGAAATGAACCAAGTGGTAAGTATGGCAGATTCCGATCCCTCTTCGACACCGGCTCTTTCCGAGCCTGGCAAACCCAAAATGCCCGCAGAGCCGGTGCGCAAAGCGAAAAGCGGCAGGATTGCCGTCAGACTTGAGAAGCAGGAACAGAATCCCATCAAGGTCGGCCAAAAGGCCAAGACCGCTGTCCGTAAGCATAATAATCAACGTGGCGCAGATGTGCGCAACAGGATCTTGACGGCGGCGCTCGAATGTTTTGGAGCGTTCGGCTTCGAAGGCACGTCGACGCGGGCGGTCGCGGAACGTGCCTCTGTGACCCACACCTTGGTTCTGTACCATTTCGAATCCAAGGATCAGCTGTGGATCTCAACGATGGACGCGGCCCTCTCCGGCTATACCAAGGAGATGGAAGAGCATCTGACAGAAGCCCTGGGAACGAGCGCCACAGACAGGCTGAGGACGTTCATTTCACAGTTCATCCGCATGTCCGCCGCTAAGCCGCAGATGCACCGCATTCTGACCATGGAAAGCAACCAGGGCACGTCGCGCATCGACTGGGTGATCGAAAATTATCTGCGCAAACATTTCGAATTGGTGCGGAACCTGATCCGGGATGGGCAGGAAGAAGGCACGGTGCGGCAATGCGATCCTGCGCGTCTCTATTACATGATTATCGGCGCGGGCGGCACGCCCTTCACCGTCTCAACGGAATATAAGGCACTGACCGGCCGCGATGTTTTCTCCGAGACCGAAATACTGCGGAATATCGCATTTCTGTACGAACTGGTCTTCATCGAACCGATCTGAAAAAGCGGTCCGGTGCCGGGTCAGGACTCGAAGGTGATGACCGCACGGCCCGACAATTTGCCCTCGCGCAAATTCTGATACGCCGTCTCAACGTCGGCAAAGGAAAATCGCTCGACGTCGATGCGTAGAAGGCCGCGAGCAGCCAACTCGCATACCTCGCGCAGGTCGGCGCGTTTGCTGCCTAGCGAAATGGCGAATTCGCAACTGGTGGCCATCGATCCCCAGCCGACTTTCAGGGTTCCGAGTTCCATCCCCACCAGCACAATCCGGCCCTGTGGGCGCGATACTCCAGCGGCGGCCTCAAGCGTGCCGTCCGTGCCCACAAAATCGATGATCGCCTCGCAGCCCCGGCCACGGGTTACGTCCATGATTTCCTCGACCGCGCGCGGACCTGACAGGAGCGTGTGATGCGCGCCAAGGTCGCGCGCATGCCGCAAGCGCCCTTCCCCGACATCCATCGCGATGATGGTGGCTCCGGTGAGCAGCTTGAGAAACTGCACGGCGAAGGAGCCTAACCCGCCAATGCCAATGACCAGGACATGAGAGCCGGGCGATAGCCGTTCCTGAACGCTCTTTACGGCCCGATATGCCGTGACGCCGGCGTCGGTCAGCGGCGCAACCGACACCGGGTCCGTCGTCCCGATCGCCAGCAGCTCCTTGCGCGGCACCACAAGGTAGGGCGCCAACCCACCATCGATCCCGCATCCGCGCGTGATAGGCAATGGCCCGACCGAGTTGGTGGTGCAACTCTGCTCGGTGCCGTTCAGGCAGAAATCGCAATGGCCGCAAACCTGCATATGATGCACAACGACGGCGTCGCCCTCGGCAAGGTCGGTCACCCCCTGCCCCAGTTCATGCACGACGCCGGCATTTTCATGGCCCAGCGTGTAGCCGGCCTTCAGCCAATCCGAATAGGGCGCGCCCTCCATCATATCGAGGTCGGAACGGCAAAGCCCCGCGCCCTTCATCTGGAGAACGACTTCCCCTGGCCCGGCTACGGGCTTTGGAACATCCGCAAATTCCGGGGGGCGGCCCCATTCGACGATGCGATAAGCCTGCATGGACTATCAGCCGACAGGCACGTCGGCAGCAAAGCGACGTCCGACAAGCGCGGTTTCCACCGCAACCGTATCCAGGAACTCGACGATCTCTGTGACCTGCTCGCCCCGCGTGCGCAACACGAAGCAATAGGGGTCCTGAACATAGGGCCCGTGGGGGCCGACGCCGACTACCTTGGCGACCACGACCGCGCGCTCTCCTTCAGCGATAATCTCGTAAACGGACATCTTCGCCGGCTCTTTGAAGGTCGAGAGCAGCGGGATCATGTCGGTGAGCAATTGGCCCTTGGTATATTTGCGCGACAGCACCGTGTCGCCGATGATCGTCCAGGTGGCATCCTCGCTAAGCGATTCAAAGCCGCCCATGAAATCGCCATCACACAGCTTGCCGAAAAATTTGGCGGCCACTTCCTTGCTCTTGGTCATCAGGGCATTCCTCTCACAGAATAGGGATTGGGGTTATGCGAACGGGCTTGGGCCCTTAATGATCTCAATACCGTGCGGATAAGGCGAAAAAGGCGCGCGTGGCTGCTTGTGCAGTTCCACCGCCATGGCAACATGGGCGAGCGCCAGGACCAACTGGAACAGCCGAGCATCCGCGCCTTCCAGCGTCTCGAGCAGCTTGGGTTGGAGATATTTGAGCGCGGCGTCCGTCCGACTGACCATGATGTCGTAAAAGGCCTGGATTTCCTCCATAGGCGCCCGGGCGCGCCGATCCCAGCGATCGCCAGGATTAACGCCGGCCCATTGCTCCACCAGAGGCTCCAGGTCTTCAAAGCCTGCCGGCAGGCTGATTGCGTTGGTCATATAGTCAGTCTCTTCTTGAAGGCGTCGTCCCGCTATGCGGATTCAGGCAGTCCGCGTCGTCCCCGGATCCCAGCTCAGCTGCAGCTTGTTCACCGTGCCGACAAACCCGCATCCATAGGATATCGTGGTGCCCGGGGTTACGTCGAAGTCCGGTATCCGCTTCAGCCATTCCTCCATGGCAATCCGGATTTCCGTGCGCGCCAGATGCGCGCCGGGGCATTTGTGGATGCCATTGCCGAAGGTCGAATGCTCGCAGACCTCACGTTCGAAATCGACCTTCATCGGGCAGCTATTCTGCGTTTCATCAAGGCCATGCAGTTCCGTGGGCAGGATGATCATATCACCCTTGCGCATAGTCACGCCTTCAAACTCCATATCCTCGCTAACCTCACGCCCGTCGTTGATGATCGGGTGCCGGCGGAGCATTTCTTCCACGGCGCGGTCGATGAGGTCGGGATTGTCCACGAGCTGGCGGCGGACGTCCTTCTCTCTGGCGAGCGTTAGGAAAATGAAGCTGAGCATGTTCACAACGGTGTCGACGCCGCCGACGAGAACCTGCGCGCACAGTTCGGCGGCATCCTTGTCGCTTAAGGGCTCGCCATCAACCTTGCCATTCACGATGTTGGTGATGAGGTCGTCGGCTGACCCGCCACGCCGCGCCTTGGTCACAGGCGCCATATATCCCACAAGCGCGCCAATGGCGTCGTGATAGTCCATCGTCCCGTCGGGCCGGGTCGTCTGGTCCACCCAATATTTGATTTGAGCGGCGTCGGCGATCGGAAGATCGACCATGTCCATGAAAATATGGACCGGCAAAAGCTCGGCGAAATCCTCCGAGAAGTCACAATGTCCCTTCTCGCGAAAGCTCTCGATCAGGCTCACTGTCTTGGCGCGAATGACATCGGCGAGTTCCGCCACACCCTTGGGCGACAGACCCTTGGTCAGCAGCGCCCGAAAACCGCGATGCTTTGGCGGGTCAATCGTCGAAGGCGGCAGTTGATGGGAATTCTCCTTCGGTACGAAGATGTGGCTGCTGGAAAAGCGTCGATGATCAGCGAAAATATGGCTTATCAGGCGGCCGGATGTTGCAAGCCAATGTCCGCCATTATGGGGTGTCCATACCAAATCGGGGAGCCCTTGATCCTTGAACGCCAGCCAGGCGCCATGAAAATCCTCAGACCCGCCCGGCACATCGAATATGTCCAGATCAACCACGCGATCCATGGCCACATGGTCCGGCTTTCTGGCCAGCGGTTTCAGCAATTCTTGTTCCACGTTTCTCTCCCGGCGGCGTCCCTGATCTGTCAGTCGGATCTACACAATGCCCTGCGTATCAGGGACGGTAACTCTCAATCCATCCAGTTGCTGACTCAGCCGCAACTGGCAGGAAAGGCGTGAATTCGGCCTGACGTCCTCAAGACATTCCAGCAGGTCACGCTCATAATCTTCTGCAGGGTCCATCTGGTTGACCCATTGGTCCTGAACATAGACATGGCAGGTAGCGCAGGAGCAGCCGCCGCCGCATTCCCCGTCAATTCCCGGAACGCCGGCATTGACGGCAACCTCCATCAAAGTCAGACCGGCGCGTGCATCAACCTCGCAGGTCGCTCCCGCAGGCGTCTCAAAAACGACCTTCACCCTCTTCTCCTCGTGCAGCCATCAAGCAGCTTGGGCACAGATTGCCCAATTCCTGACCGTAATGTCAAGATATAACAGGCGCTCTATTTGGTGTTTATGGGTTTTTGCCGCTTATTTCTGATGATTTCTCATTCCGCACCTAAATTTTTGCAATTTTCCTGTCATTATGGTCAATTACAATTGCCTTTACCGCCAAGCTGATTAGACTTGCCCGGTGAGAGATGTGCCGGATGATCCTATTGCAGGTCGATCCGACAAAAAGGAATGGAGAGAAGGACAAAATGGCGGGCAAAACAGTGACAGTGTTCGGCGCAACCGGAACAGCCGGAGGCGGCGTCATGCGCCAGCTTATCAAGGCGGGCTGGACGGTGAAAGCGGTTACGCGCGACACTAAAGGCGACAAGGCCAAGGCCATTGCCGGATCAGGCGCCACGCTCGTCGAAGCGAATCTGGACGACCGTGCATCGATCCGGTCGGCCATTGCCGATTCGGATGCGGTATATCTTTCCGGTCCTTCGCTCCTGAACCGTTGGGACATCGGCCAGGCCGTGCACGGCATCAACGTGGCCGACGCGGTGCGCGAAGTCGGCAACGACCACCTCATCTATCAGTCTGCGCTTGTCGGTGACGCACATGGCGTTCTCAGCGTCGGCTCCAAGCGCGCAATCGAAGAGCGTATCGCCGAGCTGCAGCTGAACGCGACCATTCTTCGCCCAGGCTGGTTCATGGACAACTTCCTGAACTATTTCCCCATCACGGAGGATGACGGCAAGCTGGTGATCGCCATGGCGATGCCGGTGGATAAGGAGAATGGGTTGATCTGCGCCGACGACATCGGCCGCGCAGCGGTAGCCGTTATGGCCGACCCGGCGAAATTCGCTTCAGCGGAGATCGAAGTCGTGTCCGACGTGAAATCCTTCGGACAGATGGCCGCGATTATCGGAGAAGAAATGGGCAAGCCGGCCGTTCCCGTTGAGGTTCCCATTGCGGCGATCGAGGAAAACTGGCCCGAAGGCACCGACCTGTATCGCTGGCTGAGCAGCCGCCCCACGCAGGACAGTGCCGATGAGCTGCGCAGCCTGATTGGCGAAACGACGTCGTTCAGGGCTTGGGTAAAGGCCGTGCTCGTGCCAAAGCTGAAGGCATAGGGAGCACCCCAATACCAGAAGCAAAAAGGGGCGCCGGTGTGAACCGGCGCCCCTTTTTGTTAGCGTTTGCTGTTCAGGCCGCGGTTTCGGCAATCTTCTCCTGGAACACGGCATCCTTGTCGCCGCCATTGTTCCAGATGAATTCCAGCTTGGTGTGCGCGATCTTCCATCCCGCGTCCGTGCGGCGATATTTCCACTGGTAGCGGCCGCCGGACATATAATATTCGGTGGGCTTGGCGGCATCCATGATCCCGGTGAAGATGAGGTTGCCGGTGCCCGTCGCATTATCGCCATCAACCTCAAAATCGAGGTTCGACATCAAATGCTGCATCACCGCATAGACATGGTCCATGCTGCCCTTGCAGGTGTCGTGGATCGTTTGCCGGCCGCGCATATCGCCAAAACCACCGATAAACTCGAACACAGAATCCTCTGTGAAAGTATCCGCCCAATCGGCCCAGTCGAACCGGTCAGCAGTCTTGCAATAGAGGTTCATATGCTCGGCAAGGGCCTGCTTGTCCTCCAATATCTGGATACGCTGTTCCACACCTTGGTCCGCCATTTCCGTTCTCCTTGTACCTGCCATTAGTCCATCATTGGCCCCGCCCCGGATGAGGCGGCGCGCTTCAATCCCATTCCAACAGAACTTCCTCGATATGCGCCACAATTCCACCGGTATATTGGAGCGCGCTGCCCCGCTTGATCCGGAATTCGGGGATGCGCGACAGCCACTCATCCAGTGTCGCCAGCACCTCTGCGCGGGCCAGATGCGCGCCTGGGCACACATGGTTGCCTACGCCGAACGCACTGTGGCGAATGCCCGTGCGCCCGCGTCGGACGTTCAACGGGTCCTCATACACCGCCGGGTCGATGCCATGCAGGCCGGTCGGCACCATGACCATATCGCCTTCCCGCAACTGGACCCCATCGAACATATAATCCTCACGCACGATGCGACCGGTGGTGACGATGCCGAAGCGGCGCAGCAGTTCATTGATGAAGCCGGGGATGTTTTTGGGGTCTTCGGCCAACCAGCGCCGCTCCCCGTCATTCACGGCGAGAAAGGCCATGATGAAGCCCAGGAAGTTGACCACCGTGTCCAAGCCGGCGATCAGCATCTGGGCGCCCATCTCCCGCGCCTCCTGCATGGAGACCGGCCTGCCGTTCACCTCGCCATTGACGATCCGGCTAAGCATGTCGCCGCCAGACCCGCCGCGACGCGCCTCCAGATGCGGATTGAGATAATCATACATGCCCTGCAGGGCTTGCTCATAGGTCATCGTGCCGTCCGGCCGAATGGTCTGATCCGCCAGCCTTTTCAGGCGCGGCGCATCGGCGACCGGCAGGTCGATGATCTCCATGAAGATGCGGATCGGGAAATGCTCGGCAAATTCGGTGGTGAAATTGCACCAGCCGCGATCCTGGAAGGCATCCATCAGTTCGCCGGCGATCGCCCGGAACTTCGGTTCGACCTGATTGACCGACTTGGGCGCCAGACTGCTGTTCAGGATGGTGCGGTAGGGGCGATGTTCCGGCGGGTCGAGCGTTGTGGGAATAATATTGTGCGCCTCGCCGGACGAGCGAGGCACGAAGATCACCCGATTGGAGAAATGCTCAAAGTCACTCAGCACAGCGTTGATCGCGTCCGTTCTCACAGCAATCCAGTGCCCGTCATTTTTGGGCGTCCAGATCAATTGCTGATCGGTGAAGGCATGCACTTTCGACCACGCCTCATGATAGTCGCCCTTGTCCGGGCTGGGCATGTATATGTCGATATCGAACACGCGATCGTCCGGCACATTGTCAGGCCTGCCGGACGTCTTTTCCATAAGGGTCATCGGATCATCCTCAGATTTCCGGGCATGGCTCAGCCTTCGTTGCCGGTCGTCGGCTTCAACGCCAGACCGCCGCTACCGCTGTCCATTGCGTGCCGGATGGCGGGATCGGCGTCGGCCAGTTCGTCGCCGAACATTTCCGCCGTCGTGGCCATCGCCACCAGATCGCCGTCGGCCATCAGCTTGTCAGCATTGGCAGCCCAGTTTTCCGGCGTGCTATCGGTCACGCGAACCGTTGGATAGGCGGCCATGACCATCCGGCCGGCGCGTCCGCCACTTACCTGCCAAGCCTCATTGTTGATATGCGTGTCCTGATGGACCAGCCATGTCACTAGCGCGGAGACATGATCCGGTTGGAAATAGCGCGCCAAGGTTGCCGCGATAGCAGGATCGTCGATGGTGTCGGTGATCCGCGTCTTTGCAGAGGGCAAAATGGTGTGGCAGGTGATGCCATAGTCCTGCCCTTCGATCGCCAGACTGCGCATCAGGCTGAACGTCGCACCCTTCGCCGATCCGTAGCTCGTCAGGCCGGCATTGCCGAGCATGCCGCTGGAAGAGGTCGACACGATCCTGCCAGATCCGGACTTGACCAGATGCGGCCAAGCATGGCGACATACTTCCACGGTCCCGCGATAGTGGATGTCGAAAACCTTGTGCCAGTTCTCCGCCGTCGCCTCGGCCAGCGTCTCGCTGCTCATGACCCCGGCATTATTGACGACGATATCGAGTTGGCCGAACGCGTCGATGGCGTCCTGTATCAGTTGCGGCGCCTGATCGACAACGCTGGTCAGGCTGGCGATGGCGGTGCCGCCCGCCGCATTGATCTCATCCACCACATCCTCTGCGGGGCTGCGTGCGCCGTTGGCGCCGGGCAGGTCATTGACCACCATGCGGGCTCCGCGCGACGCCAGCATGATCGCATGCGACCGCCCCATGCCCCGACCCGCGCCGGTTACGATGGCCACGCGACCGTTAAAATCAAGATTGCTCATTCTGGTCTCTCCAAAGGAAGATATCGATCATTTCCCGGCCGTTGCCGTGCCCTGGGGCAGCGCATAGGCAATCACATAGTCACCCGCTCCGCTGAGCAGCGGCGCATTGCCGCCCGCCGCGATAACGATGAACTGACGGCCTGTTTTCGGGCTGGTGTAAGTCATTGGCGCTGCATGCCCACCGGCCGGCAGAACGGCGTGCCACAACAGCTTGCCAGTCGCCGTCTCAAACGCCCGGATGGCCTTTTCCTGCGTTGCCGCGATGAAGGTCAGGCCCGAGCGCGTCGTCAGAGACCCTCCGGAATTCGGCACGCCCATCGGGATCGGCAGGTGCGCCGCTATACCCATCGGCCCGCTATCCGCGCCGGTGCCCAGGGGCTTTTCCCAGACGACCTTGCGCGTCTTCAGGTCCACCGCCGCGATCTTGCCGAACGGCGGCTGCGTGCATGGCACATTGAGGGAAGACAGGAACGCCCCGGTGAAGACCGCGAAGGGTGTGCCGATCTGCGCAACCGGCTGTCCGACATGGATGCCGCCATTCTTCGACGCAACCAACCCTTCCGCTTCCTTCGAGTTGCGCGGAACCAGCCGGGTGTAGTTGGCGATGCGGCTGTAGTTGGCGATCATCAGCTTGCGTTCTGGGTCCACCGACACGCCGCCCCAGTTGATGCCGCCAAGATAGCTGGGATAGGTGATGGTCGGCTTCACGCCCGGAGGAGTCATCGGCCCTTCGTAGCGCGCCTCGTCAAATTTGATGCGGCACCACATCTGGTCGATAGGTGTCAGGCCCCACATCTTGCTGGCCGTCCACACAGTCGCGTCGAAGGACGGCATCCCCGTCGAGAAAGGCTGTGTCGGAGACAGGTGATCGCCCTGCGCAGCGCCCTGCGGCACGGCGCGCTCCTCGACATTGGCCAGCGGCTTTCCGGTGCGGCGGTCCAGAAGGAATACCTGCCCGCGCTTGGTCGCCTGGATCAGCGCCGGAACCGTCCGGCCGCCGATTGGCAGGTCCACCAGGGTAGGCTGCGCGGACACGTCATAGTCCCATACGTCATGATGCGACGTCTGGAACGTCCAGGCTTCCTGACCCGTCTCGATATTGAGAGCCACGACCGATGCGGAATATTTCTCCGATCCCGGCGAACGATGACCGCCCCAATAATCCGGCGTCGAATTGCCCGTGGGCAGGAAGACCAGCCCCAGCGTCTCGTCGCCGCTCATTGGCCCCCAGCTGTTGGCCGTGCCACGGGAATAGGTCTTGCCGGCTTCCGGCTCGCCATGCTCGTTCGGCCTGTCCATGTCCCAAGCCCAGGCAAACTGACCTGTTTCCGCATCGAACGCACGGATGACGCCGGAGGGTTCCCCGACATATTGCCCGTCGAGCACCCATCCGCCCAGGACGACCTTGCCCCGCACAATGGTTGGCGCGGAGCTGACATAATAATAGCCCTTGGCGACATCGCCCATGCCGCGCTTCAGATCGACTGTGCCGGCATTGCCGAAATTGCTGCACGGCTTTCCGGTCTCCGCATCGACGGCCATGAGCCTGGCGTCTACGGTTGCGAAGATGACGCGCGCAGCGCACTGGCCGCCCTGCGCGGCTTGCGTGCGATAGAAGGAAACGCCGCGACATGTGCTGGCCGGAGGCGCATCCGTCTTGGGATCGAACAGCCAAAGCTCCTTCCCGGTCTCGGGGTCGAGCGCCATGATCCTGTTGCTCGCGGTGCAGAGGAAGACTTTGTTGTCCACCATCAGCGGCGTGGCTTCAAAACCCTGTCCGATGAATTTCTCGCGGGTGCGATAGGTCCATGCCGGCTCCAGCTTTTCGACATTGACCGGAGTGATCTGCGCCAGTTGAGAGAAGCGCTGTCCAGCCAGCGTGTTGCCATAATGCGGCCAGTCGCCGACACCGCTGGCGAAACGTGCCGAAGCATCCGTGGCGTCCTGCCAGGCGTTTGCGCGCACCAGCCAGATCGCAAATGCGGCGATTGCCACCGCCGTTGTCCCAGCGGCGATTTTCCAGTTAGCCCGAATCCAGGGCCAGAACACCCAGATGGCCAGGACCAGAGGTCCCGCCAGACGCGCTTGAAGCTGCCATGGTTCGAAACCCGTTTCAGCTAATGTCCATATCAGCGTGCCCGCCAGCATGATGCCATACAGGCCAGAGCCGAGCCTCGCGCGACCCGTGAATGACGTAATCGCCGCGCCAGCGACCAGAAGGCCGGCGAGCAGATAGTACCAAGTTCCGCCCAGCGCGATCAGTTTTACGCCGCCAGCAAGCAGCGCCAGAGCAATAACGCCCAACACTATCGCCAGAATCATCCGGCGCTTTGGTTGCGCAGCAGGAGACCGATTTTCTTCAAAAGGCACAGTTTCATCCCCCACTAGATTGCCCAGACTTCTTCAGCCGGCACGGAACGCAGCGGATCGCTGCCGTCCCAATTCACGGATGTGCTCCGCATATGATCCCACAATTTCAGGAAGTGCGGCTGCAGCGCGAGGATCTCGATCAACGGATCTTCCCCCGGCATCTGGAAATAGGCCGCGCGGGTGGCGTTGACGATTTCCGTTTCCATGATGGGATCGCCCCCATCCTGGCGCAACTTCGCATGGGCGCTGTCGAACTGATCATAATCGTCCAGCACGACGCCGATATGCTGCACCCCTTCCCGGCCGGATGTCAGCCAGTCGCGATAGATGGAGGGGCTGTCGTCATGCTGCTTGACCAACTCGATCTGGATATCGCCCCAATAGCCAAGCGCCGCGCTCAGATCGACGTTCGCCGGGGCGCCGTGATAGCGGGTATTGTCCAGCACGATATGCTCGAGATGATAGAATGGCCCTGCGCCGATGACCTTCGTCCAATAGTTCAGGGCGGCATCGAAATCCCGCGGGACGAAGGCGATTTGAACGACGCGCCCGATATCAGCCAATTTTACAGCCGGAACCATGGCTTATCCTTTGATCCATAATGCGCGATTGCCGAACCGGAAGGCTGCGACGCTGCATGCCGATTCCGGCTCAGCTCCACTCAGGCTCACCGAGATTTTCCCAAATCTGGATCATGTTGCCGTCCTGGTCGTAGAACAGGAACGACCGGCCCATGCTGGCACATTGCCATACATAATCGGTCTGCATCCGATAGCCGGCCGCCTTGATCTTGTCGTACCAGGCGTCGATACCGGTCACCAACAGGCCAAGCTCATGGATACCGGTGTGCGCATAGCGCAGATGCTCCTCGGGCGTTTTCTGCGCAGGCGGATTCTGGCATTCCTGCAGCTCGATGAACGCGCCTTCCGCGGAACTGAGCAGCGCCATGCGCGATTTCGCGCCCCTCACCTTGAAGATATCGTCCAGCAGGTCGGGATACATAAATGTATCCGGCCCCGGCCCCGGGCCATCGGGAATGACCGTCTGCACGCCCAGCTCGAACCCCATCACATCGCGCCACAGCTTGATGGCTTCTTCGAGATTTGTGACCATGATGGCCATGTGGTGGAACTTCATCAAACTCTCCCAGTGTAGAATTGCCGGGCGGACCGCTGTTACGGTTCCGCGCCAGAAAGGTGGTCAGTCGCCGAAAAAGCGGCGGGCGTCGGAATAGGTCGCAAGGTGTGAAGTCGTTCCACCATCGACGCGCAGCACTTCGCCCGTGATGTACCGAGAATCGTCCGACGCGAGGAAAGCGACGACGTTGGCCATGTCCTCGGCAGTTCCCGAAAATGGCAGCGCCGCTGCATCATCATGAAGTTGGGTCAGCGGCTTGGGGATCACGGCCTCTGATGCGGCAGTCTTTATCAGGGCCGGGGCGATCGCGTTGCAACGTATATTCTTGCGGCCATAGGCCGTTGCGACATGCTGGGTCAGCATGTTGATCGCGGCCTTCGACACGCTGTAGGCTGGCATCCGGTTGAACGCATTCATGCCGTACATGGAGGAGGTGTTGATGATCGAGCCTCCGCCCGAAGTGAGCATTGCGGCGACCGCATGCTTGCACCCAAGCATGGTGCCCCGGACATTGACCTGCATGACCCTGTCCCAGATGTCGGCATCCATGGTGAGAACGTCGACGTCGCTCATCAGCACATCGGGTGCCAACAAGGCGGCGTTGTTGTGCATGATGTCGAGCTTCCCGAAGCGCTCGACCGTCTTGGCCACCGCCGCACGAATTTCGTCCTCGCTGCCAATGTCGCAGCGCACGGAGTCGGCTTGCCCGCCGGCCGCCTTAATCTGCTCGGCTGCGGCCGACGCCGCGTCCGCATTGATATCCGAAATCATGATATGCGCGCCGCGCGCCATCAGGGCTTTCGCGGTGGCAAGGCCGATCCCCGACGCCGCGCCGGTGATCAGCGCAGTACGGCCTTTCAGGTCAGACATTTCATTCTCCTGGATCTAAATTGGTTATTATTCTCGGGTTGATCGATCAGAGTGACAGCGCCTCGCGCAGTGTTTCAGCCTCCACCCATTTGATGACTTCCTCGATGCCGTGACGAATGAGTATCTCGTTGTCCTGAAGCTGCATGAAGTCTTTCGCACGCGACTCCAGGCCGCGCTGAGTGCGCGCGACATTGGTCAGATCTTCCAGCAACACCTCGCATACCCGGGCAATATATTGCTCGGTCCGGAAACGCTCGACTGCGGTTTTTGGGGGGTTAATGTAGAAAACGGCTTCATGCCGGGTCTTGTTATATTCGATAGGCCAATATTGGTGGACGAAGAAACCGCCCTGCCCGCTGTCGATATGCGTGTTGGGGAAGATGTGATTGACGTCCATCGACCAGCTTGGCGACTTGGTCGGATTGACAGCTGGATGCGCCAGGAATTTCTCGACCGTCTCCACGCTCACGGCCGAAATCGCATTGCCCGTGGCCAGTGCGCCCTGGCCGAGCTTTTCGACAAGGCTGGTTTCCTGCGGCTGATACTGGTCGTTGCCGAACATGGAGTTCGCCCGGTGCGGTCCGAAAATCTTGGCATCCAGAAGATGCGCAAAGGGGTTAGCCTTGGAGGCGAAGGTGTCGCCGAGCGTCTGCTGATGGATTGCCGGAATATGGTATGATTCACTGAACGCGTCGGACAACACCTTCCAGTTGCAGTCCAGCACGGCACGGAAGACCACCGGATGCTCGGCCGCGATATATTCCACGCCTTTGAAATACTGGCCGAACTCGCCCAGAAATTCGCTCAGTGTCGCCTCTGGCTCCGGCGTCAGGTTGATGAAGACAAAGCCTTCCCAGACATCACAGGCCACCTTGGTCAGCCCGCACTCTTTCTTGTCGATCGAGAAGAAGGCGCTTTCGTCCGGCACGCCGAGTAGCCGCCCGTCATTGGCGTAGGTCCAGTTATGATAGCGGCACATGAAGCGGTTGCCGGTCCCCTTCTCATCCAGGACGACCTGATTGCCGCGATGGGAGCAGACATTATGGAGTGCCCGGATCGTGCCGTCCTTACCCCGCGCGATAATGATCGATGCCTTGCAGACCTCGATCTGTTTGACGACATAGTCGCCCGGATTGGGAAGCTCTTCCACCCGGCACATCAGCAGCCATGACCGGCGGAATACCCGCTCCTGCTCCAGTTTGTAGAATTCGGGAGAGCGATAAGGCTCCATCGGAACGGGGCCGGTAGATAGTCCGGCCGCCTCGGTCAACGACTGATCGCGCCCGCCGGCGCCGATCCTCACCTGATCATTCATGAACGATTCTCCCAATTTATGGCGTTTATCAGGCGTGAGGCTCTCAGAGCCCAACCTTATGTCCGCTTTTATGGGGATGCTATAATTCACTGACCATAAGTTCAACTATATTCTTGCTTCTCACGAAGAATATCGCGATTTCTGCGTCGCAGGATGCCTTTCACGCGGAACGAGGGCCAATCATACAAGCCGCAGATAGGCGGCATAGCGCACTATTTTCTCATAAGAACTGAGGGGTTTCAGGCGCATCCATATGCATGTCCAGCCCTCGCCGTGGCGATGATCCCACCAAAATCCTTGACAGGACAAAGACTGACCTTATGGACAGTGTTCTGAGATTAGGAAGAGGATATGGCGATGGATAACGCCATCATTGCGCGGCTGGAACGCCTGGAGGCGAAAGCTGACCTCCATGCACTCGTGCAGCGCTATGTGACAACCGCCGATGCCCGGCAGTGGCGCGACTGGGTGCAGTGCTTCACTCCGGACGCGCAGTTCGACCTCCCCAACTCGTTCGGCTTGATGAAGGGCCGGGACGAAATCTACGACGTGTGCGTTGGGAAAATGGATCATGTGTGGGCCCACACCCAGCACAATGTCGTGAACCGGGATTTTCAGGTCGACGGCGATACCGCAAGCGGCACGGCCAATATCTTCTTTTCCGGCCTTCCGGTGGATGCAGACCCAACCGAATCCTACGCGATGGGCGGTCGCTATCGCTGGAAACTGACTCGGGAGTCCGGCGGGCAATGGGCCATGGCTGACGCCTGGGAAGAATTTATATGGAACAGCGGCAGCGCGCAGGAGGCCGTATTCGCCAAGGATGAGGGCGGGCGGGAATCGCCCATCGAGTCCGCGACCGAAGCCACCGCGCGGACATTTATGAAACGCCTTGCTGATAAGGATTTCGTCGCTGCGTTTGAAATGCTGAGCGAGACCGGGGCCTACACCGTCATAGGCACAACACCGGTGTCGCGAACCTATAAGGGGCGTCGCGATCTGCTGGACAATCTCGTGCCCGTCCTCGTCGATTTCAAAGAGGCGCCGGCCCTCGTCTTTCAGGATCCCATCATTTCGGGCGATCGCGCCGTCATATTGGGTGGCGGTAGCGGCGTCGGACCAACGGGTCCCTATGACCAGCCCTATTACGCTTTTGTCACGCGCGTGGCCGGCGGCGAGTTTCAGGAGATCATAGAATTCATGGATACCAGCATGTTGAACAGTGCGGTTTTTGGTCAGGACCATTCCGCCCCAATCAGCACAGCCGAACTGGGAGAGATATAAATGGACGCGACTAAAGAGAACAACGGGCGCGCGCATATCGTCTCCCCGCTTAAGTTGGCTCATATCGTGCTCCGCACTTCCCGATATGAAGAGATGATCGCATGGTATCAAACCGTGCTGAGCGCAACGCCGGCTTTCCAGAACGAAATCCTGACTTTCCTGTCCTATGATGACGAGCATCACCGCGTCGCACTGCTGCGTATGCCCGATCTCAAACCGCAGGAAGAGGGATACGCAGGATTCCATCATGCTGCGTTCACCTATGCAAGCCTGCGCGATCTAATAGATACTTATGCTCGGCTGAGGGACGTCGGCATCAAGCCAGTGTTCCCCATCAATCACGGCCCCACAACGTCAATCTATTATGCAGACCCGGACGGAAATCAGATCGAATTGCAGGTCGACAATTATGAGAAGATAGAGGACGCCACGGCCTTCTTCTATTCGGAGGCTTTTGCTGAAAACCCCATCGGCGTGGAGTTTGATCCTGAAGAACTGCTGCGCAAGTTGAATGCAGGGGAGAGTGAGGAAAGCCTGAAGGTGCGCCCCGACATCGGCAAGCGCGGCCTGGAAGCGGTGAAGCTACGCTGATGACCATAGAGGATCGCACGCAGATCGAAGAGTTGCTCTATCGCTCATTCTGGCTGATCGACCATGGTCGCGCCTCAGAGTGCGCGGGTCTCTTCACGGCCGATGGCTCTTTGACCTTCGGCCCCGGAGCGCCCAAGCCTGGTACGATCAGCGGGTCGAATATCGCCACCGCCATGGCAAGCCGCCAGGCGCAAAACGGGGTAACGTCCCGGCACGTCCTGTCCAACGTCATCATTGAGGCGACCGGAGAGGACAAGGCAGTGATGTGGTCATTACTCACCTTGTTCCGATCGGATTCGGACGACCTGCGATCCGACGTGAAATCGGTTGCCGATATCGAGGATATTGTCGTCCGTCATGGATCGGACTGGAAGATCGCGCATCGCACCATCACGCCGATCTTCAACGCCTAGAAGCCGGACGCCGAATATTTCTTCAAATATGGGAAGGGCGCCGTCTTGGCGCCCTTCCCGTTTCCAATCTATCAATTCCAGCCGGTCACCAGTTTCAGCATATCGGCCGGATCTGCGGGCAGTTCGTCACCGCGCCAGGCAATATGCTGGTCCGGCCGGACCAGCAGAAAATTGCGCTCATACAACGCCCGCAGATCGGGGCGGCCAAGACACACCACGTCGACAGGTATGCCCAGATCGAAGGCTGCAGCTTCCAGCGCGGCGGTATCTGCCTCGTCCACAACTACGAGTGTGAAAAACAAGCCGAGCCGATCGTAGAGCGACGCCCCGTCATCGAGAAAGACATGCGGCAGGCGCGATCCCGGATTCGTGCGCGGTGTATAAACCAGCGGATCGATAGGAGGCTTTCCGTCATAAGCGATCACCGATGATTCATCATAGCGGTAGCCAAATTCCACGCCCCAGCTTTCATTTTCTGCATTGCCCAGCTTCTCGATCTTGCTTGCAACATCGGCGCGCTTGGCTTCGCCTTCGGGAATGTCTTCATCGAGATAGCCTGCTTCGCCATACACGCCGGCGATCTGAATGCGTACGCCCATGTGACGCCGCGACGCCTCTAGATGGAACCAGGCGGTGGGCCTGCGTTCGGCATCATAAGCATCAAGCAGCCGGTCACCGCCCCACCCCTGAAGCCGCGCCGCCAAAACCCAAGACAGGGCAGCGGCATCGGCAATGCCGGAGTTCATGCCGTAGCCGCCCGTCGGAATATATTGATGCGCGCTATCTCCGGCCAATAGGACGCTCTTATCCCGATAGCGTTCAGCCACGACAAAATGCGCGAACCAGGGATTGGCCTGCAGGATTTCATACTCGAAGGCTTTGCCAACCCAGCCTTCAAGCACTTGCTCACCGGTCATTTCGTCGGGCTTCATGTCCGGCGTCAGCCATGCCTGCAGCGTGTAGATGTCGTGATCATTCTGCGCGATGATCGTACCGGCTCCATTTTGCAGGTGGTAGATCGGCCCCCATCGCTGCAGCAATGCCCGATCGTCCGTACGGAAATGCACCATGAAAGCGCCCGCGACATTCTGTTCGCCATCAAGGTCTATATTGAGTTGCCGGCGAACACGACTACCGCCGCCGTCACAGCCTGCCAGGAAGCGGCAACGCACGACCTGTTCTTCCCCACTTTCCACGTTGACGATATGCGCAACGACGCCATCATCGCCATTCTCAGCGATCGCTTCGAAGCGATGGCCGAAGCGCACGTCGATCAAGGGATTTTCGTCAATCGCCTTCTTCAGCACCGGTTCGATCTGAATCTGGCTGACCCGCAGCGGCGCCTGGGCGGCATGACTGCCATCATTCTGCTCCAGAATAATGCGCGTTTTCTCTGTGGCTGACGGATAGTGAAATCGATAGAGGTCATGCCCGACCATCGATGTCACCCATAATATGTCGAAATCATTGTCGCGGGGCACACCGGCGTCCCGAAGCTTTTCATCCAGACCGAGGCGGTGGAACAGTTCCATGCTGCGACCGTTGGTCAAATCCATTTTTGGATGCTGCGTTGTCGTAGGGTTGCGCTCCACCAACATCGAGCGAACGCCATAGTGCGCCAAGTTCAGCGCTAGCGCCATTCCGACAGGACCACCGCCAGCAATAAGCACCGGCACTTCCAACTCGTTCATCGACTCCCCCAACCCGTTATAGCTTGCACCATTTGGTCAGGTTTTTATTTAATAGAGCGGATAAGTCAATTATTTATTGACCAGATGGATAGCATTTTGACGCAATTGAGCGTCCATAGCTTACGCCAATGGCATAGCCTGCGATTGCAAAAGTAGAGCGTGGAAGGTTAAGAGCTGGCTGGACGCGACAGAACGAGCGGTCGCATAATTACCGCCGAACGCTCGCTGGGCAGCAACCAACTTGCCGGCGATCTATACGAAAATCGGCACGGTACTGGCCGGACCAAAGGCACTCAGGCCATCAGTCCACCACCATTGGCGTGCAATACCTGGCCAGTGATGAAACTGGCGCGATCAGAGGCCAGGAACAATATGGCGTCGGCTATCTCATCGGTGTCGCCAAGGCGGCCGAGCGGCAGACCGCTCGTTACAGTTTCTACCGCTCCGGTCGTATCCGACTGTAATAACGCGTCGACCGTCTCCGTCCGTGTCGGGCCTGCGGACACAGCGTTGGCGCGGATATACGGAGCCCCTTCTGCAGCGAGCGTGCGGGTAAACGCCTCCACGCCTGCCTTGGCGGCACCGTAAGCCGAAAGCCCCGGCGTGGGAAAGCGCGCAGCCGTGGACGACATATTGACGATGACACCCCGCCGCTGGCGCAAGATTGCGAATGCAGCGCGGCACATCATGACAGTGCCGGTCAGATTGGCGGCAATCGTATCGGCATAGAGCGCGTCGGTCGTCTCCTCGATCCGCGCCGTCGGGAATATGCCTGCGACGTTAATCAGAATATCAAGGCCGCCGAAATTGTCGGTCGCGGCCACGACGGCCCGGGTAGCCGTGCTTGGGTCGCTTACGTCCCCTGCGACATATAGGGATTTTTCGCCCAGCGCCCTTTGCGTTTCCGCCAAGGCCGTTTCGTCACGACCGATGATTACGACTTGCGCGCCTTGATCGATCAGTTGCCTCGCGACGACACGGCCAATGCCTTTCGAGCCGCCGGTGACGATGGCGACTTTACCGGAGAATTCCCCCATGATGGTTCCTATCCGCTGATCGACCGGCGATGCGCATGACTGTCTTCGATCACCTGCCGGACGCTTTGCTCGCCATTCATACCGCACATATCGGCATAGATGACGTGCTGCCCATGCAAACGCGACCAGCCAATATCGGCGAGTTGCGCGATATGGGCGCCGTGATCGACATAAAGCCAACTCCCTACGCCGATCAGTTCGGCAACCAGCAACGCGGATAGACCCAGTCGCACGTTGCGGCGGCGTAGCCATGCTGCGGCGCGCGTAAAAACGGTGTCTGCCACCTCACCTTCAGGAACCGGCATCAGGCCCCAGAACACAGCCCAGCGCCTGAGCATCGCCATTGCCTGGGCGACCAGGAAGGCAGCGATGAGGCAGCAGGCCATGGATCAGGCCAGCGGAACGATATGCAACGGCGTGCGGCCATCCAGTGCGACAGTGAGTTGGGCACGGCCATCAGCCCCGGCCACAAAGCGCTCGTCGGTCTGCGCGATCCGATAGCCCCGGCCCGGCTTCAGCCGCTCCAACCCAATCTCGCTCCTGACGCTCCCGGCTCCGGGATGAAGGACCAGGTCGAGCGCCTCTCCGTCGGTAACCGCCCTTCCGACGATAACGTCGGGATAGGTGGCTTGCCCGAGGATTGGTCCCTTAGCCCAGGCTTCAGGGAGACCCCGGTTCACCATGTCGCGGATCGTGTTACGTCCACCCCATGCCTGGGACGCAGCGACGCCGTCCCCAGAGCGCTGGTCAATCGCCTTCATGGTTGCTGCGATAATTGGCTCATCACCCATTTCCAGAGCAGCCCACAGGGTTACCATCAGCGGGTTGAGTTCCGGCCACCGCGAGAAGTCGGCAGGCTTGCGCGTGTCCCAGCCCAGCGGCAGCAGGCGGAAGTCAAGCGAACCGTCCGGTTTCACGCTGATGAAATCTTGCTTCATCACTTCCCACAGCCGCTCCGCGCCGGCGGGATCATAGGGCGTCATGAAACGCACGCCCCAGGTTTCGCCGAACAATCCGGAGAGGCTTGGCACCTGGAAACCGAAAGGCGACGAGGTGCACACCTTGATGCGGCCATCGGCCATCATCATTTCTTCTTCCATCGTGCGGTCGAAGCGTTCGCCGGTTTGTGCGATATAGTCCGTGCCATGCCGCGCATCGTGCAGAGACAAGGCCGTGCGGCCGACAAGATTGCACATGGAATAGATCCAGCGCGGCTCGCATGGGAACCAGCCCAGATCGTAGCGTTGGAAATTCTTCACGACCTCCTGCATCAGGCTGGCGTGATTGTAGGGGAAGGCCGTCTTCTCATCCCACCGAAAAGTCAGCGCGTCCTGGGCGGAAAAGGGTGACGTGCCGCTCGATGTTTCGAACAGGCCGAGCGACACCCCGAGGAAGCCCGACAGCATGATATTGTCTGTCTGGACAGGGTTCTTCTCGATCTTGAAATTGCCCCAGAGGCTTTCCCAGAACCAGTAGTTCCAGGTCTTGCGATCGATATGCTTGCGGATCAGGTTTTCCTGCGCGGTGTTCAGATAGCCATGAAAGGCCGGAAGGCGCGTATATTGGCCGAGCGCCAGATTCCAGGACATGGTGCAGATCTGGTAACGCAAGGCGCCATCCTGCCATGTGTCATTCATCGCAAAGCCGTTCCAACTGTCGACCGGCTGCAAGGCGAGATCCATCATCCGCCGGAACTCGGCGATTTGCGATGGCGGCATTTCAGGTTCGGCAGAGACGGGCGCATCGCGCATCACCGGCTGCGTCTTCATGAGGATGCTGTTGAGTTCGGCGCCCCGCGCCTTAGCTGCGGCGAATTCCTTTCGACGACCCAGCGCAAACCACCCATGCAGCGCGAGGACGGCGCCGGGAATGGCCCACTGCATCCAGGATATGCCCACACTGCCTTCGATCCAGGCGGCAGAGAGCAGCGCCGTTCCAATCAGCACGGCGGGCGGCCCGAGGATAACACCTCGCGCCCACCAGATGAACATGATGACGGCAAAGGCGAGCACGGAAACCACGGCCCCTATCAGGCCTACGATTCCACCGGCATAGAGGAAGCCACCGCCTGGCAGTAGCAACCCCAGGCCAAATGCTTTCCACTGCGGGCTCGCACCCAGCGCCAACGGCGCGACTCCGGCCAAGAAGACAAGTCCGAGCATCGCATAGAAGCGCCAGAGCCGCCGGGCAGTGAGACGGCCATGCAGATGCTTGCGCGTGGGAATCGGAGGAATGCGATCAACCAGAGGGCGGGGTGTCGCAGAAGCCGGAGCCTCGTTCAGGAAATCAGCATCAAGCGGTAGAGTGCTGGCAGTCATCGGCCACTCCTATGGCTGCCGGTTAGCCGGCATTTCTTTCAATCATCGTAGGACGATTACGTTCGACGTGCAACTAAATCGCGGAAAGTGGGGCGGCATCTTCCGGACGCCGCCCCAAGAGGCTTTCCTCACATATGCCAGCTTACTTGCACGCCGAAGGTGCGCGGCATACCTGCGAAGCGCGAAATCGACGCCAAATTGTCCTGCACGTTGGTCCAGTAATACACATTGCCGACGTTGCGGACGTAAATGCCGGCGCGGACCTTGCTATCGGGGAATTCGAAGCCGGCACGCAGGTCGATCAGCGTGTATGCCTTCACGTTAAAGCGCGGATCGGCGTCCACAAAGTCGGTGGTGGTATTGGCCAATGCCGTGGTCGTTGCGCTGTTATGCGTTGCGGAAACGCCGAAATATCCTTCCATGCTCCCGCTGAGCGGCGCCTGATATTCGGCATCCGCCACCGCTGTGAGCTTCGGCGCATAGGGAAATTTCTGACCGGCGAAATTGCGGAGCGCGCCAAAGGCGTCGTAACCTTGGAACTCCGTAATCTTGGTGTTGATATAGGTGCCGCCCAGGCTCAGGCGCAGGCCGTCCACCGGCTTGCCCACGACTGATGCCTCGATGCCCCAAATATGGCTCTTGGGAATCTGGACCAGGCCGTCGAGCGTGCCGAAGACCGGATCCGGCTTGCGACCGCGCAACTGCTTGTCCTTATAATCATAATAGAAGCCGGCAAGCGCATATTCGATACGGCGATCGGCGAGCGGTCCTTTGATACCGACTTCATAGGCGGTGACTGACTCCTGCTTGACCGGAACATAGCCGCTATAGCTCGCGACCGACGCGGTCGGGAAACTGCCCGATTTATAGCCACGCGCCACGCGGGTATAGAATAGCGTGCCACCGTCGGTCTTGTAGTTGGCTCCAACGTTCCAAGAGACATTATTCTCATTGAGCTTGTCGAAATCGGCCGGGTCGAAGATGACGGGAAATGTCGGCGTGAATGTCAGGCATCCGCCCGGCTGGACGTTGGTGCCAAAGATCGCGTTCCACCAAGTCGCCGTGTCTCCGCCGAAGTCGTTGGTGCAGCCTTCGAAATCGCGCTTGCTGTCCGTATAGCGAATGCCACCGATCAGTGTCAGGCTGGATGTCACCTTGAACTCGGCATTGGCGAAGGCAGCCAGGTTTTTGACGTCCTGCCGCGAATAGTTGAATGTCAGGATACCGCGGGGGGCGCCGGGGATCATCCAGAGCGGGTTTGATGAAGGACCTTCGCTGAAATTGTAGAACAGCCGATCGAACGTCTTCGACTTATTGTAATTGCCGCCGACAATGAAATTGAACCGATCATAGGTTCCGGACAGGCGGACTTCCTGCGCGAAATCCTTGATGTAGCCAGTCGTGTTCGTGTCGACGGAATTGTAAATCGTGCCGTCGAAGTCCTGCACCGAGTCCGTCTTGTAGTGCGAATAGGCGGAAATCGACGTCAGCGTGAGATTGTCGTCCAGTTCCAGATCGCCGCGCAGGCTGATCTGATAAAAACTGTCGTCGCGGGCCGGTCGACGTCCGAAGATGCCATAGCCCCAGTCCGCTGCACGCGCATTGCGGGGGCTGCGCGGATAGTTGCGGAAGTTTGTGGCGTCGGGGCTGCCGCAGGTGCCGGCGGTGGATGCGCCGCAGGTATCCTCGACAATCTGTGCGGCCTGGGTATCGCCCTTGTCGCGCCAGCCATTCACGTTCAGCAGGAATTTGAGCTTTTCGGTCGGGCGCCAGTCGAACAGGACACGGCCCTGCAGCATGTCCTGCTTGCCCAGATCGTCGGAGCGCGTGAAGCTCTTCTGCCAAGTTCCTGACTGGATAGTGCGCGCCGCGACGCGCACCTTCAGCTTCTCGCTGATCGGACCGCTCACAAAGCCTTGCACGTCATAAGTTGAAAATCGGCCGAAGCTGGCGGTTGCGCCCGCATCGAGTTCGTTGGTCGGCTTTGCAACGATGTAGTTGATCGCGCCGCCCGTCGTGTTCTGCCCGAAGAGCGTGCCTTGCGGCCCTTTTAGAACCTCGACACGCTCAATATCGAATGCCGCGCCGCGCGAAGGGGCGCTGAACGGAAGTGCGACTTCATCGGTGTAGACAGCAACCGTTGGCGCCGCCGATAGCGTCGTTTCGTAAAAGCCGACGCCGCGCAACGTGTAGACTGGCGTGTTGAACGGCGAGGGCTGGACCGTAAGGCCCGGCACGATCTTGCCCAGGTCCGTCGGCGATGTGATGCCGCGCTGGATCAGGGTGTCGCCCGTTTCAGCCGTGATCGAGAGGCCGACATCGGACAGTGACTGCTCGCGCTTGTTCGCGGTGACGATGATGTCGGCGTAGGTATCGTTACTGCTTGCCGCAGGTGTCGTTTGTGCGCTGACGGCGCCTCCGCCCAAGGCCATCAACGAGGCCCCTGCGCAAAGCGCGATTGTGCATTTCCTGATCATGCCCATTCTCCTCTCCATTTTTGCGCCGGCTTTCGCGCCGGTCGCATTCTTGACCGTAAAAAAGCCCGCCATGATCGCGTCATGGCGGGCATTGGGGACTTAGAATTTGAAGCTGGCGGTCACGCCATATGTCGCTGGCATGCCGGTCAGGCGCCAGATGGTGTCATAGCCAACCTGCACGTTGTACCAGTAATATTTATTGGTGATGTTGCGACCCCATACCGTTGCCGACCAGCGCCCGTCATGGGCCGCAATGCCGGCGCGCACGCCAAACAGCGTATAGGGCGAGATTTTGAGCGACGGGGTCTGCGCCAGATCCGCATAGGTCGTGCTGTTATAGGTCATATCACCGCCGAGGAAGGCATCGGTCCCGCCGTTGATAGGCGTGCGATATTCGATGTCCGCCGTGCTCGTCCATTTAGGCGAGAAGTTGAACGTCTTGCCCGACAGGTCGGTCGGCGTGTTGAACGCGTCGAAGCCGGCGAAATTCTTGATCTTCGAATCTGCCATGGACAATGCGCCGCGCAAGGTCAGTCCTTCGAAGGGCTTGATCACCGTATCGATATCGAAACCCTTGACCGTGGACTTGGGGACATTCGCCAAGACGGGCAGCAGGCCGAACACCGGGTCCGTCGTATTCGTCAGCAATTGTTTATCGCGATAGTCATAATAGTAGACGGATGCGTTGAACTGCACTGCGCGATCGAACAGCGTCGCCTTCACGCCCGCCTCGTAGGAGGTCAGTTCCTCCTGCTTGACCGGCGCGAACTGCGAACGGGCCGTGGCGTTGATGACGGGGAAGCTGCCGGCTTTGTAGCCGCGGCTGACAAGAGCATAGAGCAAGGTATCACGATTGGGCTTGAAGTTCAGACCCGCGCGCCAGCTAACATTGTTTTCCGTGAAATTCTGGACCGGAAAAGGCGCGGTAAAGGTCGCATTATCGAGCGTGATACAGCCGCCCGGCACCGTCAGAGGTCCGCCGAACAGGGCGTTGATGACGGACGAGAAGCTGCCATCGCCGGCATCCGCGCTGCATGCCTGATTGGTGTGCTTGAGGTCGGTATAGCGAATGCCGCCCAAGACCGTCAGCTGGTCGGTCAGCGCATATTCGATATTGCCGAACAGCGCCCAGCTCTTGTTCGTCTGCTTGCCGCGGTTCTCATTGAACAGGATGTCGCCGACGCCAGCAGGATTAGCCGGGGTTGCACCGACATTGGTGGTGCTGGACAGAATCCCGCCAAAGTCCTGCAACGAGCTTTCATAGCTGTTGTCGGTGCTGTAATTGCCACCGACCGTTACCTGCGCCGCGCCGAACTGGCCGGCCAACCGGAATTCCTGGTTGAACGCCTCGACATGGCCGCTGGTCGTCACATAGCTGAGACCCAAGGCGGTGCCGTCATTGTCGAAGATGCTGCGGATCTTGGCATATTCATAGTTGGACAGCGACGTCAGGGTCACCTTGTCCGCCAGTTCATAATCGATGCGCAAGATGGCCTGGCCCATCTTGTTGTCACGGTCAAAATCGCGACCCGCATCCCAGTCCGCGAGGCGCGCATTGCGGCGCGGCGTGGTCTGCGTGAACAGCAGTGGGCTTGCCTGCGATGCGACACGGGGCGACGCGGCGAAGAACTGGGGAATCTGATTGTCGGACTTGTCCACCCAGCCGTTGAGATTGAGCGATACGCTCAGCGCATCCGTCGGATGCCAGTCCAGCAGGAAACGGCCAGCAAATTTGCGCTGTGCGCCTATGCTGTCGTTCCGATTATAATTTTCCTGCCAGTCGCTCGACCTGACGCCGGAAAAGGCCAGACGCGCAGACAGGGTGGAAGACAGCGGACCGCTGACAAAGGCTTCGCCCTGGAAGGTATTGAAACGACTGAAGCTGCCGGTCACGCCGGCGGACAGTTCGTTGGTCGGCTTATTGGCGATATAGTTGATGGCGCCGCCGGTCGAGTTCTGACCGAAAAGCGTGCCTTGCGGTCCTTTCAGCACTTCGACCCGCTCCAGATCGAAAATCGGCCCCTGCGTCATCGGCCCATAGGGCAGCGCCGCCTGATCGAGATAGATGCTGACCGTGGGCTGCGCGCCCAGGTTTGATGAATTGAAGCCGACGCCACGCAAGGTGTAAACGGGCGTGCCGTCCGCCGCCGCCGCTACCGTCAGCGCGGGCACGACTCGGGCAAGATCCTGCGAACTGGCGACGCCCTTATTATTCAGCGCATCGGCCGACAGGGCCGTGATGCTGAGCCCGACATCATTGATGTTCTGTTCACGCTTATTCGCCGTGACGATGATGTCGGCATTGTTGGCGGCCTGCTCCGGACCTTGGTCGGGCGCTGTATTCTGCGCCATCGCGGGCGTGGCGAAGACCAGCGCCGCGAGCGAGCATCCCAGAAAAATGGCAGATGATCGGCTCAGTCGCATGGGTCTTCCTCTCCAATTGGGCGCCCGCTTCTGTCGCAGGTCGCTGTCAGGCACGCCGAATGTCCGGACGCCCTCTTGTTTTCATAAAGTATCTTGTTCGTCAATATCGTTTGACGATTTGATCGGAGAAAAACGCCGAACCATGCATAATGGACACAGCGCCCATGTTATGGACGGTCGAGCCCGTTGGCGTTATTGCAACAGTCGAAGGGCATGGGACCGAATATGATAAAAGCTGCGACAAAAAAGATAGCGGAAGCCGAAACGACCACGCGGGTTGCGCAAGAAACGCCAGCCTCAACAGACAATGAGAGCGCCACGGACAAAGTGGCCGAAGCCATCACCCAGGGCATCCGCACCGGCATATTCGTGCCGGGACAGCATCTGCTCGAACCGGACCTGACGCGTCGACTGGGCATCAGCCGCGGCTCTCTGCGCGAATCCCTGAAACATCTGGCGGCCGCCGGCATCGTTACGCTGAACCGCTACCGCGGCGCCTATATCGGGTTGCTCGACCGGACCGCCACATTGCAACTGCTCGACACGCTGGAGCCGCTGGCTCGCCTGGCGGCCCGCCTCGCTGCCGAGAATTGCAAAACGCCTGCCGCCCAAAGTAAAATCGAGCAAGCGCTGGCTGCGCTGGAGCGCGCCACGCGGTCGGGCAACAGGGCCCATTATCTGGAATCCCGCCGCGCCTTTTATGACGCGATGATCGACCTTGGCGGCAATCGCGAACTGGCGCGTGTAATCCCTCTGTCCCGCACAGACCTGTTTCGCGCGCAGATCGAAACCGTGCAATCCGACGTACAGCGAAAACGCCATGCGTCCGGCTACGGACCTATTGCAAAGGCGATCATAGCCGGCGATCCCAAGAAGGCGGATATGGCGGTCAAAAAGCATTTCGACGGCACGCGCAAGACCATGGCGGAACTGCCCGACACCATATTTCCCACCATGACCTGACGCCGCACTAGCATCATCTTAACACGATCAGCTGAAGTTTTAGCTGGACGAAATCGTCAGACACTTTTAGCTTTCCTCTTGCGACCTCGAACGAATCGAGGCGAGGCAAGGAGAGCTCATGCTGCGCGTGTCGGCCGTTTATCCCAACAATGCGGGCAGCCGTTTTGACGGCGAGGACTATGTGCGGCGGCATACGCCTTTCGCGCGAGGCCTGCTCAACCCGCTGGGACTTCGGGATCTCCGGATCACGCTTGGCACGGCAACACTGGACGGCGCAGCCCCGCCCTATTGGGCGATCAGCGAAATGCTCTTCGACAACCGCGAGGCGTTCGACAGCGCCATGGCCGCTTGTAGCGAAGCGCTGTTCGCGGATGCCCCCCAATATACTGACGTCGCGCCTGTGCTTCAGCTCAGCGAACTGGCGCAGGCGACGCCCTAATATTCTTTCAGGAGAGACTGATGACGCGGAACTTCGTGCGCCATGAAATGGACGATATTGGCCAGCTGATCGGGCTGGATGAACTGTTGAACCACCAGATTGTCGACACCTTCTCGTCGACCGCGACGGCTGATCACGGTTGGACAGAGAAGATCTGGACGGCGCTGGTTCGGAAAGACGGGACGCTGTCGATCGATTTCGGCCTCGGCCGCTATCATAACCGCGGCGTACTGGACGGCTGGGCTGCGGTGGCGCGCGGCAATGAGCAATGGACGGTGCGGGCCAGCCGCGAGTTGCGCGACGACCCGACGATTACGCAGGTCGGCCCCCTAACCTATGAGATCATAGAGCCGCTCCATAAGGTCCGTTACGCGCTGGCGAAGAATGACAGCCAGCCGATCGCCTTCGACATCACATTCACCTCCGAAATGCCGCCCTTTTTCGAGGACCGGCACAAGCAGCGTGAAAAGGACGGATTTCGCATCGGCTCCGACGTCGTGCGCTATCACCAGGTCGGCGCGCCCTCAGGCTGGGTCGAGATCGATGGTGAGCGGATCGAGATCAATCCGGAGGAATGGACGGAGTATCGCGACCATAGCTGGGGCCAGAGGCTCGATGTCGGCGCGCATAATGCCGATGTCCGCCCGACATCCGATTTCGGCGATGTGAAGTTCGGCGAGGGCGAGTTCGTCCTCATCTGGAGTCCGTTCATGCTGACGGCGCCAAACGGCGAAAAACATGCCTATCACTTCTACTTCATGTCGAAGCAGGGCCGCATTTTCTACTCGTCGGGCTATCGCAACCATCCGGACGGCAAGCAGGAAAAGGTCGCACGGGTGCGCCCTGAGTTGAAGTTCGACGACAAGAGCCGACGCCTGCTGGGCGGTCAGGTGCATTTCGACATGCTGCAGGGCGGCACGCATACCGTCGACATTGAGGTCGCCGGACCCACCGCCGTTCATCTTGGCCCCGGTCTCTATCTCGGCTTTGACGGCAGGAAACATGGGTCGTGGAAAGGCCCGCTGGAGGTCGAGGGTGAGAAGTTCAATGACATTACCGATATCCCCACGCTGCGCCGCATCCGTCAGTTGCGCGATTGCCCCATCCTGGTCCGGGAAGGTGATGCGACCGGCCATGGCATCATGGAAACAATCATCCATGGCGCGCATCCCGAACTCGGCCTGACGGCCGAAAACTCGTTGATTTAAAGGAGGCAGGCCGATGGCGCGCGACACCGATCGTCTGGCAGAAGGGCTGCGCGCTTTCCTGCCCCGAGGAGCCGAGATAACCGGGGTCAAAACCCTGTCGGCCGGGCATAGCAACGAAACCTATCTTGTCGAAGGGCTGAACGAAATCCTGCGTATGCCGCCGTCCGAAGAGGGGCTGTTACCGCCCTATGACATGGCGCGGCAGCATAGCGTACTTTCGGCGGTGAAGGCGCATGCGCCTGCAGTGCCGCTCCCGGCGATGCTGGAGCTGTGCACCGATCCGGCCGTGATCGGGGACGAATTTTTCCTGATGGAATGCGTTCCCGGCGAGGCGTTCGAATATAGCACGCCCGATTGGGTCACGGCAGATCCCGTCGGGGTGCCAGACAGCATTTGCCGCCAATGGTTCGACGCCCTGATCGGCCTGCATACCATGCCGGTCGCACATATGCCGCCCGGCGGCCGCACGGTGCAGAAGGAGGCGCAGCATTGGCTGGACGTCGCCCGATCAGCAGAATCGACGCCCGATCTGATCAATGTACTGGAGGATCTAGCCAAACGCCCGCCGCGCACATCCGGCACGCCGACGCCTGTGCATGGGGACCCCAAGCATGGCAATTGCCTGTGGCATGAAGGGCGCCTGACCGCCCTTCTCGACTGGGAAATGGCGCAGACGTCCGAGCCTCTGCTGGACCTGGGCTACGTCCTCATGTTCCACGATCAGGGTGAGGCATCGCTGGCCGATGCGGGATTTGAACAGCCCGGCTGGTGGTCACCCGCGCGTATGATCGAGGAATGGGAGAAAGGCACGGGCCGAACCGCGGTCGACGTGGCACGCTACACGGTGCTGGGTCAGGCCAAGGTCGCGGCGATCATTGCGCTGGGCGCATATCTGTTCACCAGCGGCAAGGTGTTGGACGTCCGCTTCAAGGCCTTTGGCGCGGTGCTGCCGGCCTATACCAAACTGCTTGTGAAAAGGGCGATGGCGGCAGCTTGAATGCCGTTCTTTATCCCGAAAAGCCTATCGGATAAGCATCCTATCGCAAGTCAGCGATTGGATGCTTTTTCAGGCATACGCGGTGCGTTCAGGCCGCCAGCAGTCGCACCAGTGGCGCGGCATATTCCACCAGAGCACCGGGCTTTGCCATCACGTCCGTGACCAGGCCCGCCTGTTCCGCGAGCAGGTCGATCGGTTCGCCCAGCAGTTCGATGCGTGCCACCGCATCGCCAGCGGCAACGGCGGTGCCTACAGCCAGCGCCGAAACGAACGATGCGATGTGGGGCGCTGATACAAGATGTTCGGTAGCACCGCTCCGCGTTGGCGCGCCTAGTTCAAGCGATGGTCCCGCCTGAGCAATCGGCGCGCGCAATGGGTTGGCGCCGCCGTGCGCTCGAGCGACGAACAGTTCATAATCGCCTGAGCGCAGATGCAAATCGCCATAGTCGGACTGACGAAACAGGCGCAGCAGGGCACGGGTATCGGTAATGATGTCGGTCATGCCGCTTCTCCCAGCATAGCAAGCAGCGCGGGCAGGACCGGCTCTGTGACAATGGTGCGCACGCCCTGCGCGCGGGCGAGGCGGGCATTATCGGGATTGGCCAGCGCCGATCCCCGGGCGGCGGCCGCGCCGTGGAGCAAGGCGGGCAGCGCGTCAGGATCTCCGCCCGCCCATTGGACGTCGATATCGACGATGTTCTCCACGTCGGCGGCGTCCGCCGGGCGCAGCACGCGCACCGGACTGCGCTCCCGCGCCCAGACGATCAATTGCGCGAGACGGGCATCGCTGCCCTCGTCCGGCATCTCCACCGGCAGTTCGCCGGCATAGACCCGGCCTGCCTCGCCATCGACGGTGACGATCTCGCCGGCCTTTGGCCCCGCGCCGACGCCGACCACGCATGGCCGGCCCAGTGCGCGGCTAACGACCGCCGCGTGGGACGTGGAACCGCCCTGCTCAGTCACGACGGCCTTTGCCGCGATCATGCCATGTATGTCGTCTGGGCTTGTGGTTGCGCGAACCAAGATGATCGCCTCACCTGCCGCAGCACGGCGTTCCGCTTCGTCGGGATCGGTCACGACCACGCCGCAGGCTACGCCCGGACAAGCGCCCTCCCCTTGCGCGATGACGGGCGCATCCTGCGCGCCATCGCCGAGGCGCGGCAGCAATAGCGCGCGCACCTGTTCGGAACTGACGCGGGAGAGCGCCTCGTCGATATTGATCAGGCCTTCGCCCACCATATCGACAGCAGCACGAACGGCGGCATCCGGCGCGCGTTTTGCAGAGCGCGACTGGAGCAGATAGAGCACGCCCGTCTGCACCGTGAATTCGATGTCCTGGATGTCGCGATGCTCGCGCTCCAGTTGAGCGCAGGCGGCTAGCAGCGCGGCGTGCGCCTCGGGCTCAAGGCTTTGCATGGCTTCGAGCGCAAGGGGCGTGAACTTGCCCGACACCACATCCTCACCCTGCGCGCGGGGCAGATATTCGCCATAGGGTAGCGGTTCGCCGGTCAGGGGATTTCGGCTGAACAACACGCCGGTGCCGCTGCGTTCATCGAGATTGCCAAAAACCATTGCCTGGATGGTCACGGCGGTGCCCATGTCGTGCGGAATATTGTTGTGGTCGCGATATTTTTTCGCGCGGCGCGTGTTCCAGCTTTCGAACACCGCGCGCACAGCGCCGGTCAGGCATTCGCGCGGCGTGGCGGGGACAGATACTGCGGCACGCCAATCGGCGGGCGACCCATCATGTGCCAGTTCAACCGGGGTCTTGAGGACGATCGAAGCATACAGCTCCAGAAACCTTCGATGCGTATCGCGCGCGAAATCGGCAAGGCCGGATTCCGCTGCAAGGGCCGCTTCAGCCGCATCGTCGATACCCAGGTTAAGGACCGTGTCCATCATCCCCGGCATGGAAATTGCCGCGCCAGATCGCACGGACAGCAGTATAGGCTTTTCCGCACCGCCGAAAGTCCGGCCGGTGGCGTCGTTGAGCCATGCAAGGCCGGCTTCTATCTCCGCCTCCAGCCCTTCGGGAAAAGCGCCTGCCTCCAGAAAGGCAAGGCATGCCTTTGTCGTTATGACGAAGGCCGGCGGCACCGGCAGGCCCATCCCACGCATCCGTGCGATCGACCAGGCCTTGCCGCCGATCAGCGCCTTGTCGGGCAGCGTCGATCCGTCCAGCCGGACGGTCCATTGCGTTGTCACGAGTGTCATTCCTCCCGGATCTGGCCCATGATGCGCAGCAGATCCTCATGCAATTCGAACCAGACAGTGTGGTAGCTTTCGCGCCGGATATCGCTCACCCATTCATGTTCGCCATCCTCGGCGGCCTCGAGCGCGGCGAGCAATTTCTCGCTATAATGCTTCAGGCGGGGCCAGCCTTTGGCGAGCGCGGCGAGGATCGGCTCGACCTGCTCATGCACCTCCCCCAGGCGATCGATCACCGCCTCGTCACGCGCGCGATCGCTATGGTCGTTGGCAACCTTGTTGCCGCCAATGCTTATCGTCTGCCAGTCAGTGATGACCTGCTTCAGCGTCTTGTTGACGCGCTCGAACGCGAGATAGGCAGTCTCGAACGCCTTATCCTCGCGCAGATGGGCGAAATGAAATCCATATCGCGCCTCCAGCGAAACCCGGGTCAAAGGCGCAAGGATGAAAGCGCCACCCGCCTCCACGACCCGGCCGGTCGCCACGGCATCGGTCAGCAACGCGGACACGCGCGCTTCGGGCAATCCAATCAGGTCGGCAATGGCCGCAGGTCCGGCATGGCGCTTGATGGCGACACCATGGAAGACAAGGTCGCGCTCATCGATTTTGGTCTCGATCATGCCGCTTCCTCTGCACGCTGCAGGCGCCAGACGCGGGCAACCCGCTCCACGCCCTGCTGATAATCCTCGGTTGTCTTGGCCGCAGCGCTCGCCTCGATCACCACCGTGTCGCCATCCGCAATGCCGGCAATCTTCGCGTTCATCAGGCACGGGATGCCATATTCGCGGGTCAGGATGCCGAGATGCGATCGCACCGTGCCGCCCGCGCAGATAACACCGGTGAATTGCTCAATGATAGGCGCAGTCAACGTGCCCCCAGAATCGTCGATCACGGCAATGATACCCGGCGGCACACCATTGGTAAGATAGTCGAGGACGCGCTCATTGGTGCGGATGAACCGCGCAACACCCTGTATATTCGATTCGTGGCGCACGACATTGTCGCCAATTCCCGCCAGCGCGCGACCTTCCGCGTCCGGATCGCCCTGCGGCGCATCAGGATGGGAGAAGCTCTCATCAACCTGGCCTTCATTGCCACGCGGCTTGTATATATCCGGCCGTTCGTCGACGGAAATACTGGCTGACCAGTCGAAACGATATCCCGTCGAAAGGAGCCGGCTTTCGACCTCGGACAGGTCGGCCTGGGTCAATGCGGCATCGCTCTTACGGAAACTGTCCCAGTCCTGTGCAGACTGCGCGAAGCGCGTCCGCAGCTTTTCCTGCACGAGACTCAATACAGCCTCGACCACGGGCGAGGCTGGCGGCCTGCTCTTTTGCGTCCGGTCGATGGGCAATTGCCGCCCCATGCCTCTCTCCTGCGTTCGAGTCTTCTTCTCGTTCCCGATGTGCCGTTTCGGGTTTGCGCTGTCAAGCATCCGACAGATGAAATCGTCTGACGATATTGACGGCAAACCACGACTCCATTAGCGTGAGATCAAAGACGTGCCTGTGGAGAGAATGTGTGAACGGCAAATCCAATCCCCGTGTGTTGATCGTCAACGACGATGGCATCGACGCCCCCGGCATCCTCTTACTGGAGGAAGTCGTGCGCCAGTTCACGGACGATGTATGGGTGGTGGCGCCGGACGAAGAACGGTCGGGCGCGGGACATTCGCTCTCCCTCTCCTACCCGATCCGCGTCAAGCAGCGCGACGAACGGCATTTCGCGGTCAAAGGCACGCCGACGGATTGCGCGCTGCTGGGCGTGTACGACCTGATCCCGGATAGAAAGCCCGACTTGCTGCTGTCGGGCATCAATCGCGGACCAAATCTTGCGGAGGACATCACCTATTCCGGCACGGCATCGGCGGCGATCGAAGGTGCGATGCTCGGCATACCCTCGATCGCGTTGAGCCAGATCTGGACATATCAGACGCCGGTCCAGTGGGAGACGGCGCGGCACTATACGCAGATGCTGCTGCCGCGCCTGCTGGAGCTGGAATGGCGGCAGGGCAGTTTCGTCAATGTCAATTTCCCGCATTGCCCGCTGGAGGATGTCAGCGGCGTGCGCGTGACCACGCAAGGCATGCGCCCACCCGGCGCGTTCAAGCCGATCCGTCGTGTCGACGAAAGGCATGTGCCCTATTACTGGATCAAGATCGCCTTCCCGGATGGCGGCGCAGCGCAAGGCAATGACCTGGAGGCCGCGCGCGACAATGCGGTGTCGATTACGCCGATGCAACTCGACATGACTGCGCATGAGCAGTTGGCGGACTTCCGCGCCATATTCGAAACCGAGCCGGTCGCAGGATGAGCGCGGTTGCCGCCGAGCGATCGATCGGCACGACCGAGAAGGTTGCGGAGGCCATCCGCCTGGGCATCCGCACCGGCCAGTTTGTGCCAGGGCAGCATCTGGTCGAAGCTGAGCTGACCCTGCGCCTACAGATCAGCCGTTCTTCTCTACGCGAAGCCCTAAGGCATCTGTCCGGTGACGGCATTGTCGCCATTCATCGTTATCGCGGCGCGCATATCCACAGGCTGAGCCGCCGCGAGGTCCGCGACCTGCTGGAAGTTCTCGAGCAGTTGGTGCGGCTCGCGGCCCGGCTGGGCGCTGCGTCGACACTTGAAAAGCGCGACCTGATGGATGCCGCGCTGGAGGCAGCCCGACGCCATGACGAAGACGGCGGGCACCGGCTCTATCTGTCGGTGCGACAGGCTTTCTACGATGCCCTGTTCGAGGTGGCAGGTAACCAGGAACTGCCGCGCGTCACGCCACTGCGCCGCGCCGACCTGTTCCGCGCTCAAATTCGCCCGTATCAGACGCGGGAACAGCAGCAACAGCACACAGACGCCTACAAATTGATCGCACAGACAGTGATCGCAGGGAACGTGACTGCGGCCGAGGCAGCGGTGGGAGCACTTTTCGCGCAGACCCACGCCATGGTTGATGTGCTGCCAGATATCGCGTTCGAGCAGGAGTGAGCGAGGCGACAATCATTGATTATCCGCTGGCGAGTATCGTGACTGCCGACAGGCCATCTTCTACACCGTAGAAACCGCCGCTATTCTCCGCCAGCGCGATCCGCGCATGCTCGACCTGCCTTTTCCCAGCGTCGCCGCGCAATTGTGTAACCAATTCGAATATCTGCCCCAGACCGGTGGCGCCCAGTGGATGGCCCTTCGACACCAGACCGCCGGATACGTTCACGGGGACGCGTCCACCGAGCGCCGTTGCGCCGGCTTCCGCGTCATGCCCAGCTTGTCCGGGCGCGCACAGACCCAAAGCCTCCACCTGAACGATCTCGCCCGACGAACTGGCATCATGCACCTCTGCGACATGCACGTCCTGCGGCCCCAGACCCGCCTTCTCATAGGCCCTGCCGGACACGATCCGCGTCACATGGCCGGCATAATCGTCCGGCGCGCGGTCGGTGCCACTCTGCGATTCCGTAGCCAGCACGCGGATGGAGCGCGCGTTGGGAAAACGGCCCAAGAGATCGCCCGCGCACAGGATCGCCGCCGACGCGCCATCACTGATCGGCGCGCACATAGGCACCGTCAACGGCCAGGAAACATTCGGCGCGGCCAGAACTTCGTCGATGGTTAGCACATTCTGATATTGCGAGCGCGGATTGAACTGCGAATGGAAATGGTTCTTGGCCGACACCGCAGCAATCTGGCGCTGAGTCGTCCCATAGGTCGCCATGTAGAGCCGCGCCTGCGCAGCATAGGCATCCATCATGATATTTGGGCCAGGGCCGTCCAGCCCCGTCGGCGCGGGGGCCAGCATACCGCGCGTGCCATCGATATAACGCTGCGCCTCGATCGCATCGAGCGGCTGCTGGAACACAGCAAAGCGTTTGTCCCGGTCGGTGCTGTAAAGCTTCTCCACCCCCACGACGAGCGCCACATCGGTAAGGCCTGCGCGGATATAGTCGGCCGCCACATGAAGCCCGATGGTCGCGCTGGCGCACGCCGCCTCCACATGCAGCACGCGGACGCCCTGAATGCCAAGCGGCCGCAGCGCATATTCGCCGGGGATCGACATTTCGCCCGCGAAAAAGCCCTGTACGACATTCGCGTAGATCGCCATGCCGAGATCGCCGGCTTTCGCTCCAGCGTCGCCAAGCGCTTCGGTCACCGCCTGCTGCGCCAGATCCGTATGTGTCCGGTCGCGATGCCGACCGAACGGCGTCATGCCTACGCCGATGATATGGACGTCACGCATCAGATCCGCCTCCCCGCTTGATCCCAATAGGGTTTGCGCAGCTCAGCGCGAGAGACCTTGCCCGCGTTGGTGCGCGGCAATTGGGCGACAATCTCTATGCGTTTCGGCGTTTTGACCGCCCCAAGCGCCTCGCGCGCGAAAGCGAGCAGAGCGCTTTCCTGCGGCTCCTGCCCAGCGCGTGGCTCGACAAAGGCGATGACCGCCTCTCCCCATTTCTCGTCCGGAATGCCGACTACTGCGCAATCCTGAACCGTTTCATGAGCCAGAAGCGCCTTTTCAACCTCCGCCGGATAGATGTTGAATCCGCCGGAGATGATCATGTCCTTCTTGCGATCCACCACATAGAACCAGCCATCGTCATCGCGCACACCGATGTCGCCTGTATGGTGCCAGCCGAAGGTGGACACTTCAGCTGTCGCGCTGGGGTTCTTGTAATAGCCCGCCATCACCAGCGGTCCGCGCACGACGATCTCCCCCCGCTCGCCTGGTGGGAGAATCGCGCCGTCATCGTCCATGATCTCTACGATGGACAGGAGGTTGGGTCTGCCGCAGCTTCCCGGATGCGCCAGTTCGCCGACATCGTTGATATGCTCGTGCGGCGGCATGGCGGTGACGCACATCGGGGCTTCGGTCTGGCCGAAGCTGGCGTTCATCACGGGGCCGAAAATGGCGATCGCTTCCTTCAGCCGATCGAGCGACATCGGCGCGCCGGCGTAGGAGATATATTCGAGGCTGGAGAAATCCGCGTCCCGTACGCCGGGATGCGAGAGCATCATGTAGATCGCGGTCGGCGGAAGGAACATATAGGTAACGCGGTGCTTCTCAATCGCTTCGATTACCGGCGCAGGTTCGAATTTCGGAAGGATAACGACCGTGCCGCCGAGCGCCATGCTGGCAAGCGCCAGCGGACCCGCCGCATGAGTCATTGGCGCGGCAACCAGGTTCACGGGCGGAACCTTCATCGGCATCGACGCGACCAGACTGGAGACCAGAGCCTGCCAATTGCCGTTGCTCAGCATCACACCCTTGGATCGGCCTGTCGTGCCGCCGGTGTTGGCGAGGAAGCCCAGTTCCTCTATCGCGCCGGATCGGCGCTGGGGCACGGGCGGCGCTTCGGGATCGACCCGATCCTCCAGGTAGAAGTCCGCTTCCTCGAATGGGCGATCCAGAGCGATGAACCGGCGGATATTCGGGCACTCGGCGCGGAACGTGGCGATGCGATCGGCGACGTCGGAATGGACGAACAGCGTGTCGATATCGAGCAGGTCGAACAGATAGGCATTCTCCGCCACGCTGGCGCGGTTGTTGGCCATGGCCCAGACGCCATCGGCGCGCAGGATACCCAGCACAGCCTCAAACGCAGTCATGGCGTTGCCACTAAGCACAGCAGCATGCGCGCCGGGCGCGAAGCCGTCGGCAATCAGCATCGCGGCAATGGCGTTCACGCGGGCAGCAACCTGCGCATAGGTGCGCTGCGTATCACCCTCGATCATGCAGGGTCGATCATGCGCGATGCGCGCGCCGCGATCGAAATAGTCGATCATCCGCATTGCCGACATTCCCTTGTTCCAGATTGGCCGTCATCCGGTTCATCCCGGAGCGACAACCCGCATTCCTGTTCTACCGCCGCATCGTGAGATCGAGCGCACTGGACTTGATTTGAACCAGCGGCGCGTTGGCGAGCTTCATAAGCCTCTGCACCTGGCCGAGTTCGGAGGACGAAAGCGTCGGGTAATCGCGCGCCACCGGGCCGGCCTTGCGCATCTTTTCGATATCCGATGCGGGGACCAGCGCGCGCAGGATCAACTCGTCGTCATCCTCGCCGGTGCCGTGGCGACGCCGCAGTTCGGCAAGGTCCGGCTGTTCGGGCGGGTTGGCGAGAATTTCCTTGGCGCGCGGCTTGGAAAGGATCTGGTCGAGCACGTCACCGTCGATCGGCGCCACCGGATCGCCGTAGAAACCGGCGGCATATTGGATCACCTCGTCGGGAACGACCGAATAACGCTTGCCGGTCACGATGTTCAGCACCGCAAGCGTGCCGACCAGCTGCGCAAAGGGCGTCGCCATGCCGGGATAGCCGAGTTCGCGTCGCACCGTCGCAACTTCGGCCAGCACCGCAGGCAGCTTGTCGAGCATGTTCTGCTGGACGAGCTGGGACCGGAGCGTGCCCATCATGCCGCCGGGGATCTGGTGCTTGAGCGCCGTCACATCATATTCGAAGAACTGGTTTACGAGGAACCCCGCCGCCTTGCCGACTTTCTCGAAATGGTCGGCGACAGGCTTCAATTTGCTGGTGTCGATATTGTGCGTGTGCCCCATGATCTCGACATTCTTGGTCATGATCTCGATCGAGGGGATGGACGGACCATTGGCCATCGGTCGGACGGCGGTGTGCAGCACGGTCACGCCAAATTCGATCGCATCCATATAGGTCTTGGCCGACTGACCCAGCATGTTGTTGGCGTGCATCTCGATCGGCTTGCCGCGGGCCTTCTCGACGATAGCCGGCACCAGTGTCGAGATGCGGTCACGATCCAGCACACCGCCCGTGTCGTACAGCAGGAGGCTGTCGACTTCGGGAAGCGCCGAAAGCTTGTCCGCCTTGTCCGCATAATAGGCATCGTCATGCACCGGCGACAGGGTGAAGAGCATCGTGCCCGCGACCTGGCAGCCATGGCCTTTCGCGATCTTGGCCAGCCGATGCATCTTGTCGATGTTGAACAGCACATCGTAGAGCCAGAAACTCCGCAGGCCATGCACGCAGAGGCGATCAACCCACAGGTCCATGAGAACATCGGGCGTGAAACCGAAAGTGACCGATCCGTTGGAACGGCATCCGGCCCGCAGCGGCGTGTTGGGCATGGAGCCGACCAGCAGGTCAAGCCCGGCCCACGGGTCCTCCTGGCAATGGCGCGTCAGCACCTCGAACAGGGATGAGCCGGCAAGGCTAATGATATTATAACCGGTCTTGTCGATGATCGGCGTCACGGGCAGCGCCATGCCCGCCTGCATCCGCATGCCCCACAGGCTCTGCTGGCCATCGCGCATGGTCTCGTCGAGGAAAGTGATGTGGGCCATTGGCGTTACTCCGGGGCCGCGAGCAGAACCTGCTCAAGCCAGCGTGTGTGGATGGTGTTCGCGATAAAGTCTGGATGGCGCACGATCCTGCGGTGCAGGTCGATCGTGGTGGGCACGCCCTCCACGGTAAAAGCGTCGAGCGCGTCGGTCAGCTTTGCCACCGCGTCGGCGCGATCCGCGCCATGGACGATCAGCTTGCCGATCATGCTGTCGTAGAAGGGCGGTATGATCGCGCCTTCGCTCATATGGCTGTCGAGGCGGATGCCCTCCCCTTCCGGTGGCTTCCATCCGGTAATCCGGCCAGGCACGGGAATGAACCCCCGCTCAACATCCTCCGCATTGATCCGGCATTCGATGGCATGGCCGGTCACGCGAACCTGATCCTGCGACACCGAGAGGCGCGCGCCCCCGGCAATGCGAATTTGTTCCTGCACGAGATCGAAGCCCGTGATCATCTCCGACACCGGATGTTCGACCTGGATGCGCGCATTGACCTCGATAAAATAGACTTCCTCGCGCGCGACATCGTAGAGGAATTCGGCCGTCCCGGCGTTGCGATACTGCACGCTGGCGGCGAGTGCTACAGCGGCCTCGTGCAGTTGCTTGCGCACGCGCTCGGGCATAGCCGTGCAGGGCGCTTCCTCGACGAGCTTCTGGTAGCGGCGCTGGACAGAGCAGTCGCGCTCACCGAAATGCACGACATTGCCGGTCCCGTCGCCCATCAACTGGACCTCGACATGACGCGCCTCAGGCACGAAGCGCTCCATGAACAGGCGACCGTCATTGAATGCGGCCTGCGCCTCGGCGCTCGCCTTGTGGAAGCCGGCTTCAACTTCGTCGGCGTTGTTAGCAATCACCATGCCGCGCCCGCCGCCGCCGGCCGAGGCCTTGAGCAATACCGGGTAGCCGATCCGATCCCCCTCGCGCCGCGCGTCGGCAGCCGAGGCTATTTCCTCGCTGCCCGGCACCAACGGCACACCAGCCGCCTTCGCCATAGCGCGCGCCTGCAGCTTATCGCCCAGTGCGTCGATCATATCCGGCTCGGGGCCGACAAAGGCGATGCCATGTTCGGCGCAAAGACGCGGAAGGATGGCGCGCTCGGAGAGGAAACCATAGCCAGGGTGCAGCGCATCGCAGCCGGCCGCCTTGGCGGCGTGGACAACGAGCCGTGGGTCGAGATAGGACTTCGCGGCTGGCCCCGGCCCAAGGACCAGCGCACGGTCCGCCAGCATCGCTGCGGCGCTGCCCCGATCGGCATCGGAAATACCGATCACGGTTTCGGTGTTCAGACCCTGCGCGGCGCGTACGATCCTGAGCGCAATCTCACCCCGGTTGGCGATGAAGAGGCGGTTGACGGCCATCGCGCGATCAGCCCGGAATGACGGCGAAGAGCGGCTGGTCCGCCTCGACCATCGCCCCATCGGTGGCGAGGATCGCATGGACCTTACCCGCCACGCCAGCGCGGACAGCGGTGAAGAGCTTCATCACCTCCACCAGACACATTTCCGTTTCGGCGGTGACGACAGAGCCGACATCGACATAGACGGGCGAGCCAGGCTTGGGCGCGCGATAGAAGGTGCCGAGATAAGGCGCGGTTATAATAACGGCATTGTCCGGCAGGCCGGCCGACGCTGGCGCAGCCGTTGACACCGCGGCGGGAGCTGCGACCGGAGCGCTCGCCGGCGCAGGCGGTGCAGCACTCGCGACCTGCGTCACTTCCGCCTTCGCACCCAGCCCCGGTGCATTCACATCCTGCGACAGATAGATTTCGACATCCCCTGCCCGCACATGCAGTTCGCGCATACCCGATGCCTGGAAATCGGCAATCAGCGCCTCGATGTCTTGAAGATTGTCGCCCTCACTCATGCTTGCTTCTCCCGCAGGGCTTCTATCTGATCTCGGGTCAACCCGGCGCCCTTGCCCTTCAGGAGCCGTGACTGTTCCTGCTCCAGCGCATAGAGCGCCTGGACGTCCGCATTATCGGGCGCGCCGCGTATGCTGCTGTCGGACAGGAACCGATAAGGATTTTGCATCTGCGCCGGACGGAAGGCCGCAGCGCGCGCATTGTAATCGGCCAGCGTCAGTGGGCCGACGCTAGTAACGTAGCGGTCCACCTTCTCCGACAGATGCGATACGCCAGGAGCAATATGCGCGTCGCTGGATGGGATTTCGTCGTTCAGAACGCCAAAGGGAATATGGGAGATATAGCGTGACGGCCGACCGTTGTGCATCATCATCGCATAATCGTGCAGCTGTTGGCTCGGGAGATCGACCAAGCCAACCAGTTCGCCCAGGAAATCCCGACCGAACTCATCGTTCAGCAGCGGTCGGAACCGGTCCGCCCGCTCATCGATCTTCATCCAGTCGTCGACCTCATAGACTCCCGCGACATGCGCGAAATCCTTGATCAGTCCGAAATAGACGAGCGCGCCCGCGTCCATCATCTGATCGCGCGACCATGTCGCCATCTGCTTCCACAGTTCAACCGTCGCTGTGCGGAAGATATCGGTCAGCTTCTCGAACGTCTCCGCCAATTGTTCCGGCGAATCCATGCCGACCGGTACATAATTCTCCGTCAGCGCATCCGATGTATAAAGGCCTACGCCCGTCAGTTTCTCCGCCGTGAACTCCGGCTTGGATTCAAAACTGCCCCAATCGTCCATCAGATAGAAGTGACAGTCGGTCGCCTCCATGGTGACCGTCAGGTTAGGATAGGGGATGGCGTCCGCGATACCGTCAAGCCATGGGTAATCCCCCTGCGCCAGATCGGAAAAATCGCGCACGATCAGTTCGCGATTTTCGGCGAGCTTGTAGGGGCCGCTATTGTTGAGCGTGCAGCGGCTCTCGCACGAGACGAGAAAGCCATATTGGGAAATTGTGGCAAGGAAGGTCTGCGCTGCCTTGTGCAGCCGGTCGCCATTGGCGCAGGCGTGCAAATCGGCATGAAAACGCTGAATGCGACGCTCGGGCAGCAACTGTACACGTTGGCCGAATTCCCGGGCGTTCAAGTGCCCATCCTCGCGCTGCTGAGACAATTTGAAACGACGCCAGAAGTCCATGACATAAGCCACGTCCTCGGCCGCATCTTCGGCCGTCTGCAGGCCGAAATTGATGAGTATTTCACGGCCAAGCAAAAAGAAGGTCGGCAATGCCCAGCCAGGCAGATTGCCAAACTTGCCACCCATCGCCCGCGCGCGATCACCGATCTCCTCGGCCTTCATGGACTGCTCTATCTTTCGCAGCAGCGTGGGATAGCGGTAATAGCAGCACAGATAGGACAGCAGCATGTAGGAGGGCACGGGAAACAGCTTGGATTCCTGCACCGTGCGCGTCACGCAAAGCCAGTAGGTGTCGTCGCCAATGGTCTGGATGGCATTATTCGCCTCCAGAATGCGTACATAATCCAGCGCCATTATCGCGTTGGCCCTTGGCCTGTGACGGCGGACATGATGCTCTCCTCTCGACGACCTTTTGATTCGTACCAACCTTATAGTCGATCAAAATCGTCTGACAATAATGTTTGTATGACGGATTTCCGTCTATGGTGTTAGAGGTATTCGCGGTCGATCACAGGACAAATCTACTTTCCCGCAGGAATGAGGACAAGATCGCGCAAAGCGGCACTTGCAGCATGGGACGCGCGCAGCAATAAGCACATGACGCCAATTAAAGAGCCCGATGCCCATTCGAAACGGAAACACCCCGTACCGCATGAATGGTCGCAATATATTCGGGCAAAATAAGCGATGGAGAGTGTTTTGACCAGTTCGCCGCTCGGATTGCCCACGCCCTCCATCTACGAGGATACGGAATTCTCGCTGTTCGAGAACAGCGTCTCGAAATTTCTGGATGCACACGCCACCCCTTCCGAAGTCCAGACGTGGCGCGACAATGGCATAGTACCGCGCGACATCTGGAATAAGGCCGGGGCAGCCGGGCTGTTGGCGCTTTCGACATCTGCAGAATATGGCGGGATGGGCGGAGATTTTCGCCATGAAGTCATCTTGATGGAACAACTCGGCCGACGCGGCATAGAGGGTTGGGACATCACGCTGCACAACGCCATCGTTGCCCCCTATATCGAGGCTTATGGGACGGACGAGCAGAAGCGGAAATGGCTCCCGGGGATTGCGACCGGCGAGATCGTCACCGCTATCGCAATGACGGAGCCCGGCACGGGATCCGATCTGCAGGCGGTCAGGACGTCCGCCCTGCGCACTGGCGACACTTATGTCGTCAACGGATCCAAGACGTTCATCACCAATGGGCAATCGGCCGACCTCATCGCCGTTGTCGCGAAGACCGACCCGGCCATTGGCGCGCGCGGCATATCCCTGATCATGGTGGAAACGGCCAAAGCCGCCGGTTTTGAACGCGGGAGAAATCTGGACAAGATCGGCCGCGATGCGTCCGACACGTCCGAACTGTTCTTTACTGACATGCAAGTGCCGGTGGCCAATCTGCTTGGCGGCGTGGAAGGTCGAGGCTTCGTTCAGTTGATGGAGAAACTGCCGCAGGAACGGCTCATCCTGGCGGCGCAGGCAGCTGCAGCGATAGAATATATACTGTCGATCACCCTGGACTATGTGAAGGAACGCAAGGCATTCGGGCAGGTCATCATCGACTTTCAGAACACGCAGTTCAAATTGGCCGAATGCAAGACCGAAGCCACGATTGCCAAGGTTTTCGTAAATCATTGTGTCGAACAGCACCTGAAAGGCGAACTCGACAGCGCGACGGCGTCGATGGCGAAATATTGGGTCACCGACCTGCTCTGCAAGATCGCTGACGAGTGCCTGCAATTTTTCGGCGGCTATGGATATATGAACGAATATCCCATTGCTCAGGCCTATAAAGATGCCCGGGTTAACCGTATCTATGGCGGGACCAACGAAATAATGAAGTTATTAATCGCCAGAACTTTGTAACCTGGCGTGATAGCACCCGATAATTAGCCGCGCTCCCGAACGCGATATGGGCGGAATTCTCGATCGCAGGTCTCCTGCCGCAGCCCCTCACCAATAGGATATCCAACCCTTTCATCGAGATTCTCCATGGACAAAACCGCTCAGCAGGACTGGCCTTCTGATTTCGAAGCGATATAGTCAGACAAAATTGTCCATCGACAATGAGAGCCCGCTAGGAGAGGCCATGGAAGTAAGGACGGATATCGCGCAGCGGACGGACCATATGGTCCGGGATTGCGGATTGGATAGCGCCTCCATATTCCTGTGTGACAAGACGAGTGCGCAGTCGCGCCTTTCCTATCTCTATCATGTCGGCGTGTCGCAAGAATCGCAGCATGCCTATGAACAAGGCCGCGTGTTCGACGATGACCCGTTCGCGCGGGTAATGGATTGCGCATCTCGTTCCGGCAAATTCTTCCATTGGCGGGATGAGCAATTGCGCGCGGTGGCGGATCGCGCACCCGATTACCGCCAATTTATTGGCCACTACGCCATCGACGTTGTGGGCGCACATGTCCGGCAGTTGGTGCCCAATCTTTACCTGCTGGTCGGCGTGCATCGCAAATCCCGTAACCGCTCCAACGGCTGTCCGGCGGATACCCAATTGGAAAATGAGACGGCGGCCGTTGCCAATATGGTCGCGATCCAGTTGCTGGAAGAAACGCTGACACAGCCCAATGGTCGGATAGCGCTCGACAGCGCGTTGCAGGGCGCAAATCCCGCCACGCCGCTTGCGGTCTCCGGGGAGACGCTGTCGATGCGGGAAAAGGAAATTGCCCGCCTAATCTGCCAGGGCAAGCAGAATAAGGAAGTCGCATTCCGCATCGGCCTCTCGGAATATACTGTGGAGAACCATCTGCGGCGGATTTATCGCAAACTGGGGATCCATAACCGCGCTGCCATGGTCGCCCGCTTTTCCGCCGATTCCATCCATTGACGGGAATCCGTCAATAGCGCCCCGCATAGCTGCCCTGTAATCCGGTTGCACGAGAAGCCGGACACAAGATCCGTTTCCGCCATGAGGAGAGGGTCGCAGGGCTATGAAGGCAATGACATTGCGCGACGGCTCCTTCCGGCTGGAGGAGATCACAGATCCTACACCCGGCCCCGGCCAGATTCTGACCCGCCCTCTCGCTTGCGGCGTGTGCGGCAGCGACCTGCATGCGCGGGACCATGCCGGACATCTTTGCGATTTGCTGCATCGCGCGGGCTTCCGCGGTTTCATGGACCCTGGCCAGCCCGTCGTAATGGGTCATGAATTTTGCTGCGAAGTGCTGGAAGGCGACGGACGTTTCGACCGGGGCCAGCGCGTGGTCGCCCTGCCCTTTATCGCCGGCGCGAACGGCGTCGAGCTGATCGGCTATTCCAATCACTTCAACGGCGCTTTTGCCGAACGCATGCTGCTGCAGACCAGTGCCGCATTTGCGGTACCGGACCATGTCGAAACAGAAGCGGCAGCACTGACCGAGCCGCTGTCCGTCGCAGTCCATGCGGTCGAGCAATCTGGCGCAGATGCCAATTGCGCCTTTGCGGTGCTCGGATGTGGCCCGGTCGGCCTGTTCGTCATCGCCCGGCTGCGCGCACTGGGCCTCGGCCCCATTCTGGCGATCGAGCCTAACCCCGCGCGACGCGCCATGGCCGAACGGATGGGCGCCGATACGGTGATCTCTCCGGGAGAACAGAGCGGAGAAAGCTGGTGGAACGACCTCGGCCTGCCGCTCGGCCTGTCCGACGCGATGGCGCAGGCGCCTGAACTTCGCAAGCGCCAGCGCGCCATATTGTTCGATTGTGTGGGCAAGCCCGGAATGCTGATGGCGATTGCTCAGGGCGCGCCCATCGGCGCGACCATCGTGGTAATCGGCACCTGCATGGAGACCGACGCGATCGAGCCCGCGTTCATGCTGCAAAAGAGCCTGCGAGTGCAGTTCGTATTCGCCTACACACCCACCGATTTCGCGGACGCCTTTGCGATGATCTGCGCGGATGCCAGCCGACTCGATCCCCTGATAACAGGACATGTCGGTCTCGCCGGCGTGGAGCAGGCTTTCGCCGCTCTGAGCGGCGGCGGGTCCGATGTCAAAGTGCTGGTCACGCCGCAATGACCGCTCTCAACCATTTGCCTCCCCCCGGATTTTCCCTGCAATTTCATGCGAAGCCAGCCAATGAAAGCCCTGACCGAGGAAGCCCTCACCACCTATCTGTCGCGCCATTCCCCCGCATGGCGGGATATATCGGTCAGCGGCCTGCACCGCCTGCCGCTCGGCGCGTCGCGTGAGACGTTCCGCTTCGATCTCAGCTACACGGACGATAGCGGCGCGCATAACGACCGCCTGATCCTGCGGCGCGATCCGCCCGCGAGCAATGTCGATAGTGACCGGCGGCACGAATATGAAAGCTATCGCGCCATCCATGGCCATGGTGTTCCGGTGCCACGCATGGTTTTACTAGAAGAGGACCCAGAGCCCTTTGGCGGCGCGATTTCCCTCTCCGAGGATCTGCGCGGATTCCATAATAGCGAATATCAGCTGCAGGAGCCGGCATGGCGCGACCGGCTTCCCCATATTGCGCAGCAATTCTGGACGAGCATGGGCATATTGGCGGCGGTGCCCGTCGAGAATCTCGATCTGTCCTTCATGAAACCGTCCACCGTTTCCACCACCGCGATGCAGGAACTGGACTATTGGGAAGACACACTCGACCGTCACGATGTCGGCCCGGAGCCGATCGTCAGGGCGGCGATCCGCTGGATGCGGCGCAATCCACCACCGCCTGCGCAAAAGCTGTCGATGGTGCACGGCGATTTTCGCGCCGGCAATTTTCTTTATGACGACAGCGGCAATCTGATCGCCGTCCTCGATTGGGAAATGGCCCATATGGGCGACCCGCTGGAAGACCTGGCGTGGAGCTTCGCGCGCGTATTCTGCTTCGGCAAGGATGACCGGCGCTGTGGCCTCGCGCCGCGCGAGGACGCCATTGCCATATGGGAAAAGGCGAGCGGTCTTCAGGTCGATCCCAAAGCGCTCCACTGGTGGGAACTGCTCATCTGCGTGAAGGGCCAGGGCATCTGGAACAGCTGTGCGCATGTGTGGAGCGAGGGCACCAACCGCGATGTCATCCACGCCTATGCCGCGTGGTGGCTGCGTAACGCGCAGGATCGCGCCATCCTGGAACTTATGGGGAAGCTATGAGGCCTTTCGTACCAGCGGCAACCGCCGACCTTGCCGAGCGCTTGAGGACCGACATCGTACCGGAAGTTGCGGGCTTTCGCGCCGGCAATGTCGGCATGACCGCGGCCATGCTCGACATGATCGGGCAGGAATGGGATCGCGCCGCCGCCCGACTGGTGGAAGAGAATAGCGCCATGCGCGCGCTGCTTGTCCGCGGGGCCGCGCTGATCGGCGGCCCGCAGCCCTTGGACGATCCGAATGCCGATCTGCATGTTTCGGCGCTGGAGGCGGCTAACGAGGCACTGCGCCAAGGCCTTATTACCCTGCAATCCACGATCGAGGAGCGCATCGACGACGAAGCGCGCGCCCTCGACGAAGCCATCTGGGATGAACTGCGCCGGTCGGTCGAACGCCGCCGGATCGCATCCGCCAATTTCTGAATATCCAGTCCGGAGACCCCTATGCTGACGCAAGCCGACGATTTCCCCATCCACCAGACGCCCGAACCGATCGCCTATTCGGGATCGGACCGCAATTTCTACGACCGCTACTGGTTCAACGGCTTCGAACCCGACGGATCGCTGTTTTTCCTGATCGGCATGGGTGTCTATCCCCATCTGAATATCATCGATTGCGCCATTTCCGTGCAGGTGGAAGGCAAGCAATATAGCCTGCGCGGATCACGCGTCCTGCAGGATCGCATGGACATTTCGGTCGGCCCGATGCGTCTGGAGGTTGTAAAGCCGCTCTGGACGCTGCGTTTCGTGTGCGAGGAGCAGGAAGGTATCGCGGCCGACCTTACCATCACCGGACGCGCCTTCCCGATCGAGGAACCCCGCTTCACCCGCCGGATCGGCACGCGGATGTTCATGGACTATACGCGCCTGACCCAGAACGGCCATTGGTCCGGCTGGATCAGCATCGACGGCCGCAAGATCGAACTCAGTCCGCAGGCGATGGGCACGCGCGACCGGTCATGGGGCATCCGCCCAATCGGCTTGTCAGACCAGCAGCCCAATGTCCTGGCCGGCGAGCAGGGCTATTTCTGGCAATGGACCCCACTCAACTTCAAGGACAAGAGCCTGTTCTTTCATATCGCTGCAGAGCCGGACGGCCATATCTGGAACAAGCGATCGGTGCTGTGCCCGGACGGCACCGGCGGTCCGGCAAACTTCTTGGAGACAGAAAAAGCCCATATGGAAACCACGCTGGTCGACGGCACATTATGGCCCGAGCATGGCGTGCTGAAGGTCGACTATGGGACCGGCGAGTATAAGGTGGAACTGGAACCGTTCCACCGCATGCAGATGAAGGGCATCGGCTACTTCCATCCCGAATGGTTCCATGGCCGATATCATGGCGTGCCGATCAAGGTGGAGCGAGAGGATTTCACCGTCGGCGATCTCGACCCGATGGCGATGCAGAATTTCCATGTGCAGCGGCTTTCCAAGCTCACTCTCACCAACCCGGACGAAACGCAGGAGCAGTCCATCGGTGCGTTCGAGCAGGCAATCCTGGGCGCCTATGCGCCGATGGGCATCAAGAGCAGCATGGACATCACACGCTGGGACCGTGAGGATTGAAGATGACAACCGTGGCAAGAAGGCTCGAAGGAAAGGCGTGCGTCGTTACCGGCGGATCGGCAGGCATAGGCCTCGCAATCGTCCGCCGATTGCTGGACGAGGGGGGCAAGGTGCTGTTCTGCGGTCAGAACGTCGAGAGCGGAACAACGGCCGAACAAAGCCTGAATAGTCCCGACGCCCATTTCATGCGCGCGGATGTTGGGGACGAGCATGATGTCGAAGTTTTGCTGGCTTCGGCGGTTGATCGCTTCGGCCGCCTGGACGTGCTGGTCAATAACGCCGCCAAGGCTGCCGTGGACCTGATCCCCGATCTCAGCACGGAAGACTGGCGTCGCAGCACGGCGGTCAATCTGGACTCGGTCTTCTTCACCTCCCGCGCCGCCATTCCTATCATGCGGAAGCAGGGCGGCGGCGCGATCGTGAACATTGCGTCGATATCGGGCCTCGCAGGCGACGGCGCCTATCCCTCCTATTGCGCGCAGAAGGGCGCTGTCATCAATCTGACCCGCGCCATGGCGGTCTATCACGCGCGTGAGAATATCCGCATCAACGCGCTCTGCCCGGGCTTTGTGGAAACGCCCGCCACCGACGCGTTCAAAGCATTGCCGGGCCTGCTCGAAAGCTGGTTCGCTTCGATCCCTGCGCAGCGCCCCGCCCAGCCGGAGGAAATGGCCGCCATCGTCGCCTTTCTTGCGTCCGACGATGCAAGCTATGTCCATGGATCGATCATGGTTGCGGATGGCGGCGTCACCGCAGCGACCGGGCAACCCACGCAAGTACCGCTGGGGTAGTATCCGACCGAATGAGAAGGTTCTCCTACTGAGCCGGCGGCATGCCCACCGCCGGCCTCTTTTTGTCAGCACATACTTGCCTCAGTCAGCGGCGCTGGCGATCCACCGGGCCAGCATGGCGTCTGCATCGCCCGTCTCGCGAATGGCACCGGGCGTGCGGGACAAACGCGGTGCCGGAGCGGCATGCATGACCCCGTCACGCACATCATAGGCCTGACGCGCCTTGAGATGAGGATGTGACGGCACGTCCTCAAGCTGCAGAACGGGCACGACGCACGCATCGCCGCCCTCGAATACTGCAGCCCAGTGCGCCTGGCTTTCCGTCAGGAACGTCTGCTCCAGCAGGAGCGCCAGGCTGTCCCACCGCTCCCGTCTGTTCTGATCGGCGATATGATCCTCAAGGCCCAGCTTTGTCATCATTTCGGCAAAGAATTTGGGCTCGATCGGGCCGACAGACATTTCCCTGCCATCCTCGCACAGATAGCTGCGATAATAGGGCGCGGCGCCCCCCAGAAAATTCTCATCGCGATCGAGTGATATCCGTCCCGCCGGGATCAATCCCGCGAACATGGTCAGCAGGGAACCCACCCCATCGACGATCGCCGCATCCACCACCTGCCCTTCGCCAGATCGCTCCCTCTCCCACAACGCCGCCAGAATTCCGAAAGCCAGGAACATCGACCCGCCGCCAAAATCACCGATCAGATTGAGAGGTATTGCCGCCGGCTCGCCGGGTTTGCCAATTGCTGCCAGCGCGCCGCTCAGTGCAATGTAGTTGATGTCATGACCCGCGCTATGCGCGAGCGGCCCATCCTGACCCCAGCCGGTCATACGGCCATAGACAAGGCGCGGATTGCGCGCGCGCATATCGTCCGGCCCCAGCCCCAGACGCTCCATGACCCCCGGCCTGAGGCCCTCTATGACGACATCGGCGTGATCGGCAGCTTCCAGGCAGAATATCCTGCCTTCTTCCGAACGGATATCGATGGCCTTGGTCGCACGGCCGCGATCCACGACCGGATTGGGCCAGCCATTGCCGCCATCACGATCGATCCGCAGGACATCAGCCCCCATGTCAGACAGCAGCATGGCGCAATGCGGCCCCGGTCCGATCCCGACAAATTCAAGAACGCGAAGGCCCGCCAGCGGCCCTGAGGCTTTCTGTGTCACGGACATTCCCTCCTCCCCCGGATCAGCGCCCCGTCCAGCGCGGCGCGCGTTTTTCGGCAAAGGCGGCTGGACCTTCGATGGCATCCTGCGATTGCAGCATGGCGGCCATGGCGGGATAATGCCACTCGTCGACCAGCGCTTTCTCGACCGGCTCTGTCAGGCCCTTCAATATGGCTTCCTTTGTCGCCCGCACCGACATGGGGCTGCATGCCAAGATGTCGCGCGCCCAGACTTTTGCGGCTTCGACCACATCGCCATCGGTGACTTCATTGACAAAGCCGAAGGCAGCGCCTTGTTCAACCGTTATGCGCCGACCCGTCAGCATCATGCCCATAGCCCGCTTTAGGCCGATTTCTCTCGGAAGCCGCTGAAGACCTCCAGCCAGCGCCGCAAGCCCCACTCTGGGTTCCGGCAGGGCAAAGGATGCCCGCGTCGACGCCACAATGATGTCGCAGGCGAGCGCAATTTCAAACCCGCCGCCCATGGCGACACCGTTGACCGCAGCTATGACGGGCTTGGTCAGAGTGAACCGCGAGGTCAGACCGGCAAAGCCGCTTTCCGGCGTCTCAAGCCCGCCGCCTGAAGCCTGTTGCTTGAGATCATGGCCCGCGCAGAAGGCCTTTTCTCCTGCACCGGTGATGATCGCGACCCATTGGTTATCGTCCGCCGCAAAGGCGTCGAACACCGCCGCCAGTTCCCGGTGTGCTTGCACGTTGAGGGCATTATGCGATGCCGGACGATTGATGGTGACGATGGTGAGCGCACCTTCGCGTTCAACGGTCACATACTCGTAGCTCATGCCGCCAACTCCTTGCTCGATGGCGGGGCAAGGAAAGCCAAAAGGCGACCCCGGATGATATTTTCGGCGTCCTTCACGATCGTTTCGACCAGATCCTTGCAGGTCGGGATATCATGGATCAGGCCTTGGATCTGCCCAGCCCATACGAGACCAGCGTTGAGATTTCCTGTTTCCAGAGCCTCCCGACCCTTCGCCCCCGATACAAGCGGTCGGATATCCTCGAACACCGCATCGTGCCGTTCCGATATCTCGACCACGCGATCGGACACACTGTTGCGCGCCACACGACCGGTATTATGGAACTTGCGGAAAATCAGCTTGGTTGCTCGCTCGTCATTGTCGACGATGAACTGCTTTACGCTCTGGTGGATCGGGGCTTCGACCGTCGCGCAAAAACGTGTGCCCATGTTGATGCCCTCGGCGCCCAGCGCCAGCGCCGCTGCAAGGCCGCGCCCGTCGCCTATCCCGCCGCTTGCGAGCATGGGGATCTTCACCCGATCCGCCGCCGCGGGAATGAGGATAAGACCGGGAATATCGTCCTCGCCCGGATGCCCGGCACATTCGAAGCCATCGATCGAAATGACATCCACGCCCATCCGCTCGGCCGAGAGCGCATGCCGAACCGCCGTGCATTTGTGCAGGACAGTGATGCCATGGCTCTTGAAATCATCCACATGCTCTTGCGGCTTATGCCCGGCCGTCTCGACAATCTTGATTCCGCTCTCGATGATGGCCTTGCGATATTCGGCATAGGGGGGCGGCGTGACCGACGGCAGGATCGTCAGGTTTACGCCGAACGGCTTGTCCGTCATCGCCCGACAACGGTCGATCTCCCGTCGCAAATCGTCGGGCGTAGGCTGAGTGAGCGCCGTCAATATGCCCAGCCCACCCGCATTGGAAACAGCCGAGGCGAGTTCTGCCCGGCCGACCCACATCATGCCGCCTTGAACGATAGGATGCTCGATACCGAGCAGCTGCGTAATACGTGTCGTGAAGGCCATCAGAGCGCCTCCACGATCGTGACATTGGCGATGCCGCCACCTTCGCACATCGTCTGCAACCCATAGCGCTTGCCCCGCGCGCGCAGGGCGTGGATCAGGGTGGACATCAGCTTGGTGCCCGACGCGCCAAGCGGATGACCCAAAGCGATCGCGCCGCCATTCACATTGAGCTTATCCGGATCGGCCTCTAGCGCCTGCAGCCATGCGAGCGGAACCGGGGCAAAGGCTTCGTTGACTTCATAAAGGTCAATGTCGTCGATCTTCATGCCCGCCCGCTCCAGCGCGCGCTTGGTCGCGGGCAAGGGTTCCTCCAGCATTATGACCGGGTCGCCGGCTGTGACAGTCATGTTCACGATGCGGGCGATAGGCGTCAGGCCATATTGTTTGAGCGCCCGTTCACTCACGATCAGTGCAGCCGACGCGCCGTCGCAAATCTGACTGGCATTGGCTGCGGAGATCACGCCGCCTTCCGCGAGCAGCTTGACCGAACCAATGGACTCCATGGTCGCATCGTAACGGATGCCCTCGTCCCGGATGTGGGCGCCGCCCTCCACTGCCAGCGGCACAATCTCATTGGCAAAGGCGTTGGCCTCCGTTGCAGCAGCGGCGCGCCGGTGACTTTCCAGCGCAAACCGATCAAGCGTATCCCGGTCGAAACCATATTTACGCGCGATCATCTCCGCACCTTCAAACTGGCTGAAGGCTGTAACACCGAAGCGCTCGCTGATGCGGCCGCTGACGGGTCCGACGCCGATCCCTTCCTTTTCGTGCAAGGAAATATTGGTGAACATCGGCACGCGGGTCATGCTCTCCGCACCCGCCGCAATTACCACATCCTGCGTCCCCGACATGACGGCCTGCGCCGCAAACTGTATGGCCTGCTGCGAGCTGCCGCACTGCCGGTCGATGGTCACAGCCGGAACGCTCTGCGGCAAGCGCGAAGCGAGGACGACGTTACGAGCAAAGGCAAATCCCTGCTCTCCCGCCTGCGTTACGCAGCCCAGGATCACGTCTTCGATCACGGCCGGGTCAATGCCCGATCGGTCGACGATGGCGTTCAGGACTTCTCCACCCATGTCTGCGGGGTGCCAACCGGCCAGAGCGCCCTTGCGACGGCCGCCAGCGGTGCGAACGGCTTCAACGATATATGCCTCTGCCATGTCATGATACTCCTTGGAAATCAGGCTTGCGCCGCGCGAGGAAAGCGCCGACGCCTTCCCGACATTCATCCGTGCCGCCAGAGGCGGCTATGCTGCGCGTCTCGCGTTCAAGATGACCTTCGAACGACCCGCCATAGCTTTCCAGCAACAGCGCGCGCGCCCGGCCGATCGCTCCCGTCGCGGATGCGGCTAGCAGCGCCGCCTGTCGCGCGCCTTCATCGGCCAGTGCAGTATCGTCCACGGCGCGCGTCACCAGGCCGATCCGCTCGCCCTCGTCTGCACCGACGCGGACATTGGTCAGGATCATCTCTTGTGCCTTGCGCATGCCCACAAGGCGCGGGAGGAGCCAGGACATGCCGCCGTCCGGCGTGAGGCCAACCGCGCCATAAGCCGCCGTGAAATGCGCCGATCGCGCAGCCAGCACGATATCACCGGCAAGGGCGAGGCTCAGCCCAGCGCCCGCCGCCGGACCGTTGACCAGCACCAGCAGCGGCTTGTTCATCCGCATCAACCGAGAAACCGCCATATGCAATGTGCCGGCCAGCTCGCTGAGGAAGGCGGAGACTTGCTCTCCCGCCGCGGCGAAGGAGGCGAGGTCGCCGCCACCGCAGAACAGCTTGCCCGCTCCGGTCAGGACGACGCATCGCAAAGCCGGATCGTTGTCGCAGCGGATCGCCGCCTGAACCAGAGCCTGGGCAAGGGGGAGATCGATCGTGTTGCCGGCGGAAGGTCGATTGAGCGTTATTGTCGCGACGGCTCCGGCGATCGACAACAACAGAGGCACCTCGCTCATATACACTTCTCCATGGCGTGTCGGGCACAGCCGGACAGAATGGGAAAACTGGCTGCACGGTCTCTGGTGGGTGCCGACGCACCGGTTCGGCGGACAAAGCCCGCGCATCGATCAGCGACAGCCAATGCCACCTCCAGGACGCCATAGGTTTGCGCGCTCATTTGGGCGCCATTCGGATTGCGCCGTCCAAACGAATGACTTCGCCGTTCAGCATCGGATTGGCGACGATGCTTTCCACCAGCTGCGCATATTCCTCCGGACGACCCAGACGGCTGGGGAACGGCACCTGCTTGCCAAGGGAATCCTGAGCCTCCTGCGGCAATGTTGCCAGCAACGGCGTCCAGAAGATGCCGGGCGCGATCGTCATCACCCGGATGCCATAGCGCGCAAATTCGCGGGCGATGGGCAGTGTCATGCCGACGATTCCGCCCTTCGACGCAGCATAGGCCGCTTGGCCGATCTGCCCGTCATAAGCAGCGACGCTGGCGGTATTGATGATGATCCCGCGTTCCTCACCCACCAACTCGGCATCAACTATGCGCGCCGCGAATTTGGAGAGAACATTGAAGCTGCCGATCAGGTTGATGGTCACGATTTTCGAGAAGTCGTTCAGGGGGATCGCCTTCCCATCACGGCCGATCACCTTACCCGGGGGGCCGATGCCGGCGCAGCTCACCAGGATGCGCGCCTTGCCGTTCACCGCCTCGGCCTCGTTAATCGCGGCTTCCACAGCGACCTCATCGGTCACGTCCAACTTGATGAAATGCCCACCGATCGCGATGGCATGGGCCTGGCCGAGATCCGCGTTGAGATCGAATATCGTGACTTTCGCGCCGGCTTTCGCAAGGCGTTCGGCCGTGGCCCCGCCCAGTCCCGACGCGCCGCCCGTGACGATCGCGGCCAGTCCGTCAATATCCATGCGATGCCTCTCCTGCTTTCAACTGAATAGAATTTGCCTGCCTCTACAAAGCGCGCGCGATGACCATGCGCTGTATGTCCGACGTGCCCTCGTAAATCTGGCAGACGCGGACATCGCGATAGATTTTGGCGATCCCGAATTCCTCAAGATAGCCATAGCCACCCAATGTCTGGATGGCGCCAGACACCACCGTTTCAGCCGTCTCAGAAGCAATCAGCTTGGCCATCGACGCTTCCTTCAGGCAAGGCGTGTCAGCGTCCTTCATACTCGCCGCGTGCAGCACGAGTTGCCGCGCAGCCTCCAGCCGTGCCGCCAGATCGGCTAGGCGGAAGCCGACGGCCTGATGCTGGATGATGGGAATGCCGAAGCTCTTACGATCCTTCGCATAGGCAATCGCTATCTCCAGCGCTGCCTGCGCCATACCGATACACTGTGCGGCAATGCCGATGCGCCCTACCTCCAGGTTGGAAAGAGCAATGCCATAGCCTGCCCCTTCGGCGCCAAGACGCAGCCCTTCCTCGATAAACAGATCATCGAACCGGATCGCGCAGGTGTCCGATGCGCCCTGGCCCAGCTTATGCTCAACCTTGTCGACAGAGTAGCCCGGCCGGCCAGTGGGCACGATGAAGCCCGATATGCCGCGCTTGCCCGCCGCCGGATCGGTGACGGCATAGACCATGGTTATCCCGGCGATATTGCCCGACGTGATGAACTGCTTGGCGCCATTGAGGCGATAACCGCCATCCACCTTTTCCGCGCGCGTGCGGATTGCCGATGCGTCCGAACCCGCGTCGGTCTCCGTCAGTGCAAAGGCGCCGAGCATTTTGCCGGAGATCAAGTCAGGCAGAAATTGCGCCTGCTGTTCGGGTGTGCCGTCCTTAATCAAGCCCGACACGATCAGGCTGTTTTGGATACTCACGATGGTCGAAAGCGCGCCATCGGCCGCGGCAATCTCCATGAGCGACAAGGCGTAGGACACATAATCTGCGCCCGCTCCGCCAAGCGCCTCAGGCGCGGTCATACCCATCAGGCCAAGATCGGCCAATTCCTGAAACAATGCCGGCGGATAGCCCTTCTCCGCCTCGAACGCAGCGCTATGCGGCTTGATCCGCGATTGCGCGAAACTGCGAACGCTCTTCTGAATGGCGGACTGTATCTCGGAAAGAATCATATTACCCACCCGGTTGATATATACTTACGGGTATATTGAATTCTGTTCGGTTTCCCGTCAACAGGATTTCCATGCCCAGGAAAACCGCCATGCTGCCCGAGCGATCGCCATTTCGCTCCGCCGCGCAAAAAAGCGAAGAACGCGCTGCCAAGCGTTACGCAGTACTTCGCGCTGCCGTGCGCATGTTTAATGAGCGTGGATTTCATGCGACGTCGCTGGAAGATGTCGCGACGACACTGGGGATCACCAAACCGACCATCTATCATTATCTGGGGAACAAGGATCAGGTCCTGCTGGAATGCCTGACAATCGGCCTGGAGCAATTGCTGGAGGCGGCTGCGGCCACACGCGCAGAGCCTGGAACTGGCGTTGACCGGCTGCGCCATTTCCTGCGGCGGTACGCAGAAATCAACATGGACGATTTTGGCCGCTGCGTGATCCGCACCGGAGATGAGGTTCTCTCCCGTGTAAGCGTGAAGCGTTATCGCGAACTCAAGCGAGAAATCGACACGGCGATGCGCGGTCTTATTGAAGAAGCCATTGCGGACGGATCGATTCCCCCGCTCGATTCCAAGCTGCTGGCGTTCACCCTGGCGGGCGCGCTCAACTGGCCGGCGCGGTGGCATGACCCCCAAGGCCCGCAGAGCGCGAAGGAACTGGCGGAGCACATGGTCGACCTGCTCGCATCGGGTTTCCTGCCACGATGATCATGGCAGCAGCACCGCCTTGATGCATTGCCCCGCATGCTGTGCAGCAATAGCTTCGTTGATTTGCGACAAGGGGAATGTGGACACCAGCCTGTCGAAGGGAAAAAACCCTTGGCGATGCAGCGCGATCAGTTCCGGAATAAATCCATCCAGATCGCTGTCCCCCTCGATGATGCCGATGATCCTGTGACCATAGGTGATCAGCGAGGCGAGGTTGATCGACAAGCTACTGTCTGGCCGGGGCGGTATGCCAACGAGACCCAGCATTCCATGGCTGCCAAGCGACGCGAGCGCGGCTTCCACGACCGGCTCACGCCCGCTGGTTTCAAAGGCAAAATCGACGCCATCCGGCACGATCGCGCGGATCGCTTCTGGGATATTGGGAACGGCGGAATTGACCACATGGGTTGCGCCCAGTTCCAGCGCCATGGCCCTGCGTACCGCGAGGGGTTCGACCAGGATGATCGTCGCGCACTGGCGAATGACCGCCCCCATCACCGCCGCAAGGCCAACCGGCCCGCCGCCGAATATCGCGATCGAACTCCCTGCGGGACAGGCAAGCGACCGCATCACGCCGCCTGCGCCGGTTTGCAATCCGCAGGCCAACGGACCGAGGATTTCCAGACGAACGCCTTCCGTATCGACTTTGACGACGTTGCGTTCATGCGCCAACGCATGGCTGGCAAAGGATGACTGGCCGAAGAAGCTGGCGGAAAGCGGCTCTTGCCCCTGACTGAGGCCCGACGAGCCATCCGGTCGCACTCCGGCATAGTTGAGGATCGGAAACTCCCGGCAATAGGAAGGCAAATGCTCCTCGCACCGCGCGCAATGGCCGCAACTGCTGAAACCGATCACGACAGAGTCACCAGGCCGCACTTTCGTAACTGCAGCGCCGACGGCCTCTACGACCCCTGCTCCCTCATGACCAAGCACAGCTGGCAGAGGGATGGGAATGAACTGGTCGCGCGCCACGAGATCCGTATGGCAAAGTCCAACGCCCGCTATCCGGACCCGCACCTCATGCGGCTGCGGTTCTTCGATCTCCACGGCCTCGACGGAAAAATCGGCATGTGGCGTTCGCGCTATGGCAGCGATGATTTCCACCAGATTGTCCTTCGCCTGTTTCCGCCATGCTCAGACGGCTGTATAGCCGCCGTCCGCAGTAAATTCCGACCCCGTGATGAAACCTGCTGCATCACTTGCCAGGAACGCCACGAGTGGCGCAATATCGCGCGTTTCGCCCAGCCGTCCCATGGGAATGAGTTGCGCCCATGCAGCCAGCGCCACCTCGGGCGGGATAAGCTCACCAAACGCATCGCGCGGCGGTTCCCACCCGGCGCTCAGGTTCGTCGCCACTGGTCCGGGCAAGACGGTATTCACGCGAATGCCGCTAGTCGCCATCTCGTTGGCCACCGCCTTCGACAGCGCTCTTACCGCGCCTTTAGTGGCGGAATAGGCGGCGAACTGTGCGCCTGCCACCTTGCCATAGACCGACGCGATATTGATGATCGATGCGGTGGAACTACCCTGAACAATGGCGGCGCGCATCAACGGTATAGCGCCTTGCATGCCCAAGTAAACGCTCTCCACGTTGATGCGAAGCTGGCGACGCAGAATGTCTATGTTGGCCTGCTCGAAGGGCTTGGCCATCATGATGCCGGCATTGTTGACCAGAATGTCGAGATGACCGGCATCCTGCGCAATCGTGGCATAGACCCTGGCCCAATCCTCCTCACTCGCCACATCATGGCCTAGGGCCGCCACATCCACGCCAAGGTCGGCCGCCGCCGTTTCCACGCCATCCAGATCGATATCCGTCATAAACAGGCGCGCGCCCAACGCGTGCAGCAGCGCACTCGTTTTCCGGCCGATGCCCGACGCGGCGCCCGTGACGATCGCTACCTTGCCTTCTAATGCGAACGGCGTTCCCATCAGCCCTCTTCTCCAAAATTCGATAGGGAAAAGCGTTGCGTTCCGTCGAGGTGCGGCACCCAACTCAGGCTATGGTCGCAATAGACCTCCAGCATCGGAGCGAACTGCGAGGGATTATCCAGCGTGCCTGCCTTGATGATCGTGAAGTCGGACAACGCCTTGGCAATCGACACGATCGGCGATCCGCAATCCGGACAGAAATGCCGGGCCAACGGCAGCCCACTGTCCCCCACATCTTCAAAGACGCGCGTCGCGCCGCTTTGCTGATATGCCGCCACCGGCACCGCGCAAACGACGGAAAACGCGCTACCGCCCTGCTTCTGACAGTGTCGGCAATGGCAGATGGCGGTCATTACCGGCTCGCCGGTAAAGCTATAGCGAATATTGCCACAAAGGCAGCCGCCATTGGTCACATCATCCATGGCTGCATAAGCCCTCTATAGTCAGCGGCGGCACCGAAGCGCCGCCGCCTGCCCTCAGAATTTATACTTTGCGGTTACGCCATAAGTGCGCGGCGGTGAGTGCAGCATATAATCATAGCCAAACGCATCCCGCAGGTTGAGGCCATACATGAATAGCTTTTTGTTGGTGAGGTTCGTGCCCCATACCCGAATCGAAAGCTGCTCGCCCTCCCAACCCAGCGACGCATTGACCTTGACGTTGCCGGGCGCATTCAGATTGCCATTGCCTGCCAGGTTGTTGAAAGGCGAGAAATACTGCTTGCTAGTGTAAACCGCATTGGGCGAGAATATGATTTCCCCGCTACCGAGTTCGCCAATGGTCCAGTCGGCGCCTGCATTGATCGTGATCTTTGGCGCATTGGGCAGCGTATTGCCGTCCAGAAGGACCCCCGACAGCGTCAATTTGTCATAGGTCGCATCAAGATAGGTAAAGGCGAAATTCGTCTTTAGCGTCGGTATAAACCTGGCATTGAGTTCAAGCTCAGCGCCCTTGATGGTCGACCCTGGCGCCGATCGGATGAAACCGGTGGTGCCGATAACCTCGTTGAGCTGCTGGTTCTTGTATTTCGTCAGGAACGCAGCCGCCGTCAGATTGGCCTTGCCATCAAACAAACGCGTCTTGGTGCCGACTTCGAACGCGTCCACCTTTTCCGGCGGCACGAAATCGATAGGGTTTCCGGCGTAGAACTGGCTGCTGAACGACCCGGCGCGATAGCCGCGGCTGTAGTTCGCGAACACCATCGCCCCACCGTCGAACGTGTAGTCGAGACCGAACTTGCCGGTCAGGCGGCTGCTCTTCCTGTTCTTGGTGGCTTCGGGCGTAATGACGCCGGTCGGAGAAATCGAGCCATGGGTGAAGGTGATCGCCGCAGCGTCCGGATCGGCCGGATCGAAATCATAGGTGGTGAACGGCGGCGACGTGACTGGATCGGCAAAGGCGGTCAGGAAGGAATAGGCATCGCTGTGGCGGTTCTTGTCCTTGGTGTAGCGCAGGCCGACGGTCACGCCGAGATGATCGCCGATCTTTTGGTTGATTTGAGCGAACGCAGCGTACGATTGCCGCTCCTGCTTGTAATGCTGATAGAAATATAATGTCTGCACCAGGCGATAGCGATCAATATTGTTGATCGTGTCCTTGCCATAATAGACGCCAGCCTGAATATTCGTGCTGTCACCCGAATAGGCGAACTTCACTTCCTGATTGAACTGCTTGTAGACGTCGCCATAATTGGTCTGGAGCAGACCAACGACGGGCGTACCGGAACCTTCCTGCGACAGGTTCTGCTTTGACCAGTCATATGCCGAGAGTGACTGGACCGACAGTTCGTCTGTAATCTCGTAATTGAGGTTGAACTGGACACCGGCATTCTTGATGTCGTTGAACCCCAGATCGGGCTGGTTCGTCTCGAAGAAGCTCAGATTATCTTGCGCGCGATTATAGCCGGAATTGCCATTGGTGAGATGGAACGCCGCCGCCTGTGTCGGCTTGCCCTTGCTGCCCGTAAACTTGAGCATCATGTCGAGCTTTTCCGTCGGCTTTGCCCGGACGATCAGACGACCCGCGATGGAATCCTTGGAGTTCGCATCTGGCTGGCCGGGAAAGATGTTCTTCACAAAGCCGTCCGCCTCGACATAATTCACCGAAGCGCGGAAGCCCAGCATGTCGTCGATCAGCGTGCCTTCGATCGCCGCCTGCCCACGCACTTCGTTGAAGCGTCCGAAACCACCCTCAACGAAACCCCGCGTGCCGTCTGCCAGAGTCGGCTTGACGGAAATGAAATTGATCGCGCCGCCGGTCGTATTGCGACCGTACAGCGTGCCCTGCGGTCCGCGCACTGCCTCAACCCGTTCCAGATCGAACAGCTGCAAGCCATGCATGGTGCGGGCGCTGAGATAATTGTCATCGGTGTAGACGCCGACCGGCGACACCTGGTTTGCGCCATATTCGTTGCCGACGCCGATACCGCGCATCGTGAAATTGGGCTGCGCGTCACCAAAGGCGCTGGTGACCTGCAGCGAGGGGACAGAGCCGCTGAGATTGATAGCCTGGGTCACGCCCTGGCGGGACAGGTCCTCGGTCGTCAGCGCGGAAACCGCAACCGGCACCTTCATTAGCGATTCCGAGCGCCGCTGCGCGGTCACGATGATATCGCTGATTCCACCATCATCGGCGGTGCTCGCCTGGGGCGCCTGATCCTGCGCATAGGCAGGCGCATACGCCAAAAACGCCGCGCTGCCGGCCAATGCCGAAAGCAAAACTGATTTTTTCATAACTTCCCCTCCTGAAGGATTATTGCTTATTCTTACGAAGCGCCGGCGGTTATTTCCGCCATCATCCACCAATCCGACTAAGCCGTTAGGATGCTATTGCGCTTTGGTCTTAGATCACACTAGGACTGGCGCTAGACTTGTCCAATCGAGAGTGGACATCCATTCATAGAAATTCGAAATAAACGCTATTTCATTTCGTAAGGCACGCTCGAAAACCCAGCCAAAAGCACAAAATACGCTTTTGACAGCTTCACATTTGATCGGATATTTGTAGTATTACTCAAGATACATCTGCGAACATCCGCTCGCATACATTGCTTACTCCCCTCCTCCTTCATATCGACCGATGTTCCCGGTCGTTTTTTCCGGGTAAATTCCGGGTTCAATGTCACACGTTATTCCAGGTGGCCTGCAATGCATTCAGAAAGCGCGCTCAGCCATTCTCCAAAGCCTCATCGACTATCCTCACACCGCCTCTTTTTGATTCGATATAGCCACTTTATAGTCCATCGATATCGTCTGACAATTCCAAAGATTATGGCTATGCCGAACATCTTTGAGCATTGGTTAGTCGCGGATAGAGCGGAAGCAGGTGCGCACTTCGTCCGTAAAGAGCGTCGGCTGCTCCAGAGCCGCGAAATGCCCCCCGCGCGGCAGGGTATTCCAATAAATGATTGTCTCGAAGCACTGGTCGGCCCAACTGCGCGGCGCACGATAGAGTTCACCGGGAAAGATGCTGCACCCCGTGGGAATTGACAGGCGCTGCGCGACAAATCCGCCGGTGAAGCTCTCCCAATATATCCGGGCCGAGGATGCGGCGCTATTGGTCAACCAGTAGAGCGTGATGATATCGACAATGTCGCTCAAGGCGATGACGCTGGCGGGACCTCCGCCGCTGTCGGACCATGCGGCGAACTTTTCATAGATCCAGGCCGCCTGCCCCACCGGAGAATCTGCCAGCGCATAGCCCACAGTCTGTGGACGGGTGGCCTGCTGCGTCGAATAGCCCGCCTCCTGCGCCTGATAGTGCGCCAGATCGGCCAGCATCTGCGCCTCATCCGCACTGAAGGGCGGTGTCGGATCGCGGGGCAGGACGATGGGCATGTTAAGATGAATGGCCTTGAGCGCATCCGCCTTGCGCGCGCCCAGCGCGGTGGTCACGCCAGCCCCCCAATCGCCGCCCTGCGCAACATATGTCTGATAGCCTAGGCGCGCCATCAGCACTTCCCATGCCGCGGCGATGCGCTGCACATTCCATCCCGCCTCCTTCGGCTTACCCGAAAATCCAAATCCGGGCAGTGAGGGGATGACAAGGTGGAAAGCATCGGCGGCGCTGCCTCCATGTTTCTCCGGCTCCGTCAGCGGCCCGATAACGTGACGAAACTCCAGCATCGCACCGGGCCAGCCATGCGTAAGCAGCAGGGGGAGCGCATCGGCATGGGGCGAGCGGATGTGCAGAAAATGGATGTCCAGCCCATCGATCTCCGTCACATACTGCCCGACGGCATCAAGCCATGCAGCGCAAGCGCTCCAGTCATGCCCATGCCGCCAATAGGCCACCAGCGCCCGCATCGTATCGATCGGGACGCCCTGCGATGCATCATCGACCGTTTCACGGTCCGGCCAGCGCGTATCGTCAAGCCGTGAACGCAGGTCCCTCAACGCATCCTGCGCGTCGGGCATACGGAAAGGCCGAATGCTGCTCATTGCCAATACCTGTCCCGGACAAGGCGTTTCACAAGCTTTCCCGTGGGGTTACGCGGCAGTTCGGGATCGAAATCGATCCGGCGAGGCATCTTGAGCTTGCCTATGCGCGGCCTCAGCCATTCGAGCAATTCTTCGGAAAGATCGCCTCCCGCGTCGGCCCAGTCGACCGGCTGGACAACGGCGACGACCTGTTCGCCCATATCCGGGTCCGGCGCGCCTATGACGGCGACATCGAACACCTTGGGGTGCACGACCAGCGCATCCTCCACTTCCTGGGGATAGATATTCACGCCACCGGAGATGATCATGAAGCTCTTTCGGTCGGTGAGGTAGAGATAGCCCTCCTCATCGAGCCAGCCGACATCGCCTATGGTGGTCCAGCCATGGCTGTTGCGGCTCGCCGCCGTCTTCTCGGGATCGTTATGATAGCTGAACGGCGCTCCATCTGCGAAGTAGATAGTGCCTGTCTGGCGCGGTGGCAGGACCCTGTCGTCCTCATCGCAGATGCGCGGGACACCCCACATTGGCCGGCCGACGGAACCGGGTCGCTCAAGCCATTCCTGAGGCCCGATGCTCGTCAATCCATTGGCTTCCGTACCGCCGTAAAATTCATGAATGATCGGTCCCCACCACGCCATCATCGCCTGCTTCACGGGCACCGGGCAGGGAGCCGCTGCATGGAAAACCAACTTTAGTGAGGCCATATCATATTGCGCGCGAACGTCCGGTTCCAGTTTGAGCATGCGGATGAAATGGGTCGGCACCCACTGCGCGTGCGTAACGTGATAGCGCGCGATCAGGGCCAGCGCCTCCTCCGGATCGAACTTCTCCATAACCACTACCGTACCGCCCAGCTTCTGGATGCTCATGCACCAGCGCAACGGAGCTGCGTGATAAAGTGGGGCCGGCGACAAGAAGACTGTGTCGGCGTCCATCGCATAAACGGTGCGCCCCAGTTCCGTCAGCGGATTGCTTTGCGCCAGCGGCCCTTCCGGCAGGGGCGGCCTGATGCCCTTCGGTCGCCCGGTCGTGCCGGAAGAATAAAGCATGTCGTTTCCCGGGCTTTCGTCTGCGATCGGCGTCTTCGGAAAGTCCGCACAGGCCGTTTCGAAATCGCGCGCGTCAGGTGTTGGACTGCCCCCCACACGCAATATGGCTAAGCCGAGCGCACGCGCCTCCGCCAGTATCTCCGGCGCAACATTGCCGCCAACGATCAGTGCCTGCGCGCCGCTGTCGGCGAGGATGAACGCCACCTCCGCCGCCACCAACCGGGTGGATATGCAAGTGTAATACAGGCCCGAACGCTGCGCCGCCCAGACGATCGGGAAGAACAACCTGTCATTGTCCAGCATGATGGCAATGCCGTCTCCACGGTTCAGGCCCACGGATCGGAACAGATGCGCGCCCTGATTGGATCGCGCCTCCAGGTCGGCATAGCTGATCACTTCACCCGTCGCCGCCATGATGAGAGCGGGCTTGTCCGGCGTGACCCCAGCGTAAATACTCGGATGCATGCTTGATTACCTTCCAAACAGCATGAGAGATCAGGCGCGGTATGTGATCGGTAGCCTTTTCAGGCCCGAAACGAAATTGGCCTTCACCCAGGCCGGATCGCCGTCCAGCGCGATATCCTCCACCCGCGATAGCAACTCCGTGAACAGTAGGCGCATCTCCAGCTTTGCAAGATACTGCCCTAGGCACACATGCGGGCCGTACCCAAAAGCAACGTGGCGATTGGGGAAGCGATCAACCCGGAAGTCGAAGGGGTCCGCGAACACCTCTTCGTCCCGATTGGCCGAAGGATAGCACATCATCAGATTATCCCCCGCACGGATGTTCTTCCCTCCGATTTCGCAATCATTGGACGCCGTACGGAAGAAATGCTTCACGGGCGACGTCCAGCGAATGAACTCGTCGATCGCCTTGGGCATCAGTTCGGGGTCGGCCCGCAACTTCGCCATCTGGTCGGGATTGCGGATCAATCCCAGCAGACCGCCCGATATGGCGGAACTTGTAGTGTCGTGCCCAGCGGCGGCCACGATCAGATAATAGGCGTTGCGCTCTGCTTCGCCGATCGGCTCCCCATCGATGGTGGCGGTGGCAAGGATCGTCGCGACGTCATCGCGCGGGTTGATGCGACGATCGGCGGTGATGCCGCTGAAATAGGCGTTGAAGGCGTTGAACGCCTCCAGCATCGATGTCATGCCGTCCCCGCCGCCGGTTTCAGCATCGGTATTCCCGAACAGCTTCTGCGACAGCTCCAGCATCAGCGGCTCGTCCTCGCGCGGCACGCCAAGCACGATCATGATTGTGCGTAACGGGAACCACGCTGCGATGTCGCCGACGAAATCACATCGACCGCCCATCGCGATCATACGATCCACGGTTTCGCGGGCGAGCTGGGCAATCTCCTGCTCGATGTTCCGCACGCTCTTCTGCCCAAACCACGCAGCCGTCATGGCCCGATAGGCGCGGTGATCGGGATCATCCATAGCCACCAGATTGCGCGCAAAATTGCTGCTGCCCGTCTGTTCCTGCAACATCTTCTCGTCATCTATGGTGACGAGAAATTGGCGAGGCGCATTCAGGAAGGACTTGGCGTCCAATTCTATCCGCGTGACATCCGCATGCTTCGTAATCGCCCAAAACGGCCGATATCGTGAAGATTCACACCAGTGTACTGGGTCCGTGGCGCGCAACGAAGCGAAGACCTCATGGTAGAGATTTTCCTGGCCATAAGTCACCGGGTCCGTGATAACTTCATCGATATTGCTGATGAGCGCAGTGTCCACGCTTTGTCTCCTCTCCCCATCATGGCTATTGCCGTGGGGTGAGCGCGTCCAATCAGCATTCCGCGTGAATCAATAGACCGATCCGATCAATCTGCTATGACATATGCAAAGACAGGCAAAAAGCCGCAGAGGAGAGAGACATGTTTCACCTTGACCTCAAGCTTTTGAGAAGTTTCGCAGCCGTGGCGAGCGAATGTTCGGTGACCCGCGCCGCAGAGCGGCTGCACCTCACACAGCCGACCGTTTCAGGACAGATCAAGGAGTTGGAGCAGACGCTCGGCTTCGTGCTGTTCCACCGCACCACGCGGCAAGTGACGCTAAGTGAACAGGGCGAGCGGTTGCTGCCGATGATCCAGTCCCTGCTTAATCGCGCAGAGGAAGTGCGGCGCGAGGCTGAGGCCATGCAGCATGATACCATCACGCGTTTCCGCCTGGGTGCGGCCATGTACAGCATGGACTTTAGCGACCGGATCGAACTGCTCGATGCGTTTTCGGCTGCGCGTCCGGAGATGCGCTATGTCATCGACAACAGGCTCCAATCCGACCAAATCAGGGATTTGCTACATGAGCGGCTCGACGTAGCTTTGCTACTCGGCATCTCCGCACCCACGTCCCTTCAGGACTGGGCGCGCGACAATCATCCGGGCCAGATCACGAACGAGGTGCAATATCCCGACTCCCTGCAGCGCGTAGTGCTGCGCCGCCGGAAGATCGGGCTGCTGGTGCCAGAAGGATCGGAGATGGCGGCGATGGACGTCATTCCCCGGGCGGCGTTGGCCGGACAACGCATCGCCATGCTCAGCGGCGAACATGGCGACGCCTTCATCAATCCGATAGCGAATTTCCTATTGGGCCAGGGCGCAATGCCGGTGTCTCCATCGGAGGGGAACGCTCTAGCCGTGGAGCGTTATGCTCTGCGCAATGGCGTCCCCGCGATCGGCATAGGCTGGTTCTCCTGCCTTCCCGGCATTGTCCGGCGCCCGGTGGAGGGCATGGAATTCTATCTCGATTTCTCGGTCGTGCTGGGCACGGCGGCCAACAAGGCCGCGCGACGCTTTTTCGATTTTGCCAAACAATGGCAGGTCGCGCGCGATACTTTAGGCGAGGCCGGCCTTCTGGGTGATCGCTTCAACCGTATCCCAGTCAGCGACGGCAGCGCAATTACGCTCCAGTAGAGCCAGCAGAAGCCGGTTCACCTCCGCCGTATCCGGCAGGACCGATGCCGCAGCCGATGTGGTGAACAGGCCGCTGATCAGCTGAATGCGATAATCCGCGAGGATGTCGTCATGCGAATAGTCCGGTCCGAATGCCTCGGCGTAAAGCGTCAACAGGTGATGCTCGAACCTCCGGCGATCCTCGACAGAAATACTCCCCGACAGGAAATAGCCCAAATCGTAGAGCGGCTGGCGTACCCCGATAACCTGCCAGTCGATCAGGATCGCCTGCGGTCCGCCCGCCCCATCGCGAAACAGGATGTTATCGACGCGCGGATCGCCATGGGTCAGCGTTGTCCTGTGATGCGGCAGGTCATACCAGGCCCGCGCCACGGCTGCTGCCTGCGCGATCAGTTCGATATCGCCGGCGGGCAGTATATTCGTAAACCGATCGCGGATGATCGACACCGACTGCTCGATCATTGGCACCCAATAATCCCTGCTTTCCGGCATGCGGACGGCCCAATCGGGCGCATCGTCTGCGCGCACTGCCGTTGCACGATGCAGCGCCGCCAATTCCCGCACAACCGCGACTGCATCCTCTATGCCGCATCCTCCAATCTGGTCTCCGGCGCGCGTATTCTCGGTCAAATCCTCCATGACCAGATTGATATTCTCGCGATTGCCGTCCAGCCACAGGACCACCGGGATATGACAGCCATCGGCCATATCCCCAATCAAGCGGTAAGCCCCCAGTTCCCGATGATAGGCGCCGCTGGCCACGCCATGCCTATGCGCCATGTCTTGCGACGGCCGGAACTTGCACACCATTGATTGCGGCGCATCCGGGCAATCATGATCGACAGTCAGACGAACCGTATCACTGACATTGCCCGCACCGACCGGCGAAATCGCAAAGTCGCGTACAGTGATGTCACGATGGCCCGCCTTGGCGAGAACAGCCGCGATCCATCCCGCATCGATCTGCGAAAGACTATCCAGCAATTCGGGCCGCGCGGCGGCATCTATGGCGTTCATACCCCTTGCGCCGGAGACAGGTCGAACGTCGCGAGGACATGCGCGGAATCGCTATATTCGCGCACCTCACGCACATGCTCGCCCGTAAAATGGATCAGGAACACATAGCGGTTACTGTAAATCCGCCCATTCTTGAGCGCGCCGTTGGATGTCGCCTCTATCCAGACACTATCGCCCTGCACATTGATCAGCCCCGGCGTGATCGCGATGCGATCCGCCATTTGCTCATGAAGCTGGCCGACAAGATCGCGAAACTCTGTGACCGGGATATCTATGCCCCCATTCCACCACCATCGCGCATCCGGCGTGAAATGGTCGAGCGGGATCGTGCCTGCTCCAATGGCCTTCAATATGGCCAGGGCGCGGGATTCATGATCCTCAGACGGCATGATCGGAACCTCTCCATTCTTATATTGTACGTGCCAGGAGGATGCAGCCAAGCATGGCTCCAGACCAATAATATCCACGACGGCATTCATCGGGCCATCCTATGGTTTTGCCGAAACTGCCAATTGGACAGGATGCGGCCCGAGCGGCATCCTTCCCTCAAGACCCGCTAGGCAGGTGGGCAAGAGAGGAAGGACAAGCGATGTCGATCGCACCGCCCGAGTTGATACGCCCGGGCAAGATACCCCGTCCCGAAGCCGTGGATGCAGCATGGGTCACAGAAATGCTGGCGCGCGCAGGCGTTCATGTCGACGTGGCCGGCGTGTCCGTGGAGCCGGTTGGCACGGGACAGATCGGTGAGACCGCCAGACTGACGCTCACCTATGCGCCGGACGGCCGGATCGGCCCGCGCACGCTGATCGGCAAATTCGCGTCGCCCGATCCCACCAGCCTGCAAGTCGCGCACGCATGGTCGCTCTATGAAAGGGAAGTGCGTTTCTATCACTGCCTCGCCGGTCAGGCGCGCATCGCCACCGCCGCCTATTTCGGATCGCAACTGGACGAGGACGGCGCTTTCGCCCTCCTGCTCGAAGACCTTGCCCCGGCAACACCGGGCGATCAGTTCAAGGGACTCTCCCCCGCCCATGCGCATCGCGCCATGCGGGAAGCGGCCCGGCTGCATGCGGCCTTCTGGGGACGCGGCGAAGATGCCGACCTGGCCTGGCTCGACAGCGGGCCCCTCGCCCAGCCCTTCTACGCGCCGGACATTCTGCGGCAGACCTGGCCTGCATTCCGTGATCGCTATGCGGACGGGCTGAGCAACGACCAACGCCGCGTATGCGACGCCCTGGCCGAACATTATGAAGCCTATAGCCGGCCACTAGCCCGGCCACGGTGCGTCACCCATAATGATTACCGGCCGGACAACATGCTGTTCCGCGGTGAAGATCTGACCGTCGTGGACTGGCAATCGGCGGCGCTTGGCTCCAATGCCGTCGATGTCGCCTACCTTATCGGCGGCGCATTCACTGCGGCGGACCGTGTGGCCGTCGAGCAGGATCTGCTAGACAGCTATCATGATGAACTGTGCCGGCAGGGCGTCAGCGATTATCCGCGCGACAAGCTGGCGGCGGATTATCGCCACTTCACCTTTGCCGGGATTAATGTCGCTGTCGGCGCCGCGATGCTCGTGAAACGCACGGAGCGCGGCGACCGCATGTTCCTGACGATGCTCGATCGTCATGTTTCCCATGTCCTCGACACTGGCGCGCTTTCCATACTCACCGAAAGGGTTTGAAACCTTATGACTTCGGACACCCCCTATCCGATGACGATCGACGGGCAAGCGATCACGACCGACCAGACCATTCCGGTCATCAATCCCGCGACCGAAGCCGTGGTGGCTACCGCCCCCGATTGCACCAAGGACCAACTGGATGAGGCTGTAGCAGCCGCACGAGCCGCATTCCCCCTATGGCGCGCCCGCCCCTATGCGGAGCGGCAGGCCGCGTTACGCGCCATTGCCGCCACGATCGCGGAGAATGCCGATGACCTCATGAGGCTGCTGACGGCCGAACAGGGCAAAAGCCATGCCGATGCCCTGGGCGAAATTCATGCGGCCGCCTGGTGGATCGGCGTCGTCGCCGACCAGCAGCTTCCCGAAACGGTGACAGATGCGATACCCGGTCAGCGCAGCATCACCACCCATGTTCCGCTCGGCGTGGTCGGCGCGATCGTGCCATGGAATTTTCCCATATTGCTGGCCGTCTGGAAGATTGGCCCGGCCCTGCTCACCGGCAATACATTGGTGCTCAAGCCATCGCCCTTTACACCGCTGTCCACGCTCCGGATCGCGCAGCTTCTGCAAGGCGTGCTACCACCGGGAGTGCTCAATGTCATTTGCGGTGGCGACAGCGTTGGCCCCTGGATGACGGAACATCCGGGCATCAACAAGATATCCTTCACCGGCTCCACCGCGACCGGTCGCCGCGTAATGCAGAACGCATCGGTCAATCTGAAGCGCCTTACACTGGAACTTGGCGGCAATGATGCAGCGATCGTTCTTCCGGATGCCGATGTCGACGCCATAGCCGAACCGCTGTTCTGGGCGGCGTTCAAGAACAGCGGTCAGGTCTGCGTGGCGGCCAAACGCGTCTATGTGCATGACAGCATTTACGATCGCGTGGCGAGCGCATTGGCCGGCGTCGCAGCGAAAGTGAAGCTGGGCAACGGCGCGGATGAGGGGACACAACTCGGCCCGGTTCAGAACCGCCCGCAGTTCGATCGGGTGAAGGGTCTGGTGGACGATTCCCGGGCCGCCGGTCATCGCTTCATCGTCGGCGGGGAGGTTCCGACCAATCAGGGTTTCTTCGTGCCTGTCACTATCGTCGACAATCCGCCCGAAGACTCCCGTGTGGTGCAGGAGGAGGCGTTCGGACCCGTCCTGCCGCTGCTGCGCTATAGCGATCTGGACGATGCCATCGCGCGCGCCAATGCCTGCGAATATGGATTGGGCGGGTCGGTCTGGTCATCCGACCATGCCGCCGCCGCCAAAGTCGCCGCACGCCTGGAAACCGGAACCGTATGGATCAATTCCGCGCAGGGGCTGACGCCTTTCGCCGCTTTTGCGGGCCACAAGCAGTCTGGCATCGGCGTGGAGAACGGTCAGGACGGCCTGCTGGAATTTACCGTGCCGCAGACCATCCATCTTCCCAGAGAGGCCGCATGAGCATGATCGAAACGGGAACCAAAACTGCCCTGGAAATTGTAGATATCTATCTCAAGAAGATATGGAATGAAGGACAGGCGGACCTTGTCCGCACCTATTGCGCCGATCCGATCACCCGGCACGACCTTAACAGCGTCACACGCCTCACCCACGATGAGCAGATCGCGCGCATCTCCAGCCAGTATCAGGAGCTCGTACCGTTCTTCACAGACGTCGTTCTGGCAGGGGACGACACGCATATCACGTCGGTGTGGAACGTGACCGGCAAGGACCCCGACTGGCGCCTGTGTGGAATAGAGGTCTTCAAGGTGGTCGATGGCCGCATCACCGACGTCTGGAATTCCACCTACATGAAAGGACATTGGGGCGAATGAGCGGGCATGAGGGCCTGCTCGCGGGAAAGATAGTCATCGTCACGGGCGCAGGATCGGGCATCGGCCGCGCTGCGGCTCTGCTGTTCGGCAATGAGGGTGCGACAGTATGCGTTCTCGATCGCGATCAGGGCGCCGCGGAGACGACATTGTCCCTCATGGAGGCGCGGGGCAAAACGGCGTACGCCTTCACCATCGATGTCGCTGACGAGCAGGCGGTCGCCGGCGCAACCGAGACGATCGTGCAGCAATTCGGCCGGCTGGACGGCGCATTCAACAATGCCGGCATCGAGATGGCCAACCGCCTTGTCCCCGATCTCGAACTGTCCGAATGGTCACGGATGATGGACGTCAACCTGACCGGCGTCTTCCTGTGCATGAAATATCAGATGCGCGCGATGGCCGAACATGGCGGAGCCATCGTCAACATGTCTTCGGGCGACGGCATCATCGGTGCGCCCTATGCGAGCGACTATGTAGCGGCCAAGCATGGCGTCGTCGGCCTCACCCGCGCAGCGGCTTGCGAGGCCCGCTACACGAAAGTGCGGGTGAACACGGTTCTCCCGGGCCTGATCCTGACGCCGATGGTCGAGGAACGCCTGTTCGGCAATCCGGCGTTCGAGGCGCAGGTCGCGCCCATGGTGGAACGCCACTCGATCGGCCGCTTCGGCCAGCCGGGTGAAGTCGCCGAAGCCGCATGCTGGCTACTATCCGACCGGGCCTCCTTCGTGAACGGCGCGATCCTGACCGTCGACGGCGGATATACGGCGCGATGAGCGAACTGCGTCTGGCTGGCAAGGTCGCCATCGTCACCGGCGGAGCATCCGGCATCGGTGAGGCGACTGTGCGAAGGCTCCATGCCGATGGCGCGACCGTAGTCGTTGCCGATGTGCGACCCGAGGCGATCGACGTGCTCATAACATCCTTGTCGAGCGACCGGGTGCTCGGTCGCCAGATCGACATGGTGCACATCGACCAGATCGAGGCCATGATCGCCTGGGTCGCAGAGACTTGCGGCGCGATCGATATCCTCGTCAACAATGCCGGCATCGGATCGTTCGGCCGCGTGATCGATATCGATCTTGCGCATTGGCGCGATGTCATGACTATCGACGTCGAATCGGTGATGTGGGCATGCCGAACGGCGATGCCCCATCTTCAGGCGCGCCGGGGCTGTATCGTCAATGTCGCCTCTGTATCCGGCAGCGGCGGAGATTATGGCTTTGCCGCGTACAATGCCGCGAAGGCCGCCGTCATCAATCTCACCCGGGCAATGGCCCTCGACCACGCTCCATATGTGCGTGTCAATTCGATCAGCCCGGGCCTTACGCGCACCCCGCTTGCCGAGGGGTTGACCGGCAACCCGGCAATCATGGCCGCATGGACCAATGCGCTACCCCTCCAGCGACCGGCCGAACCTTCGGAAATTGCCGCGGCCATTGCCTTTCTGGTTTCGTCGGACGCAAGCTATGTCAACGGACATAATCTCGTCGTCGATGGCGGAGGCGCAGCGCATACCGGCCTTCCTAATTTTACCGGCATCCTGGGCGGCGCAAGTCATCTGGACGGTATGACAAGCGCAGTAGTGCGCAACAGCAGCGGAGGCATCGTCGAATGACCAACACAAGCATGCGCACAATCCGGCTCGGCAAACGGCCCACGCTGGAAACGATTGCCATCAGCCATGAGCCGATCCCCACGCCTGGGGCAGGCGAAGTGCTGGTGCGCATCCATGCCACGTCGCTCAATTTTCACGACTATCTTGTCGTTGCGGGGCATATTCCTGTCGCCGAGGGACTGGTGCCGATGTCCGATGGCGCAGGCGAGGTCGTGGCTCTTGGGGCTGATGTCACTGAATGGACCCCGGGCGACAGGGTCATGGGCGCATTCTTCCCATTATGGCTTACCGGGCGGCCGGATTTTGCCAACAACGCCGCAGTCTCTGGCGAAACCGCCAATGGGTTCGCTTCGGAATATGTCGTCGCCACGGCTGCGTCGCTTAGCCGCATGCCGACGGGCTGGAGCTTTGAGGAAGCAGCCACCCTGCCCTGCGCCGGGCTGACGGCCTGGCGCGCCCTGACCGTCGAAGGCCGCCTGCAACCGGGCGACACTGTCCTGCTTCCCGGATCCGGCGGCCTGTGCGTCTACGCCCTCCAGTTGGGCAAGGCACTCGGGTTGACGATCATCATGACCTCGTCATCCGACGAAAAGCTGGCCCGTCTCATGACGATGGGCGCGGATTACAGCATCAACTATCGCAAGACACCCGATTGGGGACAACGCGCTCTTGAACTGACAAATGGCGCAGGCGTCGATCTCGTCCTGGAGATTGGCGGGCAATCCAGTTTTGCCCAATCAGTCATTGCCTGCCGGATGGGTGGCCGTTTGAGCGTTGTTGGATCGACAGCCAATGCCGCGCCGGAACTTCCTCTGCGTGACGTGATAATGCACCACATCCAGGTCGGCGGCATGGCGGTAGGAAGTGTCGAGCAATTGCGACAGCTTGTCCTGTTCGTCGAAAAGCATGGAATCCGCCCGATCATCGACCGAAGCTTTCCGATCGAGCAGCTACGCGACGCCTTTGAGCATCAACTGAGCGGCAAACATTTCGGCAAAATCGTCGCGACCTTTTGATGCCGGACGAACGATCTCCCGATCTGATCGCCCTGACGCGCGCATTCGTAGCCGCATGGAACAGGCGCGATGAAGCTGCGATCGCCGCGGCGCTTCATGAGGAGGTTGTGTGTACCGGCATACCCCTGCCGCCCGTCATCGGCCGCAGCGCGACAATGACCTTTCTTCAGCCATTCCTTCAGGCCGAGGCGATCGACTGGGAGATTATCGCGATCGCCTCAAGTGGCAATATCGTCATGACGGAACGCGTCGATCGCTTCCGTTTCACGGGGCAGGACTGGACGGCCGTTCGAGCCGCAGGAATTTTCGAATTCCATCCCGACAATCGCATCATTGCCTGGCGAGACTATTTCGACATTGCCGAACTGACAGCCGCCCTGCCAGCCCAAGAGGATAAAGCATCCGCGCTTCCGATGGTGTACAATGATCTATGAGCATCTGATTGTCGAAGAGAGCGACGATGTTGCGACTATTACGATCAATCGGCCGCACGTCCTCAATGCATTGTCGATGCAGACCGTCCATGAGCTTCTCCATGCCTTAGAGCAAATCTCGGACGGGCGCACCGCCCGCGCCCTTATACTTACAGGCGCCGGACGCGCATTTTGTTCGGGAGCCGATCTGAACGCAGTCGACCAAGGCAGTGAGGAAGGCAAACCTGACAGGGGCGCCGGACTCGAAACAGCCTTCAATCCTCTGCTGGAAAGCCTGCGACGCCTTCCGATCCCGTTGGTCACAGCGGTCAATGGCGCTGCGGCAGGCGGTGGATGCGGATACGCGCTGGCCGGCGACATCGTTATTGCCTGCAAGTCCGCATTCTTCCTTCAACCCTTCGCCCATATCGGCCTCGTTCCGGACGTGGGTGCGACATGGTTGCTCCCACGACTCATAGGCAAACAGCGTGCGACAGCCATGATGATGCTGGGTGAACGCATTTCCGCTGAGCAAGCGTACGAATGGGGCATGATCTACCAAGTGACAGAAGACGCCGATTTGATGTTGACCGCAAAGTCACTCGCGAACCGGCTCGCGCATGGCCCCACCATGGCTTACGGGCTCATGCGGCAAGGCATAATGGACTGCATGGAATTGGAGCTTTCAGAAGCGCTCGCTCTGGAACGGCATAATCAAATGGTTGCCGGACAAACGGAAGATCACAAAGAAGGTGTCACCGCTTTCCTTGAAAAGCGGCCGCCAATTTTCAAGGGAAGGTAATTCATCGCTCGGACAGCACGCACCCCGGCACCAAATAACCGTGAATTCTATTGCCGCATCCTCGAGTCCTACTTGGAAATCGGCAAGGCTGTCCGATAGACAATGGGGCGCAGAGCAAAGCTGGACGTAACCTGCGATACCGTTTCAATCCTTGTCAGCTTTTGACGAAGAAAGTCCTCAAATTCGGCCAGTGACCCGACCATAACGCGCAACTGGTAATCGCTGTCACCCGTCATGAGATAGCATTCCAGAACCTCTGGAAAGGTTGCGACGACTTCCTCGAACTCCTTTAATTGTCTGTCCCCTTGCGCGTTTAGGCGGACGCGAACGAAGGCCGTTACCGCAAGGCCCACAGCCTCTGGCGAAACCAGTGCGACATAGCCGCTGATGACGCCAGCTTCCTCCAACTGCCGCACCCGGCGCAGGCACGGGCTGGGAGACAACCCCACCAGCTGAGACAGATTTTGATTACTCATCCGGCCGTCCGCCTGCAGATGGTCGATGATGGCCCTATCTATCGCATCAATGACAATGTTCGACATATACACTCCGTTACCATCGTAATTTTAGCATAATATGCTTATAAATGAGAAATTTCAGCATAGATTCGCAAGGACCTTCCACCCCCTGTCGTGATATTAGCCGGGCAAAGGTTTTAAACGAGGAAGAGTGATGGCCAGAACGGTCGAACCAGCAAGCATCGATGAGAAGGCCATTTTGGAAACGCTGGACAGGCAACTGCGCTGGCTCTCATCCTGGACGGTGCACAACGCCAATCATGTGCGCGAGAAGCGCGACGGCATGAAGGTCGGCGGGCATCAGGCGAGTTGCGCTTCGATGACCGCGATCATGGCGGCGCTCTATTTCCATGCGCTGCGTCCGCAGGACAAGGTGGCGGTCAAGCCGCACGCTGGGCCGGTCTTGCACGCCATCCATTATATGCTGGGCAATCAGAGCCTCGACCAGTTGCAGCGCTTTCGCGGTCTTGGCGGCATGCAAAGCTATCCATCGCGCACGAAAGACCAGATTCCCGTCGACTTCTCGACAGGGTCGGTCGGCCTTGGCGTCGCGATCACCGCCTTTGCCAGCCTGGTTCAGGACTATCTGATCGCGCATGGACAGATGGCGGAAGCCGACGCCGGTCGCATGATCGCCCTGATGGGCGACGCGGAGTTGGACGAGGGCAATATCTACGAGTGCCTGATCGAAGGCTATAAGCACGACATTCGCAACTGCTGGTGGGTTGTCGATTACAACCGCCAGTCGCTGGATCATACGACGGCCGACCGCATGTTCCGCCGGTTCGACGATATCTTTGAGACATGCGGCTGGCGCGTGCTTACGCTCAAATATGGCAAGCTGCAGCGGGCCGCTTTCGGCCGACCCGGCGGCAAGAGCCTGGAAGAATGGATCGACAATTGCCCGAACGTCGATTTTGCGGCCCTCACCTATCAGGGCGGCGCGGCCTGGCGCGCACGGTTGACGGCGGACATCGGCGGCAAGCCCAATGTGAAGAAACTGCTCGACAGCTTCGATGATGCCGCTCTGGCATCCCTTATGACAAATCTTGGCGGTCATTGCGTCGAGACCCTGACCGAGGCGTTCGATGCAGCAAGCGGCGACGATGTGCCGACCATGTTCATCGCCTACACGATCAAGGGCTATGGCCTCCCACTTGCCGGCCACAAGGACAATCATTCGGGGATGATGAACCCGCCGCAGATCGCGGAACTGCGCTCCAGCCTCGGCATCTCCGAGGGCGACGAATGGAATCCCTATGCAGGCTTGGGGGATAACGTCGCGGCAGAGCTTGAGGCATTCATCAAGCAGAGCGCCTTTGCCGCCACCCCGCCAGAACATCGCGCGGATGCGGTGCCGGCGCCTGCACGCCTGCCTGTGCCCGACGGGGCGGAGCAATCGACGCAATCGGCGTTCGGCCGCATTCTCATGGACCTGGCCCAACCGGGCAATCCCATCGGCGATCGCATCGTCACCACCGCGCCCGACGTGACCCAGACCACCAATCTTGGCGGCTTCGTCAACCGGCGCGGACTGTTCCGCCGTCAGGAACTGGCCGACGTGTTCCATGCTGCAAAGATACCCTCGGCGCAGAAATGGTCGGGCCATGCGGCGGGACAGCATATCGAACTGGGCATTGCGGAGAATAACTTCTTCCTGATGCTCGCCGCGCTTGGCTTGGCCGCGCCGCATTTCGGCACGCGGCTGCTGCCGGTCGGCACGGTCTATGATCCGTTTATTTCGCGCGGCCTCGATGCGCTCAATTATGGCTGCTATCAGGATTCCCGCTTCCTGCTGGTCGGAACCCCGTCCGGCCTGACCCTTGGCGCGGAAGGCGGCGCGCATCAGTCGATCAACACGCCGCTCATCGGCATGGGCCAACCCAACCTCACCTATTTCGAACCGGCGTTCGCGGATGAAGTCGCTCTCACCATGGCCTTCGCCTTCGATCATATGCAACGGGCCGACGGCAGTTCGGTCTACCTCCGCCTTTCCACCCGTTCGATCGCGCAAGTCGAACGCGCGGACTCAGGGTGGGAAGAAGATGCGCTGAAGGGAGGATATTGGCTGCGCCAGCCCGCGTCCGACGCGGAGATGGCGATCGTCTTTACCGGCGCGATCGCTCCGGAAGCTATTGCCGCTTGGGAGAGCCTGATCGACGATATTCCCGGCCTTGGGCTTTTGAATGTCACGTCACCAGACCTGTTGCACCGGGGCTGGTCGGCGCAACGGTCGGCTCGCTGGACCGGCGACGCTTATGCGCCCTCCCATGCTGAAAGCCTGCTGTCGGCGCTCGCGCCCGGCGCAGCGCTGGTCACAGTTATCGACGGATCGCCGGGCGCATTGTCGTGGCTGGGCGGAGTCACGGGGATGCGCGTCAGCCCACTGGGCATTGACCGTTTCGGCCAAACGGGCGACCTGCCCGATCTCTACCGCACCTACCGGCTGGATACCGACGCCATCGTCGAGGCCGCCGCTGAACTCTTTGTTGGGAACTGATCATGGCGATCGAACTGAAAATGCCCGCCCTTTCACCAACCATGGAAAAGGGCACGCTGGCTAAGTGGCTCGTCAAGGAAGGCGATGCGGTCAAGCCGGGCGACCTGATCGCTGAGATCGAAACCGACAAGGCGACAATGGAGTTCGAGGCGATCGACGAAGGGACGATCGCTTCGATCGCTGTGCCCGCCGGAACCGAGGATGTCGCAGTCGGCACCGTGATTGCGATGATTGCGGAAGCCGGAGAGACGGTCTCCGCGCCCGTGCTGGAAACCGTATCGGCGGTGCCTGCAGCCGCCGCTCCAACGCAGGACCCAACACCGCCCCCAGCCAAAGCCATCGTCCAAGCGCCTGCACCTGTCCCGACACCCGCAGAGGCCATCGATAATAGCGCGGTCAATGCTACCCCGCTCGCTCGGCGGATCGCGACCGTCAAAGGTCTCTCACTGTTCGGCATCACCGGCACCGGCGCGCGCGGCCGCATCGTCAAGGCCGATCTTGGACTGAAGCCGCTGATTGCCGCGCCCGCTACTGCCGCAGCGGTCGCTACCCCGGTGGCCGCTCCGGTATTTGCGCCACCTGCTGGCGTTCCCAATGAAACTGTCAAGCTCAGCGGCATGCGCAAGACGATCGCGCGGCGGCTCACACAATCCAAGCAGACGGTGCCGCATTTCTACCTGACCGCACATTGCCGGATCGATGCGCTGCTCAGCCTTCGCAGCGAATTGAACGCCAGCCTCGCGGCGCGCGGCGTGAAGCTCTCGGTCAATGACCTGGTCATCAAGGCAATGGCGCTGGCCATGGTGCGGGAACCCGACACCAATGTGCAGTTCGCCGGCGAAGAGATGTATCACTTTGGCCGCGTGGATATCGCAATGGCCGTCGCGATAGACGGCGGCCTTATCACCCCGGTGATCCGCGATGTCGCCAACCTTGCGCTGTCGGCTGTCGCTGAGCAGAGCAAGCAATTGGCAACCAAAGCGCGCGATGGCAAACTTGCACCGGAGGATTATCAGGGCGGCACCGCTTCGATATCCAACCTCGGCATGTATGGCATCGACGAGATGATCCCGGTTATCAACCCGCCGCAGGCGCTGATCCTGGGCATAGGGTCAGGCATAGAAAAGCCCTGGAAGGTGGATGGCGGAATTGCCCTCGCGACGATCATGACTGCAACCGCCAGCTTCGATCATCGCGCAATTGACGGGGCCGCAGCCGCACGCTTCATGGCGGCCTTCCGAGATTTGATCGAAGCGCCGATGCAAATCGTTTGCTGAGTCCTAAAAGTGGCGATTTGCGAAGCGGCTCTGCCACCATCTCTACGAGATACCCGGCGGCGCGTAACGTGTCATCGGGTCAGAGATAGATGGGAATGTCACATCGCCGATATGCCGCCGTCCAGCTTCAGTTCCGCGCCCGTCATAAAGCGGCTTTCATCCGAAGCCAGATAGATTACCGCATGCCCCACATCTTCCGGCTCACCAATGCGGCCCAACGGCACCTGCTTTGCAAGCTTGCTCAGAACCACATCTTGCTCCCGGTCCCCAACAATGCTGTCGAGTATTGGCGTTCGCACGAATGATGGGTGGACGGAGTTGCACCGTATGTCCCAGCCCGCGCGGGCGCAATGCAACGCGATGGATTTGCTGAGGAGCCAGACAGCAGCTTTGGATGCATTGTAGTTCGCAAGGTTATGCCCCGCGATAAGGCCCGAGATCGACGATATATTCACGATGGAACCGGGCTGATTTTCTCGCATCAGCGGGAGCGCATGTTTAACGCCCAAGAATACGCTATCGCTGTTGACCGTCAGACCCCGGTGCCAATCATCAATGGACAAATCTTCGACCGATCCGGCAATCAGGATGCCGGCGTTGTTGACGAGCACAGACAAGCCACCCAACTGATCCTTCGCCAAAGCGATCATATCTGCCCAATCGCTGTCACTGGTAACATCATGCTTTGCGGCGAAGGCGCAAATGCTCCCGGTCTCCTCATTAGTCTCCTCAGCAACCTGCAACACGCCAGCTTCATTGCGGTCAGTGAGTAAAACCTGCGCGCCTTCCCCGATCATCATTCGGGCAACCACGGCGCCGATCCCCTGGGCCGCACCTGTCACAATCGCCTTTTTCCCATGCAAACGGCCTGCCATTGCGCTCTCCTAATCTCACCTTCGATGCCCGGCTATATCAGCCAAGTCCTGATCTACGGCTTAATTATAACTCGGCCAAATGGATGTCCTTGTTCGGCATACCGATGGGCTTCGACCGCGTCCTCCAAGGAGAATGTGCGGGCTATCGGCATCCTCAGTTCGCCCTTTTCGAAACGCGCGAATATGGTCTCGATCAGGCGATGCGCGCGCTCCGTAGCCATCTCAAGACCGAAGAAAACGCCATACAGGGTTAGGCTTTTCCGAAGGATGTCCATGAACTGGAACGACGGAAGATCACCACTGGACGCACCGACAACGCTGAAGCGGCCACGGTAGCGAACTGCCGCCATGAGTTCATCAAGCGACTTTCCGCCCGCAAGGTCCACGATCAGGTCCGCCCCTTGATCGTGCGTATGCTGAAGAACTACCTTGCTAATGGAGTCGTCCAGATAGTTTATCCCGACCGATGCTCCGAACTCCGTAAGAGCGGCCAGTCTCTCGGCGCTCGACGCAGTCGCAATCACCCTCCCGCCAACCTGGCTGGCCAATTGAACAGCCGCGAGGCCGACACCGCCCGCTGCGCCTTGTACAAGGACAGTCTCGTTCTCTTTAAGCGATCCAAATTCAAAAAGCGCGTCGCTCGCTGTGCCGAAGGCGATCGGGATGGTCGCCGCAATGTCGAGGTCGAAGCCCTCAGGAATGGGGTAGGCATGTGCTTCGTTCACGGCAAACAGTTCGGCGTGACTGCCGTTCCAGTGGAACCCAACCACAGATTCTCCAACACGGACCCGGGTCACATCTGCTCCCACAGCTACAACTGTTCCGCTGGCCTGATAACCCACGACATCATGAGCAGACGCTGGAGGAGTAATCCGCCTGTTCAGTAGGTCGCCACCCTCAAGGCTGATGGCATGAACCCGGATAAGGACGGTATCGCGACCTATTTCCGGATCGGGGATTTGCCCATATATCAAGACATCAGGGGAACCCTCTCGGGTCCGGAAAGCGGCTTTCATCTGATCTCCAATATGTAGCTAATTTTTCGCCGACATTTGGCATGTCGGCAATGAGGAAAGGCTCCTCAAATAATTGACGACTTCGCCGCACGATATATTGCAGCGCTCCGGTTGGGCGCGTCGAGCTTTCGGCAAATATTGCTGACGTGAAATCGCACCGTGTAGCCGGTTGTACCCATGGTCGCGGCGATTTCCGGCTCTTTACAGCCTGCGGCCATCAGGCGAAGACATTCACGCTCGCGCTTTGATAAGGACTCCGCCGAGCTATACCAACTTGTGCCACTTCGCGTACGATGGTCGATCGATACGAGATCCGGACAGATACCTGAAATGGGCATGGCTTATCGTCCTATCACAGTTTGACGCCGGGGGTTCTCCCGGCAATTCATGTCGTCAGATATCCGCCATCGACATGCTGTTCCGTTCCATTCAAATAGGCTGCTTCGTCGCTGGCCAGATAGAGCACCGACATGGCGATCTCATTCGGATCGGCAAATCTCTTGACTAGATACTGCCCAAGGATCCCTTCCCTTAACTCAGCCGAACTGACACCTGTATTTGCCGAGTAAGTTGCAAGAATGTCATTCATCATCGGCGATTCAACAACGCCAGGATGTACGGAGTTGACGCGAATCTTATATCCCAAAGTCGCGAACTCAACGGCAGCGACCTTCGTCAGCATGCCGACCGCGGCTTTCGAACTGCAGTAGGCAGCGCTCATGGCGGATGGTCGTCGGGATGCTGCAGAGGCGATATTGATTATCGAAGCGCCTCCGGCTCGCCTGCCTTGCGCGGCTTTCAACAGCGGGAGAAACTCCCTAATCCCAAGCGCAACGCCTTCGACATTGACTGACATAGTGCGCCGCCATTCGGACAGTTGAAAGTCTTCGAGCTTACCCATCGGCGCAATACCGGCGCAATTGACGAGAATGTCCACGGCTTCCACCCGGCTCCGAACTGTCTGAACGAAAGACTGCCAGGATTCCTCGGCTGCCACATCCAGTTCCGAAATTTCGCCGTTGGGCTTAAGGTCCGCGCCAATCACCGTAGCGCCGCTCTCTGCAAGCCGCTCATGGATTGCCTGACCTATCGCCCCGGATGCCCCGGTGAGAACCGCGGTGCATCCCGTCAAATCAAACATAACGCCTCCGATGCCACGCCCGCCTTTAGCATCAGGCAGTCCCCATAATTTCTGCACCCGTCGGGGTTCGGCGCAGCGATTGGCCGCTGGTGCAATCTATTGCCTGCCCGGTCGTCGACCGCGATCCATCGGAAGCGAGCCAAAGAGCCGCGCTCGCAATGTCCTCGATAACCCCGAGCCGTCCCAAGGGAATCTCCTTCTCGAATGCCGCCATCAGCGTCGGAATGGCGAAATAGGCTTCGGTCATATTCGATCGGGTGAAACCCGGAATGATCGAATTGACCCGGATATTATGCTCGCCCAGTTCATGCGCTGCGACGCGCACGAGATGATCGACGGCCTTCTTCGAACTGGCATAGCCTGCCGTACCCGATGTGGGCACTAGCGCAGTGAGGGATGAGGCCGTGATGATTGATCCGCCGTCCTTCATGGCCTGCGCCATATTCTTGATGAACAGCGCACCGCCGATGAAGTGGACTTCCGATACAGCCGTCAGCCCTTCGCGCGTCATTTCCAGCACCGATTCCTGGACATTTGTTCCGGCGAAATTGACTGCCACGTCGAGACAACCAAAGCGATCGACTGCGGTCTGGGCGATACTGGAAAGATCGGCCTCGTTGGAAATATCACACTGAACAGCGACCGCGCCTAGTTGCTCCGCCAGATCGCGAATGCCCTCTACACGGCGGGCGCCCAGGATAATATTGGCGCCCTGTTGCGCAAAAAGTTTCGCGGTGGCGGATCCCATATTGCTGTCGCCCGAAGCGCCCAATATGATCGCCGTCTTTCCATCCAGAATAGGCATGCTTGCTCCTATCATGCGCGCAATGCGTCTTTTCAGTCATGACGCTGGCGCTGATCGCGCGCTCCTCGTCATTTCGGCGCGCCTGCACGCGCCTCCTTTGGCAGCACTCTAATCAGCCTTGTGGGTAACTTCCCGATCCGACGCTTTGGCATCAAAGGTCTGGCGATGCTTCAGATGAAACGTCTTTTCCTTGAAGAACCAGCGTCCGCCAACTTTGACGCACAGGTCTTCATAATAGCCCCTATCGCGAAAAATGGTGTCGCCGATGTCATAAACCTCTGCGCTGTAGGCGGTAACCTTGGCGGTGTTTCCGTCCACCTCTATCGATCCGGGAACCATCGTGAAATGGTCTCCCGCAAAGGTCTTCATCGCTTCCACCCAGAAGGAAAGGATGTTTCCCTTGCCTTCGATGGTGCCAATGGCCGGATACCAGGGGATGCTCCAGATCGCGCCCTCGTCGGCCCAGCATTGCGCATAGTCTTTCGCATCAACCCGGGATATTGCATCAGAGTAAGAGTCAATCAATTCTCGGATCATCAAGCGATCCTCAAATGGTCCGGTAAATGGCATCCCAATATCTCCCTGCTTGATCGGTCATCACATGATGAAGATCATGGATGCCCTGTCAGACACATTATATAAGCGAACGATCTCATCGCCGGCCCGCGACATAGTCGTTGAGCACTTCATGAAAGTAGCGAACGCGGGTCTCGGATTTGGCTGTATAAGGTTCTTGATAACCGCGCGAATGCAGCCCGCGCTGCATATCTTCGGCAAGCGCCAGATCCTGCTCGATCACCCCGCCGGAGAGCTCCGGAATACCGCGCCCACCATCGAAAGAGAGCCGCACAGGCTCGGCCTCCGCCAACGGCAGCGGCTGGTCGCCCACCATCGCGGTCTGCGCATGCGTGGCCCCTTCGACGGGAAACTCCATGGCCCAGAAATCGAACGTGCACCAATTGGGGTCTTCTGCATGCGGCTCGGTACGCATGAGGAAAACGGAATCCGGGTTGAACGTAAGCGAGATGTTGGGAAACAACGTGGTGTGGATTGAATCCGTTATCTGCTCGTCGGTCATATTCGCATAATGATGGTAACCGCGTTCAGCGCCGAGTTTCCGCTTCTGCGCTTTTAGATCGAGCCAGACCTGGATGACCTTCTGCTGAAAGTCGCCATAGGATGCCGGGTCGATTTCCCACTTCTTCAGCAGATCGTCGAACACGCTGCCTTCGCGCTTCTCCTCCGGCGTTTCGAGGGATGGGCGCCATGGCTGTACGGTCCTGCCATGGCCGTTCGGAAACATTTCCAACCGGGCAATCTGATAATCCTGATCGATGAACGCAGGAACCTGCGGATGCGCCGTCTTAACGTGGTAGCTTTCCGAGAAGTTGTCTGGCGCAAATTTCCAGTTGGACCGCATATCAATCTTGACCTGATAGACACGGATCAGGCTTTCCATCGGATAGCCGGCGAACAGCTCAGGAAACGGCTCAAGATAATCCAATAGCTCGGGAGCATCGTCGCTCATCGTGTACCAGACGAATCCGCCCCATGTGGCGACGCGGACGTCCTTCAACCGCACCTTGCCGCATGGATTGCCGCCGGCAAAATTCTCGGCATCGGGCACGTAACCGAGTGAGCCGTCCTTTTCCCATATCCATCCGTGATAGGGGCAGGTGAAACGATCTGCATAGGAGGATGCCCGGACAAATCGAATACCCCGATGGCCGCAGCTATTGTAGAAACCGCGGAGAGAGTCGTCATCCTGCCGGACGATGACGACGGATTCCTGCATGAAATCATGCACGATATAATCGCCAGGCTCGGCGACTTCATTTACACGACCAGCAACATGCCAGACCTTCGTCCACATATGGTCCCATTCTTTCTGGGCCCAATCCTTGGAAAAATAGCGTTCCGCATCCATAGGATCGCCCCGCAGCTTTTGCGGGTCTTTTCCATCAATGGCTAAGGGTGACTGGAAAGGCACATTCATGTTTCAATCCTCTCGGGATGCCAATTCGCTGCCGACAATAAAGTTCACCAAAGGCTGTAGCGAAGCGACGCCTTCGGTTTATCGCCGACCGCAAAAGCCTTGTCTTTGGGCAGCATGTCCGCCGCCTGATATACGGGCATATCCTGAATTTCGATAACGGCTGCATCGCCATCCTGGCGCGCCTCGTGAAGCCGACGCCAATTCCAGAAGAGGCCGAGCATATGCATCGGATCACCGTGGATTTCCGTGAAAACGCCGTTGGTTTCCCGAGTATCGAAATAGGCCGCATTGACACCGTCGACCTTCAGCTCGGTCGCAAGGTCGTATCCCGCGCTCAGTAAACGCTGTCGCTCCGCACCATAATCGGAGACGATATATCCAAAATGATGGAACCCTTCCTCCCCGCGCGCGAACATGTCGCGATAGATGGAGGGCGTATCGTTATTCTGATCGATGAACTGGATCATCATATCGCCAAGATAGCCGAAAGCGTAATTTACCTCGGCCTCGATATCCGTCCCACGATAGGTAAATTCTTCGGTGCCTTGGTTGCGAACTGCGAAAAATGGGCCGGCGCCGAAATCCCTTGCCCATTTCTCAGCGGCTTCATCGACCGAATTGACGAAATAGGCTTCCTGGAAGATTACCCTTCTCATAGACCTCTCCTAATATCCTCTCGGGACCAAAGCCCGGCGACGCAAATATTGCACGATTGTGCAAATTTCGTACCTAGCAAAATTGCTAGCACTACCCCGACCTGCTTCGAGTTGGTTTTTTTGACGCATGGCGAAGATTTGAAGCAGAAACGCGGGCCAGCAATGAGCCGACCCGCGTCCCAAAGGCCTTAAAAGTGGCTGCTAACCTGAAGCATGACCGTCCGGGGCAAAGACCCGAAGCCTTGCTGGTCCGCATGAATGCCAAGGGCTGTGCCGGTCCCTGACCCCGTAGAAGGACCGTCGATCGAGCCCGTAACATAGGATCGATTTGTCAGGTTCTTCCCGATCACAGCCAGTTCCCAACGCTCGTCTTTCCGACCGAACCGCAGCGTGGCGTCGATCGTTGCATATTTGCTCTGCCGGGAGTCTTCGTTGCCAAAGCCGGAGGACAGATAGCTCGCGCTGTACCGGAGGTCTGTCGAAACTCCGAAGATATAGTCGGCCGAGACATCAGCGTCATAGGAAACGCCGAATGAACCGGTCCACCGCGGGGCGACAGATAGCGGAGCGCCATTCAGGTTTTGCCGCGTGAACCCACCGGTAGCGGCGCTGAAGAGTTGATTGCACCCCTCATTGACCCGTTGCCCGGCATAGCACGGCGCTACCGGGAAATTCGTGTAGCGGGCGCGGTTGAAGTTCAACCCACCGTGGAAATTCAAACCTTCCAGGCTACGCGGCGCATATTCGAACTCCAGTTCGACGCCCTTGGTCCTCGCATCGGCGGTCAGTGTCTGGAACGAGATGATCGAGGAGTTGAAGAAATCGATCTGCAGGTCCTTATACTGATAGGAATAAGCGTTCAGGTTCAATCGAAGCTGATTATCGGCCAGCGTCGTCTTGATACCGCCTTCAAATCCCCTTGCACGCTCCGGGTTGAAGGTGAGATCGTCATAGGGGCTCGCGGAAAGAACACTGTTCAAACCGCCGTTCGTGAAACCACCCGATTTATAGGCCGTTTTATATGCGCCATAGACCATGATCGACCGATTGGGCTTCCAGGAGATCGTGGCTTCCGGCGACCAGTTGTTGAACACCTGCGAAGCGTTCACTATGCCAAGGCCATCGGCCGAATTGGACGGGCGGAAAAGCCCGAACGGCGCCGCATTCACATAAGGCTGCGTGAAGAAGCTGTCCTTGGTTTCGTGGGTATAGCGGACACCGGCGGCCGCCTCGATCGTGGAAACCGGCTTTACCGTCACCTGCCCGAACAGGGCGATCGTCTCGCCCTTGGTCGCCGACACCTTCGTCACGGACGCATAGCGATCCTCCGCCGCCTGCGAGGAATCCTCCAAATTCGCCAACAGGACATTCTGCTGATACGGCCGCTTGGTCCGCTGATAAAGCGCCCCACCCAACACGTTGATCGGACCATCCAAGGTCGTCAACGCGCGCAGTTCGCTGGAGAATGCGCGCCAGGTCGAGTCTTCGGTCGCCCAGGTTGGCGTGCCACTGGACGCATAGTCACAAGCGCAGGTCCAGCTATTGTTGTTCCACTGATAGTTGGTCACGGACGTGATCTCAAACGCGTCCTTCTTGTATTTCAGGGATGCAGTGGTCTGCCACGACTTATAGATGTTATAGAGTTGGCCATCTTTCTTGGCGAGCGGGAAGCTCGCGGCAATGGCTGCAGGCAGCTTGTTCTGGTGCGTCACGAACTTGTCGCCGCACTGATATGCCGGGTTCAACGTATTGCGACCGCCATTTTCGCAGAAGAAGCCGGAATAATTCCAGGATCCGTTGTTTACGCGATTATAGTCGCCGGACACTTTCACCGTTGCGCTGAATTCTTCGGTGGGGTCCCATTTCAACGTGGCGCGGGCGATCAGTTCCTTTTCGCGCGGCTGGTCCGCGCTGGTTGGCGCTGCGTCGTAAGAGTTGACGGCGCCGGTCGCGAGATCCAGGGCGCTGAACACCTGCGTATTGGCGACATTGCGATAATATCCGCCGAACATCTTGCTGCCCCGAATCGCCAAGCGCGCACCCAAAGTGTCGGAAAGCGGTCCGGAAAAGATGGCTTCTCCCAGAACCTGCTCGGCCTTGATTTCATAGGCCGCTCTGCTGCGGAACTCGGGCGTATCGGTGGGATCAGCCGTTGTTATTGAGATGACGCCCGCCGTGGCGTTTTTGCCAAAGAACAGCGCCTGCGGACCTTTCAGGATTTCGATTCGGCCGAGATCAAAGAAGCCCTCCTGGATGATGCGGCCCTGACCATAATATACGCCATCGACAACGGTAGCGACTGACTGCTCGATGCCGATCGATGTGGACGAAGAGCCGATGCCGCGCATCGTCAATTGCGCTCCTGAACCGTTAGACGCGCGACCGACTGAAAAGCTCGGAGTCCTGGCGGCAATTTTCTCTATGCTGGTCAGATCTTGATTGCGGATAACTTCCGCACTGACGGCCGTAACAGCGACCGGAACCTGCTGAACACTCTCAGATCTTTTCCGGGCCGTCACGATAATATCGGTGAGGCCACCTTGCGAGCTATCCGCCGCTTTGGCCGGACCGCTTTGCGCCGCGGCCACACTCGGCAACATCAGACCAAGACCCAAAGCAGCAAGACTTGCGGTACAAAGTACGGAATATTTCATATGTCCTCCTCCCATTATCTATTATATCACGCGACATCGGGTCGTTTCTTTCCGACTCCGGGCCACATCCATCGCATCCGTCAGTAAACAGGCCTCAGACTGACTGGATACTTTACGGTTATTAGCGGCATCTCAAATCTGACAGAAATTGCGCAGTCGTGCAACATTGCGCAGGCTATCTCTTATAATAGGTTTTGCTTCGCATTTTCACGCGTCCATCATATTCGGCGCGAGGTGCAATTAGGTAATCGCGGGCACGATACCGCCCTCGACCTTGATTGCCGCTCCATTAGTGGCGGACGAAAAGGGACTGGCGATAAAAACTGCTGTAGCCGCAATCTCTTCGGGCCGGATAAACCTCTGGATTAAAGAGGTCGGCTTGATTCGGCGGAAAAACTCGGCTTCCCGCTCTTCGTCAGTCACCGCTTCTCCAAAATCCAGGCTCCTGAGAAACGCCAAGGCTCCCTCCGACCAGGTCGGGCCGGGAAGAAGGCTGTTCACCGTCACCTCCGTGCCCTTGGTCATTTCCGCCAATCCACGGGCAACCGCGAGCTGCGCAGCTTTCGTCATCCCATAATGCATTGTGCTTGCGGGGATCAGGATGCCGCTTTCGCTCGAGACGAAAATGACCCTCCCCTGCCCCCGATCGAGCATCTGCGCGAAATAATGTCTGCACAGTCGTACACCGCCCAGCACATTGGTCTCAAAGATGCCCAGCCATTCCGCATCGGTAATCTCGAAAAACTCTCTGGGTGGATAAACGCCCAGATTGTTCACCAGAACATCGACGGCTGGCACCGCATCAAAAATCAGATTTGCGCCCTCTTCCGTACCGGCATCGGCCAGAACCGTCGTTACAGCGCCGTACTCTGCGGCCGCATTTACCGCTGACGCAAGTTTTTCCTTGTTCCGTCCAGTGATGAACACAAGGGCCCCTTCGCGGGCAAATTGCTTTGCCATCGCAAGCCCTATGCCGTCTGTCCCGGCGGTGATGAGAACTTTCTTCCCTTGCAGTTTCAGATCCACAGACGGCTCTCCCGATTAAATTCTATTTCGATCTTGCCTGGCGCGCAGACATTATCATTTGAACCTATAACATGTTGGCAATGCCAATAAGGACACATGCCAGAATCAGAATCGAAATCTTGGCGATAGAAACAGGCTCGGTGTAAAGGAGAGTGGCAACCAGGACACAGCCCATCGGCACCAATGCCGACATGAGCGGCACCACGAAGGTAAGGTTCACGCCCGAATAGATCAGGCGCGACATGATGCCCAAGCCCGTCAGAAAGCAAAGCGCGCAAATCACGGTAACCGTGACCTGATTCAAACCGCGCGTCATGGGCAGGATGGATGCGCCGGCGATCTGGGCCAGCGCTGATAAGGCGATGCTAATGCCGATTGAGAGAGAAAAGCCGTTCATCGTACGCTCCAATTATTTCAGAGCGTCCCGCTCGACGATGTTTCTCACGAAACCTTCCAGGGTTACCGGCGGCCTCTCCAATATCCAGCCCAACACATTCGAATTTCCCGCGAAATCATATTGGCCCATCCAAAGAGCAACTGACCTGATCAATGCCCGCGCATAGCGGAATTTATCATCCTCGCCGATACCGTAGAATATTTCGAAATATTGATCCGGCGTAATTATCTCTGATCCAATATCTTTTCCGGAAACTTCGGATATAATCCTCGCGATATCGTTGCCCGAAAAATTTCCCGGCGCGCAAAATTCGTAAGTCGCGCCGAAATGCTTCTCACGTTCAATGAATATCTTGGCGACCGCATCGGCAACATCGGTCAAGGCTACCATCGCCTGCACGCGATCAAGATCATAGAGCTGTCGCCATACATTGCCCGACAGAGCGTCTACGATGGTATTCTCCATCATATAATCGGCCGGCTGCACGATCGTAAACTTGATGTTCGCCTCGAGAAGCCGCTCCTCAATGTCTCGCTTGGCCTTATGCTGGAGCATGGGGCTCGCGATAGGATGAAGGACAGAGCTGTAGACAAAATGGCCAACGCCTGCGTCCCGCGCGGCCTGGATTGCCAACCAGCCCATTTCCCGCTCCCGGGGATGAGCTGTAGGGGTCAGGAAATATACGCCATCGACACCGTCATAGGCTCTTCGGACAAAATCCGGGTCGCAGGCGTCTCCATGCAGAATTTCATCCACGCCCAATAGGACAAGTTCATCGTCGTTGCCGGCAGTTTGCCTCGCGGAGCGCACGGTAAATCCGGCTTTTTTCAGTTGCGGGATAATGAGCCGCCCCTGATTGCCGGCGCCGGCCATCACAAAAACTTTCATGCCCTCTCCTCAAACCTGCCGAAGACCTATCTCGCGATGGTCAATCTCGTTTATGCAGCTGAGGCATTGCACGACCGTGCAATGATAGGCACTATCACTTCTCGCAGGCAGGGAGCCGAAAGGTCCCGAGCTTAGGTCAATGCGCCTGCTTTCCGGTCAATCCGTCAGCATAGAACTGAGCCATATTCAGGATGAAACGATCAAGAGCGGCAGCGTTCGTCGCTCCAAGGCGCTTCTCGCGAAAACGATCCGTTAGCATGATCGTCGTAACGGCCGACTCCAGATAGAATATGGTAGCCCTTATCTTGTCATCGTCCAGATCCGGATCCGATATCTTCAGCTCCTTGAACGTCCTGTTGAAAATGAAATCGAATTTCTCGAAAACTTCTGAGACTATCTTCTCATCATACACGCTCGCGCAATTGGCAAGGAGCAGAGTATAATCTTTCATCGTCGTTTCTGGGCAGAAAGCATTAAAGAAGAAGAAATATATATATTTATTGAATACTTCGAATACCCTGCTTTCCCCATCAGGCAATTCGTCCATCATCCGGTGGAAAAGGCTACGAAAATCTTCGAGCTTGCGCGTCACCGCCTGGCTGAACAGATCTTCCTTTGACGAAAAATAATAGGTCATCAGGCCGGTGCTGACTCCGGCTACCCGAAAAACATCCCGCACGCTTGCACCATGATAGCCTTTGTGAGCGAACATATGTTCTGCCGCATCAAGAACGATGTCCTTTTTGCTTCTCTCACGCAGCGTCTTCGTGGCAGAGGGTTTTCGACCCAACGAACTTATCCTTCTAATCATGTCCTGATGGCGGCCAACGCATAGCTTTAATGATCGCACAGAGTAAAGCGTCTTGCCGTAAAGTAGCATAGGACAGGCAAGCTATCCTTGTCGCTCTCCAAAAGTCACGATAATTTGCAGGCGCCAAGTCGTGTGGCGCACACGCCCGCAGGCCGCGATTCAAGCCTCTCCAACCGCACGCCATCGCTTCTATCCGTAATGGGTCAGAAAGTCGGCTCAATTTGGCGGAGGAGGCTGCTATACCAACAATCACAAAGGGCGAGGAGGATAGTCAGACTTGAGCGAGATCTCGGATATTTCCAAGCTTATCAGTAATGCGATCGACAAATGCGACAAGGTCGGCGCTGATCATACGGGATGCTATCTCCAGATGGCGATAGATACGCTGGCTAGCGAAGCCAAAAAGCTTCGTGATGGAGTCAAACTGGCGCCGCCAAATATCAGGATTGAATGAAAACGGGTACGGGAAGACCCGATCCTGCGGAAATATTATGAAGGGCGCCGGCGGAGAAGCGGCTGATCATACCGCCCAGAGTCTTCCCCCTCCACACGAAGGGGCAGATGTCATTGCTGCCTTCCGATCGGCCCATCGCCTCTCCTCCAAGCACCTTTGGCGTAATTCGCTCCTGGACGATGGCGATATCGGTGCGCCCATGGTCAAGCGCGCGTATCCAGTCACTTTCACTCGTCGCCCATCCTGGGACCACGCCATATCCGCCACTGGCAAAGCAAGTCTTGATCACCAGCTCTTCGCGGTTCCCGATCAAGGCATCGGCGTCATCTATCATGGCGACGTCCAGCATCCTCGTTGAGGGGATATGCTGCTTGATCCACCTTCGCTGCCCTGCCGAGAAGGGAAGATCATACCGTTCGTCACTGAGCAAAGCGAACATCTGCTTGCCGCCACGATATATGGACGCACCGAGCGCGTTGCACATCCATGTTCCCGGGAGCTGCTCACATTCCCAAATCGGGTGATTGCGCGCGCACGCGGCAATTGTCGTCAGCCAATCACCCACCAACGCCGCATGAATTGGCCCCTCCAGACCGCGCAACCGTCGGCCATCCGATCTCAGGTCGGAAAGGCGGATCACATGCGCCGGCCCGACAATGTCTTCGTACAAATTCAGGAACAAAGAGATTTCGGGATCGGCAAGTAACGTATCCCCCCGGTCTCCGTCGGGTATTATGATGCCCAGCGCTGGCCTGGCCGCGCCGGTTCGCGCGACGGTAGCGGCTTCAATCGCCTTAACGAACTGCTCGCCACATTTTTCATATCGCCATTGCGCAGGACCACCGGTCACCGCGCGCAACCTGTCGATGGATATACCGGATGCAATGTCATCCGCCGCGAAACCGCCGCCGCAAAGGCCGGAATTATATTCAATGAACCGATAAATGCCGTCTATGTCTTGCAGCACGTCAAATCGGCCGATCGTCTCGCTGGAATAATGCAGGTTCGCCTCGATTATCCAGCGGCTTGCATGATCTCCAAACAAACGATCACGCAACGGTCGACTGTTGACGAGCGCATGTTCGGCTATGGAAAGCACTTCCAGAGCCATATGCGTGTCAAACTGAAGCGTTGAAAGCGCATTTTGCGTCAGCAATATTGGCTCTATCCCCTCCGCGTTCCCCACGCCTGTGGAGCCTGCCACCACACATTCTTCGAGAGGAGATGAGCCAGCGCGCGTGATCTGACGGAGGTGGTTCATCGCCGCACACTCCCGGATCCCGCCGCCTTCGCAGCTTCAATGCGCATGTCGTCTATCAAATCATGCATCTTTTCCGCGAAAGCGGGCGCCAGGCGAACAACGGTCCTTCGTGCGTCGCTCTTGTCTGGCTGACGCAAGACGGCGCCCTTCTGTTCGAGCAAGCGCAAATATCGTAGAGCGGTCGTGGGCGGCGCTCCGCTGGCAAGACATGCATTGCCGATCCAGACCGTATCATGCTCCTCTTGCGCGATGAAAAGCTCAAGGAGGATATTCCAGGAGGGATCATCGAACTGCAATCCCTGCAGGCGAGGCCCTCGCTCTGCCTGAAAGCGCAGTAAGAAGCGGGCGAAGCGGCTGCATGGGGTAGACCATCTACTGCTGCCTCTATTGAGCATACGCTGGTCGTCTGCCCTTGTAAGCTCGCGAATGTCCTGATTCTCGTCATCCCCACTTCCCAATGCTGTATAGGGGGAAGCTGTACCGTCCTGCTCGTCTCTCATGCCGGGATTCCCGTCTTTTCGGCCAAGCGTTTTGTGTGCTGATCCAGAAGAGCTTGCCGCATGGGGTCTTCCCGCTCGTTGGACAGGTCAAGCGGACCGGGCACATCCCAGGCGCCCTCCGGCCTTGTAGTGACCATCGGGTCAGCGCCGAAGGCTATGGCGTCCGCCAAAGGCTCAAGGTCGAGCACGCCTTCGATATAGTCCAGATTGGCGAAGCGAAACCGCGGCCGGCCCTCGACTTCCCGGAATCCGAACATGCGCCAAAACGGCATGATGTCTGCGCGGGCGTGCCCATATATCCGCGTGAATCCTTTTGCGCGCGCATGCGAAATTGCTTCGCGCACCAAACGGAATGCCAGCCGCGTACTGCGATATTCCTTGCGTACCGCCAGCCGCTCCAGCTTGGCGAAGTCCCCGAAGTAGCGAAGCCTGATACAACCCGCCGCATCACCATCGATATGTCCCAGAAACTGGGTCGCACAAAGGTCGTTGCCGTCAAATTCCTCGTCATATCTGCAGAATTGCTCCGCGATATAAGTCGCCGAGCGAATGGAAACGACCTTCATCATATCCTCAAACGTCCGGGCGAGCGTAACGGACATCTCCGGCGAAATCTTCGGGCGAGATGCTTCATGCCCTTTTGTGGATGTAGGAGCTGTCTTGGCCGGCACTGCAACCAGCAGCCATTCCGGCGCATGGGGGTAGAGATCCCGAGCCACCCGGAAGCCGACAGCCTCCTGAAGCCGTTCGGATTCCGGAGTGATACCGCGGGAAAAGATCGCCCGGCCCTCCGGAGACAAAGCACGGAATTTTTCAGCAATGGCGCCCAGGCTTCGGGCAAGCTGTCGTGGCGTCAGGAACAGCCAGAAGTAAAACGCGTCCGGCTCCACCCCAACGGGAGTAATCCACTCGGCCTCAGGGTTATGCGCATCAAAGCTTCCATTGGTCAGGCACGCGGCGCCTTCGGCATTCAACGGCAAAAATGCGAACAGGCCGACTGCGGGTCCGTCCGATCGCTCATGAAAGGTCTGGAAAACCTCAGGGTTGCGTTCTCGAATGCGGGATAGCGCCTCCAGCCCCGCCAGAGTCAGAGTTTCCGAACCCTGGCGATGGAATTGTTGGATATCAGACCAGCTGGCTTCTCGCATGCTCATGGCCGTTCCAGCCATTCTCGCAATGCATTTGTCCATCCGCGCATCGAACGTACCCGGCCAGAAACCGGGACCGGCAATTTTCTGCTCGTCGACACTTGCGACCTTGGGCATATGCCGCATTATGCTGTTCTCCATTTATACCGATGGGGTCGATCTTAGGAGCCGAAGTGCCGGATACGGTGATCAAGAATTCTGCGCAGGTTGCTCAGCCCATGCGCACGAGCCATCCGGGCCTGGCGGAAATCGCGGAAAAGCTGCGGTGGGAAGATTTGCGCACATTTCTGACGATCGCCCAGGAGCATAGTTTTCGCAGCGCATCACGCCACGCCAACCTGTCGGCCAACACCCTGCGCGCCCGCATGTCCCGCCTTGAAGAGGATGTCGGCACTTCGATCTTTCGCCGCAGCCGTAATGGCATTTCCCTGACCAGCGCGGGTCAGGCGTTGGCGACTATCGCCCGGAACATGCTTGAGGCGTCCCGGTCGGGCAATACGCCCCTGAGTACGGATGTACTGGTCCATCCCGGCCAGATCAGAATAGGAAGCTCGGAAAGCCTGGGGTCATTCTGGCTAACGCCGCGCCTGATGACTCTTCAGCGCACCCTCCCCCACCTGTCGGTCAACCTCTTGTGCGACTATGATCTGGCGCGTGACCGAAGCGCGGAGGTCGACATCAGCATTGGTTTCACGATGCCCAAAGATCCCGACATGATCGTCGCGAGATTGGGCACGCTTCATTTCATGCTTTTCGCGTCAGAGGAATATGCGGAGCAGAATGGCATTCCAACCACGCTCGATGAACTGCGGCAGCATAAGTTTATCGAACAGGCCTCGCCTGGCGTGCACTCCTATCTTCTGGATTTCTTCGTAGGCACCGATCGGCCGCCGGACTTTGTGCCGATCATGACAAACTCCAGCATCTGTCAATTCTGGGCCGTGGCGAGCGGTGCAGGCATAGCCGCTCTTCCCACATATGCGTGGGCGCTTACGAAGACGGTCGTTCCCATTGAGATACCGCTCAACCTGCGGTTCGACATATTCTATTCCTGCCACCGCACAGCGCAAAATTCTCCTGCCGTTCGCGCAGCAATAGATTGGCTTAAATCGTCATTTGATCATGACAGATATCCGTGGTTCGCAACGGATTTCGTGCACCCCGCCAAATTCGCGCATCACGAATTGAGCGGCCGCGTCGTGTCCATGTACGAGGACGCCGCGCGGCAAGTTGGGCAGGAACATTAGCGAACGCCGTTCCAAAGCCCGGGAAGCGGCCAATAATCTAATCTCGCCAATGCAAAATGCCGGCCCGCGCCATCATGGCGAGCCGGCATTTCATTCAAATCAAAACCCCTCGCCGCCCAGCTTGTAGGTCAGTTGCATGAACATGCTGCGACCGACACTGTCGAACCAGCTGATGTCGTAATAGGGATAGCTGGCGTAGCTATTGTCCTTGACCGGCTTCTTGTCGAGCAGGTTGGTGACGGTCAGCGATCCCCGCAGATGATCGGTGAAATCATACTGCCAGGTCGTGTTGAAGAGGTAGCTCGCCTTGATATAGGCGTCCTCGTCATAATTGGGCAGCTTGCCCAGGCGTTTGCCCTCGACCGTCCATTGCAGTCCTTCGAGCGACCAGGTGATGCTCGCCGTGCTCTTGTCGCGCGGAATATAATAGCCGCTGTCATAGGCTAGCTTGTTGATCGACGCGTCGCCCGGATATTGCAGGAACTTGTGGTCGAACACATGGGTGTGCGCCAGCGAAAGCGAGAAATCGCCGAAGCTGGTGGGCAGGTTGCCGTGGACTGCGATATCGATGCCGCTCGTCTTTTCCCGCGCGATATTGATCGGGTTGACCGATACCGAGTCCAGTTCCCCTGCATTTACGCCGCTGGCGAAGCGATTGACCCGGGCGATCGCATCCTGGCAGGTCGGCGAATTAATATCGACCGCGCTGCCCGAATTGGTTTCACCCAGCCGACAATCGGCCTCGTCACGCAGCAGCGTGTCGATGCTCAGGTCCTGCACCTGGTTGGAAAGCGCCACGCGGAAATAATCGACCGACACGTCGAAATGGCGTGACGGCGCCCAGACGATCCCAGCGTTCAGCGACTTGCTGGTCTCCGGCTTCAGGCGACGATTGCCGTTGCGCTGGGCAACAATGCCTTCATCCGCATAGCTGCAATCGCCGATATCCTCGTCCGGCTCTTCGGTGCGGCACAGATAATAGTCCGTTGCCGAGGGATGCGTGTTGCCGGGGCCGGTAAAGACATAGTGGAGGTCAGGCGCGCGAAAGCCGGTGCCATAGGCGGCGCGCAGCAACAGCGTCGACATCGGCCGCAGTTCGAGACCCGCATTATAGGTGAACTTGCCGATACCGTTCCCCGCAAAGCGGAAATGGTCGTAGCGCGCTGCGCCCGACAGTTGGAGGAAGCTGGTCACCGGAGCGCGCAACTCGCCGCCGAAAGCCCATTGGTCGCGCTTGCCCTTGCCCGCGCTGTCCTTCAGGCCATAATAATAGTCGGTCAGCGCCAGCGGATCGGGCTTGAGATCATAGCCCTGCTTGCCCAACTCCGCGACGGCCGCGAAACCGACCGGTCCGGCAGGCAGATTAAACAATTCGGTGGTGTTGACCGTCGCCGAGAAATTGTCGGTCCAGCTCTTGGGATTATAGACGCTGTAAACGGCAATGCCGTCATATTCGGCGCGGGTCAGCGGCGTGTAGAGCCGGGTCGGATCGGCATTGAAGATCGGATAGCCGCTGTCCTCATCCACGCCCTGCTGCTCGCCCAGGAACAGGGCATTGGCCTTCGCCGCGATGATCTGCGGGAATTTGACCTTCGCCTTATATTCGCTGTGGTTGAAGGATGCTTCGTACGACCATGTACCGCCAAACTTGCCCTTGACGCCCGGCGTGATGCTGAAGGTCTGCTGACGGTTGCGGGTCATGACCTTGGAAAAGCCGCCCGATTCCTCTGGAGTGAACTGGCGCGACCAGTCGTCGAGCGTGTCGTCGAAACTATTGTAGAATGTCGCGTCGCTGCTGCCCGAACTGTCCTGGAATCCCCAGCTGAGCACATCCGGCATCAATGCGACCTTGCTGATGCCGAACTGTGCGTCCACGAACAGTTGCGCGGTATCGAACAGTTCATATCCCGCCGACGCAAAACTGTTGAAGCCCTCACGCCGAGACATGACGGTGCCATAGCCGATCGACCTGTCGCTGCCGCAGAACCGGCCTGGACCATAATCGTCCAGCGCATCATCAAAGGCACCATAGCGCGGCCGCGACGCATAATAGGTCGATCCGCCGTTCAGATAGGACAGGCCGGCGCAGGTCGCAGCACCCGGATCGACATATTCGTCGGCATCGGGATTGTAGCGCAGGAAGGTGCGGCGGCCGATCGTCGTTTCCGTCGTCGGATTGTCAGCCGTGCTATCCTGAATAGTCCGGTCATAAGCCCAGACCGGCCGCTGCAGCAGATATTCGGCGCCGCCGACGATATGGAAGCGCTCGCTCGACCAGCCGGTCGTGCCGGTGATGCGGTGCGATGTGCCCCCGCCATGTTCGGTGCGGCCATGGCGATAGTCCAGGGTCGTACCGTCGACCTTGTCCTTCAGCTTGAAATTGATGACGCCAGCGATCGAGTCCGACCCGTAGATCGCCGAAGCGCTACCGCTCAACACCTCGACCTGTTCGATCAGGCCGATAGGGATGTTGGAAATGTCGGTGAAATTGCTGCGGCCCTGAAAGGGCAGCGGGAAGTCGGCGATACGGCGACCATTGACGAGAACCAGCGTATGATTGGGACCCAATCCACGCAGATCGACCTGCTGCGCGCCGGGCGTGAAGCTCGCGCCACTGAACGATTGCTGGCTCTGCGTTTCACCACCATTTTGCGTCACGGCGCGCAGGATGTCGGGAACACTGGTATAGCCATTAGCGCGGATCGTATCGGCTGTGATGGTGGTGACCGGCGCAGGGCCTTCCTGCGCCAGGCGAGGAATGCGTGATCCGGTGACGATGATCTCACCGTCGCCATTCGTATCGCTTTGCGCGCGAGCCGGAGCGGCGAGCGCTGGCAGGCAGCAGCTCATGCCCAGCAGCAATCGAAACGCGCGGCGTCCAACGTCATTCATCTTGTCATGCCCCCTGGCCTGTTTGTCGAAATGACGGACGCCCAATCCCCGGCCGCTCCGTCATGTCCCCTTCATTTCCACCAGAAAGAGCGGATAATTTCAATCACTATGTCGAAGTGAGAAATCATATTGTTTTTAATTGCGATCATTATGTAACATATGATCACCACTATGCAGATTTTGTCAGGAGCAGGCACATGCGCCAATCGATGATATTGCGGGCGCTGTTACTGATCGTTGCTGGTTTGGGGGCGGGATTCCTGCCCGCTTCTGCGAAGGAACAGCCCTTCACCCATTATCAGATCGGCGCGCTTTCCGCGCCGACGCCAGGCCCGGTTTCGGGCGGCTTGCTGCTCATGGGCGGCGGTGACCGGAATAATGATTCGATGAAATGGTTCTTCGCCAAAGCGGGTCATGGCCATATCGTCGTGCTGCGCGCGTCGCAGGGGCCGGAAATCGGCGAAGAATTCTTCAAAATCGGCGGCGTCGCCTCGGTCGAAACCTTCGTCTTCTTCAATCGCTCGGCCGCGACCAACCACAAAATTCTCGCCAGCCTGAAAAAGGCCGACGGCATCTTCATCGCCGGCGGAGATCAGTCACGTTATGTGCGCTTCTGGAAAGGCACGCCCGTCGCTGCGATCCTGGACGCGCATGTCGCGGCCGGCAAGCCGCTCGGCGGCACCAGCGCCGGCCTCGCAATGCTGGGCGAGCGGCTATACGGTGCGATGGACAATGGTAGCATCACAAGCCCGGAGGCGCTGGCCGCTCCCTTTGGCCCGGCAAACACGATCGAGCGCGACTTCCTGCACCTTTCGCTGCTCAAGGGCGTGGTCACGGATACGCATTTCAAGGAACGTGACCGCCTGGGCCGTCTCTTCGCTTTCCTGACCAAAGCACAGGCCGATGGAGCGACAATGCTGGGTCTTGGCGTGGACGAAAGCGCGGCGCTGGCGGTCGAGCCGGATGGCTCGGGCCGCATCTATGCCACCGCAGCGGATGGCGGCGCCTGGCTGGTCGATGGGGCAGGTCTGCGCAACCTGAATCCCCGTGGCCCGCTAACGGCTCCCCAGATACGCGTCACGGGCATTGGCGAAGGATCTATCGTGCATTTGCCGGATGGCACAGTCGAAAATCCGACCTTCGTGCACAGCTATGCGGCTGCCGACGGGAAGATTTCGCAAATCCCTCCTTTGCAATGAACCCGCGCAGCCATATCCTGCGCCCATGACATCGCCCATCATCCCGCCAGGCGGGGCCGGTGCTTGCTGATGCCCGGTTCCGATCACAGCCTCGACAATGTAGACGAGCGGCTGCTGGGCCTGTTGCGCGATGATGCACGTCAGCCAATTGCGCAACTGGCCAAGGAACTGGGCATATCGCGCGGGCAACTCTATTCCCGCCTGTCCCGGCTGGAGGAAATCGGCGTGGTTGCGGGCTATACGGTGCGATTGGGCGCCGCCTTTGCCGGGAGCCGGGTGCGCGCGCACATGATGATCAAGACCCTGCCGCGTTGCCACCGCGAGGTTGAACAGGCGCTTGCAAAAATCACGCAGGTTCAGGCGATCCACGCGATTAGCGGCGAATATGACGTCATCGCCATGCTGGAGACTGAGGACAGCGCCCAATTGAATGACCTCATCGACGATATCGGGCTGCTGGAGGGCATCGAGCGGACCACGACGTCCGTAATCCTGGCGACCAAGACTGAGCGGTAGCTGGGAGCCTAGATCGACGGCGATATATTCCCAATGTTGGTACCGATCGCTTCATCAAGGACGCTGCGAATTTACCCCCATAATGGACCCAACAAAGACCAAAGCCGCCTGGATCGCCCGATTTTATAACGGTTCCGTAATCAGTGAGCGATAGTCAGCGCGCCGCATGGAGGCGATGATGGTAGCGCGACGCAAATTTAGAGAGGACAATCCGCCGCCTCGCGTGGAGCGGCGTTTCAAGGTTTTTCTTCCGATCATCGGGGAGAATGCAGGGCGGGAATATCGCCTTCACCTGCTCGATCTTTCGGAGAATGGCGCGCGCCTGCATGGCGATGCGCATGCCGAGATAGGTGATCATATCAGTCTGTGGTGGAACGGGCGAAAATATCACGGCAGCGTGATATGGCAGCGTGACCGCATGTTCGGGCTGGCGTTTAATGCCGCAATGCCCATGGCTATCATCGACGCCATTCTCGCCCCAGCGGCTCCGCAGCCATGAAGCGGATCGAGAAAATGCCGGGCACTTTCTCGATAGGCGAGGTCCAAGAGCCGGATGAAGATACCCAACCTTTCGTCGTTGATCGACGTCAGCGGCGCAGCGACCGCCGCGCCGACCAGAAGCGTTTACGGCTGGTGATCTCCGCAAACCTGCTTGCCTCGGGCAAGACGGCGAAGATGGTCGTCTCGAATGTTTCGGCCGGCGGCCTTGGGGGTCGCTGCGACATCGCATTGCCGGTTGGCGAACGCGTCGATATCAACCTGTCGTCCATCGGATGTCTGAGTGGTGAGGTCATCTGGTCCGACGGCCGGCGTTTCGGCATAGAGTTCGATACACCCATCGATCCCGCAGCCGTGCTGCCAACACACATATTGGAGACCAGGGCCGAAGCGGATGACCGTCGCCAGACCCGCCCCTTCTCAGCGCCGCAGTCCATGGCTCGGCGGAGTTTCTAAGGCGAATAGATCTCCAGCCTCGTCGCAAAACCTATTGGACGGCGCCCAGCAGCTTCTTTCGGAACAGCCTCTTGATCAGCCTGTCTTCGAGAATGCGGCCGGCGACGTACAACGTGGCGAAGATACCCGCAAAGACATAGGCGGGCGTCGGTGAGGGTTTATCGTCATCCTCCTTCTTCTTGTCCTTACCGCCCTTTTTGTCCTTGCTGTCCTTCTCTTCTTTCTTGGGCTTTTCCGGCGCGGGCGCGCCCAGGGCCTTGTCTATCCAGTGCTGCGGCAGCGCCACATCCTTCTTCTTTTCTTTTTCCTTCTTCGCCTTTTCGGCAGCCTCGGTCGACGGCTTTTGAAGATTGCCGACCAGAATGGTAAGCTGAGCGAAGCCCAGAAACAGGATTGGCGCGAGGAAGCAGAACAGCAATGCCCGGCTGATCAGATGGTAGCGCAGCACCGATCCGGTCGCGTTCCGCTCAATCGTCATGACGCCGCTATCGAAAACGGACATCTTGTCCTGCGCCGCCTGGTCTTTCTTGCTGAACGTCAGCGTGTCGTTCGTGCGCTCATGGGTGGTGCCCGTCTGGCGGAACAGGGGATCGAGCCTGTTAAAGGCGTCTTCGCCCGATTGCCCGGGAGCGAGGGCAAGGCTGCCCCTGATATGCCAAATCCAGTCGATGAAGCGCGGGATCACAGGATTTCCTTTTGAGAGAATATTGCGACGCTGCCTTGGACAGCAGCGCTCACCTCGGACCGCTCGGGGCGGTCCGCCATGGGCGTGATGAACAGGGAGTAAGACGGTGTGACGGGGGAGGCTGACCGATCACTCGGCCGGCACCGCCGCACCCTCCGCCGACTGGCCGAATTTTTCTTTTCCGAACTTTTCCTTGATGGTCTTCCAACCCTCGGTGAAGGGATAGACCATCGTCTCGCCAATCGACATCCTGCGTCCGCCTTCCATGCCGAGCAGTTCCGCCTCGCCGTCTACGCAGGTGCCGAACATGCGGTCGATGATGATCCAGGTGCCGGAATAATTGCTGCGGGTCGCTTCATAATCCTGCGAATGATGCACGCTGTGATGTTCAGTGGTGTTGAACAGGAAGCGCCACCAGCGCGGCGTGTTGAAGCGGACATTGATATGCTGATAGATGCTGACGGTCAGGCCAAGCGTGCCGGCGAGCAGAGCGGCGCGCGGAAGGAAGTCAAAGAAGCCGCCAACGCCCAGACCGATCAGGAACAGCTCGACCGGATTGCCGACCGCGCCTTTGTTGATGTTCAGCTGGGTAATATAATGATGCGGCGCATGGGTCAGCCACAGCGGGTAGAAATTATGCATCCCGCGATGCATCCAGTACTGGCCGAAATCGAAGATGAAGGAGATCAAGAAGGCCTGCACAATCAGGGGCAAAGCCATGAACCAGAGGAATTTGTCCCAGTTGAACGAGTGCTGGATGGCTTCGATCATGGCGTCGTCGCCGACATAATTGCTGGCCATGCGGATCACCGTGTAGCCGAGGCCGACATAGAACAGGTCGGTGACCAGTTCCTTCCAGGTCAGCCGCCAACTGTCGTAACGCGGGTTCACCCATTCGAGCGCCAGCAGCAATATCTTGAAGCCGATGCCGATGCCGATCGCGGTCGATGCCTTGGCGATGGAATTGGGCGCATAGTACCAGAAGGCAACGAGCGCGAAGAGCGCCGCGGGTTGAAACCAGGTAAAGACGAACTGCTTGACCGGGCCGCCTTGCACCCGGGGGATATTTTCCCAGCCGACGGTCACCGGTGCCTGAGTACCGATCACCCTTTTACCTACGCGAACTCCGTCCATATCGCTGCCCCCGCAATATTTTCTCGCCCTCTCCGGTAATACTAATTTTGGCTATCGTAATATCATAATGGCTCCGCTGTCCATATAAATAGTGGCCGACCGATTTTGGACGCAAATATCGGAGCCGCGCTCCTCAGAGGCCGCCTGACGCTCACGAAAATTCTGGCTACCGAACCCTATGTTGACAGGGAGCCTATACCGCTCCCATGCGCAATCATCGCCGCAAACATGCTTCCGCCATCATGCCGAAGCTCAGACCGATAACGGACCAGAGAACCCCCTGCATCGCAATGGCCGCCACGCGGAAATCCCACAGAACGGTTGCCGGAAAATCGGCCGGCACTTCGTTGATAACAGGCAATGCCGCCTGCAAACCAAAGATCACCGCGACATAAATCAGGGCCGCTACGACCCCGCTGTTAAATCCGCCCAGCCTGCCCGCCAAACTCCGGCCGAGTCGGATGGCCATCACCAGCGCCGCCAGCGACAGGCCGATCATGGCGAAGAAGCTGGCCGTGCGAAAAGCGACCGTTTCGTGCAGGCCCACGGCTGGCGGCGTCGGCGGATATTTGAGCGCCGGAACCAGGGCGACAGCAATGAAGGCGGCAATGGCCAGCAGCAGCGACAGCGTGCGCGGGCCGATCATCACGACTCGGCCGTAGACGGCCGCAAAGACGAGCGAGAAAATCCCTCCGACCGCCGCGCCGTACAGCGTGATGGCCGTCAGCAGGCCCAACCCCTTCTGGGTCTCGCGACTGACAAGCTCCGGTTCCTGATGCGCGTTCATGTCCGGCATCCCGGCATGCGCCATATGTTCGTGGCGCGCCTCAAAGCCGATCGCCAGATCGACCGAGGGCTCGGCAAAAATGCGCGCGAACAAGGTGACGAGGACGGCCGCTATGATGCCCGCGATCATGCCGCGGATAAGAAGGCTTCTGGTCATGAGAGAACCCCGCTTTAGTGGCAGGGGAAACCCAGCAGGTGCCGGCCATCATGCACGAATTCGTGCACATACATGCCCTGGAACAGCGACAATGCGCCCTGTTCGGTGCTGACGAAATAGAGGAAGATCATCGCCAGCAAGGTGCCGAATATCGCCCAGGGCAGGATCTCGCGTAGCGGAATGGCCACGTCGCCGCCCTGCAATGGGATGAAGACGTCGTCTGCGAATAATGCCGCCGTAGCCATGATCTTTGCTCCTTTCGGGATTTCCGCGTCCCGCCGGTATGTGTTCGTCCAGGAAGGTCTGACTTTCGCCCTTTCCCCTCTCGACAGAAAGGTTCAGCGAACGATAACAGTGGCGCGACCGCGCCGGATTTCCACCGGCTTCTTCCTTGGCCTTGTTCGTCCGCAATATGACGGAACCGGGCTCAGCGTCAACGTCAACCGGAGGCCGGCTTGTCAAAGCGCCTGATCCTGCTGTGCCATGCGCCGACGCTATCGATGCGCGAGGGCGGCTTCCCGGCACCCGATGAGGCCATCGATGAAGGCGGATTGCGCAAGCTCGCAAAGGTTCGCCTGCCCTCCCCCTTGCCTGCGACCGTTCTGACAAGCCCAATGGCTGCGGCGCGCCAGACCGCCGAGAACCTGAAAATAGACGCGGAGGTAGAGTCCGGCCTGCGCGATATGGACCATGGCGACTGGACCGGACGAAGCCTAGCCGACATCCATGCGAGCGATCCCGACGCTCTGTCCCACTGGATCGCCGATCCTGGTTCGGGTGCGCCCGGCGGCGAAACCATGGACACGCTGATATCGCGAATCAGCCCCTGGCTCGATGATATCCCGAAGGACGTTCTGGCAATCACCCACCCGATGGTCATACGCGCCGCCATGGGGTCTGCGCTTGGCCTGCCGCAACAGGCGTTGTTCCGCATCGATATCGCTCCGCTCTCGGCCGTCACCCTCTCCTTCAACCGCGTCTGGCGACTGCAATCGCTTGCGGTCCTCTGACGCTCCGGCATCCGTTGCGCTTGCGATCCGGACGCATCTGACATATTGGCTGCCCGTCCCTGAAAAAGGCTCCGGCCGGAAACAGGGGCAATGATCGCGCCGGTGGCCTCGTGAGAGGCCTTAAAAGGGAACGCGGTGCGGGCGGAGAAATCCACCCAATGCCGCGGCTGTCCCTGCAACTGTAAGTGGCGAGCGCGATGCATATGTGCGGACGGGAAAAGACCCGAGCCGCCAGCCACTGGGCCGGACGCTAAGTCATGCGAGGCCTGGGAAGGCCATGCATCAAGCGATGACCCATGAGCCAGGAGACCTGCCGGCGTCTGGTCGCTCTTGCCCTGGCCCAGGGGATGGCCGTGGCACGGTGAACTCCGTCTGAGCGACGAACGCGCGGCAGGGGCCGCATCGGAGACGTGCGTCGGCCGCCCATGGGCGTCCGGTCGCCGCGCGTTCCGACCGTTCGTGAACGGCACGCCCCTGTCCAACGTCGATTGGACGCCGACGGGGGACTATAATGACCTATCCTATCGTATCGCGGCTGGCCGTTGCCGCCATCCTCTTTGCTTCCACCACAGTCCTTGCTCGGGCCGAAGCCAGCGACGACGCCGACGGCATCGTCGTCACCGGCAAGAGCCTGGAAGAAACGCTGCCGCAGGAGCTGTCCCATTATGGCAGCGACATTGAAACCGTGACGGATAAGCAGGTGCGCGATGGCGGCTTCGTCGATGTCGCCCGCGCATTGCAGACCGTGCCGGGCCTTTACATCATGACCGGCTCCGGGCCGTTCAGCTATGTCGACCTGTCCCTTCAGGGGTCGCGGACGCAGGATGTTCTGTGGACCGCAGACGGCATCCGCCTGAATAACCGGCTTTATGGCAGCACATCGCCCAACGACACGCTGCCCGCCAGCATGATCGAACGGGTCGAGGTGTTGAAGGGCGGCGAAAGCCTGTTCTACGGCACGCAGGCGGCGGCCGGCGTCATCAACGTCGTAACCCGCAGCTTCACGGACGATTTCAACGGGCAGGTGAACGGCAGCGTCGAGAGCCGTTTCGGCACCAACCTCGACGGCTATGCCCGGGGCAGCATCGGCGAACACAAGTTCGTGGTTTATGCCTCCCGCAACGAGGCCGAGGGATATCGGCCCTACAGCTTCATGCAGCCCAGCGCGACCGACCGGAAGCGTGGCTATCGCCTCTGGTCCGCTGGCGGCAAATATCAGTTCGACTTCACGCCGGACCTGCGCCTCAACCTGCAGTATCAGCATACCGAGGCGAAGCTCGACAATCTGAGCGCCACCCGCGTCAACACCAGCCGCAACGATCGCAATGAAGAGATCGCCAGCGCCCGCCTCGATTATACCGGCAACGACACGATCCAGTTCTTCCTGAAGGGCTATTTCCACGACTGGAAGACGGCCTATGTCCAGATACTCAATCCCATTCCCGCTGGCCCGCCGATCACCGTTTATCCGGCGGGGACATTCTGGGGCTATCAGGATTATGGCGGTAGCGCGGTGGTGAAGCTGCATCCGCATCGCGGCCTGGAATATTTGGTCGGCTATGATTTCCAGAACTTCAACGGCCGGGACGATGTGCTGCTGATCGGCAAAACCAGCGAACAGGTCCATGCCGGCATCCTGCAGGTCCGCACCACCGACGAGATCACTGACCGGGGCCGGATCGCGGCAGGGCTGCGCTACAACAAGACCGGCGGCGCGAAGAAGACCATCTGGAACGTCAGCGGCCGTTTCGACATCAGCGACAGCCTGTATGTCGAGGGCATCGGCGGCACCTCCTTCGTCCTGCCCGACGCCTCATCGCTTTATGGCATCGATCCCTGTTGCGAGATCGGCAACCCGAACCTGAAGCCGGAGCAGAGCCTGAACATCAACTTCACAGCGGGCGGCGCATTCCCGTTGGCCGGCGGTGCGCTCAATTGGAAAGCAACCTATTTCCAGCGGCGGATTACCGATCTGATCGATGCAACCTACGACGATCCGGATTTCCCTAACGGCACCTACATCAACGTCGATGATCGGGTGAAGGTGCGCGGTGCGGAGTTCCAGATCGACGCCACGCTCGCCCAAGCTTGGCATGTAAACGCAAGCTATACCTATACCCGCGCCCGTAACGAGGGGGCGACGACGCAGCGCGACCGGACACCCAAGCAATATGCCAAGGGCTCCATCGCCTACGCGCCAGAGGACTTGCCGTTCGGAGCAAATGTGGCGGTAAACTGGGTGGGCGACGCTTTCTCATCGCCGTCCGGATTTCCTCGCCAGAATTACGGCAATTACGCGACCATCGACGTTGGCGCGCATCTCTATGTCGATGGCGCTGCGCGGCGGCACCGGTTCGGCATCAATGTCGAGAATGCGACCGGCAAGGAGTATGCGACGCGCGGTTTCGGATCGGCTCCGGCTGATACGGGCGGGCGCTTCCTCTATTTCCTGCGCGGCGTACCCCGGACGCTCCGGGTCAGCTACGGCCTGAGCTTCTAGGCGCGATGCTCCGCCCCATCCTCTTCCTGCACCGCTGGCTCGGGATCTCCGTCGGCTTGCTGATGAGGGTCTGGTGCCTGTCGGGCTTCGTCATGATGTATGTCGATTATCCCCTGCTGACGGCGGCGGAGCAGTTGCAGGGCCTCGCGCCGCTGCAACTGCCCGGGGCCGATGCCTTAGACCGTATCGATCTGCCATCCGATACGCCCCTGTCATCGGCGAAGCTGGAGATGATGGCGGGGCGGCCCGTTCTGCGCGTGACCCCGGTGATCGATCCGGCCCGGCCGATCGCGCAGATGCGCGCAACACCCAACGGATATGACCTGTCCACTGGGCAGGCCATCGGCGCCCTGCCCCCCCCCGATGCCCGCGCCGTTGGCGAAACCTTCGGGCGGCAATCGGGCGTTGCCGGCGGGATCGCCGCTGCGGCAGTGACCGGGATGGACCAATGGACGGTCCAGACCTTCCGCCGCAACCAGCCGCTCTATCGCATCGATTATGCCGATCGCTCGGGCACAACCATCTATGTCGCGGGCAATAGCGGGGAGGTGGTGCAGCAGACCACGCGCTTCGAGCGTTTCTGGGGATGGCTCGGCGCCGTTCCGCATTGGCTCTATCCCACCATCCTGCGGCAGGATGGCGCACTGTGGGATAAGGTCGTTGTCTGGACTTCGCTCACCGGCTGCTTCCTGACGGTCACGGGGCTGTGGGTCGGCATCGCCCGTCTCCGGCGCAGGCGTGACGGCAGCATCGGCTCGCCCTATCGCGGCCTGTGGTGGTGGCATCATATCTTCGGCCTGTTCTTCGGCATCCTCACCCTGACATGGGTGGCGAGCGGACTATTCTCGATGAACCCCTGGGGCTTCCTGGACAGCATGGCGGGCTTTGCAGAACGCCAGCGGCTCGCGGGCCAAGTCTCATGGGGTCAGGTTCGTGAGGCAATGGCCAGGATCGACCGGCTGCCTGCCGGAACGGTGCGGCTGGAAAGCGCGCCCTTGGGCGGCCAAACCTATCTGATCGCGATCGGCGCAAATGGGGCCATGACCCGTTTCGATTCGCGCGGCCGCCCTGCTCCCTTGCAGCAGAGCACGCTTTCGCAGGCCCTGCACAACGGCCCGCCAATCGCATCGCTGGACCTGCTGCGCGACGCGGACGCCTATTATTACCAGCACAAGTTCTCCCTGAAATTTCCGGTATGGCGGGCGATATTGAACGACAGGGAAGCAACCCGCCTCTATATCGACGCGGATTCGGGGACGTTGATCCGCGCATTCGACAGCAATGGGCGGAGTTTCCAATGGTTGCAGGACGGCCTTCACAGCCTGGATTTTCCGATACTGCGATCCCGCCCCTTGTGGGATATCGTCGTCCTGCCACTCCTCACCGCAGTCACCTTCGTCTGCGGCACGGGTACATGGATGGGACTGCGCAAGGTTGCCCGCGATATCAGAACGGTCCGTCGCCGCAGGCGCAGGCGGGCAAAATACAACACCCTAGATAATCCCGCACATGAAGGAGCAAATGCTTGAGCAAGATACCGACCACGGTCATCACCGGCTTTCTGGGCGCCGGCAAGACCACGCTCATCCGTCATCTCCTGCAGAATGCGAAGGGACGGCGGCTGGCCCTGATCGTCAACGAGTTCGGCGATGTCGGCGTCGACGGCGAACTGCTGCGCGGCTGCAATGAGGAAGCCTGCCCGGAGGACGACATTGTCGAACTCGCCAATGGCTGCATCTGCTGCACCGTCGCGGACGATTTCCTGCCGACGATGCAAAAGCTGCTCGACCGGCCCAACCCGCCTGAACATATCATCATCGAAACCTCCGGCCTTGCCCTTCCCAAGCCGCTGGTGAAAGCATTCCAGTGGCCCGACATCCGCACCCGCGCAACGGTGGACGGCGTGATCGCACTCATTGATGCCGACGCCGTGGCCGCCGGCCGTTTCGCGACCGACGAAGCCGCGCTCGCCCTCGCGCGCGCCGCAGACCCTTCGCTCGATCACGACAGCCCGCTGGAGGAACTGTACGAGGATCAACTCGCCTGCGCCGACCTTGTCATCCTCAACAAGTCCGATCTGGTCGATGGAGACACGCTCACCCGGATCGAAGGCGATATCTCCGCCGACACACGCGGCGGGGTGAAGATCGTGCGCGCGGATCATGGCGCGGTCGATGCCAGCGTCCTCCTGGGCCTGTTCGCCGGTGCCGAGGACGATCTGGAGGCCAGGCCCTCCCACCATGACGCCGAACCGGATCATGACCATGACGATTTCGACAGCTTTGTCGTCAAGGGCGGCGCGATCGCCAGCATCGACCCGTTGCTTGCGGCGCTGCCCCCGCTGATTGCCGACCATGATATCTTGCGCGTCAAAGGGATGATCGCGGTTCAGGGCCGCCCCGCCCGACTGGTCATCCAGGCTGTCGGCCCGCGTATCCAGCATTATTTCGACCGCGCGTGGAAGCCGGAGGAAGCACGGATCTCGCAACTGGTGGTGATCGGCCAAAAGGGCCTCGATCAGGCGGCCATCGAAACCGCACTCACCGCCGCCCTCGCCTGATGCATCTGCTGGCCGCTACCCCGGGAACCGTCTCCAACGGCGACGAGGCAATCGACCTCGACCAGTCGCCGGGCGAGATCGTGTTCCTGACGGTGGCGGACAGCGAACTGGCCTGCTTCGCGAAAGCGGCGGCGGAACTGGGCGATGGCGCGCCCTCGATCCGCCTCGCCAACCTGTTGCAGCTCAAGCATCCCTATTCGGTCGATCTCTATGTCGAGAAGGTGATCTCCCATGCCCGCTTCGTGTGCGTGGTCCTTCTGGGGGGCAAAGCCTACTGGCCCTATGGCGTGGACGAGATTGCGCGCGTGGCGCGCGAAAAGGGCCTCGCTTTCGTCGCGATCGCCGACGGGCGCGAACCCGATCCTTCGCTCGACGCGGCCTCGACATTGCCCGGTGAGGTCAGCGAGCGGCTGCGGGACTATCTGCGCCAGGGCGGCGTGGCCAATGCCGTCAGCTTTCTGCGCCACGCCGCGCGGCTGATCGGTACGGATGCAGGTACGCCGGACGATCCCATACCGGTCGCCGACGCCGGACTTTACGTGGCCGGTGTCGAGCGTCCCACGCTGGATGATGTCCGGGCCGGCTGGACCGAAGGACAACCCGTCGCGCTCCTATGTTTCTATCGCGCCCTGATGATCGCGGGCACACTGGATGCCGTGGACGCGCTGGTCGCGGCGCTGAAAAACCGGGGGCTGAACGTCCTCGCCGTCCATGTGCGCGCCCTGCGCGAACCCTTCGCCATGGACTGGCTGCGGGGCGTGATCGCGGCGACGAGACCTGACATCATCCTGAACGCGACCTCCTTCGCCGCCTCCTCGCCGGGAGAGACGCGCACGCCGGGCATTCTGGAGGATGCCGACTGCCCGATCCTGCAGACCGTGTTCGCGGGCATCGAGCAATCGGCCTGGGCCGGCAGCCCCCGCGGTCTGGGTCCGCGCGATCTGGCGATGAATGTTGCCCTGCCGGAGGTCGATGGCCGCCTGTTCACCCGCGCCGTCGCGTTCAAGGCCGCCGAGCGTGTCGACGCCAGGACGCAATGCGGCATAGTCGTCCCACGCGTGGCGAGCGATCGCGTCGCCTTCGTCGCCGACCTCGCCGCCAACTGGGCTAAGCTGCGCCGCACGCCCGCGCTGGAACGCCGCGTCGCGCTGGTTCTCGCCAACTATCCCAATCGCGACGGCCGCGTCGGCAATGGCGTGGGCCTGGACACCCCCGCCAGCGCAGCGGCGATCCTCAAGGCTCTCCGGGACGCCAAATATAGCGTCGGCAATGCTCCCACCGATGGAGCCGAGCTCATGGCGGTAATGCTGGGAGGGGTAACGAACGATCTGACCTCACTCGACCGCACTCAACCTCCTTTCGCTTCGAGCGGAGACGTTGCGCTTCCCCTCACCGATTACATCCTCGCCTTCGACGCCTTTCCCGACGCGGTACGCTGCGCGGTCACCGAACGCTGGGGCCTGCCCGAAGCCGATCCCTTCGTGCGCGACGGCGCGTTCCATCTGCCCGTCCACCGTTTCGGCAACATCGTCGTCGCGGTTCAGCCCGCGCGCGGCTATAATATCGATCCAAAAGCCAGCTATCATGACCCGGCGCTCGTTCCGCCCCATGCCTATCTGGCGTTCCATGTCTGGCTGAACACTGCGTTTTGCGCGCAGGCGGTCGTCCATGTCGGCAAGCATGGCAATCTGGAATGGCTGCCCGGCAAGGCGCTCGCGCTGTCGAACAGTTGCTTTCCGGAGATATGCGCGGGGCCGGTGCCTCAGCTTTATCCCTTCATCGTCAACGATCCGGGCGAGGGCACGCAGGCCAAGCGCCGCATCGGCGCGGCCATCATCGATCATCTCACCCCGCCCCTCACCCGCGCCGAAAGCTATGGACCGCTCAAGGCGCTCGAAGCGCTGGTCGATGAATATTATCTCGCCGCCGGAATGGACCCGCGCCGGATCAACCATCTCAAGACCGAAATTCTGAACCTCGCCCGCTCGCAGGGTCTGGACGCGGATGCGGGCGCGGTTGGGGACGGCGACGACGCCCTGGCCGCGCTCGACAATTATCTGTGCGAGTTGAAGGAGATGCAGATCCGCGACGGACTGCATATCTTCACCCAATCCCCGGAGGGGCGGCTGCGCACCGACCTGCTCATCGCCCTGTCACGGACGCCGCGCGGCCATACGCATCCGGGAGAGGCATCGCTGCTGCGCGCCATGGCGGACGATCTGGCGCTCGGCTTCGATCCGCTGGATTGCACGATGGGCGATCGCTGGACCGGCCCCCGGCCGGACGTGTTGGCGAAGCTGTCGGACGACCCATGGCGCACCATCGGCGACACGATCGAGCGACTGGAACTGCTGGCCATCGCTCTCATATCGCGCCCCCTCCCCCGTCATCCCGGACTTGATCCGGGATCCATGAGCGCCAACGCCGATGGAGCGCAAATGGATGCCGATTGCCATCGGTATGACGACTTAGGCGAGAGAACCCGCGCCGTCCTTGCCTCCATCCGCGAAGACCTCGCCCACCGCGTCGACGCCTGCGGCACGGCCGAAAAGGCGGCCTTGCTGGCGGGCCTCGATGGCCGCTTCCTTCTCCCCGGACCGTCCGGCGCGCCCACCCGCGGGCGCCCCGACGTGCTGCCCACCGGGCGCAACTTCTATTCGGTCGACACGCGATCGGTTCCGACCGCCACCGCATGGGAACTCGGCCAGCGATCCGCCCAATTGCTGGTCGACGACTATCTCCAGCGCGAGGGCGAATATCCCCGGGCTATGGCGCTGTCCGCCTGGGGTACGGCCAATATGCGCACCGGAGGCGACGATATTGCGCAGGCGCTGGCGCTGATGGGCGTGCGGCCCCGCTGGGACTGGACATCGGGCCGGGTGATCGGTTTCGAGGTGATGAAGGTCGCGGAGATCAACCGTCCCCGCGTCGACGTCACTTTCCGCGTCTCAGGCTTTTTCCGCGATGCGTTTCCGGAGCAGATCGACCTGCTCGATTCGGCAGCGCGCGCGGTGATGGCGCTGGATGAGCCGGAGGATGAGAATCCCGCCGCCGCCCGCCATTGCGCCGAAACGGCGCACCTGATCGATAGCGGCAGCGATCCGAAGGCGGCGGCGCTGCGCGCGGGCTTCCGCGTGTTCGGATCGAAGCCCGGCGCCTATGGCGCTGGCCTGCAGGCGATGATTGATGAGAAGATCTGGCACGACCGCGTCGACCTCGCCAATGTCTATCTCGACTGGGGCAGCTATGCCTATGGCGCGGGCGTCGAGGGCGATGCCGAGCGCGACCTCTTCACCACCCGCCTGACCCAGGCCGACGCCGTGGTGCAGAACCAGGACAATCGCGAGCACGACCTGCTCGACAGCGACGATTATTATCAGTTTGAGGGCGGCATCGCCTCTGCCGTCGAGCATCTTTCGAGCAAGCGCCCGCGCGCCTATCATAACGACCATAGCCGTCCCGAACGCCCGGTGATCCGAACCTTGGAGGATGAGATCGGCCGGGTGGTCCGCGCCCGCGTGACCAACCCCAAATGGATCGCCGGCGTCATGCGCCACGGCTATAAGGGCGCGTTCGAGATTGCGGCCTCCGTCGATTATCTCTTCGGCTTTGCCGCCACGACCCATGCCGTGCGCGACCATCATTTCGACGCCGTCCACGCCGCCTTCATAGAGGATGAGATGGTGCGCGCCTTCATGGCCGACGCCAATCCCGCCGCATTGCGCGAAACGGCGGCGCGCCTTGCCGAGGCGCTGGAGCGCGGCATGTGGAAACCCAGATCCAATAGCGCGGGCGTGTTGCTCGCCGAGCTTGCAGGAGCATGACCATGGTAGAACGCACCCCGGAAAAGCATGCCGAGAAGATGAAGAAGAAGCAGGCCGCGCACGACCGCATCGTTGCCGCGAAGACCATCGAGAAAGGCCTGCTGATCGTCCATACCGGCAAGGGCAAGGGCAAGACCACCGCCGCTCTCGGCATGGTCGTGCGCGCGATTGGCCATGGAAAGAAGGTTGGCGTCGTCCAGTTCGTGAAGGGCGCCATGGAAACCGGCGAGAAGGCGGTGTTCGACCGCTTCCCCGATCAGGTGGAGTTCCTGCCGATGGGCGACGGCTTCACCTGGGACACCCAGAACCGCGAGCAGGACATCGCCTCCGCGGGCAAGGCGTGGGACGAGGTAAAGCGCATGATCGCCGACCCCGCCTATGGCATGGTGCTGGCCGATGAACTCAATATCGTCCTGCGCTACGACTATCTGCCCGTCGATGAGGTGGTCGAGACGCTGAAGGCCAAGCCCGAGATGACCCATGTCATCGTCACAGGCCGCAACGCGCCCGATGCGCTGATCGAGGCGGCCGATCTGGTCACAGAGATGACGCTGATCAAGCATCCCTTCCGCGAACAGGGCGTCAAGGCGCAACCGGGGATCGAGTTCTGATGTCGGAAACCAGGTCGGCGGCCAATGACTCGGACATCACAAGACTGATGGACGATCTGCTGACTTGGCGCCGAGATGTGCGGCATTTCCTGCGCCGTCCGATCGCAGAATTGGAAATGGAGCGCCTGTTCGAACTGGCGCAATGCGCGCCCTCGGTCGGCAATGCGCAGCCTTGGCGCTTCATTCGCGTCCGGGACAAGGGATTGCGCGCCGCCTTGGCGGACCATGTCGATGAGGCCGCGCGCAATGCTGGCCTATGCTATGAGGGCGAGCGCGCCACGCGCTATGCTTCACTCAAGCTGCATGGCCTGCGCGAAGCACCCGAAATTCTGGCGGTCTATTCCGATGAGGCGCCCTCGGCAGGGCAGGGCCTGGGCAGAGCGACGATGCCCGAAACGCTTCGCTATTCGACCGTGCTCGCCATCCACACGCTCTGGCTCGCGGCGCAAAGTCGCGGCATCGGCCTGGGATGGATATCAATAGTCGAACCCAGGCGGATTTCCGCCATGCTGGCGGCACCGCCCCAATGGCATTTCGTAGCGCTGCTCTGCCTTGGCTATGCAGACGCCCCGTCATCCTTGCCAGAACTCGAACGGCGGGGTTGGCAGGCGCGCTTGGACTGGCGGGACACTATCAGCGAACGCTGACCTGCGAGCGATTGGTGACGATGAAGCGCACGCGCTCACCGCCGCGCGAAACGCAGAACCCCATATCCAGCGCAGGCCGACAGGAGAGATCCCAGCAGGATACCGAGCTTTGCCGCGTCATTCTGGTGAGAGCCATCACCAAAGGCGAGGCCGCCGATGAACAGGCTCATCGTGAAGCCGATGCCGCACAGCAGCGCGACGCCATAGATCTGCCCCCAGCCTGCGCCGCTTGGTCGTTCGGCCCAACCCATGCGGACCATCAGCCACAGCGTGGTGAAAATCCCCGCCTGCTTGCCGATCAACAGGCCAAGCGCGACGCCCAGCGGAACCGGCATCAGCACGTCCGGCCAGGTGAAGCCGCGCAATGACACCCCCGCATTGGCGAAGCCGAACAGCGGCACGATGGCATAGGCGACCCAGGGGTGAAGCCCATGCTCCAGCCGGTACAGCGGCGAATGCGCCTCATCAGGCTTTCCCGGCGATGTCCTCAGGGGGATGGTCATGGCGACGGCGACGCCCGCCAGCGTCGCATGGATGCCGGATTGCAGGACGCAGAACCACACGAACAGGCCGATCAGCAGATAGGGCCACAGGCTCTCCACGCCGCGCCGGTTGCAGATCAGCAAAGTGGCTATGCCCGCAGCCGCGCCCGCCAGCGGCAGCGCATGAAGCTGCGCCGTGTAGAATATGGCGATGATCAGTACGGCGATCAGGTCGTCGATGATGGCAACGGCCGCCAGGAATATCTTGAGCGAGGCAGGGACCCGCGGCCCGAGCAGCGCCAGCACGCCAAGCGCGAAGGCGATGTCGGTCGCCGCCGGGATCGCCCATCCCCTCAGGCCCGCTGGATCACCCGCATTGATCGTCGCGTAGATGAGCGCCGGCGCGGCGACTCCAGCAGCGGCCGCCGCGCCCGGCAGCAGACGATCCGACCAGCGCGCCAGTTGGCCATCCAGCATTTCCCGCTTGATCTCCAGCCCAACCGTCAGAAAAAACAGCGCCATCAGGCCATCGTTGATCCAGTGAACCAGGCTGAGGCCGCCCACCTCCATATGAAGCGCTTCGAAATAGGCTGTCGAGAGGGACGAGTTGGCAATGATCATCGCGGCCATCGCGCATGCGATCAGCACGATCCCGCCACCCGCTTCCGTAGCCAGAAAGGCGCGCATCATCGAGAAGGGACGGATCGGTATCCTGGCGGCATTCATGATTATGCCTCCCTGATGCGGATGGCGGCGGCGGCCTACGTTACACCGCTAGGGCGTTGCCCTATTCCCGTCCATAGGCGGTGACGAGTTCCACCTCGGCCCGGTCGCCCAGCACCACGCCGACACGCTGGTGCAGGGCGTTCGGTGCTACATCCATGATGGCGCCGAAGCCGTCGGTGGCCGCGCCGCCCGCCTGCTCGATCAGGAAACTCATCGGATTGGCCTCGTACATCAGCCGCAGCTTTGCCTTGCCAGGAGTCCGGTTGTCGGCCGGATACATGAAGATGCCACCGCGCTTGAGTATGCGATGGACGTCGGCCACCATGGAGGCGGTCCAGCGCATATTATAATCCTTGCCGCACGGGCCCTGCGCACCCTGCACACGCTCATCGATATAGCGCGCCACGGCCGGCGACCACTGGCGACGGTTGGACATGTTGATCGCGAACTCGCACTTGCCCTGCGGCATCTGCATATTCGCGTCGGTCATGATCCAGCCGCCCACTTCCCGGTCGAGCGTGAATTCGAAAACGCCGGTGCCGACGGTCAGGACCAGGATGGTTTGCGGACCATAGATGGCATATCCCGCCGCAACCTGCGACCGGCCATGCTGAAGGAAATCCTCCTCCATGACTTCGCGTCCGGCGCAAGCTTCGGGTGCGCGCAACACCGAGAAGATCGTACCTACCGACAGGTCAACGTCGATATTGCTGGACCCGTCGATGGGATCAAACAGCAGCAGATATTCACCCTTGGGATAGCGATTGGGGATGCGATGGAGCGTCTCCATCTCCTCCGACGCCATGGCGGCCAGATGACCGCCCCACTCATTCGCATCCAGCAGCATTTCATTGGCGATCACGTCGAGCTTCTTCTGAACCTCGCCCTGCACATTCTCGCTGTCCAGGCTGCCCAGCACTTCGCCGAGCGCGCCCTTGCTCACCGCATGGCTGATCGTCTTGCAGGCGCGCGCGACGGTTTCGATCAACAGGCGCAATTCCGGGGCAAGCGCGCCCGCCTCGCGCTGCTGTTCGATCAGGAAACGGGTAAGGGTCGTGCGCGTCATGATGTTGCCTTCAAAAAAAACGGAACGGGCATAAGGAGCCAATGAAGGAGGACGCCATCATTCGCAAGACGGGATAACCCCGCTTCTCTTCGCCGATATGACAGTAAACTGCTTCATTATGAGCCGCCGCTCCCGGTTCCCACCGGCCAGAAAGCTATTGCTTAGAGCAGTAGATGGCCGCGCCAATTCACAGGCAACTCCCCGCTACCAAAAAAACAGGATGGCGAGGATGGATGTGAACAGCCGGGTGGAGGCGGGCGACAGCCTGCGGACAATTCAGATCATTTGCATCATCGCGCTAGGCGTCGCAGCCGGATGCATACCGACGCTCCAACCCATATTGCTGGGTGGCCTGCAGGCGGCAGGGCGCATAAGCGCGGCCCAGATCGGCCAATCCGCAATGGCCGAAGCGATGGGGATGGGGCTTGCCACAACGTTCGCGGCGATCCTTCTGAAACCCATGGGCATGAAGCGCATTGCAACCCTGGCGCTGATCATTTCCTGTCTTGCCAATCTCGGCACCGCCTTCGTCGATCATGCGCTGGTCATCGTCCTGAGGGGGCTGAGCGGCGCATGTTCGGGAATGCTGCTCTGGATATTGGTGGGGATGTTTGCCCGGGCGCAGGCGCCTGGCCGACTGTTCGCCATCTACGTGACCGTGCAGGCGCTGGTGGCGCTGCTGCTGACGGCGCTCATCTCGCGGCTGGTCTTGCCCGCAATGGGTCCCGGCGCGGGCTATCTGACGCTCGCCCTTCTGAACATCGCGCTGCTTCCCGCAGCATTCCTCGTCCCGGCCGCCTACCGCATGATCGATGCGGCAACGCGCGGCATGCCGCCCCTGCACGGCATCATCGCGCTCCTTTCCGTCGCGACCTTCCTGAGCGGGATCATGGCCTTCTGGGTCTACGTGCTGCCGATCGGCCGGGCGCGCGGATTTTCAATGGATGCGCTGAACGACGGGCTGCTGCTGGCAGTCCTGTTCCAGATCGCGGGCGGGCTGACCGCAGCCGTTTCGGCGTCGCGGCTACCGCCAAGGCTGGTCTGCGCGACCGGCGCGCTGGTGGCGATCTGTTGCATCCTTGGCGTGCTGACGCTCGAGGGCGACCTGATATTGTGGGTATCACTGGCTGTCTTCGCCTTTTTCTGGATGTTCATCCCGCCCTTCCAGATGCCGCTTCTCATCGGCTTCGATCCAAGCCTGCGGACCGCGATGCTGATCGGCAGCGCCCAGCTGCTTGGCTCAGCTGTCGGCCCCCTCCTTGCGTCGCTGGTCATAAACAATGACCGGATATTGGCCGCTGGGTGGGCCGCCATCGGCTGCATGCTGCTGTCTGTGCTGGGGTTGATAGGCGCTGGGGCGGCCCAGAAAATGGCGCCGGGCAAAATCACCGTACCTCTTGGCATTTGACGTGATGCATTGCATTGCGGGCTCATGTCTGAACCCGCAATTGCCACGCCAAAGCTGACCCAACGCCAAATTCAAAGGCGCGAACGCATCCTGAAAGTCGCTCAGCAACTCACCGGCGAGCGGGGATACGACGGCGCGTCGATGCGCGCGATCGCAGCGGCCAGCCATGTCGCCGAAAAGACGCTGTATAACATCTTCGGCAGCAAGGATCGCCTCATCGCAATGGCGGCTCAGCACCGCAGCGCTGACGTATTCGAGGCTGCTGCTCAGAACGTGCCGGATGGCGGCATGGCGTTTCTGCTGGCATTCGGCCGCCGCGTTGCCGAGGTCACTCTGGAGGCTCCGGAGATGGCCCGCGTATTGGCGCAGGTGCTGCTTGATCATTCCGATCTTGTCGGCCTGAACGATCTTTATGAACTTTATGTCGGGCTAACATTCGACCAGATGTCAGGCGCCGGACTGATAGAGGAACGCGCATCCCGTGCGAGTTTCATAAGACTGTTTCGCCTTGGCATCGTTTCCGCCGTTATCCTGTGGTCAAAAGGGGAAGTATCGGACGAGGACTTTGCGAGGCATTTGGAACTCGAGGTCCTGCGCGCCCTGTTGCCGGTGATGAAACCAGAGATTTCCGCCACGATACTCGTCCGCGTCGCTGAAATAGCCCGGCAACTCTGACCCTTCCTCCCATGGGGCAAAGACCTATCAGTAATTACAGCGTGCTGTAATTTTGTTGACCTGACGCGATTCAGGTGCTTTTCTGGCGACGTGCCGAGAACGAACGATAACGGCATGATGTATGGAGAGAGGATGTCGTGAATCCCCAAGGGGATTGGCGCCACACACCAGGTCAGACCCGATAGCGAGCGCGCATGTAGCCGCCTTCCGCGTCCCACCGCCCCCTCCCCCGCATCTTCATCGTTTTAGAGAAGCAATAATGAGGGGATGTCATGAACAAGGGAATGACCATCGGGCTTGCGTTTCGGGCCGCGCTGCTTAGCAGCGCGCTGGCCTTGCCGATACTGAGCGTCGGGGCGCATGCGCAGGATACGGCCGCGCCCGCGCAGGCCAGCGACTCCAGCGAGCAGGGCGGACTTGTCGATATCGTCGTGACCGCGCGGCGGCGCGAGGAAAGCCTTCAGGATGTGCCGGTGTCCGTCACCGCGTTGTCAGCCGAACAGATCCAGAAATATGACATGACCAGCCTGGAGAAGATCTCCACGCAGACGCCCCAATTCACCATCGGCCGCGCATCGAACGGCTCCGGCGCCCAGTTGACCCTGCGCGGCATCGGCTCCTCCTCGACATCGATCGGCATCGAGCAGTCGGTCGCGGTCGTCCTCGACGGCGTCTATTATGGTCAGGGCCGCGTGATCAATGAAGGCTTCCTCGACCTGGCCGGTGTCGAAATGCTCAAAGGTCCGCAGGCGCTCTTCTTCGGCAAGAATGCGACGGCCGGTGTAATCTCCATCCGGACGGCCGATCCGTCCGACAAGCCGGAATTCATGGGCCGCGTGGGCTATGAATTCAAAGCCAAGAATCTGGTCGGCGAAGCCATGGCGTCCGGCCCGCTCAGCGACACGTTGGGCATCCGCATTGCTGTGCGCGCCTCCAACATGTTCGGCGGCTATTTCAACAATCGCGGCATCGACAAGACCTATCCGACATTCGACGTCGCGACCGGAACGCTGACCCCGCATTTCGCGCCGGCCGCGACCAGCGACGCTCCGGGTGAAAAGGAAATGCTGGGTCGCGTGACGCTCCAGTGGCAACCTGACGACAGGCTGAAGGTGACGTTGAAGGCGAATGCCTCGGCGAACGACACGGACAATAACAGCTGGAACTATGTTCCCTTCGCCTGCGCCAACGGAACCTACGCCCTCAATTCCGCGATCAAGTGCGAGCGCAAGTTCAACATCTACCAGAACCGCGTTCCAGCCGACATCGCGGGGAGCCAGCCATTCTCAAAGGATGATGGCGGCCTCTACAATCGTTACAGAAGCTGGGCCGTCACCGGCACCGCCGAATATACGCTCGACGATCTGACGCTGACCTGGATCAACAACTATAACCAGAACGTCAATCGCTGGTCGTGCGACTGCACTTTCGTGTCGTCTGACCTTGCCGCCGCGCCGTCGTCGGAGCGCTCCAAATATAACGCCTTTTCGTCGGAATTCCGGGCACAGTCCAATTATGACGGCCCGGTCAATTTGCTCGCCGGCGTCTATTATCAGTCCACGAAGCGCAACCACACGCAGACGGGCGCCTTCGGCAATGTCGAGGACAGCTCGCAGGCTCCCGAACTGCGCTATCTCGGCTATCTGAAGCGCTCGGAAACCGAAGGCGAAACCATCTCCGGCTATGGCCAGGTGACCTATAAGGTCGTGCCGTCGGTCGAAATGGCGGCAGGCGTGCGGTACACGCATGAGACCAAGGACAGCTATCTTGTTCAGCCCTATGTCAACGCGCTGCTGCAGGGCATTTTCCTTCAGGGCGTGACCATCCCCGGCAATCAGACCTTCAACAACTGGTCGCCGGAAGCCACGATCACCTGGAAGCCGTCCTCCGCAGTGACAGTCTATGGCGCCTACAAGACCGCATACAAATCCGGCGGTTTCTCCAACAGCGGCTTCGTCAGCGCGACGACGGTCGCCAGCGACGTCGCCTTCAACCCGGAACGGGCGAGAGGCTTTGAAGGCGGCATCAAGACGACGCTGTTCGACCGCCAGTTGCGCCTGAACATCGGCGCCTATTCGTACAAATATCTCGATCTCCAGGTCGACTATTTCAACTCGGCGACCTTCGCCTTCATCACGACCAATGCCGGTTCGGCCAAGACGAAGGGCGTGGAGCTGGAACTCGAATATGCGCCCCGCGCCATTGAGGGTTTCGACCTGCACGGATCGCTCAACTACAACCGCGCCCGCTATGGCAGCTATATCGCGCCTTGCTATGGCGGTCAGTCGATCGCGGCCGGGTGCGACACCACCTTCCAGGGTGCGCTCGGTCAGGACCTGAGCGGCAAGGCCACGGCGGTCGCGCCGAAATGGACCGGCTCGATCGGCGCAAGCTATGAGACGGAGATGTCGGAAACGCTCAAGTTCGGGGCTTCGGTCGATACCCGCTACAGCGGCAGCTACCTGGCCTCCAGCTTCGCCCATCCGCTGTCAAACCAGCCCAAATATCTGACGATCGACGGCTCCATCCGTGTGAAGACCACCGACGACAAATATGAGCTGGCGGTGATCGGCAAGAACCTGACGAACCGCTTCATCGTCGGCGGCGTTGTCGACGCCCCGAATACCGGCACCGGCACGGGAACCGCGGTCGCCACGCCGGCTGACCAGATTGGCTTCGCGTCCCTCCCGCGCACAGTCCAGATCCAGCTGACCGCGCGCTTCTGACCTCCCCCTGTTGCCCGGCCGCCAGACGTGGCCGGGCAGCTTTTTACCTTTCTCGGAGTGAAGAATGGACCGGCTCGACCTCCTGGTTGCCAAGAATGAGATCGGGGATCTTCATGCCCGCTACATGCGCGGGCAGGACAGGCTGGACGCCGATCTCCAGCACTCAGTATTCTGGCCGGATGCGACAGCCGATTATGGCTTCTTCAAAGGGTCGGCCTCCAACTTCGTGACGTTCGCTCAGGACCTCCTTCGAACGCATGAGGCGAACCATCATCTGCTCGGGCAATCACTGATAGAGGTTGAGGGCGATGTGGCGTTCGGCGAACTCTATTATTTCGCCTTCCATCGCCTGATCGAGGACGCCGTCCCGCAGGATATTATCATCGCCGGTCGCTATATCGACCGGTACGAGCGGCGGGAAGGCGTCTGGAAGATCGCCCACCGCAGCGAACTGATCGACTGGGCGCGCAAGGAACCTGCCGCCGACAGCTTTATGACTTCCCTGCCCGACGCGCTTCTTGGTGCGCGGGGCGCGGACGATCGCTCAACCATGCGCGACTGGCTGCGCACTGCCTGACAAAAGGACATACTGGATTATGACACTCGAAGGTAAGGTCGCACTGGTGACGGGTGCGGCATCAGCCGCAGGACTCGGCTTTGCCAGCGCCCGTATGATGGCGCGCGCGGGCGCCCAGGTCATGCTCACCGACATTGCGGCGGACGCCGTACTTGCACGCGCCGCCGAACTGCAGGGTGAAGGCCTGAAGGCGGAAGGTATGGCCCACGACGTCACCTCCGCGACGGAATGGGAAGCTGTGCTTTCTGCGAGTGTGAAGGCGTTCGGAAAGATAGATATTCTGGTCAACAACGCCGGCATTGCCGTGCTGAAATGGATGGATGCGCTGGACGTGGATGATTGGCAGCGTCAGATCGACGTCAACCTGACCAGCGTCTATCTGGGCTGCCGGGTCGCGCTCCGCCAGATGCGGGCGCAGGGAACCGGCGGATCGATCATCAACTTCTCCTCGGTCGCAGGACTTGTGGGCATCCCTGGCGCGGCGGCCTATGCCGCGTCCAAGGGCGGTGTGCGCATCATGACCAAAGCCATTGCCATGGAATGCGCGAAGGAGAATATCCGCGTCAATTCTGTTCAACCTGGCGTGATATGGACAGACATGCAGCAGGTTGCGATCCGCGACAATCCCGCGCAATATGACGCGATCAACGCTACCATCCCCATGGGCCGGATGGGCGAGCCCGACGACATCGCAGCCATGGTGACCTTCCTGGCGTCCGATGCGTCGAAATATGTCACAGGCGGCGAATTTACTGTCGATGGCGGCCTGACCGCCCAATGATGTCCTGCCGAAGCGCAACAGAGTCTGGAGTAACACATGACGCATCCTGAGAAGCATCCGCTCACGATAGACGGTCGTGATGTGGCGAACCTGCGTGGCGATCCGATCACGGGCGATCGGTACACGTCGAAGGACTTCATGCAGGCGGAATGGGACCATATGTGGACCCGTATCTGGCATGTTGCGGGCCGGACGGCGGAGCTTGAGGAAGCGGGGGACTATATCGTCCACGATTTCATGAATGAGAGCGTCTTCTGCGTGCGGCAGGAGGACGGGTCTATCAAGGCCTTCTACAATAGCTGCCAGCATCGCGGCATGCGCCTGGTCAATGACAGCGCAGCGGCGGACAGCTTCCAGTGTCCCTATCATGGCTGGGTCTGGGGCAAGGACGGCGTGCTTGCCTATGCGCAGGACGCGCACGATTTCCCGCAGGGTAATCCGTGCGGAAAGCTGACGCTGAAGGAACTGCGCTGCGCCACATGGGGCGGTTTCGTGTGGTACACGATGGACGATAGCGCGCCGGAACTGCTCGACTTCCTCTCGCCCATGCCGGAGATCTACAGGAACTACCCGATGGATTCCGCAGTCCGGGTATTTTGGATGAAGATCGATTTGGAGACCAACTGGAAGTTTGCGACCGACAATTTCTCGGAAAGCTATCACACCCGCACCGCCCATCCGCAGGTGCCGCCATGGATCGACCAGGACGTCGATACGGCCCGGCATGAAATGTATCCCAACGGCCATGGCCGCACCGTCCAGCCGATGCGCCCGTCGCTATCCGATCGCCTGCCAGACGGCGTACCGCACCCGTTCGACTATATCCTGCGCCAGTGGGACATCGATCCGGACAGCTATCCCGATTACGAAACCAAGGCGATGCAGGGCTGGTTGGACCTCAAGGACGCCAAGCGGCGGCTGTGGCGGGAGCGCGGGTATGTTCATTACGAAAAAATGGACGACGAGCAGATCACCGACAGCCCGCACACGGTGATGTTCCCCAATGTGACCATCAGCTTCCTGCCAGACAACCTCATCTTCTTCCGTACCGAGCCCCACGCCACGGACCCGAACAAATGCACGTTCGACCTGTGGTGCATGGCCTTCCCGGTCGCCGGACAGACGGAGGTGGAATCGATCATGGCCGGGCCACAGCCTATGCGTGAGGCGCAGATGGAACACCGCGCGTTCGACAATGGTCGTGGCGTACCAGAGATTGAGGGGCAGATCGTCTATCAGGACATGATGCTGGCCGAGGGACAGCAGCGCGGCATGCACTCGCGTGGCTATACCGACGCCTATCTCACCGGACAGGAAACCCGCGTCCGCTTCTTCCACGAAATCCTCAATGACTATCTCGAAGGACGCCGTTAAGGGTCAGCCGGGACGCGACCAGCGGGTCCCGGCCGAAGTTTCTAGAAGTCCACCGTTGCCGACAGCCAGAGGCGGCGGCCTTCCTGATTGATCGAATAGGCCGGCGTATAGACCGTGCTCGCGCCGCTGGCGTAGGGCACGTAGACCGCATAATCGGTGTCAAGGATATTATAAACCGTCGCAGACAGGCGGAAGGCGGGCGCGATCTGGTAGGATCCGCCGAGGTGAAACACCTCATAGCTGCGGAAATCGCCGACCGCATCCTGCTGAACGTTGTTGCCGCGATAGCGGCTTGATCGGATTTCGGCCCGCGCCCACACGCTCGCCTTGTCGCCAAGCTTCCAGCGCAGATTGCCGTTCAGCATATGTTTGGGCATGCCGACCAGCGGCAGTCCCTCCTCCGTACCGCTCAACTGCTCGCTCTCCGTGTAGGTATAGTTGACGCTGAGCGACACGGTGGGCGTGAAGGCGAAGCGCGTAGCGACTTCCACCCCGCGCGTGCGCGCCTCGTCGATATTGATCGACTGGCCGAACAGGTCGACCGTCGGAAAGGAACCGACATCCAGACAGCCGGCCCGGCCGGGATTACCCGCGAAGGTACAGTTGGGGATGCCCGGTCCCGTGGCGATCTTGTCCTTGAAATCATTGTTGAACAGGGTGACGTTGCCGCTGAAGAACCCCTGCCCGTCATAATAGAGCCCGGCCTCATAGCTGGTGCTGGTCTCCGGCGTCAGGCCGGGCGTGCCGATCAGCGGGGTGCGCCCCTGATTGCCGAAGCCGATGATGCCGCTGGCGATTTGCTCGACCCGGGGCGTCTTGAAGCCCCGGCTGACGCCGCCCTTCAGCGTCAACCTGTCGTCAATGTTCCAGACCGCATAGGCGCGCGGCGACCATTTGGACCCGAAGGTCGAATGATCGTCATAGCGCGCGCCGCCGGTCAGATTGAAACCGTCGACCACGGTCAGCGTCGCTTCCGCAAAGCCTGCCCATTGCGTGAACTTGAACGGCTCGGGGGCAACGCCGTCGGCCATCCGCGCCCGCCAATATTGGCCGCCGACCGTGAAGGCGACCGGCCCCGCCGCTCCGGCAAAGCGGGAATCGATGATGTCGTTGCGCGCCTCCAGCCTGCGGCCGCTCCCCGGCGTCGCCCCGGGCGTGCCATTCGGGATCAGGCGGCCGATCGTCTCGGTATCGTTGCGGGTCAGGGTGGTGTCGAGTTGGCCGAAGCCCATGCGCCAGCTATGGGCGATCACATAGTTGGTGCGGTTGAAGCGCTGCTCCGGCGCATAGCCGCCGGAACCCAGCGTCCCCAACTGTCCTTCGCTATTGTCATAGACCTGTTCGTTGCGGTCATATTCGATCCACAGGTCATGGTCGGCATGCGGCGTCAGCGTGAGCCGGCCGCCATAGGTGTAGATGTCCGATTCCACCGGGTTTCGCCCTAGTGTCAGCGCCGGATCGCCGGGGATGGCGATGTTCGATCCCGCCCGGTGGAACACGCTGCCACGCACCGTCAGACCCAGGAGATCGCGGACAATCGGCCCTTGGGCAAAGCCGTTGACCGACTGGATATTGCCGAAGCGGTCGTCGCCCTGGATCGTACTCTCCGCGCTCGCCGTGCCGACCCAGCGCTGCCCGACCTTACGGGTAATGATATTGACGACGCCACCCATAGCGTCAGATCCGTACAGCGTAGACATGGGACCACGCACGACCTCGATCCGGTCGATGGCGGAGAAAGGCGGCAGGAAGCTGGTCGATGTTTCGCCAAAGCCGTTGGGCGTCACGCCGCCGGGCGCATTCTGGCGACGGCCGTCGATCAGCACCAGCGTATAGTCGCTCGGCATGCCGCGAATGGAGATGTTGAGGCCGCCCGTCTTGCCCGCCTCTCCGCCGACATCGATGCCTTGCACATCCTGCAGCGCCTCGGCCAGGCTGCCAAAGCGCTTTTCCTGCAACTCCGCGCGGTCCAGCACCGTGATGCTGGCCGGGGCCTCGGTTATTTTTTGCTCATAGCCCGCTGCGGTGACGACGATGGCGTTGGACTGGTCTTCCGCATCAGCCTCGGCGGCAGGTGGCTCGGCGGCTAGACCCGGCGCAGCGGCGAGAGCACAGGCGGACACACTCAAAAGCAAAAAGCGCGCGGAAACAAAGTGATAAAAACGCATCATAAACCCCCGAAGATATTGCGACTAAGTCGCAGTAGAATTTTTGGGCTGATGTGCGGGAAATACGGGTCGGTCAATCAGGCAAGCGCAGGGAATGCGTTGCGCAATATTTTCTCACATGCGCGAAATGCCGCTTACAGACAATGCGCCTGCGCGGGACATAAATAGGCAAGCCAGCAACACTATGCGCTGGAGGAAGAGCGCCGCAGCTAAACCGGAACCTGCCATATTAGGGGGATCGCGGTGCAAGCGCCGACATTGCCGCCCTTCATGCGGACAGGACGCGCAGGGTCCAAGCTAATGTCCGGCATTCCGGCCAGCCATTCGCGAAGGAACATGATCACTTCCATGCGCGCAAGCCCAGCACCTACACAGCGATGTTCCCCAACCCCCATCGTCGTATGGCGCACAGGGGTGAGCCCGCGATCAAAGCGGACAGCCTCGGGCGTGTCGAAGCAGGTGGGATCAAGATTGTGCAGCACACTGGGGAGATAAATCAAATCCCCGGCCTGTATCGTAACACCATCGATCTCGACATCGACCACGGCGTTGCGACTGACCGCCACCGTCGGATACCGCCGCATCAGTTCGTCTGCCGCTAAAGGAATGCGATCAGGGTTTTCCCGCAACAGCCGCTGGTCCTCGGGATTTCGGGCAAGGTGCAGGGCGACCATTCCGATCATGGCCGCAACGGTATCCAAACCACCGAACAGCAGATTGCGGCACATCCGCCGGGCTTCGTCGACGGTCCATGCCCGGTCGCGCACGGGTTCGGCCAATATGCGGCTGAACAGGTCATCGCCCGGTTCCTGCATGCGCTTCTCGATGAACAGCCAGAGATAGTCGTCGGCTGCCTGCTTCAGGCCCTCCACCGTCATCGACCCGTCCGGGCGCGTGAGTTGCACGCCCAGTTCCCGTAACCGCGGCCTATCCTCGAGGGGAACATCAATCAGGCTGAGAAAAATGTTCAAGGGCAGAATTTCGGCAAACTGGCTGACAAATTCGCACGACCCCTTCTCTCTCAAGCCGGCGATCAGCTCTCTCGTCGCCGCTTTGACGCTCGGCTCCAGCGCAGTGATGAATCGCGCGGCGAACCCCTTCATCACCGGGCTTCTATAGGCCTTGTGCGCAGCCCCGTCGGACTGGAGGGGAATGAATTGCATCACCTCACCCAGTCCCGGCGTAACCGCCAGGCATTCGCTGGACAGGCGATCGGCATCTGCCCACAGCTGACGCACGACATCGCCCCGCGCGCCTATCCAGTGGCCGCCGTTCGCCGTGCTCCAGACTAATCCCGGCCCGTCTAAAAGAGTTTTCCACGCCGCGAAATAATCGCTTTCGACACCCGGCGGATTGAAAATATCGAAATCGACGACCCGCTCGACGGGAACGTGCAACGGCACCTGTGCTACAGACATGGCGATCCTCTCTTGAACCTGCATTTTTCAGGGAGGCTATCACACTGCCATTTGGCGGCTGCCTGACACTTACAGCAGGGAAAATTTTCGGCACCGGACGCCGATGGTCAACAGCACCATCTCGCCGGTCGCGCACAGGTTGCCGGAACGCGTTGAGACAGTGTTGGTCAAAATGGGCAAATTTGTTGGCTGGGGCGGCAGGATACTAATTATCGAAAAAACTATTTGATAAATAAAATTTAATCAAGTATAAATATTGTTACATACCAACATCTGAACTATGATTTTAATGACCCTAACTGGGATGCATTGAGATGGTACGAGATCGATACTTAATCTGTCAAGATAATTTGGTATTAAATTTTATTCTCCAACAGCCGCCTCGAGGCGTAACATCAACACACGATATTTAGTGGACGTCGTTTTGAGTCTTGACGAGGTCGCCACGCAATCTGCGAATTTGCGGAAATGCAGATATTTCGAACGTCGGAGAATTTCTCCCCGCAATTCCAGAGGTTCGCGGAGGCTCTTTCGCGATGGGTGGCCGCAAACCGTTTGGGCCCGACAGAGTGGGATTTGGGCGCCATCATCTACAGACCCGAAATCGTTTCCATCCTCTGACGGTATCCCAAAGAGTGGAGTCGAAAGCGCCGACATCTACTTAGGCGAAGTCAAGGCGTTCGCGGATGGGCTCCCGATCGGGTGAAAAGACGATAGCGCCTTAGCTTTATTATGTCGCGGTAAAGGCCGAAATATAGCGCAGACCGCGCGCTATCGTGCCTAGCTGCAGATGATAGCGTGATGTCAAATAGCTGCCGCGAACTCGCGCATAACAGCGTTTACTTCTGCAACAAGGGTCTCGTTTTGTAGATCGACAGACACGGTGATCTTACCCGCAAGAGCAGCGTCGTTTCTTGCGGCCTGACCTACCGTTTCACCATCCGAACCAGCAATTACATTTCCGGCGCTGTTTTGGCTGCCGTCCGCGGCAACGAAAATATCGGTCCGCTCGATTCCGATTTCTTGCACCAACCGCTCGATCGCGAGGTCGGCTTGCGTCCTGCTGACGAATTTACCTTCTAAGGTGGTGCCCATTGCAATTCCTTTGATCATTAAGGGCGGGAGTCAGCGCGATCGGCCTTGGGGTAATCCTCAGGCGTTACAGTACCGACGGACGGCCGGTCTTTTACGTCTTCTTGTGGCTTGCCACCGCGCGTGCGCGGGTCGAGGTCATCCGCATTGGGCTGGACGTCGCCAGCTGGCCCGCGACGGGGAAGCTCCTCGGACTGGCCGTTTTCAGGATCCAGGCCATTCTCATTGCCAGGCATGGTACAAACCTCTCTTCGCGTGGGGACAATTCAGGCCTATCGCTCCATCAATTCCCGTACGTCGATCGAGTTTCATACCAATCACCAAAGTTAATCTACGTTATGATGAAATTTCGCCGCCCACGAGCGGCAATGCATGAAACACTATGAGCAGGCGCAACCTGGCTTTGTTCCACGCATCAAAATTTGCCGTCGATTATTCCGTTTGTGTGGAGACAGGGCGATCCGTGGCGCGCAATCGCTACGACTTAAAATGAGAAGCCTGCTACCGATTCGACGTTCAAGCGGCTGTCCGCGAACGACTGTAAATGTCATCTGTCAGATCTTCTTAGAACCTTTTTACGCACCTTCATGTTGGCAAACAGATGCCCACCTAAATTCTTTGCAATAAACTTAATATTGCCGCGAGTTTTTTCACCGCTAGTGTAGTGGCAAAAATCGCTATGGAGAATGGGCGAAGCAAATGCTGCCAAACAAGATTTGCAAGCTCTTTAAAGTCGGATATTCGCCCACTAGCTTGAGAGGTCCGTGCTGTAATTAGAACATATTCAGCAATATTAACGGTGACTTAAATAGGGTGATGCCTAGTTCAGAAGCTCATGGCGGGGCCATGCAGTTAGCCGATTAATTCGATCAAGCAGCATAATGCATCGCTGTATGGCCTCTGGCTTTCTCTCGTAACGCAGAATCTTCACTCGCTTGCGCAAAAATTCTCGGGCTTCATCCCCATGCTCCTGTAAAAATAAATGCTGCACAGGCCCACGCGGCGCGTTCAGTTTCGGAATTTGATCTGGCCATGACACCGCAACGCACGGCAATCATTCTCTATCCATTATTTCATATCGTGAAAAGAAAGTGCTGGTTCAGATAAGATTTGTCCTACTTGATCTCCTGGATCAATTGATCATCTAAAATAAGAAAAACTAGGATATTGAAAGCAAAGCTAGTTTTATGAATGACGTCGCGCTCAGCAGATAACTATCCGCCTATTTCTTGTTGCCAACCTGGCACAATAAAGTTCGCGTCAGGTTACTGCCCTATCAAGTGTAGATAAGCTGCGTCGAAATCACCCTCTTTGGCTAGTGCCGCCGAGTTAAGTATCTCGACCCTGCCACCGCGCACTCGCGCCATCCCATCCTCGCTAAGTTCGCGAACAACACGGTTGACGTGGACGTTGGTCAAACCCGTCGCATCACCGATGTGAATTTGAGTGGCGGGGAAGTCAAAACGAAGACCATCCCTTCCTATCGCGCCGTAGCGCAGTGACAGTTCGCACAATAAATGTGCGATGCGCTGCCGCGCCGAAGCCCGACCGAGATTGAGCGACCATTTGGACAGGATCGCGGCGTCGACGACGCAATCCCGCCAGAATGCAAGGGCGATGTTGGGGTAATCAGCGACGAGCGTGTGCAATGGTCCATGAGGAACATGCGCAACCTCTGTGCGGGTGAGTGCTTGAAGCGCGTTACTCGACTTTGGCACTGGCACCGAGTGGAGGTCCGCCGCGTCCCCCGGGATATGCAGCGCGGTGATCTGACGCGCGCCGCTCGCGGTCTGGTCAAACCTTCCGGCAAGGCCGTTGACAATGACGCAAGCGCGCGTGACGCATTCGCCTAGCCGCACAAAATCGCGATTGGTGTCATAAACGCGCCGCTCAAACGGCAAGCTCGCAAGCGCAGCGAGCTCTGCGTCAGCCAATTCAGTGCGCAACTGCAAACGGCGGATCCATGGTGCCAACGCCCCCTCAGCCAGAGCGTCGGTCGAGAGAAGATTATCCGTCATCAGAAGGTCAACGATCCGGATACCGATACGGTTGCGACACGACGTTTGTCGACGTGCTCGACATAGACCTTTAGCGAAACCCCATCGGCACCCGCTTGTAACTCGTCGGCGAGGATCGCACCTGCCGCTCGACTTGCTTCAGCAATGGCTAGCTCATCGCCTTCAAAGTCACGGCCGGTTTCATCGATCGCAATACCGCGGTCATTAGCAACATGCATAAAATAGAGGGACATCAGTCGATCCTAGCTCCCGCACGCTCTCGATAGCGGCCGGAGCAGTCCGAGGTAGCGTTTGGTCGCTCGGTCATATCTTGGCCTCATCGATCCGGTAATGGATCGGTTTGAAGCTACCGCCATTAGAGGCAAGTGCCGAGCAAGCCGTTAAGCCGATCACCAGATCCATCGCAGCACGAAATTGAATATGGTCACCAGCTTTACTGAGCGGGGGCAGAACTTTTAGCTTTCCAGTCTCGTCAACAGGCACATTCATGAAGCAGTTGAACGCTACAGGGATGCGGTCGGGCGTCACGCCATAGGGTTCGAGCGCAGATGCAAGATTGCCAAAACAACCGCGATGCGCTGGTTCGTCGGGATAGAAGTGCGCAAATGTGTCGACCGAGCAAGGCGTAAGCAGGAAGTCGTGGACCCCGACCATATCGTCAATAATTTCCAGCATCACGCGCGATCGGTTGGAATAAAGCTTGTCACCCGTCGTCAGCCGGATTGTCTCAGCATAGTCGAGCGTTCGGCCCGATGAGATCACCTCATGAAGATCGTGGGCATTATAAGCCAAAAGATCGGCGACTTGTACACCCTTCGGGTCGATGACCGTCAAAACCTGCCCAGCAGCGAGAGCAAATGCCGTGCCACTGCGGGGTGGGATTTCCGTGACGCCGTGCCCATTCATAGCCCACGGCTTCCTTTATCTCTTGGCCAGCCGTCCGCCTTGAAGGGTGGATCAGCTTTTGTCTTTGTCGTTGGCGCGCCAGTCTTTTTACCACGATAGGCGAAAGGACAAGCCCAGGAATCGGTAACGGGACGACCGCTATACTGACGAGCCTCACTCGTCTCGCCGTGGCGGCTCAGCATAGGATTGCGCGTTCCCGCTAACGCTTCATCCCGCACAAGGATTTTCTCGCGCATTGTTTCATAACGGCCTTCGGCACGAAGACGTTCGAACTGGTCGTGCAGGTTGAACACCAGTGTAGGCTGCGCAAACCGCCGAGCAGGTCGGCTTGCGTTGGGATGGAGGCCGACCACAAAAAAGGCCTCGCCGCCGAAGCTAAGCGAGAAATGCGGGTTTTCGGGATCGCTGCTGACAGTCTCGTCATAAGCGTGTCCACGCCACACGTCCTTGTCTGAAAGCGACTGAAGACGCGTCCACAACGCTGCCTCAAATTGCTCTTCGTTCATGCTGCTCGGACCATCAAATACAACCGCCAGGCTGCGATATAAGCCGGGATCGGAGCGATATTCTGCTGCAAACTGCGACAGGGCATCGTGGATGCGGACATCGTCCCACGCGCTGTCAATTGCTTTGCAGGCAAGCACAGCAAGCGTACCCTTGGCCAGGGCAGCCTTAGCGCCGACGCATGGAAATGCAGCGTCGGATACATGATGTGCAAGGGCGCTTTCGCGGTCCGATTGCGAGTGATGCCGCCATGGGAAAAGCGGTGTGCGAGGTGCTGGCATAGTCAGCATTACGCTGCACGCAGCACACCGTTCCCGTAGTTGCTTTAGTTTAAAGTGATTCTTCGTGAACGGGCTCGAAGAGCGGCAAATGTGAGATATTGCCTCCATCTTGCTCATGGGCGCGTTAATTTCCTGGTTTGGAGTTTTTGAAGACGACGTCGCTCGCTGGATATCATTTATCGGCAGCGGCGTTTAGCCAATTGCACCGCGTAGTCGTTGGGAGCACACGATGACAGCCAGCCTCGCTGAACTACAAAAGCTTATGGAGGACGCTGCCGCGCGATCCGATTTCGAGGAAGCGGCGCGGATACGCGACCGCATCAGCCTCACGCGTGCAGCCGGCGGGGAAGCTGACGCTGATGTATTCGATCCGTCGGGATTAATTCGTCAGCAGCTTGGCAAGATGGGGCTGGGAACCAGCCAGCAGCGTATCACGCCGCCGGCGGGATGGACCCCACCAGCTAAGCCCGATCCCATGACGAAGGGCAAAGCGCGTCCGCGAGGCCGCAAGCGCTGACGAGGACGCGCGGCACCCCTTCAAAATCGAGGCCGGATATAACTGGTTTAAAGTAATTTAGCTGGCGGTGGCCGCACCCGAACGATGTTTCAGTTCGTTTGCGTATCCTGACCTTTGACCTGGGGTGCGCCGAATTGAATTCGATATTCTTCCCTGCGACAACGGACGATGGCGCACATGTTGTGCCAGCGTCGATCCAATCTAGCCAGGATCCGGCCAGGGGGTTGCTACGCGTCATCGAACGTAGCATTTACCGCGGCCCCAATCTCTACAGCTTGCGGCCAATGGTTCGTATCCGCCTCGATATTGGCGCTCTTGAAGCCAGACCCAGCAATACGCTCCCTGACTTCTCCACTCGGCTGCTCGCACTGCTGCCGGGACTGCGCAATCATCATTGCAGCAAGGGCCGGCCAGGCGGTCTAGTCGAACGCCTCGAGACCGGCACATGGTTCGGTCATATCGCCGAGCATGTCGCCATCGAGCTGCAATCGCTTGCTGGCGCGCGCGTCTCACGCGGCAAGACACGGTCTGTGCCCGGTCAAAGTGGCATCTATGACGTCCTCTATGAATATGTCGATGAGCGCGCAGCATTGCTCGCTGGCGCTCAAGCGCTCCAATTATTGCGCGGACTTCTTCCTGACGATCTATCCACGCTCGATGGCCTCCATCATCTACCACAAAGCATACTGGCTGGTGATGCCAGCGTTGAAGCGATAGTCGCGGAGCTGGCGAAAATCATCAGGGCATCGGCATTCGGTCCGAGTACTCAGGCAATCGTCGATGCGGCGCGTCGACGCTGCATTCCCGTACGACGTCTCGATACGCATAGCCTGCTGCAGCTGGGATATGGCAGTCGTCAAAAGCGGTTGCGCGCCAGTATTACCGGCGAGACCGCACATATTGCTGTCGAGATCGCGGGCGACAAGCAATTGACGCGCACCCTGCTTGCCGATGCCGCGCTGCCCGTACCACGCGGCGTACTGGTGCGCTCAATCGAGGATGCGCGTCGCGAGGCGGCCCGGTTGCGTATGCCGCTGGTCATCAAGCCGCTCAACGCCAATCACGGTCGCGGCGTTACGCTCAACATCGGCAATTCTGACGATCTCGAGGCGGCGTTCACCCTTGCTCGCAGCCATGGTCCGCGCGTGATTGTCGAGGAACAGCTTCCCGGTGTCGATCACCGTTTTCTTGTCGTGGGCGGAAAAGTGGTCGCTGTGGCGCGCCGTGACCCGGCCGCCGTGGTCGGCGATGGCCGCCGCACGGTCACAGATCTGATTGCTGAGGCCAATGATGACCCGAGGCGGGGCGTTGGTCATGAAAATATGCTGACCCGGATCACGCTGGACGTGGCTGCGCTAGCAGTGCTTGACGCTCAAGGCCTTGACCCGGCGTCTGTTCCGGCGCTGAATCAGAAGGTGCGCATCCGCGACACCGCGAATTTGTCCACCGGCGGGACGGCAGAGGATTGCACCGACACCGTTCACCCCGAAAACATCTTCGTCGCCGAGCAGGCCGCCGCAGCGGTCGGGCTCGATGTCGCCGGATTGGATTTCCTGTCGCCGGATATCACGCGTCCGGTCTCAAAGACCGGTGGTGGGATTGTGGAACTTAATGCCGCGCCAGGCCTACGCATGCACCTGGCGCCGACCTCGGGTCAGCCACGCGATGTGGGCCAAGCGATCGTCGATCATCTGTTTCCACGACCCCGCGCTAGCCGCATTCCGGTAATCGCGATCACAGGGACTAACGGCAAGTCGACAACCTCTCGCATGGTTTCGCGCATCTTGCGCGCCTCGGGCCTAAATGTCGGTCTGACAAGCACATCGGGCATTTATATCAATGACCAGCTCATTCGCGCTGCAGACGCCAGCGGCCCGAAAAGTGCTCGTATGGTCCTGGGCAATCCGACCGTCGATGCCGCTGTGCTCGAAACAGCGCGCGGCGGAATTTTGCGCGAGGGGCTAGGGTTCGACCGGTGTGATGTCGGTTGCGTCCTTAATATCACTGAAGATCATATGGGTTTGAAGGGCATTCACACGCTTGGCGACCTTGCCGACGTTAAGGCAGTGGTGGTCGAAGCGGTTAAACGCCGCGGCGTGAGCGTCCTTAATGCCGATGATCCGCTTGTCGTGAAGATCAGCCGGCGCGCCCGTGGCCGCATCTGCTGGTTCTCTATGCAGGGACGCGATGAAAAGCTGGATCGCCACATCGCCGAGGGCGGTATGGCGGTGATCCTTGACGCCGAGAATGATCGCCAGGACATCGTGTTTTATCGAGATGGCACGCGCCACAAGGTGATAGGCGCCGCTGAGATCCCAGCGACCCAAGGAGGTGCGGCGGCTTTCAACACTGCCAACGCGCTCGCGGCAACTGCAATTGCGGCGGCGATAGATATTCGGTCAGAGGATATCGCCACTGGTCTTGCCAGCTTCACGACGTCTTGGGAGGATAGTCCCGGCCGCCTAAATATCCTGGAACGCCATGGCGTGACGGTGATCGTCGACTACGCCCACAATCCTGCAGCCGTCCAAGCGCTGGCGGCTTTCCTCGACACTATGCGGCAGCCGGGTCGCCGGTTCATTGGCACTTATAGCGTTCCGGGCGACCGGCGTGACGCGGACCTGATCGGCATGGGGCAGCTGACCGCACGCATTTTTGACGAATTGGTCTTCCGCGAGACTCCTGACGGTCGCGGTCGTCCGCGTGGTGAGATCAATGCGATGATGTCGCGCGGTGCGATTGAAGGCGGTGTGCCGGAAACGCGGATCCACCGTATCATCGACGAAGCTGAAGCTACGCGCTTCGCACTCAATCTGGCGCAGCGCGGCGATGTCGTGGTGCTCAGCCCTTCGCAGGTTGCCATGGTCTGGGACATCGTGACTCACTTCGAGCCTGTCTGGTATCAAGCCGAGCTCATCGATGTTTGAGCGCTGGTCCATTATCCTGCATGGTGGCGCGCGCTCAATCCCACTAGAACAGCGCGAGCGCAATCGCGTCGGGTGCCAGAACGCCGCAGCGATCGGCGTCGGAATTTTGCGCGATGGTGGCAATGCGCTCGATGCGGTGCTCTCCGTCGTCAAGGCGCTAGAGGATGATCCAACATATAATGCAGGCACGGGATCAGTGCCCAATGCCGATGGCGACTATGAACTCGACGCGGCTATCATGGAAGGCACGCATCTCAATATCGGCGCCGTCGCAGGCCTCATAGGCGTCCGCAACCCGGTTGAGATAGCGCGAATGCTTCTTGATGAACTGCCGGTGCTACTCGTGGGGGAAGGCGCTCGCACTTTTGCCGTGCGCAAGGGGACCGCCCTCGATGCCGGCGCATCGGAACGTGTCGACCTGCGCCACGCCGGAAAGCAGCATGATACGGTCGGCTGCGTCGCGCTCGACCGCTTCGGTCGCATGGCAGTGGCGACCTCGACAGGCGGACTGACCGATCAATTGGCGGGCCGCGTCGGTGACGCGCCGATTGCCGGCTGCGGTTTCTATGTCGATGATATGATCGGAGGGGTGGCAATTTCCGGCGATGGCGAGAGCATCATCCGCGTCACACTTGCGTCTCGCGTGATGCGAGCGCTTGAAACATTTGGTCCGGCTCACGCTGCCCGCACCGCGCTTACTTCGCTCGCGCGCGTGGGCGGCGAAGCCGGGATCATCGCGCTTGGCAAAGATGGCCGGTTTGGCGTTGCCTTCAACAGCGAGCAGTTTGCCGTCGCAATGGCCAACGATCGCATGCCTGACCCGCGCGCGGGTGTAGAAATGTCGGAATATGAGGATGTAGTGAATGACAGCTAAGCCCGGCACCTTGATCGTCATAGGCGGCCATGAGGATAAGGATGGCGACCGTGAAATCTTGAAAGAGGTCGCCAAGCGCGTTGGAGGTGGCAAGCTCGTGATCGCGACGGTGGCCAGCCATGAGCCAAAGGGCTACTTCGAGAGCTACCAGAACGCGTTCGCAGCGATTGGCATTACCGATCTGATTGAGCTCTATGTGAACGAGCGCGACGAGACCCTATCAGCCAATACCCAAGCGATCCTGGAAGGCGCGGCCGGCATTTTCTTTACGGGCGGCGACCAGTTACGTATTGCGAGCCAAATTGGTGACACGCCGGTAGAGCAAGCGGTCCGCCAGCTCTACGCGCGCGGGGGCCTCGTCGCCGGGACGTCTGCTGGTGCGTCGGTTATGAGTGAGACAATGCTTGTGCGTGGCACGAGCGCTGAGTCGTACCGAATTGGCGATTTGCACATGGCGCCAGGGTTAGGGTTGATCCGCGACGTCATCATCGATCAACATTTCGCCGAGCGGGGGCGCATTGGCCGCCTTCTTGGGGCTGTGGCCCATAACCCGCGCGTCTTGGGCATCGGTATCGACGAAGATACCGCGATTGTTATTGAAGATGACCGTTTTGAAGTCGTAGGCCGCGGCGCGGTCTACATCGTTGACGGCACCGGAGTATCGCACTCGAACATAGCCGAAGGCGGCCGCGAGGAGGCACTATCGATGTTCGGAGTCCGGCTGCATGTTCTGGCGAGCGGCAACGGCTATAGCTTGGCGACCCGCGAGCCACTTGCAATTTGAGTCATTCTTATCTGTTCTACACCATGCATATTCTGAAAAAGTTTAACGCTATCAGTGGCCAGCACCTGCTCCATCTCCTGGCTCATCTTAAAGTACGTTCACCGGTGTAAGACGCGCTGGCTGGGAAAATGCCAATAATAGAAGGGGGCGAAATAATGGAAAGTTTGATCACAGCACTGGTTGGGATAATCCTCTATCCATTCACCTGCCTCTGGCACAAGCTGATTGAATTGCGTGCCACGTGAATTTCGAAGAGGATATTACTAACTGAAGAAGAAAGGCATTACACCTAGCCATTCCAGCCTGAAAGAAGGCCGAAAATCTTGCTTGATCTTGACTATTGCGGGCCCGATTGACAGCTTTCATATAAAAATATCGCTGTCAGTTTTCTAAGCGCGTAAAAATCCTTTGCCAAACTCTCGAATGACAATTCAGTTTCTCAAGAATGGCAAGCTGAGCGTCCGCACAGATTTAGTAAACCCACGCAAACGATCCGCCTTGGCTGCCAAATCTTGGCTTGGGGCCAAACTGATTTCCTGGGCCGCTTGCCCATCTAGTCGATTGGCAGTTCTCAATTTCTCGTCCATCTGCGAATTTAGTCACAGATCCATCCACATGTCTATGTGAATATATACAATCCAAATTATGTTTTCGTCGTGAAATTGCACTTTCATTTTTTTGGCGGCGACATTTGCATCAAAAGATAAAATTATAGGTGTCAACGAGAAGAATTGCTGTTCTTCTCCAGACACCTCGTCAAGCTTTCCGCATTTAAGCTCACAACCTCGAAGTTGAGATTTGGCAGAGTAAATGAACCTTCAAAGCAACTTCTGTTCTACTTCCGCCGCCCGCCCGGCTCGCTTGACCCAGAGCTCAGACGTTTGCGCCATTTCGATCAGCGCGTCTGGGAAACACCTGTTCTGAAGATCCACAGCATCGTTAAAGCTGCCTCGCAGCCATTGATCATACTCGTCTTGGTGAAGAAGGACTGGCATGCGGTTGTGAACAGGCCGGATCGCCTCGTTGCAGTCGGTCATGACCCCAGAATAAACCGGCCCCCATTCATCGCTCACCCGCCAAAGCCCAGCCCAGGCAAAGATCGGCTGATCCTTCACACTGAACCAAGTGCGGGTCTTCGCGCCCTTGGGTCCCTCTGCTTCGGCAAAGTGCGTGACCGGAATCAGGCATCGCCATGGTGGCCTGTGCGCCAGGCCGATCCACATCGGCTTGGTGAGGTCGGCGATATTGTTGACCGGCTTGGGCTTCGCATCCGGTTTCATCGTCTTCAAACGAAGCGGGAAGCCCCAGACCATTGACTGCATGCGCCTTACGCCATCCACCTCATGGACAACCATGCCGGGATATCCGGGGTAGACCTCTTCCGGAGCGTTCGACAGCGTCGGGTCGCTAACATTGAAATGCGCTGCAACCTCTGCTGCACTTTTTCGAAGAGTGTACAAATTACACATCGCGCCTAAATATCAGTTTTGGCACAGCGATCAGAGCGCTTTTTCCGTGAAGCTGCGAAAGGTGATCGACCAGCGCGTCACATCCATCTCGGCGATGCTGTGCTCCCAGACATGCCGCGCCTCGCCTGCGAGATGATAGGCCGCACGCGGCGCAAGCGGCGCAGAAGCCCGGTCAAAGCCATTGGAATTACGCCGCCGGAACCGCATCGTTGCCGGGGCACCCAGGGAGAAGCCGACGACATGCTCGAACACAGGGCGATCCCGGTGCCAGCCAATGCCAGCGCCCACATCATAGCGGATCAGCAGGGCCTGAACGAGCGTCTCTTCACTCACCCCGGCAAAGCCTGCAGCGCGCTCACGTAACGAGAGCAGCCAGGACGGCATGGGATCGGTCGGCCCAAAATGCGCCCTGTCAAAATCATAGTGCCAGCCAAAGGATGTTGTCAGCCGCTTGCCCGTCCAGCCCTGAAATTTGAACGGTGTGAGCGATTGCGCGTCGATACGCGCGATGAGCTTGGCTTCCTCTGCCGCGGTGATGACATCCTCCCTGCTGGCAAAGCCGGGCAGGACAAGTGTGTCGAACAGGTCCAGCATCTCTGATCAGGCCTTTTTCACAGGAACGCCAGTTGCGGTCGCGCGCTGACTGGCCCCTTGCCGCTGCGCCAGAGATCTTCGGTTTCTTCTACAATCATCCGGTTGGCGGCAAAGGGCGCGCGGAACTGAAAGTCTATGACCTCCCGGATTGAGCCATGGAGCCAGCGATCATGGTCGTGCGGGTCAAGCAGCGCAGGCATCCGGTCATTGGTGGGCGCAACGGCAGCGTTGGCCTCCATGGTCATGCCCGCATAGACCGGCCCATAGTCCGGCACGTTGCGGCAAAAGCCCGCCCAGGCGATGATTGGCTGCTTCTTCACCGAATACCAGGTTCGCGTCTTCTCGCCCGGGATGCCATCAGGATTGGCGAAATGGCTGATGGGAATCAGCAACGATAGCGGGGATGTACCACCAGATCAGCCCAGAGCGGATTGGTGAGGTCGGCCACAAGCCCGATCCGCCCCGGCGGATCGCCCTGCTCCCGCATGACGCGGGTCAGCCGCGGAAAGCCCCAGTCCATGGCTTTGAGCAGGCGGCGTCCGTTGCGCTCGAAGACGGCAAGCCCCCCTGCCCCTTCGGTGGTTTCGGTCGGCACATCGAGCATCGGGACCGGCGCCACGCCAAAATGCGTCGCGATGTCGGAGACGGAAGCAGCAATGATGTGCAGTCTCGACATGGCCTCCCATTCCCTGAAGCTATGAGTCTCACGTTTATATAACTTGGGAACGAAGAGAGAACAATCGTGACATGGCCAAAAGCCTCACCGAACTATATCATAGCTGCGCGATCCGACTGTTTGGCATGCGCGCTGCGCTCCCGCTCGAGGGCTTGCTCGCGTTCGCGGATTTCCTGTTTCTCCCGCTCCTGACGCGCGAGGTCTCGGCGAGCGCCTTTACGGCCTCGTCGAGTTTCGCCCACCATGGTTGAAGCTTCGGCTTGGGCCGGGGCTTGGCCGGCGGGTTGGGTTTCTCCGGCTCTGCCGTCTTCTTTTTCTGTAGCGCTGCGACGCCGTCCAGACGGTGCTTTGCGTTTTCCGACGATTACGCCTGGGTAATCCTCATCACGCCGGTCGACCGAATGTCAGCAGTCGCCCCGCAGTCTCAAGAAGCGAGGGGAAGCGCCAGCCTGTGCCGGATCTCTTCCTCAAGGAGGATCTCAATCGGCGAACCGCTGCGCCGCATCTCCTCAGCTTTGCGGTGCTCTGCCTGATATGTGACGAAGCGGCCGAACGGCTGGTCGTTGCTGATGACCAGCATCGTCGTAGTGGAACCCACCGCAGCGACCACGCGCGCCCCTTCGCAAGCAAGGCACTGGGCAAGCACTCCATCCCGGGGCGCTCCGATGATCGCGATGCGCTGTCCCTTCAGCGGACCGACCAGAGCGGGCTTCGGCGCCGGGCCGCCACGCGAGGCTACGGGCGCGAGCCAGCCAGCGAGCTCGATCCCGGTGTGCTCGATTGCCCGAACAATAACCATTCCCGCGGCTCGGGCGTCGCTGAGCGCGTCATGATGCTTGTGTTTGACGCCCAAGAACTTTGTCAGCACGTTCAGCCGATGGCTGGACAGTTCCGGCCAGGCACGTTTCGCCACCCGCACACTATCGAGCCATGTCGTCTCGATCACTGGCCGACGATGGATGCGACAGGCAGCGCCGAGCGCACCTTTGTCGAAATAGGAATGCGCGACCGTGATCCGACCTCCCAGATGGCCACCGATCGCCGCATGGATGTCGGCGAATGTGGGCGCCCCCACGACGTGGTCGCCGGTGATGCCGTGGATGCGGATGTTGAACGACGAAAAGCGGTCGAGCGGATCGACCAGCGTCTCATATTCGAAGACCTCAACGCCGTCCTTGAAGCCGACGATGCCGATCTGGCAGATGCTGCTCACATTTGAGCACGCCGTCTCGACATCGACCACGACGAAATCGGGCGAAGCGGTATCCTTGGATACCGCATCGGCGCGCGTTTGTAGAGAAGGAATCATTGGTAGGAACATAACGTGTCCGTCGACAATGCGCATCTAGGAAATCAGATGCATATGGGTTTGAGCGGCCGACAGAGCACGAGCCGAGCAAGGATGGCACTGCGACCAGGAACGATCATGTCGTCGCAAGTGCCTTGACGGCGAGCCGTTCTTGAGTGGAACATATAGGGAACAATTGAGTCGTGTATCCCTATGTCCGCCCAAGTCACGCCCCTGCCCCGGCCTTTAGCCAAAGAGCTTGTCGCGCTTCGCGAGCAGGTGGCAGATGCGCGCGCGAAGCGAGGGCCGACGTTTGCGTTCGGCGTGGCCGAGGTCGATGCGCATTTAGCAGATCGCGGGCTCGACCTGGGCGGGCTTCACGAATTCGGCGCTGCATCGGCGACGCTGAACGATGACGCAGCTGCCACGCTCTTCATTGCCGGCATAGCGGCGCAGCTGGCGGACCAGGACGGCGTCACCATATTCTGGACAGCCACGGCCTTCGATCTCTACGCGCCCGGGCTTGAACAGGTCGGACTGGCCCCGGACAAGCTGCTATATGGCCAGGGCCGCAAGGACATTGAAGTGCTTGCCATGGCTGAAGACGCACTGCGTGATGGATCGCTCGCCTGCGTCATTGCCGAGGTGAAAGCGGCCGATATGACTGCAACGCGTCGGTTGCAGCTCGCTGCATCAGACGGAAAAACGCCGATGCTGCTCTACCGTCGCCACCGCACGCGCGATCGCTGTCCGCTGACAAGTCCATCGTCCGCGATGACGCGGTGGCGCGTCGGTTGCCTTCCCTCCGAACGCACGCCCTGGGCAGGCGTTGGTCGAGCGCGCTGGTTGGTAGAGTTGGTCCGCCAAAGGAACGGCAATCCCTTTTCACTCGAACTGGAGGCGTGCGATGCAAAGGGTCGCCTCGCTCTTCCTGCCGCAACTGGCGATCGAACGCCTGCGCAGGAACGAGCATCCCGTCACGCCGCCTGACATTGTGCGAGCAGCCGGGCCGCGCTTCGACACGCCGATCGATGATGATCCCGGCGCCTGCTCGGTTCCGCGCGGCGGTGGCTGGGGGCCGGGTGCGCGCTGGGCGCACGATGGCGCAATCAGTCGCCGGCCGTCCCAATCGGACATTGATGCTCTGCCTGCGCATCAGCGCCCGACCATGCGTGAGATGGGCCGGCGTAGCGAACATGCCGAACATCCGTTTCGCGCGATGCGGTCCGACGACGGTACGTCTGCGGCAATCTCCCCTGCGCCAACATGGGCGACGCTATGGGGCACACCGACCGTGGTCGTCGCGCGCACCGGCCAGCGGGACGTCATCAATGCGGCATGCCCGGTCGCACTGGACCTTGGTCTTCGGCCAGGCATGGCGGCTGTGCATGCGCGCGCACTGGTCGCGGATCTGGTGGTGCACGAGGCCCAGCTGGATGGTGACAGCGCTTTCCTGGACCGTCTCGCTATCCACGCTGCGCGGAAATGGACACCGACAGCCAGCGTTTCCGGCGCCGATGGCCTGTGGTTCGACCTTACCGGAACGACGCATCTGTTCGGCGGTGAAGAGCATTTCTGCCGCCGATTGTTGGCGTTTCTCAAGCGACTTGGATTCACAGCCCGGATCGCCATCGCCGGTACGCCGGGGGCTGCCCATGCGCTGGCGCGGTTCAGCCCTGGCGCGATAACCAGGCTTGAAAGCGGCAAGGAAGCTGAAGCGATCGCCGCGCTTCCGCTTGCAGCCCTGCGGCTGGAGCCCGATGCCTTGATAGCAGCGGCCCGGTTTGGGCTTGAACGGATTGCTGATCTTTATCCCATGCCGCGCGGTCCGCTGGCGCGTCGTCTCGGGCTTAAAGTCGTGGAACGGCTTGATCAGGCGCGCGGCCTTGTTGCCGAGCCGATAACACCGGTCGTACCTGTAGATTCGCCGATAGTGACGCTAAGCCTGCTAGAGCCCATCGGTACGCCTGAGAGCATCGCGCAAGTGATTGGTGATCTTGTCGATAGACTGGTCGATCGTCTTCGCGGCGATGGGCTTGGGGCACGGACCGTGCTGCTCATCTGCGATCGCGTGGACGGCCAAGCCCAGCGTCTCGCTGTCGGCGCTTCGCGCGCGACACGCGATGGTCGGCACCTCAAACGCATGTTCGCGCTCAGAATGGCCGAACTTGATCCTGGCCTGGGTATTGAAACGATGCATCTTGCCGTCCCCCACCATGAACCGCTTGGCGCCCAGGCAGTCAATACTTTGCTGGATGTAGGCAAGGACTGCGACATCGCTACGCTGGTCGATCAGCTCACCACGCGCGCCGGTCAATCTGCACTGTTCCGCCTATCCAGTCGGGAGAGCGATGTACCCGAACGTGCGGTGCAGCGCGTGTCGCCGCTGGCGATACCAAAAGGCTGGCCAGACTGGAAAAGACCCGCGCGACTGCTCAAAAAGCCAGAGCCCCTTTCAAATGTCGTTGCATTGCTGCCAGATCATCCGCCGCGCCGGTTCACCTGGCGTCGGCAAGATTTCCGGGTCGTGGCAGGCGACGGCCCCGAGCGCGTCCACGGCGAATGGTGGCGCAATGCGCAGGAGATGTGGGCCGTCCGTGACTATTTCCGGGTCGAGGCTGAGCAAGGCCAGCGGTTCTGGCTGTTCCGCCGCGGTGACGGCGTAGAAGATATGACTGGCGATCTTAGCTGGTACATGCATGGCGTGTTCGGCTGATGACGACCTATGTCGAACTCCAGATCACCAGCCATTTCTCATTTCTGCGCGGCGCGTCCTCGCCCGAGGAGCTGTTCTCGGCCGCCGCTCTGCTGGGCCATACGGCGCTGGGACTGGCCGATCGCAATTCTGTCGCCGGCGTCGTGCGCGGCTGGGATGGGCAAAAGGCGACCAGTGTCCGCATGATCCCGGGCGCACGGGTCGATCTTATCGATCGTCGCGTATTGCTGCTCTATCCCTGCAATCGCCAGGCTTGGTCACGGCTGACGCGGCTGCTCTCGATCGGCAAAGGGCGCGGCGGCAAAGGCAAGTGCATATTGGGCTGGAGCGACATCGTCGCCCATGCCGACGATATAATCGGTATCCTTCTGCCCGACATGCCCAATGAAGAGACGGCAGGGCATCTTCGTGAGCTCAGGACTGCCTTTGGTCTGCGCAGCTACTGCGCGCTGTCGATACGGCGACGGCCTGGCGACGCAGAACGACTTCATGAGCTTGACGGACTGGCGCGGGGAGCCGGCGTTCGGAGCGTTGCGACAGGCGACATCCTCTACCATAGTTCAGAGCGAAGGCCGCTCCAGGATGTGGTTAGCGCTGTCCGTGAAAAATGCACCATCGACGAACTGGGTTTCCGGCGCGAGCGCTTCCTCGATCGTGACCTAAAATCGCCTGCGGAAATGGAGCGCCGCTTTGCCGCTTTCCCCGATGCGATCCAGGCAAGCGCGGATATCGCCAGCGCCTGTCGTTTCGACCTTGGCGAAATCCAGTACCAATATCCGTATGAGCAGGTCATCGCAGGTCGGACAGCGCAGGAAGCGTTAAGCGCGCTTACTGAGGATGCAGCTGCAGCCAAATTTCCTGAAGGCATCCCTCCTCGGTACCGTGCCCAGATCGATCATGAGTTGAAGCTGATTGGCCAGCTCGGTTACGCGCCCTACTTCTTGACGGTCAATTCGATCGTCGCTGAAAGCCGACGACGCGGCATCCTGTGCCAAGGGCGCGGATCGGCGGCCAATAGCTGCGTCTGTTATCTGCTTGGCGTCACATCGATCGATCCGATCCAGCATGAATTGCTGTTCGAGCGGTTTGTCTCCGGCGAGCGGCGAGAGCCGCCCGACATCGACGTCGATTTCGAGCATGAACGCCGCGAGGAGATTATCCAGTGGATCTACAAAACCTACGGCCGGGATCGCTCGGCCCTCACTGCCGTCGTGACCCGCTACCGCACGAGGGGCGCTGTTGCCGAAGTTGGCAAGGCGCTTGGACTGCCGCGTGACCTCACGAAAATGCTGACCGGGCTTGTGTGGGGCTGGAGCATGGATGGCATTCCGCAGGAGCAGATTGAGAGCCTCAACCTCAACGCCGAGGATCATCGGCTCAAGCTGACCCTTGACCTGGCCCGCCAGTTGATCGGCACACCCCGGCACCTGTCCCAACATCCCGGTGGGTTTGTGCTGACCCAAGACCGGCTTGATGATTTGGTTCCTATCGAGCCAGCACGCATGGAAGATCGCCAGATCATCGAATGGGACAAGGATGATATCGACGCGCTCAAATTCATGAAGGTCGATGTCCTTGGGCTTGGCATGCTCGGCTGCATGAACCGAGCCTTCAACTTGCTGGAGCAGGAAAAGGGCATCCGTGTGACGATGGCGGATCTGCAAGACGATGACCCCGCCGTCTATGCCATGATCCAGAAAGCCGACACGCTTGGCGTGTTTCAGATCGAGAGCCGTGCGCAGATGTCGATGTTGCCGCGCATGAAGCCACGAAAGTTTTATGACCTGGTCATCGAAGTGGCGATCGTACGACCCGGTCCGATCCAGGGCGACATGGTCCACCCCTATCTGCGCAGGCGCGAGGGTAAGGAAAATTCGGAATATCCCAGACCCGAGCTGCGCGCCGTGCTGGAAAAAACATTGGGTGTGCCGCTATTCCAGGAACAGGCAATGAAGGTCGCCATCGTCGGCGCGGGGTTCACCCCGCAGGAAGCCGATCAGCTGCGCCGCGCCATGGCGACGTTCAAGCTCACTGGCGGCGTCTCGCATTTTTACGACAAGCTGGTCGGCGGGATGATTGCACGCGGTTATCCCAAGGATTTTGCGGAAAGAACATTCAAGCAGATTGAGGGGTTCGGGAGCTATGGCTTTCCTGAAAGCCATGCCGCCTCCTTTGCAAAGATCGCCTATGCGTCCTGCTGGATGAAGCATCATCATCCCGATGTCTTTTGTGCGGCCCTTCTCAATGCCCAGCCCATGGGTTTCTACGCGCCGGCGCAGATCGTCCGCGATGCCAGAAACCATAGCGTCGAGGTGCGACCGGTCTCGGTCAACCACAGCCACTGGGATTGCACGTTGGAAAAGGCCAACGGGCCTACTCTGGCGGTGCGGCTTGGCATGCGCATGATACGAGGCCTCGCAAACGTCCATGGCGCAGCCATCGTCGCGGCACGCGGGCCCACAGCTTACGACAGTGTCGAAGAGGTTTGGCGACGTGCCGGCACCCCGCGCGCTGCCATTGAGCGGCTGGCCGAAGCGGACGCCTTTCACTGTATCGCTGAAAATCGGCGTCAGGGGCTTTGGAAAGTCAAGGGACTGGGCGAAGCCCCCCTGCCCCTCTTTGCAGCTGCTGATGTGCGCGACAGCAAGTTCTCCTCTGAAGGTATCGAACCTGAAGTAGCCTTGCGCGCCATGAATGCCGGACATGAAGTCGTCGAAGACTATCGGTCGCTCCAACTTTCGCTACGTGGTCATCCGCTCCAATTTCTGCGCTCCGAGCTCGATGCCAGGCAGATTGTGCGCTGCGCCGATCTTACGTCAATCAAGGACGGTCGCAATGTGGAGGTCGCCGGTGTCATCCTCGTGCGCCAGCGGCCCGGTTCGGCAAAAGGCGTGTTGTTCGTGACGATCGAGGATGAGACCGGTGTCGCCCAGGGCATACTTTGGCCCGATCGGTTTGAAATCTATCGCCGCCAGGTCATGTCGGCCTCCATGATCGCGATGCGCGGCCGGCTACAAAAGGAAGGCGAGGTCATCCATATCATTTGCGACCGCATTACGGACCATGACAGCTTGCTGCGCTCGATCGGGCGCATGGACTTTTCGGTTGCGCCCGGCCGAGGCGATGGAGCAACCCATGGCGGCGGGCCTGATCCGCGGGATCCAGCATTCCCAAGTGGTCGCACCCTTGCTTCGGCGCCGTTCGGCACAATCCAGGAGCAGCAAGAAATAGTGCGCATCCGCAGCCATGACTTCCACTGACGGCAATGCGCGTGCGCATGGAACGATCGAACGCGCGCTCAGTGTCCTGCGCGAAGCTACAGCGATCGAGGGCAAGGCTCAGACCCGCGGCGTCGGGCTGGCGCTCTGGGTGCTTCGCTCGCGTTGCCCGGATGAGTGGCTTTTGTCTTTCTGGGACGCGGCCGGCTCAGACCATGAGATTGGGCGCAGTCAGGGGCTACACGCCGCTTATAATGGTATTGTAAGGCAGCTGCGGGCGAACGGCGCCTTTGCGGAGGGCAAAAATTGACCTCTGGTTAAATCTCACGTCAGAATCAGCGGCAGTTTTGCTCATTATCTTATTCAAAAACTGACCAGCCGCTACTGGAATAGCAAATGGCAGCACGTTCGCTGAAATCGATTGACGGCGTGACATGTCATTACTTTAACGCTGTCAGCTCCCCGGTCATCGTCGAACTTCGTCAAGTGAACGCGGTGGTTCTATGGCACAGACGGGAAAACAAGGGCCAAGGGGTTGTCGCTCATCACAAGGCACCCATATTTAGTTCATCGTCAACGAACGAAAGGAGGTGGTCAATTGTCTCATCGTCAAACGCTGGTCACGGCAAAGTCTGTGAACATGGCCTTCACTACGAGGTCTGCTCGTTAAGCTTGGCCGTTATCGGCTGACAATGGAAAAGGCCGCCCATCGGGCGGCCTTTTTTAAAGAGACATCGACATCGCTTTTGCAAGATTGTTGGGCATACATGTCGCTGCCACACCGGCTTCGTTCATGGCATGCCTTGGTATTTCATTCTGCGCGATTGCCAACCCAGTAGTGCCTACCCAAGGGTTTGGGACTATCTGGGGTACCGTGCTCGATCAGCAGCAATTTCGTCTCCCGTATAAGGCTCGGCTTCGGGGTCGAACGAGCTCCAGCCACTTTCTCGATATGCAGCGCCTCTCGTTTCAGCATCTACAGAATTATGCTCGAGTAAAACGGCTTCAGCTGCAGCCCTGCGGTCGTCAGGAACCCGCACGCTGACCAGTGTGCCTCCGCGACGAACGCCTTCTGAGTATACGTTTGCTTCGTCGTCATCGTGGCCTGAATTCTTCAATGCACCTACAATGCCACCGGTCGCTGCGCCGCCAACACCACCGATGGAAGCGCCTGCAGCAGTTGACGCTAGCCAGCCGGCCGCCACGATAGGTCCAAGACCTGGGATCGCCAGGAGGCCTAATCCCGCTAGAAGGCCGCCTACGCCGCCCAGTATTGCGCCAGTGGTAGCCCCCCGGGTGACGTCGCCGTCCTCGTTAATATCATCGTTATCCCTGTCATGCCCCCCATGGACGTTCTTATTTGCAATTATGCTGATGTCGTCTCTCGCAAACCCCGAACTCTCAAGGGCCCGAACTGCTGTGCGTGCTTCACCATAATCATCGAAGAGCCTCGTTACGGTCTTTGTCATTATCAGATCTCCAATTACTTTTTGCTCACAGCCGTGGTGACGTTGCCCTTATAGTCGAGTGCAATGTGCGCTTTTTTGCCATCCTTCGTAGCCCAACCTACCCAATGGCCATCATCGCTCTTTTTGAGATCCGTGATGTCGCTGTAGCCTGCCTTGCCAATACGTCCTTTCGCTTGGTCCTCAGTGAACGAATTCGCACCATCGGCAGCATGGCTTACCTGGGTTACGGTGCTGTCTTTAATTGCAGGATTGTGATCCTGTGCCGCAGCGGGCCCAATTCCACTAAATAAAACGGCTACGGCAATACTTAAGATTATCGTTTTCATTTCTCTCTCCTTTTGTTCAGGCCGAACGCATGGCGCATTAGAACGGGTCCAAGAGTCATCGAGATAAAAAGGTATAGAATAACAGGGCTGGCAGGTCTGCAAACGCTTATCCGCCTCAAGCCTATTTATGTTCGACAGAAACTATCCCTAGCAGGTCGCTGAGACAATATCTCGACACGAGCCATTTATAGCGCACAGAGTTATGCATGGCCAAGTAACCGGTATGATGACGCTTCCGGATTGATTAGATCCTTCCATTATGCGATCAGACTTGCATGTTCCGCCTGCCGAATTCGGATTGGATTGCGACTTCCAAATCAGTCAGATTTTCAATGTCGTGAACTGCATTCCACGCGTTGCAAAGTTGTTCATCAGTCATTCCCAAAGCCGTTTCTTCTGCGGTGACCGCATCGACCTCAGGCAATTCTTGTGGCGTTTGGTAGGTCATTAAATCCTCCTCAGAAAAAAAACAGATCTTGCCTCAAAAACCAGAACCGCTGAATCACTTCTACTGGACTACCGCGGGGCCAAACATAGCATTTACGGCAAATGACGTTACCACAGAGATTGGTCGTTCGGCGGCGACCCGCGTTGGGATCGTTCTTCCTACCTGCTCACTTGGCCTTCGAGCAGGAGATCCTCACCGCGCTGCCGCACCAACACTTCAATCGGACCCGCGATCAGCCCCAGCATTCCAGGCAAAGTGACGCTGGCTCGCACCAGGTCATCTTCTATGTCGAGCGTGCAGGGAATGACTTGACCCATCGAAGTAACATCGACGAGCATGCGATCGACGGTGGGCCAGGATGATGTGACGCTGGCGATGCCACCTGGGATATGCCTTGGAAGGTCGCCGACGCAAGACGCCATACGCCGACGAACCTCGTCACGTGGAAGATTATGGTGCATCTCGATAATTGTGGGATCAGCCATCGGCAATTTTCCCGTCGCCGACTTGCTTCGCGCTACCGCCCCCGGCTGCATCGTCATCGACATCCTCGGGATTGCCCCCTCCTCCGGCGCCGGCGCCGCTGCCCTTAACTTCGCCTGACCCGGGCACTGCACGCTTACCCCGGTTGTCAGCAGCTTCCTTATCTGGATCTGGTTTATCGGTCATGATCATCTCCTTGCCATCTCAACGCTGGGGGGAGCCGTCGTTTCCATGGTTTGCGGGCGTTGCCACACGCCGGCGAAATTCCAACCCGATTGAACGCATGACGCGATCAGGTCTGATGCGTACGCGTACCGGCCCCTCCAGTGCGGGGTCAGCCGGCTTGCGCCCGAGGGGTTTATCTGCTCACCTGCCCCCGGACGAGAAGGTCAATGTCGGATCAGCGGGCGGGACCGGCAGCTTCTGGAACCGATGGACCCTCTATTCTGCTG